>OCTA010005404.1_pt1 | contig 11058 bp, 6 predicted proteins | sample 1538991 | NCBI WGS metagenome assembly OCTA01 (sample SAMEA3539302, study PRJEB22396) | soil metagenome | biome: tundra; feature: field; material: soil | place: USA | collected 2010-05 | depth 0.15 m | reverse complement strand
ACCCAATCCAAGTTGCGAGATGAGGTTTGAGGATGCTGGTTGCCTGCGCTGTCTACCTGTTCGATACCAATTCGGCAACCGAAGTTTGGGCGCAGGGGTACGATCCTCTGGGCAGGTGGTGGCTCTCGACGACGGTGGCGGCGCTGCCCGTACTGGTCCTGCTGGGGACAATGGCGCTGCTGAAATGGAAGGCCCATGTCGCCGCGGTGGCGGGCCTGGGCACAGCGCTGGCCATTGCCGTGCTGGTCTACCATATGCCTGTTTTGCTGGCGCTAAGGACCACAGCCTACGGGGCGGGATATGGCATCTTCCCCATCGCGTGGATCATCTTGCCGGTGATCTTTCTTTACCACTTGACGGTTGCTACGGGCCGGTTTTCCACGCTCCAGCACAGCCTGACCAGCATTACCGAGGACGGCCGGTTGCAACTGCTGCTGATCGCATTCGCCCTGGGCGCCTTCATTGAAGGCTGTGGCGGATTTGGCGCACCGGTGGCGGTATGCGGGGCTATTCTAATCACCCTCGGCTTCAGGCCGATTCAGGCCGCGGGATTGGCGCTGCTTGCCAATACCGCGCCCGTGGCGTTTGGGTCCTTGGGAGTGCCCGTGGCCGCGCTGCACGCGGTTACCGGCGTCAACGTGCTTGTGCTTTCAAAAATTATTGGCATCATCCTCACGCCGTTTTGTTTGCTGGTGCCCTTCTGGCTGATCTGGATCTACTCGGGATTTAAAGCGATGCTGGAGGTTTGGCCGGCGATCCTGGTGGCAGGAGCCACGTTTGCGCTGACGCAGTTGGGAATGGCAACGATGATGGGGCCGGGGTTGGTGGATGTAGTGGCCGCCACGGCAACAATGGCTGCGCTGATTGCGTTTCTGCGCTTCTGGAAACCAAAAAGAATTCTCAACGCAAAGGGCGAAGTTGTGAGAAGCGCCAGCCGGCGGAGTGATGCCGAGAGCGCGGCTGCCACCTTCAAGGCCTGGCTGCCGTGGCTGATCCTGAGCGTCATGGTGTTTGTGTGGGGGCTTCCCGGCCTGCAGCACTGGATGAACGAGCACACAACGATCGTTTTTCCTGTTGCGGGTTTGCATAACGTGGTGCAGCGAATGCCTCCCGTTGCGGTGAGGGCCACGCCGGAGACGGCTTTGTTCACACTGAATTGGCTGGCTGCCGCGGGAACGGGGATTCTTGTGGCAGCCGTGCTGGCCGGGCTGGCGATGGGGCTGGGGCCTGGAGCGCTGGCGAAAGAGTTTTCCAAAACGGTATTCAGCATCCGTTTCACCGTGTTGACGATTGCGGGAATGATGGCGCTGGGATTCGTGATGCGCTATTGCGGGCTGGATGCAACGCTCGGCCTCGCTTTCGCGCGCAGTGGAACCCTTTACCCGTTCTTTGGCACGCTGATCGGGTGGCTGGGGACGGCGACGACCGGGTCCGACACTGCCTCAAATGTGTTGTTCGGCAACCTGCAACAAATGACGGCGCAGCAGATTGGTGTTTCGCCGGTGCTGATGGCCGGAGCCAACTCGGCCGGAGGCGTGATGGGCAAGATGATCGCCGCACCAAGCATCGTGGTGGCCAGCACAGTAACAGAGACTTACGGACAGGAGGGGGCGATCTTGCGCTTCGTCTTTTGGCACAGCCTGGCGCTGGCTGCGCTGGTTGGGGTGTTTGTCTATCTGATGGCTTATGTAGCGCCGTTTACCGGCCTGGTGGGCAAGTAACGGCGGGCCTAGAGAGAAGCGCGCTACCCTTTCTTGTGCGCCCTGGCGCCCCGATGTCGATTGCGCGATGCGGCTTGGACTAGCGTTGGGGATCTGTCTCTGCGGCGATGTACGACGGCCGGTCGCAGGACCGCACTCACACTTCGCTCGGCCCCGGCGGGGTTCTCCGGGTAGCGCGGATCGAGCATGGCGATTACCGAAATGGCGCGAGCGCGATAGAGCCTGGCCCACTGGCTCTGAACGAGACTTAGCTGCACGGTTCTCCAGTATTCCGGGCCCTCGGCCGGGAGGGGCAATTGCGATGAATCCACGTTGTCATCGTTCATCAAGCCCAGGAAAGTGCTGAATTCCTCAAGGTTGACGCCCATTTGGTAGACCAACTGACTCAATGCCATCTGCTGTGAATCGGACAACTGGTCGAAATTGCGGCAGTAAGCCCGGGCATTGTAAATGGCCTGGATGGCCGCTATCCGGAGCAGGAGCGTGGATTCTTCGTCGGTGATTTGCGGAGCGAGCGTTTTGATCTCTTTGCGGAATCTCTTCTTGCCCCATGCCGCCATACGTTTGTTGTACTGGTTGAGAATGGCTTCCAAGCGTCCCGGAGCCAGTCCGGCAACTTGCCAGAGATCGGCCGAGGATGGCTCAAGAAACGGATGGGCATTCAGCAAGTCGCGCTGCGGGTGCTCCCGGGCCGGCAGGTCGAGGCTGAACCCCGCGCCGATCAAGGGGCGGCTGGTCTTGGGGTCGGGATAGGCCGCCAGGACCCACCCTTCGTGCTTGCGGTCGCGAAGGGTTTCCAAAAGGTCGGGCAGCGCGAATTTAACATCCGAGTCCTTGAAGTCGAACAGCGACTGGATCACCGGCGCGGCTGCGGCGCTCTCTGCCCTCAACTCGTTTGGTGCAATGCGAGGGACGTTTGCGGGTGGTTGCACATGGTCTTCAATATCAATGGGCTGCGCTAGCGGGGTTTGCGCGGCGCCCGATAGGGCGGCAATAAAAATTATTGCAATGTTCAAGCGTCGTCGCATGGCTCTCACACGGATTCAGGCATTCCCTGTTGTCGGGTGATTTCTTGTCTCCAGAATGGCCGAATGGGCGCCACTCCGCAATGACCGAAAAGTGGAATGGAAGCCGGAAGTAATTTGTTCTTTCTCATGACAGCCGGTGAACGATTCTCACCGAATTGACGCCGCGATAAGTTGCGCTGACGCAAACCATGCGATGTGAATTGCTGAATGCAAGGGTGATAGTCTCATCGCTGAACGTGGCGGATGAGACCGGCCCTCGACCCCGCGCATATAGTGTGCATATAATGTTAGGAGCGGTGGCCCGCCAGCTGTGGCTTTCCTGCGGACGGAGCCTAAATGACCTTCATTTCTTTCCCTCGCTGCCTGCGGACGGGGACGTTATCTACGTTCGTTGTGCTGGGGCTTGTCTCATGCGCCAACAACGGCGGCCTCAGGTTCACTCCCTCGCCAGACGCTACTCAAGTCAAGCACCACATTCACAACGTATTCATCATCATGATGGAGAATCACAACTGGACAGGCAACGGATCGTTAAATATCAAAGGCAATCCGAATGCCCACTATATTAACGAGGTATGGGTTCCGGAAGGAGCGCACCCAAGCAATTATAATAACCCGCCGCACATTCATCCGAGCCTGCCGAACTATCTATGGCTTGAGGCGGGCACTAACTTCGGAATCTTGAATGATAACCATGCGAACGGCGCGAACACCCAAACCACGAGTCTGCACCTGGTTACATTGCTGAAGAACGCCGGCATTTCATGGCGATCCTACGACGCATGGTCAACGGGCGGAACCTGTTTGCTCGATCAGGACCATACACCCTTTGTCTTCTTCGACGATGTTACAAACAATCACGACATTCACTCTAAATATTGCATTGCTCATGTCCGGCCCATCAGCGAGCTGGACAGCGATCTGGCAGACGGCAAGGTGGCCCGGTATAACTTCATCGTGCCCAACCTCTGCCAGGCGATGCACTCCTATTGCGGGAAAAACCAGATCAAAGCCGGCGATGAGTGGCTGAGCGGTATTGTCCCGAGGATTCTCGATTCTGCTGCCTACAAAGACGGCGGTGTGCTGTTCATCGTGTGGGACGAGGCCGGGCGGGGCGATGGTCCTGTACCAATGCTGATTCTGTCTCCTTACGCTAAGAAGGGTGGATTCACCAACTACATCTATTACAACCACAGCTCAACCTTGCGCACTGTGCAGGAAATCTTCGGTGTGGGACCGCTGCTTCGCAACGCGGCACATGAGCAAGATCTTAGAGATTTCTTCACGGTGTTTCCTTGATTGCGAGGCGCCGACGGCCAGCCGCTGGCCTGTAAAGTCAAATCTGCAAGATTGAAAGCAGCTCAATGGCATCTCGAAAGAGAATGCCAACGCTTATCAAGTGACCGTGACGCTGTATTGAACGGCAACTTTCCGTTGTATTCCACTTGGATTCTCCCAACCAGTCTTATCGAATTTCTGATGATTTCTCGAAAACGATCAAGATGGCGCTTGATAAGCCGATGAATTCCGAATGGGACATGGGTGTGATTGGACTTGGAAGTTTTGCCGCAAAGTCTCGATGATCGCTCCCGATTGTTGCGCGGGTGCAAGGTATTGCAAAACTGTTGCTTGAACGATTGAGCGGAGTATAATCCTTTCGCATCCACTTTGAATTTGAATTTGGACGGCGGAGAGTTTCTGTCCGTCACGTTCTTAACTGGAATGGTAAATTCCCGGCATTTCGGAGGCTCTCTCCGAAGAAAGGGCCCAGGAACCCTCCATGGCTCGTCTCCGTACGCTCCCTCTTCTGCTCGCAACCATCGCTTTTCTGTCGTGCCCCGCATTGGCAACCCAAGCCCAGGATGTCGCCCCCGCCGTTCGCATCGTCGATCGGGTTAACGAAAGCCAACTTGTTACGCTCAAGGGCAACATACATCCTTCGGCCCGCGCCCAGTTTGACCGGGGACCGGTAAGTCCGGATATGCGGATGACGGACCTGGTGCTGGTGCTGAGGCGAAGTGCGGAACAACAGGCGGCATTCGACAAATTTGTTGCCAGCCAATACGACCCGCCTTCGAGCAACTACCACCAATGGCTTGAGCCGGAAGAGGTGGGTGAGAGGTTTGGCCCGGCGGAGGGCGATCTGAATGCGGTAACCCTGTGGCTGCGATCGCATGGGCTCTCGGTCGATGAGGTCACGAAGAATCGCATGTCGATCCGCTTCAGCGGCACATCTTCGCAAGTGGAAAGCGCGTTTCACGCCCAGATTCACAACCTCGAGGTGAAGGGCGAGAAGCACATCGGCAACATGACCGATCCCCAGATTCCGGCCGCGCTGGCTCCAGTGGTGGTCGGCGTCAAGTCCTTGCACAATTTCTTTGCTCGGCCGCTGCATCGGATTGGTAGCGCGGTCACGTTCAATCCTGAGAAGGGAAAGTGGGATCGTGTTCCGGGCCACTCAGCGACTGGCGCAGAATTGAAAGGTACGGGCAAGACAGGACGCGCCCATCCGGATTTCGGCTTCAAAGTGACTTCAGGCACTGACAGCTACCAATACGAGGACGTGGCGCCCTACGACTTTGCAACCATTTATAACGTGCTGCCGCTTTGGAATGCGGGCATCGACGGCGCCGGCCAGAAAGTGGCCATCGCCGGAAGAAGCAATATTCTCCTCTCGGACGTTGCCGCATTCCGCAGCAACTTCGGCTTGCCGGCGAAGGTCCCTCAAGTCATCCTGGGCAATGGCACAGATCCTGGCGCGTGTCCCACAAAAGCGAACACCTGCATTGGCGATCTACTTGAGAATACGCTGGATGTTGAGTGGGCAGGCGCCGTGGCCAAGGGTGCGCAGATCGTGCTGGTTACCTCCGGCGAAAAGTCGGCGACTGACGACCCGCTCTATGACTCGGAGAGCTATATCATCCAGAACAAAACGGCGCCAGTGATGAACGTGAGCTATGGCTTGTGCGAATTCGGCATGGGCAGCGCGGGCAATACCGAGTACAACAACCTGTGGCAGACGGCCGCAACACAGGGCATCGCTGTCTTTGTAGCCACAGGCGACTCGGGCTCTCCAGCCTGCGACCAGGGCCAGGCCACTTCGACCCCGTATGCCGCTGAGTATGGCCTTTCCGTCAATGGTCTTGCGTCCACGCCCTACAACACCGCGGTGGGCGGAACGGACCTGAACTGGGGCGCGAACGCCTCACCTTACTGGAGCCCGACGAACAACTCAACCACCAAGGCCAGCGCCCTGAACTACATTCCAGAGGTGCCCTGGAACGACACTTGCGCGAACCCCCTGGCGGTTCCGGGACTCTCGTCCGATGCCGATGTCATTGGTGTTTCCAACTTCACCGACACCGAGTCGGCATGCAATTTCGTGCTCAATTACTACCAATACATTTACGACACTTACCAGGGCTACGATATTTCGTGGTACCTCAACACGGTGGGCGGAGGAGGCGGCAAAAGCTCCTGCACTACGTATGATGGGCAAGACGCATCCAGTTGCACCGGCGGATACGCCAAGCCCGCCTGGCAGAAGGCCGTAGTCGGCATTCCGTCGGATGGCAAGCGCGATATTCCCGACGTTTCCTTCTTTGCTGCGGATGGGTTCCTGGGCAGCGCGTACCTCATCTGCGTCTCGGCAACGGGAACATGCTCCTATTCGACAACGGAGCCGACAGGTGAGGAGGTTGGCGGAACCTCTGTTGCCTCCCCGGCGATGGCCGGCGTAATGGCGCTGATCAACCAGAAGGCAGGGAAGGCACAGGGCAACCCGAACGCACAGCTTTACGCGCTCGCTGCCAAACAAACCTATGCCAACTGCAAGTCAGAGACGGTGAAGGCATCGAGCACCGGTTGCTACTTCAACGATATCGACACCGGCTCGAATGCGATGGCGTGCGACGCGGGCGGTCTCGGCTACTTGTCTCCCAACTGTTCGGTCACCCACTCCGAAGATACCTTAGGCATCCTCGCAGGCTATAAAGCGGCTGTCGGCTACGACATGGCAACCGGCCTGGGATCGTTGAACGTGGCCAACGTGGTGAATGGATGGCCGGCTTCGACTCCGACTGCTCCAACGGTTAGCTTGACTCCCACAACCTTGACCTTCGCAAGCACGAATGTTGGCGCGACGGCGCCCACGCAGCCAGTGACGCTGAAGAACATTGGCACCGGGGCGTTGACGATCACAGGGATTACAGTCACCGGGACCAACGCCACTTCGTTCACGCAGACAAACACTTGCGGGGCCAGCCTCGCGGTGGCGGCCAGTTGCGTAATTTCGGTGAAGTTCCAGCCGCTGGCCGCGGGAGCGCTAACGGCCTCGGTCAGTATTGCGGATAATGCAGCAGGCACACCGCACAAAGTCTCTCTGACCGGGACGGGCAAGGCTTTGCTGCCTGCGGCTACGCCAACATTCTCAGTGGCGGCGGGGTCTTATGGCGCCGTGCAGTTGGTGGCAATCACGGACGCCACCGTGGGTGCTGTCATTCATTACACTGTTGACGGAACGGCGCCGACGATAAGTTCGCCCTTGTATGCCGGACCCATCAAAGTGACCGGGATCGTAACCATCAGCGCCATCGCTACTGGCGCCAGTGTTGCCAATAGCGCTGTGGCGTCGGCCAAATACATCGTTGCCGGCTCGCCTTCAGTGTTGGCCTCACCGGCAACGTCCATCGCCACAACGACGGCGACATTCAACGCGATTGTCAACACGCTTGGGCTCACCGGAACGTATATCTTCCAGTACGGAACCACCGGCCTTGCACTGACCAAAAGCACCGCGGTCACAAGCCTCACCGCTACGGCGACGGCGGCCACAATCAGCAAAGCGGTCACCGGTCTTACCACCAAAACAACTTACTACTTTCGAATTCAGGTAACCACTGCAGGCGGGGTGAGCACGGGCGCTGTGCTCAGCTTCAAGACGAACTAAGGAACGGATGCTCGGAAGGCGGGAAGCAGGGGAAGGCCTAGGCCTTCCCCTGCCTACATTCTCCCTATTCCGGCTCATCGCTCCAGTCGCAGGGAATATCGCGATGCTGCATTGAACTTGCCATTGCCCACTCTATCACTCGCGCCGCGCGCCAGGCTGCAAGGGCAGTTACCGGGGCAGGCGCCTTGGCTAGAATTGCATCGCGAATGCCGGCATAGAAGAGGCGATAGTCGCCCGGGATCGTGGGGACGGGCCGGGTCACCTTGCCACCCTCCACATCGACGCTCAGCATGCCCCACTTGGCCGAGGGCTCCTCACCCCAAGGACCAGGGGGGATTCGAGTAATTTTGCTCAGCGCATCTTCCTGAGGGTCGACGTTCCATTTCCAATAGTTGCCTCTGGTCCCGCGCAGATGAAAGCGGGGGCGTAACAGTGAAGAGAGATAGTTGGCGCCCAGCGTCACCAAGAGGCCCGGATAATGCAGACGCACGGTGAATGAATCGTCAGCGCCCTCGACGCCGCGCTCGTTCCGGATCTCGGCGCCCACAGCTTCGGGCTTGCCAAAAAGCACCAGAATCAGATCGGCTAAATGGGTTCCCAGGTCGAGCAACATGCCTCCACCCTGGGCAGGGTCCTCTTTCCATAGGCGCTCGGAGCGGGCGGCAGGCCGCCAGCGGTCCATTGTGGTCTCAAAGGAGACGAGCCGGCCGAGAGTACCTTCATGCAACAGTTTCTGAATCGTCTGGAAGTCGCCGTCCCAGCGCCGGTTATGAAACGGGGCGAGCAGCACACCGCGGGCGGCTGCCAATTCCATGAGCTGGGCCACTTCGGCGGAGTTCACGGACATTGGCTTGTCTATCACTGCATTTTTCCCGGCTTCGAGAACCCGTCGAGCTATCCCAAAATGAGTGCCGCTGGGGGTGGTTACCACAATCAGATCGAGCGATGAGTCTGCCAGTATTTCATCAAGGGTGCGGTAGGTGGTGATGCCTGGATAGCGCTCAGCGGCCTGGTCGGAAGTCCGCTCCAACACAGCGGCTAGTTCCAACCCCTCGACGGAGGAAATCAGCGGAGCATGAAAAACGCGCCCGCCCAAGCCAAAGCCAATCAACCCTACGCGAATCATCCCTGCTCCTCGAGGCCGGGCTTTCATTCTGCCCTGGCCGATTAGCTTTCGAGTTTATACCGGGTCTCGGCGAGGCGATAGAGACGCCGCCAGACCAGGCGGTTCATGGTGACCACCATGCTGGCCATGAGGACCGTGGCCAGCAGCAGGATGGAGAAGCGCCCGGTGTCGGTTGCCGCGCTGATTTGCGCTCCGAGGCCGAGCGTTTGCATAGTCTTGTCTCCGATGTGGAAGTACTCGGCGATGATCGAAGCATTCCAGGCCCCGCCCGAAGCGGTAATCAAGCCCGTAACCAGATAAGGGAAGATTCCGGGCAGTATCAGTGTCCGCCAGCGCTGCCAACTGGTGAATTTGTAGACCGAGGCCGCTTCCTTCAGGTCGGAAGGGATGGCCATGGCTCCGGCGATCACGTTGAAGAGGATGTACCACTGCGTTCCCAGCAGCATCAGTGCAATGGAGCCAACTCCAAGGCCGCCGCCGAGCCGGATCAAGCCGAGCAGCAGCACGGGGAAGAGCGCGGTGGCCGGCACCGAAGCTACCACCTGCGTGATGGGCTGCAGAATTCTGGCAAGCTTCGGATTGAAGCCGATTGTGACGCCGACCGGAATGGTCCACAGTGCGGCGATTGCCAGTGCGGCGTTGACGCGGAGATAAGTGGCGCCGGCACCCATGAGCAAGAGGCGCACGTCGGCCCAGGTGACGCCATGAATCATTTCGATAGCCTTGAAAGCGCCCCACGCCACGGCCAAGCCGATAAAACTTCCCAACAGAATGGGGATCAGCAACCTGCCTGACTTGTCGGGAGCATCCACAGGCTGCACCACGCGGCATTCGCGGGTAGTTGAGAAGCGCCGGAACATCCGCTCATCCATTGCGCCCCAGGCGCGCGAGGGCAGCCTGGTCAGAGCAGTGGAGTGTTGCAGCAGGGCTAGAATCGGCGAAGTTACGCGCGTGGCTGACTCGACTTGTTCGAATTTGAATTTGTCGCTCCACGCGATCAGCGGACGCCACAGCAACTGGTCTGTGGCCACAATAATGATCACCAGGACGGCCAGCCCCCACAGGAGCGCATGCATATCCACGGGATTTGCGGAGGCGGCCGTTTGCAGATAGCTGCCCAGGCCCGGGAGACGAAAGTCACGTTCGCCGAGGACAAACATCTCGCAGGCGATGAGGAAGAACCAGCCTCCGGCAACAGAGACAATCGAATTCCAAATGAGCCCGATAGCCGCAAACGGCATTTCAAGCTGCCAGAATCGCTGCCAGGCGGAGTAACGATAGATGCGCGAAGCCTCGAGCATCTCTCGGGGAATGCTCTTGAGCGAGGAGTAGAAGCTGAAGGCCATGTTCCACACCTGGCCAGTGAAGATGAGGAGGATTGAGCCCATTTCGATGCCCAGTTGATGGCTGGGAACCAGGGCCATCATTGCCAGCATGACGCCGGGCAGAAAGCTGAGTACGGGGATGGACTGCAATATATCGAGGACTGCGATCATCCAGGCCTCAATGCGAGGATTGTATGCGGCGATGTAGCCGTAACCGACGGCGAAAACCAGGCTGAGCAGATAGGCAATGCCGATGCGCACGATGGAGTAGAAGGCGTAGAGCGGCAGCGCGCGAATGGAGTGCGAGATGGTGACCGCGGGCACGGGCCGGGCCAGCCAGTAGGCGCCGAGCTTGGCCATGGCAAAGAACAGCGCCAAACCGCACAGCCCCACGCCGAGATCCGTAAGAAACGGCCAGGTACGAGCGGTGACCGGGGAACGGGCGAAGGTAGGGGTCGTCACTCGGCATCCTCGTTGCCGGCGGAAATCTCCCCGGCGATTTCATCTTCCGCCGTGTCAGGCAAGACAAAGCGACGCCGCCCGGCGTCGAAGTCGAACAGTTCGGCGTAACGCCCCCAAGCGACGGCGGTTTCCATCTGGCGCAGGCATTCCTCCTCACTGAATTGCTCGTCGAGCATGTCGAGAAAGAAATCCTCCGGGACGGTGTGGTCGCTCTTTGCCTCGAGGGCGCGGCGAATCTGGCGCAGAAGCAGCACGTTCCCCACGGCCGCGGCGCGGAAGAGTTCTTTCTGGCGCAGGATTTCGGAATTGGCAAACTCGGTGCCGCTCGGGGTGATGGCCGCGTCGCCTTCCTCGATCTTGAGAAAGCCGAGCAAGTGGGCTGCATCCACAATCGGCAGCAGGTCGTCGATTTCGAAGCCCAGGTCATCGGCCAGGCGGTAGATGTCGT
>OCTA010005402.1_pt1 | contig 11060 bp, 5 predicted proteins | sample 1538991 | NCBI WGS metagenome assembly OCTA01 (sample SAMEA3539302, study PRJEB22396) | soil metagenome | biome: tundra; feature: field; material: soil | place: USA | collected 2010-05 | depth 0.15 m | reverse complement strand
ACGCGCAACTGTGCCTGGCGACCTCGCCAGACCTGCGGCACTGGCGCCGGCACGGGGTGATTCTGCCCGCGTACAAGGGCGCGTGGACCACGGGATGGACCAAGTCGGGCGCCATCGTGCCGGAGCGCATCGACGGTAAGTGGTGGATGTATTACCTGGGCACACGCCGCGATTCCGACGGGAAGGATCGCGATTATATGGGACTGGCCAGTTCGGACGACCTGCTGCACTGGTCCGATGCCACCAAACAGCCGGTACTCGAGCGCCGGCCGGGCGCTTTCGACGACCGCGTGATGGAGCCCGGACCGCCGCCGCTGGTGACCAGAGCGGGCATTCTGCTGCTTTACAACGGCGCCAACGACAAGTTGGTGTATGGCCCCGGCTGGATCTTGTTCGACAAAGCCAATCCGCGGCGGGTGGTGGCGCGTTGCGAAAAGCCCTTCATCGCGCCCAGTCTGGTGTGGGAGCGGGTGGGGACCGTACCGAACGTGATTTTCCTCGAAGGCGCGACGGCGCGGACTGGGGACGCGCTCGACTTGACGGGGTACTACGGCGGGGCCGATCAGTATACCGGGGCGATGCGCATCCGGATTGGAGTACGGTAAACCGCTCCCTGACGGTCGCAGGCGGAACCGCCTGCGCCACCAAAAGAAATCCTGTGTTTCCAGTGGTGGGGCAGGCGGTTCACGTTCACGGCTTCTGATGGTCGCGGCTCAGTTGGGGCCTTCGGCGCCGCGCGCGTGGACGTGCAAACTCAACAACTCCGACTGCACCGGTACGCCACCGCTCACCTTCACCCGAAGCAAGGCTTCAAACGGTGGAACGCGGCGGCGCGCCGAGGGGCCAAGTTTCGAGATCAACTCGTCCAAGCGCGGCGCGCGGCAAACAAACTCGACGGCGGCCTGTGTGCCGAAAGTGGTGATCCCGGCCAGGATGAGCACGCGGCGGCTGGCGTTCAGACCGGAGGTCAGCGCCACCAGCGCATAATCTTCGGTGATCAACCCGTCGGACGCGAGATACATGTCCTGCTCCGTAGCGCTGGGATGCAGATTGGAAATCATCAGGTCGCCTTTGCGGGGGGCGGAGGGTTTGCGGGTGAACACGAAATCCTGCGGGGTGGGAAGTTCGCGGAGGGAGAGATTCTCGGATGGGGAGCCGATGAAAATCAAATTGCTGGTCTTGGCGTCGTCCCAAGTCAACAGCCTCCCCCGCTTGATGTGAATCTCATGTTTCAGGCTCGCAAACACCTGATCGAGATCGTGGACGGCCATTACCTCTCCCACACCCGTGTAATGATCCCGAATCGCCTTGCCAGCGTCCAGTGCCGGATTGAAATAGCGGAGACCCGTCTCCGGCCGGCCGACGAACTCGGCGTTGCTGTAAACCACCAAGGGCGCATCCGGACCGCTGGCGAAAGCGCTCCAAAAAGCCTTTAGCGCGGGTGAGGGTTGCTCGTTCGTGGCGGCCGGCAGCGGCGCCATGAAGCGGGTCACCGCGATCGCGACCACCAGAACCACGACTGCGCCGATCACGATGGACAGGAAGAACCACGAAAGCGGATAAGACCGCTCGGTCAGCGCGGGCGGAGCCGCGGGTGCGGCCAGGGGCACCGGCGTCTCCACCGGCGGCCGGATATGAAACGTGAGCAAATAAGCGCCTTTGGGAATCTCGATCACCATGCGATCCGGCGCTCCCTCGCCGGCATAGTATTCGGCCAGCTTCGACCGGAGCCGGCCGGTCTGCACGCGCACTGTGGAATCCATGCGGGAATCGAAGTCGGCGGGGCGGCCGAACACTTCGGTGGCGATCTGGTACTCCTTCAAAGACATGCCCGGCGCGTCCAGGGAGTGCTCGCCCAAATACTTGAGGAGCTTGCAGAGCGATTCCGATCCATGCAGGATGGAGCTGCGGTTCAGCTTCTCGATTTGAGAGTGCAGCGCCTCCCGTTCAACGCTAGTGGTCCCAGTATCCTTCATTTAACGCGAGATTAACAATACCGCTAAGTCTATGCAAAACGGGAAGCGGAGTCAAGTAACAAATGCCCGAGCCGGACGCGTAACGCGCGTGGCGGGTTTTCTTGAGACCAGCTCCCAACCGTCCAGTATAATAGAGCCAAGTGCGATTTTTCGCGTTACTGCTGTTGCTCGGTGGGGTGTGTCACGCCGCGGATTCGGTGCGGGATCTGGAAGCCCGCGGCGCGGCGCTGAAAGCCAAGGGGGACGCCGCCGGCGCACTCGAGGTCTATCGGCAGGCGGCTGGCCTGGATCCCAAATCGGCGCACCTGCAAGACGAAGTGGGGTTTTTGCTGGCAGTCCTGAACCGCCGCGAGGAGGCCATCCAAAGCTTCCAGCGAGCCCTCGATCTGGACCCGAAGTTCGCGCCGGCGCAGTATCACTTGGGCGCCGCCTATTGGTTGGAGAAGAATGCCGGCCTCAGCATTCCGCATCTGCAGAGCGCCGCCGCGCTGGATCCAGGCAACTTCGAATACCGATACCGGCTAGGGGAAGTTCTGAAATCGCAGGGTGAATACGAGAGCGCGTTGCCGCATCTGAAGGCCGCCGTAGCGGCGGATGGCAAGCGCTGGGAAGCGTGGAACGCTTTGGGGATGGCCCTGCAAAACACGGGCGATCTGGGCGCCGCCGTGGATGCGTACCAGCACGCCGTGGACCTGAATCCCGCCGATCCGGACGCGCGGAACAATCTCGGGACCACGCTGGTGAAAACGCGCCGCGCCGACGAAGGCATTGCGCAATTCCAAAAGATCCTGGATGCGGACCCATCCTACAACATGGCGCGCGTCAACCTGGGGTTCGCCTACATTCAGAAGGGCGCCCCGGACAAGGCGGTGGAACAGTTGCGGGAGGCCATCCGGCGGGACCCAAACCTGGCTGGCGCGCATTACGACCTGGGCATCGCCCTGAAGAACAAGGACGAGATCGAGGCGGCCAAGGCCGAGCTGCAGCGGGCCCTGGAACTGGACCCCAGCCTGTCGGAGGCGCACTATACGCTGGGCATCGCGTATTGGCAGACGGGAGCTTTCGACGAAGCGGCCAAGGAGATGCAAGCGGCCATTGCCTTGCGCCCGGATTACGGCCAAGCCTATTTCATGCTGGGAACCGCGCTGAAGCAGAAGGGCGATCGCGACGGCGCCGAGGCCGCGCTGCGCGAGGCGATCCGGCTGGATCCGGGCGACCCGGGACCCTACAATACGCTGGGCCAATTATTGCGGCAGAAAGGCGATGTGGAGGGCAGCAAGGAGGCTTTCGCCAAGGGCGAGCAGGTGAAGCTGGCGAAAGAGGCCGAGCTAGGCAAGATGCTGCAGAGGAAAGACACGGTAAAATAGGAGCCGGGGGGACTGGCGAATGCGACGCCTTTTACCAGTTATCTCAGGAGTTCTGCTGCCGGCAATGACCCTGCTGGCACAGGTCCCAAACCCTGGCATGACCACCGAGGAAACGCGCAGGCTGATTGCCGTTAGCGAGATGGGCCACTCGACTGTCCGCTCTGAAAGCCCGTCACGATCGTTGAAGTTTGAAGAAAGCGACGACCCGACGATGGCGGCCCATTCCGTTCCTCCGCACGAGCCACTACGCGCGGCGCTCAAAGCCGCCGAGAAGGCCGAGCGCCTTTCCAAGAAGAAACAGCCGCCGGAGGCTATCGCGGCGTACCGGGAGGCGGTGGCTCTCGATCCTCTGTATTTTGAGGCGTGGAACAACCTCGCGCTGGAGTTGCAGGCGGCCGGCAAGACGGAAGAAGCAGAGCAGGTGTTCCGGCGCCTGATGCAATCGAACCCGGAGCACGTGCTTGTGTTCACGAACCTGGCCACCTTGCTCAGCGGCCAGAAGCGGTACGCAGAGGCCGAAGCTGTCGCGCGCCAGGCAATGAAGCTTCATAGCTACTCGTTTAAGGCCAACCTGGTGTTGGGGAGCATACTCATCGGCGAGGGCAAATGGAGCGATGAGGCGAAGACCAAACTGCAATATGCCCAAGTGAAATATGCGGACGCTAAGACGCTGTTGGATCGCTGGCCGGAGGGAGCCGCGGGTAATTGATTAGATGAGAGCGGGTCCGAGGGACCCGCGCAGGCCACGTATGGGCATTAAATTAACATCTCGCCGATGAAATGCATCCTTGACACCATGCATACGTCCCAACGCACTATATCGGACCCATCTCCCAGCTAGCGGGATGAAGCCGTTGCCGATCTGTGGCGTAGCCAGATCTGCCGCACGCCGTTCAAAGCCATGACGGCCGCCAGAACGATCCAAAGCAGGACGAACAGCAAGGAACAGAGGTTCCACCAGTCGTGTACCCGCAACGTCAACGACGCCGGCACAGTTAGCAAACGGGCTCCGATGTACCACCACGCCAGCTTCCTCCACCTGGGCCGTCCAGTTTCCAGGCCACGTCCGACCGCATACCAGAAGACGGCTGTCAGATCAGACAGAGATGGAGACCCGCCAGCCGAAAGTCGAAAGGGGTGCTAACCTTCCATCTCAGTCCTCCGTTGGCAAACAGCGCATCCGCAATGAGGCCGGACGCTATTGTGGCCGGCAGAGTGCCGACCACCATTGCCTGAAGAGGTGCTGGCATCGGTGGGCCGTCCGCGTTGCGCAAGAAGTCCGGGTCTACCCGCCCGTATCTCTGGCTCCAAAGCGGCGAAGGATATCTCAACGTTGATAGGAAGGCATCGACAACATAGACGGTGGCGATTAGCAGCATCACATCGATAGCGACGTTGCACAATACAGGCGGCGTGCTACTGCGACTGGCACGGCTATCGGCTTGGGGCAGAAAACGGGTTACCGGTAGTTGACCATGGGCCGCTGGCCCGAGGTCCGGTAGTGGGTCAATTTCCTCGTGGGGCAGATGACAATCCTGCGGGCCGATTGGCAATTGGCGCAAAACTGGGCCGATTAACAATCGGCCCGCAGGTTACCAACCTGCCCCACAAACAGATTGACCCACTACCCAAGTTGGGCCAGAAGCCACCAACTTAGTCGTAGCGCAAGGCTACCACCGGATCGATGGACGATGCCCGGTACGCGGGCAGCAGACAGGCGACGGTGGCGGCCGCCATCAAGAGAGCGACCACCGCGAGCACGATGGCGGCGTCCACGGAGCTGCCTTCCGCCCAGCGGGAGAGCACGCTCTTGAGCGCCCAGCTCAGCACAACGCCGGAGACAAGACCTCCCCCCACACTGAGCGAGGTGGAGGCGAACACCAGCCGGAGCACGTGGGTCCGGCCGGCGCCCAAAGCCATGCGGATGCCGAATTCGTTGGTGCGCTGAGCGACGATATAGGACACCACGCTATAGAGGCCGAACACGGACAGCAGCAGCGCCAGGACGGCGAAGGCGCTGAACAGCGTGGCGACCAGGCGCTCCTGCGCCCACTCCTGTTGGCCGGCGATCCATTGCTCCAGGTTGCGCACGTGTCCCATTACCTGCTGGTCCGGGTTGACCGCATGCACCTGCGCGCGCACGGCCCGCAACACGGTGAGCGGCTCGACCCGCGCGCGCACCAGAATCTGCGTGAACATCGGCATTCGCATGGTGTAGGGCACATAGATGGCCGGCTTCACCGGCTCGCGCAGGCCATCGTCGCGCGCATCCGCGACAATGCCGACGATCTGCAGCCAACCGTCGCTATCGGGAGCGGCGGGAGAATAAGGCGGCTCACCTTTGAGCTGCGGTACGCGAACCTGTTGTCCAATGGCATCGCCCTGCGGCCAATACTGGCGGGCCATGGTCTGATTGACCAGCGCCAGGCGCGCGCCGCGCATGGTTTCCGCGTGGTCGAACAGACGGCCCTGGAGCAGAGGAATGTGCAGCACCGTGAAATACTCGGGGCTGACGAAGTTGGTGCGCAGTTCCCGCTCTTCCGGCACGGGCTTGCCTAGGATTTCGAAGTGGGTATTCCAGCCGTTGCTGGGCGGCGTGGCGTTGGTGGAGATGCCGGCGGAAATCACCTCGGGCATGGCGGCGATCCGCTGGCGGATCTGCTCGAAGAACTGCGAGCGCGCTTCCCAGGCAGGGTAGGTATTGTCGTGCACGGGGATGCCAACGGACATGGTATTGTGCGGATCGTAGCCGAGGTTGGTATGCATGAGACGGACGAATCCACGGATGGCTGCGCCCGCGCCGGTGAGCAGCAACAGCGTGAACGCCACCTGGGCGGCCACCAGCACGCCATGCATACGTTTGGCGCGGACGCCTCCCGTCATTCTGCGGGTGCTGGACCGCATGACGCCGGCCAAGTCGGGACGCGAGAGGTGCATCGCCGGCGAGAGACCGAAGAGCACACCGGTGGCGAGCGCCAGGGCGACGCTGAAGACGAGCACGGGCAGGTTGATGCCGATGGCGGCTTCGTGGGGGAAAGAATACTCCGGCAGCCATTGCACAATCAGGTGCACGCCTTGGTACGCCAGCAGGACGCCGAGTATCGCGCCGGCGGCGGACAGTTCGAGAGACTCGGTCAGCAATTGGCGCACAATGCGGCCGCGGCCCGCGCCCATGGCGGCGCGCACGGCCAACTCGTGGCGGCGCGCCGAGCCGCGGGCCAGCAGCAGGATGGACACATTCGCGCAGCCGATGACGAGCAGCAGCGCGACGGCTCCAAAAAGCAGGAACAGCGTGGGGCCGAGGCGCTCCATGAATTGATCGTTCAGCCCCTGCAAAGCCACGTGAAACCTGGGTGGAAAGTGCGACGGCGTGTCCTTGGCGAACTGCTCGAGCAACGCCTGCAGCTCGGAATTGGCCGCAGCGCGGCTGACGCCGGGCTTGAGCCGCAGCGGTGCGGCATACTGCATCTTCGGATCTTGATTCAGCTTGAGGGGAAGATAGACGTCCCCATCGCCCCAGGTAAAGCGCGGGGGCATGACGCCCACGATGGTGTAGCTTTTGTGAACGAGCCGCAGCGTGCGTCCCAAGACATCGGGGCTCGCGCCGTAATGCCGCTGCCAGAATTTGTGGCCGAGCACGGCCACGGGCTGCGGGTCCTGGCCGTCTGGCGCATCGGAGGGAATGAGGCCGCGGCCGAACAACGCAGGCACGCCGAAGTGGGTAGTCGCATTGGGCGTCATATAGACGCCCGCGACGTCTTCGGGAAGGTCCTCATCCGTGGTGGTGAGGTTCCACTCATCCTCGCCCGCCACGCTTTCGATCGAGCGTGCCTGACGGATCTGGCGGATCTGGGGACCGTTCAATCCCGGCCAGTGCTTGTTGCCGGCCTTGTCCTTGAGCACCAGGTGCACCATGCGGTCCGCGTCCTGGTATGGATAGGGATTCATCAGCACGCCGTAAACTACGCTGAACACGGCAGTGGTGGCGCCGATGCCGAGCGCCAGCGAGAGGATGGCGGTGAGGGCGAAGGCGGGACTCTTCCGCAACTGCCGGAAAGCGAAGATAGAGTCGGCGAGCAAGACGCGCATGGATAGGTCCCTCAAGGATGAGACGGCTGCGGGCCGGGGTGGTTAGGCGGAGACGGAAGACAGGCCAGGAGGCCTGTCCTACTTGGATTCATTCCGCAGTTCTTCCCAGCGGTGCAGGAGCTTCTTGCCTTCTTCCGCGCGGCCGGACTGAATGAGGGTGCGCCCTAGCAGATAGTGCGCCGAGGCATTCTTTGGGTCCATCTTCAGTGCCCGGCGCAGCATACGTTCGGCTTCCGCCAGATCCCCCTGCTTCAGATATGTTTTGCCCAACAGGATGTAAGGTCCGCTATAAGTGGGGTCCAGCCACACGGCGCGCTGCAACGGGGGAACGGCATGTTCCCAATCCTCCCGCCGCGTAAAGACGTCGCCCAGCCGGTAGTAGGCCATGGCAAAACCGGGATTGAGCGCGATTTCGCGGTTGAGCTCGTCCACGGCGCGATCGATTTGGGCGCGGTAGATGGCGATTTCGCCGAGCATGAAGTGCGCTTCCGGAAGTCTTGGCTGGCGCGCCAGGGCCGCCTCCAACTCGGCTTGGGCATCGTCTTCGAGCTCCAGCCGCATCAGCAGATGTGCGGTGACCAAGCGGGCAGCGCCGGACTCGGCCGGTACGCCGTACAGATCGGCAAACGCGGCCCGGCCTTTCGGGATTTGGTGCGCTTGCAGATAGCTGTTCCCCAGCACGAAGAATAGCTCGTTGTTGCGGGAGCCGGCTGCGCGGGCCTTTTCGAGCCAGGGAATGGCCTCCGGGATGTGCCCCGCCAGATACTCGCTGCGTCCGATCATCTGGAGAGTCTCGCGATATTGGAGACTATTTTCGGACATGGCCGGCACGGCCTCTTTCAAGGCTTTGGCGGCAGCGGCGTAATCGTGCTGGCGATAGCTGGTGAGGCCGCGAAGGTATGCGGGGTTGGGGGGTGGGGATACCGCTCCCTGACGGTCGCGGCTCGGTGGCGCGGGCGGTAGCGCGGGGGATGGCGCGGGAGACAGCTTGGGTTTCGGGTGCGTCTGTTCCAGAAGTTGGCGGATGGCCTGGTCCTGCGGGTCCATTTGGAGCGCATGGCGCAGAGCGCCCTCCGCGTCATCCAGGTCGCCGCGCTTGAGATAGGCCTTACCGATCAGCGCATACGGCCCGCTGTGGTTAGGATTCAACCATATGGAGCGCTCCAGGACCGAGATCGCGTCATCCCAGGCGCCGCGATTCTCGTACGCCGCGCCGAGCCGGTAGTAAGCCGTGAAGAAGCTGGGATTGGCCTCGATCTCTTTCTGAAACTCGCCAATCGCCTTGCCGCCGTCACCCTGAGACTGCGCCGCTTCGCCCAGAATGTAATGCGCCTGCGGGATGTGCGTGTCGATTTCCAGCGCGCGGCCGGCTTCCCTGCCCGCGCCCGGAGGCATTTGCGCGCGCAGCATCATGCCGGCTGTCAACAAGTGCGCCGCCGCTGAATCGGGCGGCACCTGAAAGAGCGCCGCGAAGGCCTGCAGGGCTTTGCCTTCCTGGTGCGCCTGCATGCAGGCGTTCCCCAACATGAACTCAGCCACCAGCGCCTGCGGACCGCCTGCCGCGGCCTTTTCAAAAAATGGGATAGCTTCCGCATAGCGATGCTCGCTGTACGCCTGCACGCCTGCCTGGTAGGCGCTCGCCTGCAGGAACAAGAGCAGCAGCGGGGCTATCATTGGTCCTCCAACATCGTTAGCGCTCCGCCTGCGCCAATCGCGCGCGTGCGGCCTGCAGATTGTGCCGGGCCGTCTCCAGTTTCGGATCGAGGCGCAGCGCGGCTTCGAACTCGGGCACGGCTTCGCGAATGCGGCCGAGGCGCGCCAGCACCGTACCGAGATCGCTGTGCAGAACCGCGTCGTCCCGCCGGAAGTCCAGCGATTCGCGCAGGTGCGCGGCCGCCTCTTCGAGACTGCCTGCTTTGGCCCGCTCGTCGCCCCACAGCCGCAGCACTTCGCCCAGATGCTGCCGCGCTCCCGGGTCGTCGGGATTCTCCGCGAGCACTTGGCGGAACTCTGCCGCCGCCCGTTCCCAGTGCTGTTGTTCGGCGAGCGCGTTGGCCAGGTTATAGCGCGCGTTGGCATAGCGCGGATTGGCCTGTAGCGCGCGTTGGAACAATCCGGCCGCATCGGTGACGTTTCCCGCTGAAAGTAGCGCCGCACCCAGCGTGTTCAGCGCCACCGGATGATCGGGCCGCGCCGCGACCGCGCCGCGCAGGTAAGCGACGGCGTCCGCGTTGCCGCCACGCGCCAGCAGGAGCGCGCCGAGGTTGAACTGGGACGTGAAATCTCCCGGATACTTTTCCAGGCGATGGAGCATGATGGCTTCCTGCAGGTCGATGCGGCGGTCCTCGACGCCGCGCGGCAGAACCTGCAGCCAGAGGTGCGCCATCTCGTCGGTGGCCTGGTTCCCGCCGCGCACGCGCCGCGGAGGCTGATTGGGATTGCGCGGATTCGCGGCCGAATTATCGTAATGGTAGCGCATGGAAACCACGGTTCCCTTCGGCAGGAATACCGGTTCTTTGTAGCGGTAGACGGACTGCCAGTTCGGGTCCCAATCCGGAATGCGGATCAGCCACTTGCGAGTCCCGCCGGGCAATGTCGCATAGCCTTCCAGCAAGTGGCCCAGGTAGTGCGCATGCGGGTAGACCGCGAGCACGTCCATATCCATGGGCGTCACAAAGTCGTCGCTTACCTGGAAGTCCGCGTCGCCCGGGGGGATATCCAGGGCGCCATCGTGCTCGAGCTGCAACAGCATGGGGTACTTGGTGGCCGGTTCGCCGGTGAAGTACAACCCGATGGAAGGCTGCACCAGTTCAGGCTTGCCCGTGGGCTGCATGTGGACATTCAGGACGAGATCGGCGCCGGGGTCGGCGCGCCAAGCCATGCCGGCGGGCTCGACCCAGGGGGTCCCGCCGGGTTTCCAAAACAGAAAATGGCTGTCGGGATCGAAGGTGTCGGATTCGATGTTCAGGTCCATGCCGGGGAAACCGGCGCCGGGAGCTGTTTCCTGCATACGCGCGGAACGGCTGCGATCGATGAGCACGTTGGCGTGGTGCACGGCGCGAATGTTGCCCGGGCGGATCTCGATGGCCTTGACCCAGCGGGTGCCGGGCGCTTTCAGCGGCAGCACGAAATTCCAATATTGGTCCGGACCGCCAGCGGGCAGACGATAAGGGGCGGCGGCTTCGATCACCAAGTCCGGCTCGCCAAGCTGCCATCCGGGAACGAACTTTGGCAGCGGCGGAGCATCCGCCGGCGAACCGGCGGGAGCGCCCTGCCGCACCCAGTCCTCAATGGTCCGGATCTGATCGCCGGTCAGGCGGCGCTCTTCCTGAAAATCTCCGTAGCCTGCCTGCGGCAGCCAGGGCGGCATGTAACGCCGCTTGACGACCGAGACGATCTGCTGGCGATGCTTGCGCACGTCCGTGTAAGTGAGCAACGGAAAGGGTCCAGGCTCACCCGGACGATGGCACGGCGCGCAGGCGTGGTAGACGATGGGCGCGATGCGCTTGTAGAACGTAATGGGCTCGGCCTGTGCGGCGCATGCGGCCAACGCCAGCACGGCTATTGAGGCTCGCACAATACAGCGACAGCGGGACCGCGGTCGTGGCGCACGCTTCAGCGTGCTGCC
>OCTA010005401.1_pt1 | contig 11063 bp, 13 predicted proteins | sample 1538991 | NCBI WGS metagenome assembly OCTA01 (sample SAMEA3539302, study PRJEB22396) | soil metagenome | biome: tundra; feature: field; material: soil | place: USA | collected 2010-05 | depth 0.15 m | reverse complement strand
ATCGATTCTAGACTCGGTTCATCGTTGAACAGCACCCCGCCGCCGCCGTTGACCTGCACATCGATGAAGCCGGGTACCAAGAGCCGCCCGCACAGGTCCACGACAATCGCGTCGCGGCAGCGACCATCCGTGCCCGGGACGAGCGCCTCGATCCGGCCACCCGACACCAACAGCGTCTGTCCGCTGACGATGCCGCGCGGCGCAAGGATCCGGCCGTTCGTGAGCGCGCTTCGCATCAAAGTGTCTCAGTAATCTTGCGCAGATGGGCCGGATGATCGGGATCAAATCCGCGCCGTACCGCGAGTGTCGCGATCATCCGATAGGCGCTTTGAACGAGGAGGATCGGCGCGAGTTCCGCGACAGCCTCAGCGGTCGGCAGCTCAATGGCGCCTGCGGATCGGTCACCCGCCAACAACACGGTGACTCCGCGCTGCACGAGTTCGTGCGTGAGCGCTGCGACTCCGGGCTGAGTGGCATCCGCTTGAGAAAACAGCAGCGCGGGAAAACCCTCGTTCAATCGCGTGAATGGGCCATGACGGAGTTCGGCGCTGCTGAAAGCCTCGGCGTGCAGGCCGCAGGTCTCCTTGCACTTGAGGGCGACCTCTTGCGCTGCGGCCAGCCCGAGGCCGCGCCCGACCACATACAGATGCTCGGCCGATTCGAGCGCCGGCAGTGCGGCAGACCAGTCGAGCGCCCAACTTTGGTCCATGAGGGTCGGCAGGCTCTCAAGATTTGCGGCGAATTCGGGGTTGTCGGTCCATGCCGCCACCATACGGGCAATCGCGGCGAGTGTCGCCAGATATGACTTTGTCGCGGCGACGCTCGTCTCGAGACCGGCACGCACCTCAATGTACAGGTCGGCCGCTGCAACGAGCGGCGCATCGGCGCTGTTGCAAATGACGAGTATCGTGGCGCCCGAGGATTTCGCGGCGGCCGCCGCCGCGAGCAGATCGGGGCTGCGTCCCGATTGCGAGAGCGCGACGAACAGACATCCGCTCAGGTCTTGGGTAACGCCGTAGATCGAACTCACGGACGGCGCCGCCGATGCGGTGAGCACGCCGGTATGGGTCTCGATCAGATATTTGGCATAAGTCGCGGCGTGGTCGGAACTGCCGCGGGCGCAGGTGATTACCGCGCGCGGCGCCAGACGGCGCAGCTCCGCGCCTATCGCGCTGATCGATGCCGCATCCAGATCGAGTTGCGCACGCACCGCCTGCGATGCGCTCGCCGCTTCTTGGAACATTCGCGTCGTCTCCGCGCGTACGGGCTTTACGCCACTCATGGCGCAGCGCTCAGTTCCGCGACGAAATCGTAGGTGTCGCCGCGGTAGAACGATTGTGAAAACTCGATCGCTCGCCCATCGCGCAGCGATCCGAGACGCTCTACGAGCCGATATTCAGAGGATCAAAATCTATCCGAATCTTGGTTTTCAGATACCGCAGGACATTCCGGACGATGTCTGGAGTGCCTTTGAAAAAATGGTAGTGATGGGCTACGACAAACACTTATTAGCATAGATTCAGACTTGGTCGAACCGGCATTGTCCAAGACTTGGGCGATTGACTGAGTTCGCAAATCATTGCGCAACATACGCGAGTACTAGCGCTGCTATCAAAATTAAACCACCTACGCCGAGGTGAATAGGGCATATTGGTCCGCTGTCGCCGAATGGGCCGCCGACCTTGTTAGACGCCACAAACGCGCACCTGATACGCTCCCATAGACGATCTAGTGTCCCCGTGAATGGGAAATCATGAGCGAAGCCAGCCAATTCAGACTCTTGCGCGAGCGGCGCTTCTTGCCGTTCTTCGTAGCGCAGGCCTGCGGCGCGTTTAACGACAATCTTTTCAAGAACGTGCTGGTCATCCTCGTGACTTATCAGGCGACCCGCTGGAGCACGCTGCCTCCCGAATTGTTGGCGAACATCGCTGCCGGCCTGTTCATCCTGCCTTTCGTGGTGTTTTCGGGGCTTGCGGGACAGCTTGGGGAGCGCTTCGACAAGGCGCGCATTCTCAAAACTGTCAAAGCGCTGGAAATCGCCATCATGATCGTGGCCGGCATCGGTTTTTCGCAACATTGGGTGGCGCTGCTGTTGTTTGCGCTGTTCATGATGGGCGTACATTCGACTTTTTTCGCGCCGGCCAAGTACGGGCTATTGCCGCAGGTGCTCGATGCGAGCGAATTGATCGGCGGTAACGCGATCTTGGAAACCGGCACGTTCCTGGCGATCCTGCTCGGAACACTGGCTGCCGGTATGCTTGCCGGTCATGGCAATACCACATGGATAGAGGCGAGTTTGGTGATCATCGCCATCGCCGGGTTCCTTACCAGTCTTGCTATCCCACAGTCCGAAGCGGTGTCGCCTGGCCAGCGCTTGGACTGGAACCCGTGGACTTCGACGCTGGACAATCTGCGCGCCGCGCGAGAATCGCGCGCAGTGCTGCTGTCAGTGCTGGGAATGTCCTGGTTCTGGTTCTATGGCGCCTTGGTGCTAGTGCAGCTCCCGCTGTATTGCCACATCGTGCTCCAAGGCGATGAATCGCTGGTGACGATCACCATCGTCGCTTTCTCGGTCGGAGTCGGCGTCGGCTCGTTGCTGTGCGAACGACTGTCGGGACGGCAAGTCGAAATCGGCTTGGTGCCATTCGGGTCCATCGGTTTGACAGTGTTTGCCATTGATTGGGTCGTGGCGTCACCGCGGGTGGATACGCATGTGCTCTTGAACTTGCACGGATTGCTCTCGTTGCACGGTGGCGTGCGCACATTGTTCGATATTGCCGCGATCGGTGTCTTCGGCGGCTTTTTCGTTGTGCCCTTGAACGCGCTCGTGCAGCAGCGATCACGGCCTCAGGCACTCGCGAAGGTGATCGGTGCCAATAGCATACTGAATGCGCTGTTCATGGTCGCTGCCGCCTTGCTCGGCGCGGTCGGGCTCGCCAAGGGGCTCACCGTGCTGCAATTGATTTTGGTGGCGGCGCTGCTCAATGCCGTGGTGGCGATTTATATTTACATGCTGGTACCGGAGTTCCTGCTGCGGTTCGTAAGCTGGCTCTTGGTGCACACGCTCTACCGGATGGAGAAACGTGGCGCGCACTTTCCCGAATCGGGCGCGGCGCTGCTGGTGTGTAATCACGTCAGTTTTGTCGACGCCTTGGTGGTTTCCGCGGCCTGCCGGCGCCCAATGCGATTCATCATGGATGAAGCCATTTTTCGCGCACCCATCATTCGCACGCTCGCTACCGCCATGAAGGCCATTCCCATCGCCTCGGCAAAAGATGATGCGACCATCCTCGAGCGAGCCTTCGAATTGACCGCGGCGGCGCTGCGCGGCGGTGATCTGGTCTGCATCTTTCCGGAGGGCCGCCTGACGCGAGATGGTGAGATTGCCGCGTTTCGGACGGGCCTCACCCGTATTGTGACGGAAACGCCTGTGCCCGTGATTCCGATTGCGATTGTAGGACTGTGGGGCTCGATGTTCTCGCGGCGCACGCCCCAACTATGGCAGCGCCTACCGCGCAAACTCGGGCATCGTGTGGTGGTCAACGTGGGTGAACCCGTCCCGCCCGAAGACGCCGTGCCGGAGGCTCTGCGAGAGCGGGTATGTGCGCTCTATGATGCGGCATTCACGCCGCGGCGCGCTTCGGCGTAGGACTCAAACGCGCATACATGCACTGATCGCGAACCTCCCCATCCTTGACGGCGCTGCACCTCATGGTGCCCTCCAGCTCGTATCCGGCTTTCTCGAGCACCCGCCGCGACGCCAAGTTTCCCGCGAATGGCTGGGCAAATATTCGAAGAAAGCCATGCGCACCGAATGCCCAATCCGTGACGAGGGTGACGGCCACGGTTCCAATCCCGCGTCCCCAGAAAGCCGCACCAATCCAGTACCCGATCTCGGCGGTTCGCCGATTAACGTCAGTCATCGGCTGAAGTCCCACGCCGCCGACGGCACGACCGTCGACAATGATCACCAGTGAAAGCGGTGGGTCCACCGGTGCCACGCGACAGATGTATCGCTCGGCGTCGGCGACATGGTACGGATGGGGGAAAAGGTCGTGCAGCTGGAGCCAAATGCGACGGTCGTTCGCTACCGAGGCGACAGATGCCGCATCGGCGACGACGAATTGGCGGACAATGCACCGTGCTCCGACCAGCTCAATACTCATATCCGTCCCCCTGGCGCTCTTGGCGTCCGCAAATCCTAGCGTAGGAATCTACGGGCGTCAGCTCTATGGTCAACGTTGCAGAATTGAATTGAGTGGCAGCTCGTGGTCCGGGAACTGGTTAGTGGGCTCCGATAGGCAGACGGGTCAGACAGTGGCGTCGAATGGGTTATTGCGACCTATTGTGTTGAAAAACTCCATGTGGAGATTTGGCTAAAATGGTAAAAGGCTTTAGAAAGGCCGAAATTTTAACGAGCGGAAGGACGAGCGACTTCCCACGATCTCTAGGCTCAATTGTTCCTTAGATGCCAGACCGCCTGTTTATGACTTGTTTTCGGCGGCAAATTGCTTTATTGACAAAAACCTCAGCGCGCAGGAATTTAGTTTTTCAACACAATAGACCCGAAGTTGACTGTGATGACTGACCGCTTTGTTGACTCAGATTATCTCGAACGATGACCTATAGTCGAAGACGGTCTCACCCCTGAGTTGATTTTCACGGACTATCATTGGTTTCTTTCGTGGATAAGCATCCAGCGTTACAATCAGGAGCATCGTTAATCCTTCCGTGAAGAGGAACAAAAATGGCAACTAGTGTCAAGCAGATGATGGAGGCCGCCAACGCCGTGGTGCCGCGGATCACACCCGTCCAAGCGCGGGAAATGATCGATAAGGGCGACGCGCTCGTTGTAGATGTGCGCGATGCGCCGGAAGTGGAGAAGAGCGGTAAGGTCGCCGGGAGTATCCACGTTTCACGTGGCATGCTGGAATTTCGAGCGGATCCCGAATCGCCCTACCACGACAAACATTTCTCTAAGGACAAAACGCTGATTCTGTATTGCGGGTCGGGCGGGCGCGCGGCACTTGCCGGTAAGGTACTTAAAGACATGGGTTACGGCAACGTCTATAACCTCGGCGCCTTCAAGGACTGGGCCGAGAGTGGCGGGCCATTGGACTAGGGGCTTGCTAATACGGTGGCTCTGGCGGCGACCGCGGTCCATTTCGCGTCTGCCACAGCAATGGTGTCGTGAGCCAACTGGTCGTTTCTGCTCGTCAGGCACGTTGGCGTGCGGGAATAACTTAATTTTGAGTTTCGGCTCTAGCCGACAAGCATCACACGGGCTCCGGCGCGGACGGTATTTCGAACTTCCGCTACCATATCAGTCTGGCGCAGTAGCTCTGCGATTACGGAAGCACCTGCTTTGGAATTTACGCGCACACGGTAAGTAATATTTTGAGCAACCAATCCCACTCCTGGGAAGTCCGCAGTCGCTTCAACTTCGACACCATCCACGGGTATTTGGAGCCGATCTGCCTCACGATATAGATCATTGCAAAAGCATGTTGCCAGCGCGAGCATGAGAAATTCCCCACCGTTTACGCTCGATCCTCGTCCGTTACCCTTTGCAGGTATCACCAGAGACTGCGTCACACTGCTCGTTTTAACCGTCACCGTGTTTCCCATTAAGCCATTTACGACGGCCGCAGATATTTCCATAGGCAAGACTCCCATAGTCGGGTAACCAACAGGGAATAAACCGGGGTGCACGTGGGCGGTGAAACTCTGTGAAATAAGGATCGTGTCCAAATCATGGCGCGCCCGCGCCCGCGCCCGCGCCCGCGCCCGAGCCGATCACGTTGCCGCTGATTGCGAATGACGGCTTTTCCCCACGCAGTAGGAGCACCCGACAGGTGGCTGTTGGCAGGGTAGCGCCGCTGGCGGACGTTGGCGTCGCCCACAGGCTCCTCACGACCTATTGTGTTGAAAAACTATTGAACAGTTTTTCGTTCTCGAGATCTTAATTGCGGGAGAAGCGAAGGGAGCGCACCTGCATGATGGGACAACACAGCGGCAATCAAGACCGACTGTTTTACGCCTTCAACCTCGACGAGCACGTGCCCGCGGATCATCTGCTCCACCAAAGGAGTCGAGAAACTGTTGGCTCGGAGTGCAGTGTGATCACTGGCGTGCGCGCATGCTGAAGTTGCCCCGGCTTTCGGACGGGTACTTCGCGGAGTCGAAATTCCGCAGTTGGCCGGCTGCGCCAATTCGCGGTCAAATATTCGCCAGGCTTCGGCATCCGGTAAATGTCGACCCCAACCAGCCGGACACCAGTGACCGCTATCGGGCGCTCCCGTTAAGGAGCAAAGGGGCGGACACGCCTAATTCCGCAGCCTCAAGGCGCTTGGCAATGTTATTGGGCAAACTATAAGCGGCCGTCCCAGCCGGCTACGCCCGTCAAACATAGCCGATCGGTTCGCTAGACGTCCATTGCGATCAGTAATCTCTCCGAGGAACAGGTTTCGGTGGGGACGCACATGCGCGGCGTTTCTGCATATTCTACGTATTGCCAGATCGAGCCTTTAGGCGCAGCGTAAACGCCAACGTTAGTCATGAGAAGAACATATCGTTAGCAAACGGAGCGCCCATGCAAACATTACCAGATCCGATCATTGGTACTTGGAAAGTGAATCTAGCGAAGTCCAAATTCAGCCCCGGCCCGGCACCTAAGTCTCTTATGCGGACGTACACTGAGACGCCACAGGGGATTGCGCTCCGGTTCACCGGGGTCGCTGCGGACGGCGCGCCGATATCCAGGGAGTCGACTTTCAAATATGATGGCAAGGACTACCCGATCACGGGGTCCCCCGACTACGACGTTCTGGCATTTACGCGGATCGACAGCAATACTGTCAAGAGCACGCAGAAGAAGGCGGGCAAGGCCGTGGGTACGATAACCCGCACGGTCTCCAAGGACGACAAGGTCATGACATTATTGCGCAAAGGAACGAGCGTCAACGGCACCCCGTACGACGACGTGCTGGTCTTTGACAAACAGTAGAATGACGCAAATGGCATAGGCGTCATCAACCCGGTCCGTAGACACTCCGCGCCTTTTCGATGTGAACCTCGAACCGGGCGCCTTGCATCTGCGAGTAGTCGTCAGGGCGCGGGTTGTTGGTAGCGGGGGCATGCTTCGATACTTGTCTGCTTGAGCTTCCGGACCGGAGATCCAAGTACTAGGCACGCTGACTAAAGGCTTCGTGCTGCTAGAAGCCGTGACCGTGGGTCGTCGGCTCCGTTAGCAGCCGCAACACACGACAACAGCAGCCCTAGCATTATTGCTTTCTGCATTTCATGGTCTTCCTGGTAATCCACGCTAGCCTCGACGGCGCCTCAAAGCAAAGAAGCGGATCGCGTTTTCGGCGCTTGAGCGATCCCAACGAAAGCCAATTACGCATGAAATGCTTGACGATAGAAAGGTTGCGACTGTCCCTGCGGTACTCTGCTAGTAAGCAGACCGCCCCGGTCGCGAGCGGCCGCTTAGTGCCATCCATTTCGACTCCGTGGGCGCCCGCTTGGCCGTGAACTGCCCGATTGTCCGCTCCAAAGCGGTCATTCAGTTACGAAACTCCCAGACAATGACTGTCCGATCGAGTCCAAGCTTATACACATCAGCCCATGCAGCAGGCGCAAAGCTTGTTGCCGTCGAGGTCGCGAAAGTACGACATATAAGACTTTGGGGCACGATACCCGGGAGCGCCCTCATCGTCGCCGCCAAGCGCCAGAGCCTTCGCGTGGAAGGCATCCACTTCCTCCAGGCGGTTCGAAGCTACTGTGCAGTAACCCAACATTGCCATCGTCTCTATTTCCCCTTCGCGGTGGTTAGTTGCCCAACGCCAACTCTTTGAACAACCGCTCAGGGTGCATCTGACAGCGCACAGTTTCCGAACTGGAATCTCGCGCAGCGAGCGCTATTTTTTCAGCACTGCCGTAAGCGAGATCTCGGGTACGCTCGCCAATGCCTTGGACAACGGACAATCCTGCTTCGCCGCCGCTGCGATCTTCTGGAACGTGCCTTCATCGATTTCGGCGACGCTGGCTTCCAGGCGCAAAGCGATGTGGTCGATCAAGAATCCGCTGCCCTTCATTACCAGCCGCACGCTGGCCGTCGTGTCGATGGCGTTCGTCGTGTAACCAGCGGCATCGCAGGCAAACGAAAATGCCATCGTGAAACACGCCGCGTGTGCCGCCGCCAATAGTTCCTCGGGATTGGTCCCGCGACGATCATCCTCGAAACGGCTGCGGAATCCATAGGGATAGGATTGTAATGCCGCGGTTTGGGTGCTGATCTTGCCCACACCTGCCTTGCCTCGGCCTTCCCAATGTACGCTCGCTGTTTTATCGGCCATGGTGCCTCCTGATTTTAACGAAGTTCTCTCAGACGTTTGGCAATGGAATGAATTCCGTTTCGCCGGGCACCCGCGGAAATTCTTGAGCGGCCCAGCGCTGCTTGGCTCGCTCGATGCGCTCGCGCGTGGAGGCCACGAAATTCCAATCGATATGGCGCTGCGTTGGGAAGCGCTCGCCACCCAACAACATGACACGCGCGGCGGTGGTCGCGCGCAACGAGACCTTTGCGGAGGTCTTGAAAACCCCGAGTTGACCTTCGCTCAAGCTGGTCTCGCCGATGCTCAATCCGCCTTGCGCCACGTATACGGCCCGTTCAGTATACTCGGCCGGCATTTCGAGCGTCGCCTCTCGCGGCATCTGGGCGTCCACATAAAACGTCGGCCATCGCGTGGGCACCGGCGATGTGAGTCCGAAGGCGCTCCCGGCGATCACCGCAAGATCGACGTCGCCCGACTTCACGCGCGGCAGCGCGGCGGCCGCAGTGTGGACAAAGCTCGGATCGATGTCCTCTTCGCCGTCCGGCAACGCGACCCAGCTTTGGATGCCGTGGATCTCCACACCTGCGGCGCGCGCCTCCGGCGGTGTCCTTTCGGAATGCACGATACCGCGTCCGGCGGTCATCCAGTTGACGTCGCCGGGCCTGATCTCGCGCACGGAACCCAAGCTGTCGCGATGCACAAGCGATCCGGAAAATAGGTAAGTGACGGTCGCTAGCGCTATATGCGGATGCGGCCTGACGTCGATCCCTTTGCCCGGCGCAAATTGCGCCGGCCCCAAGTGATCGAAAAATATGAACGGCCCGACCATGTGCAGGCCGCTCGATGGCAACACGCGGCGTACCACAAAGCCGCCGAGGTCACGTTCGCGCGAATGAATTACCTGCGTGGCTGACATCGATGCCTGATGCAATGGTGTGCTGCGTGCCAGTATAAGTCACGAACCGCTTGCCGCCTACGACCGCGCGCAGCGCGGCCGACAGCTGAACATCCGTCAGGGATATGCAGAAGTAGCGGACGCCAGTAAAGCGCCGGACGCCGACGCGTCGATCTGCTTGAAAAGCTTATCCTTGCAGGCTCTCATCGCTTCATTGTACGAGATGGTTCTGTTGACGGACATTCGCTGCGTCATGCAACTGCTCACCCGTGCGATCAGCTGACGTTTGGCCGTCGCCGACTTAGGGCCGGCATCGACGGCGAGCGCTTGCGCGGCCACGAATATCGCGGCACTCATGGCAATCGAAGTCAAAAGCCGAGTCATTGGACGCTTTGTTACACGCGGCGCACAAAATAGACGATCAGACAGATGATCAGAATCGTTCCAAGACCGATGTACATAAATTTCTCCGTTAGTGATGTCCGAGCGCTCATTGGAACATCAGCGAGGCAGCCAGTCGGGGCGTTACCGCACGTAGTGCGCTGACCAGCGATGCGAATGTACCGGCCGTCGCCTAGAACACGCTCGACAGATAGCGGTAGGCCGCGGTCGCGCGGTGATACAGGTAAATCGACACATCGGCGAGGATGGGTAGCCATACGAAATTCAATCGGAACAAGACGATGATCAGCAGGTTCATCATGCAGCTGTACTTGAAGCCGACCCAGTCCTTGTAGGAGGCCTCGGAGGCCACCAACAGATTGACGCCGCCCATGATCGAGTAAACGGCGGCGAAGCCGCGGTTGATCCAGCGCCATTCACGCGTCGATAGCGCGAAGTAAGCGCCCAGAATGATCTTTGCCGGGTAGCCCAAGCCGAGCGGCGGGGCCATGATCATGATCGCGGCAAGTGTCCAATACAGAACCGTGGGTTTCCAGATCATGAAACGCGCAGGTTCGCCGGGATGGGCATAGAGGCCGAACCAGATTGCCCAGGCGCCGAGTGCGCCAAACGCGATCAACAAAATCCAAGCACTGGGACTCGCCGCCTGACGCGGCCGCCAAAGCCAGGCGATCAGCAGCGGCAGGACCCACAATGCAGTGGCGGTCATCGGGCTCAACTCGTCCACCAATAGGTGATCAGCAGGCCGCCGATCCAGAGGATTTCCAGGGCAATCCGGTTGCGCGTGGAGATCGGCGCGGGCGGTGCAAGTTGCACGAAGGCGTACTGCGTCTGCGCCAGCGCGGCCTGGAACGGAGAGCTGTGGGTTTGCCGCAGCGTTTTCTTCAAGTACTGCAGGGTTCTGCCAGGTGCCGCCTGCACGCGCGCGAGGAAGCTGCGGCGGCGCACTTCGGCGCCTTGGATCAGCGCATCGCGCACGCAGGTTGGGCAGGGTCGGCCGGAGAATCGCAGATGCCCCTTGCCGCACGGTGACATCTGCTCGCTATGTTTGCTCGCGTAGATCGCCAGCGCGCTGACCCATTCGTGCGCGCTCGGCCTGTTGTAACCGACGGACGCAAAGGCGCGGTCGAACAGTTCACGCAGGCTGTCCGGTAGGGTCTCGTGCACACTGGCCGGCACCTTGCGCACGCGCTTGTGCGCAAGTTTGCCGTAAGGGTAGAGCCCCTGCCGGATGCGGCCCGCCAATTCGGGCGGATAGTTCTTATGGTCCGACGCCACGCCGGTGAACGGGTGGATGCCGTAGTTCAACAAGCGGAAGATGATCGTGGCGAGTGCGAAGCGGTCCTGCACCTCGGGGTGCGCGACCGCCTTGTCATGGAATTCCGGTGCCAGGTATTCGGGCGTGACCTGCGGGGCGTCGGAGCGGAACT
>OCTA010005400.1_pt1 | contig 11063 bp, 8 predicted proteins | sample 1538991 | NCBI WGS metagenome assembly OCTA01 (sample SAMEA3539302, study PRJEB22396) | soil metagenome | biome: tundra; feature: field; material: soil | place: USA | collected 2010-05 | depth 0.15 m | reverse complement strand
TGGCCTAAACCATGAATAAAGTATTGGCCGAGGGGCTGACCGTGAAGGTCTTTGCCGTGGGTGTTGATGTAATCGTAGGCGACCCTGAACAGGGAATCAGAATCACGGCCAGAGAGCTTTGTCTTGCCTTGCTTAAAACTTGCCATTGCGGCCTGTTGCGCCCCCAGCACGATGTTGTATATCTCACGCTGGCGTTCCGTGAATTTACTGCTTGCTGGTGCGGTGCGGGTAATGTCCGAGGCGTACATCGAATATTCGCCCGCCACATCCATCACGACCACATCGCCAGCCTCGATCTGGGCATCGTCGGCGGAGTAGTGCAAAACGGTCGAGTTCGCGCCCGTACCCACGATCGGAGCATAGGCGGGACGCTCGCACCCACGCTTCATGAACTCATATTGCATGCGAGCATCGATGTCATGTTCGTTCATCCCCGGCTTTAGCATCTGCAATGCTGCCAGGTGCGCCTCAATCGAAGCGTCGGTAGCATGTCGAATGCGGTCCATTTCCCCCTGGTCCTTCACCACGCGCAACTGGGCGAGCATCGGTTTGACATCAAGCGTGGAGGTGCGGAGAGGGAACGCATTAGTTCGCCGCACCCAGTCCATGGCGCTGGCCGATGACGAGACTTCTCCGTCTTGCGATTGGTCAACGTAAAGAGTCGCCGGCCCACTCCCCAGAATCCTTGCAAGTTCAGCGGGCATGAGGTCGAGGTTTTCGACTCGGTCGAACCCAGTGATTGCCCGGGCCTGAGGATTGTCGGCCCCCAATTTTGGCCCCGTCCATTTTTCCTGTGCAACGTTGTGAATGGGAAGGAAAAGTATTTCCGTATAAGCGCGGGGGGTGACGTTCTCTTTAGCGGTCACTGCCGAAGCGATGACCAGCGCCGCACCCGGTTCGGTCCATCCCGAGAGGTAGTAGAAGTTGTTTTCCTGGCGGAAGCCGTACACCGCGTTCGGACCTTCCGCCTCGGTCCCGGCGAATATGATTGCCACTCCACCGTTCATTTTCTGCGCAAGAGCCATGCGGCGGGCGCGATAGTCAGCGTTGGGTTGGCGATCGAGGCTGGAGCAAGGCAAACCTATTTCCACGATCAGCAAAACTATAAACAATAACGTTAACGAGTTCTTTTTAAATATTGATTCCATGTAACTTACTCTCGGTTATACTCCGACCGGAAATGGCTTTGTACTGTGTTCGTCGGCGCGCGAGGCAACCAGACTGTCGAACCGACCTTGTAACAGCGACATCAATCCCGTGTACCAGTAACCAAAAACGAACAAAAACAAAAACGGCACGGTGAAGTAGTTTTCATTGGCAATGGCGTACCACACGGTCAGGGCGAAATAACAGCCGATCAGAAGTTCGATATAAGGAATCCAGCCCAGACGTTTGCGGTATTTCTTCGCAGCCACGCTCTTGTCTTGTTTTGAAACCACGCGGTACTTGGGAGTCCGTGCAAATGCCGTTTGCTTGCCAACAATTGCCTCAAGCACGGCCTTCGTGTTGGTTATGGTCAAACCGATGCCCAGACCCATCAGTGGCGGCAAGTAGAGGAATGTCCGCAACCAGTTCTTGGGGAACAGTTCCTTTTGGGACACCAGGTAGAAGCTGGAAATCGAGAACGTCGAGGCCATGAACAGGGGCAGGTCGATGTACAGCATTTGAAACCAGCCCTGGTAGGAGCGGATGACCATAGCCGGCATCAATAGCGTGCTGAGAATGATCATCAGCGGATAGCTGAGGTTGGCTGTCAGGTGGTACCACGCTTCAATCTTCTCGCGTCGTGACACATTGGCGCGCAAAACTTTGGGCAGGTCTTTCTTGGAGCATTGAATCAGCCCCTTGGCCCAGCGCGCCTGCTGCGTTTTGAACGCCGTCATCTCGATCGGCAACTCCGCCGGACACTCGACATCCTGCAGGTACTTGAATTTCCATCCCTTAAGCTGGCAGCGGTAACTGAGATCGGTGTCTTCTGTCAGCGTGTCGTGTTCCCAACCGCCCGCGTCATCGATAGCCTGGCGGCGCCACATGCCAGCCGTGCCATTGAAGTTGAAGAACACACCCGCCCGGGATCGTCCCCCGTGCTCCAGCACGAAGTGCCCATCCAGCAGGATGGCCTCAACTTCCGTCAGGAAGGAGTAGTTGCGATTGAGGTGCGTCCAACGCGTCTGTACCATGCCGACGTGGGGCTCGGCGAAGTGGTGGATCACCTTCATCAGCCAATCCGGGTAGGGCGTGAAGTCCGCGTCGAAGATGGCCACGAACTCGCCCATCGAAACTTTCAGCCCGGCATCGAGCGCCCCTGCCTTATAACCTTCGCGATTGGTGCGGTGGTGATAGCGGATGTTGTGCCCCATGGCGGCATAGCGCTCAACCACGGCACGCGCGACTTCGACGGTTTCGTCCGTCGAGTCGTCAAGCACCTGGATTTCCAGCTTATCGACCGGATAATCCATTTTGCAGACGCACTCGACCAGGCGATCGATAACGTACTGTTCGTTGAAGATCGGGAGCTGGACCGTTACCTTGGGCAGTTCGGCAAAGCGCGAAGGCGGATCGGTGGTCTTGTTCTTGCGGTGTTTGAAGTACAGGTAAACCAGTTGGTAGCGGTGCATCCCATAAAACGCCAGCAGGATCAATACGATGAAATACGGAATCAACAGGGCGAAGTCAAACGCGTTGGCGTGGTAAAGCCCTTTGAACGTCGTGTCCAGAAAATGGGTGCGAAAGTAATGCCGGAGCCCACGAGGCTCCGCCATCACGGTGCACAGCATCATGATCGTAGCGTTCAGGAACGTGTTCCCCTTTTGCAGTCGCGCCGATCGTATAGCCGGGCGCGGGTTCTTTCCGCAACGCGATGATTGTACCTGACGCCCCCCACCAAAATAGAGCGCTTGCCGGCGCGGATTGCGACAGCCCCATTTCAGTTGGAACGGCAGTGCACCGGACTTCGGGGTCGGGCCACGTTGACTGTTGCCTTTCGCGGGCGAACAATAGAGTCAAGTGCAGGGGGATGAAGCTGCGAACGGCACTATCTATCATTTTGATTTGCGCCTCGGCATGGGCCCACGCGCAATCGCCGGTTGTGCCCTCATCGTCGCCAGCGTTGCCTGGCGCCATTGCGGAGCAAGATCCCGAAGATGCTTTTCTGTCCACCACCCGGTATACCAACGCTTATTTTGGTTTCGAATTCGACTTTCCCCCTGAAGCCCGCCTCAAGCCGATACCCATGCCGGCCAGCGCTGACCGCCGCGTCCAGTTGCTGGAAATGTTGGGACCCGCCCCGCAACACGCCGGCGTTTTGATTTTTGCTTACGAATACAAAGGAAAGAACTGGACGGACGCCAAGGGCATTTTGCGCCGCGAACTCGACCAGGATCTTTACACCGGCGTTGAAGAACTGCACGGGCTGTCAAAGACCAGCATCGACGGGCACCAGTTTTATTTTTTTGAAACCCGCAAGGGGGTCGAGCAGCACGAGGAGTTCGCCACCGAGTTGGACGGATATGTATTGCAAGTGATCCTGGAGGCGAACGATCCGCAGATGGTCAAGGCGCTGACCTCGGCCTTTAGTCGGCTTAAGTTTTTTCCTCCCAAGGAAGCGCAGCAGCATTCAGGACCCGGGGCCGTCGCCTATGAAGGGCCGGCGATTTCGTCACAGCGTCTGCGCGAGATTAAGGCCTCTCCGCCAGCCGAACGAATGGATCCGGGAAAGATCCAGGGCAATATTTACCGCAACATGCAAATTGGGCTGATGTATGAATTTCCCAAGGGCTGGAGCATCCAACCGCAAGGCGCCATCGAGCCGGCGGTATCGCGTTATCGCGAAAAGGTCACTGGCGAGCCAGTCATGGGGCCGCGTGAGCGCGAAACGGTAAAAGCTTGCCGGCGAACTCTGTTCTCAGCTTGGAAGACACAGCCCGGGGCGGAAGGCGAGGTGCCCTACGACGAGTTTGGCGAAGTCACTTTGTCGGCCACGCCGCTGGAGTGCTTTCCCAATATCCATTTTCCGGATGATTCTCACGATGCAGACGCAGTGCGCAGATTTCTGGTGGGGTTCAGTTACAGCCAGCCGCTGCAACGCGACATGAACGACGCCCGCACTTTCGAGGCAGGCGGAAAAACCTTTGTGCTGACACACGGAACCATTGCCTATAAGGAGGAGGGCGACTCGCTCTCGCGGCGAATATCAGTGGCGATGACAATGACCCAGCACCGCGGATACCTGCTGGTTTGGCTCTTCGCTGCCCCTCACGACGCCGAATTACGCGACCTGATGAATGCCCGAATGGGCTTCGACGCTGAGTCGGCGGCAAGTGAAGCGAAGGCGACCGCCGCCACCAGTCCGGAGAGGACGCTAGCACCAGGAGGATCTGTCACTCCGGAAGGAACTTCCGAACCCGCGACAGCAGGCGCACCCCCGCCGGTAGCAGAAAACTCGAATTCGACGATTCAGTCTGGAGAGAATCCCGCACCTGCCAGCAATCCGACCGCGTCACGACCCACACTGCTGAGACCGGGGGAGACCATGCAGGATGAGCAGATGCCTGGGAAGCCGATGCCCAAGAAGAGCTCGCAATAGGTCCTTATCTTCGAGGCGGTCACTTACGATCCAGATCGATACTGCGCCACAACTTTTCTGACCTGTTCGAGGTGGTTGATGTCGTGACCAGCTACTTGTCGCGCCAGATCGGCAACACTCATTAGTCCTCTCTCAGCGTGGATACCGTGGCGCTGCCACTGCCCAGGGCTGAGCTGATCGAACATCCTCAGGTTTGCCTCGCGCAGCAATCGAAAAAGATGAAGCGAGTTATTGGCGTCGCGGGAGGCGTATCCACCCAAGGACTCCCAAAGGTCCTGGTCATAGCTGGAGAGAGGAGCGCCATCGTGCTCAATCATTTGCCGGTAGCGCCAACTGCTGCCGATCTCGGCCTCCGATAGGTGGGCGAGGATCTCCGCGACGGACCATTTGTCCGGGGCCGGGCGTTGGCAAAGCTGTTCCGCGGGAATGCCCGCTATCAACTCTGCCATCTGATTTGCCGTCTCGCGTTGGACAGTCAGGGAGTCCTTGCTTTCCATCAACGCGAGAATGCGCGCTTTGTACTGCTCTGGACTTTCCATAAAACTACCTACCGTTCCGTCGACTAATTCAAGAAGAACTTGGTGTACAGCGTGTCTCGCTGTGCGGGACGAAAGCCGGCGTCACGTATGATGCGCCGCAATTCCTCTTCCGTGGTGCAATTGAGCACGCCAGCCGCGCGCACGACATTCTCCTCGATCATTACCGAGCCAACGTCGTTTCCGCCAAATCGCAAGCCCATCTGGCAGACCTTTAAACCTTGGGTTACCCAACTCGACTGCACATTCTCGAAATTGGTGAGGTAGAGACGAGCAATCGCCAGCGTCTTTAAATACTCGACTGCAGTGGCCTCGTCCCATCCCCGTCCACCCAACGCCGTGTTCTGCGGCTGGAACGACCAGGGAATGAACGCGGTGAACCCACCGGTTTCCTCCTGAAGGTCATAGAGGACCTGCAGATGATTGATGCGGTTCTCGTAGTTTTCGCCCACGCCAAACATCATGGTGGCGGTGGTTCGCATTCCTAATTTGTGGGCGGTACGGTGGACATTTAACCAATCCGCGGTGAGGCACTTCAGCCGGGCGATCTTGAAGCGCACTTCGTCGTCGAGAATTTCTGCGCCGCCGCCAGGAATGGAGTCGAGTCCGGCATCGCGCAGCCGCTTAATGGTGTCTTCGATCGTCAATCCGCTGACTTCGGCGATGCAGATGATCTCCGACGCGGAGAAGCAATGCATGTGCACCTGCGGGAAGCGCTGCTTCAGTCCGCTGATCATGGCCTCGTACCACTCGATCTTCAGGTCGGGATGCAGACCGCCCTGCAACAGGACGCCGGTGCCTCCCAACTCCACCGTCTCGCGCACCTTTTCGTGGATGGTTTCGAAGTCCAGCACATACCCTTCGGCCGCCAGCTTGCCTTTCAGTGGCCGATAAAACGCGCAGAAAGTGCAGTATTCGGTGCAGAAGTTGGTGTAATTGATGTTTCGGTCGATGATGTAAGTAACCACGCCATCGGGATGTTTCTGGCGGCGGACGGCGTCCGCTTCCATGCCGACGCCGATCAGGTCATCGGATCGGAACAGTTCAAGCGCTTCAGCTTTGCTCAAGGACATAAGAAATCACAACCCACTGTGACATTCTAAAACAACTGGAACGTGGCCGGCACCAAAGGCGAACAAAACTAAGGTGGCTCGCGCGATTGCGGGCGGCTTGCGATCCCCACGAAACAAATATCGCGCGGTCGCGTTTATAGGGAAGGATACCGTTGCGGGAATCCCTGTAAAATGAAAGAGTATTCAAGGGTACCGCGCGACATCACCCGGCCAGGGGCGTTAGACTTCTGCGAGAGTTCGTGCGCAAAGCCATTAAGGACATACGATGAATCGACCTGCTCCCTTTGGATTTCCAAACGGAAAAGCCATCCGCCTGTTGCTTCCCAGTTTGCTGCTGGCACTTGCTTTTCCTGCCTGGGCGTCGTTAGGCGACAACGTTACCACCGTGCAGAACGACAAAGCGCACATGAAGGGCTCGCTGCGCAGCGTTGCCACCCAGCGCTATGTCAAACACGAAATCCAGGTTCCCACGGGTCAGGTGGTACGCGAGTTTGTGGCTCCTGACGGCACCGTTTTCGGTGTGACCTGGGAGGGGCCGTTTCAGCCCGACCTGCAGCAATTGCTGGGTTCCTACTTCGAGCCGGTGAAACAGGCCGTGGCGGCGCAGCAGCGTCATGGGCGCGGCCCAATTTTTGTAGAGACCTCCGGCTTCGTCTTTCAGCAGGGTGGACACGCACGCAGCTTCCATGGCCGGGCTTATGTCCCGTCGATGGTGCCCGAGGGTGTAGATGTCACCGAGATCCAGTAAAGGAGAACGCGTGCGAATTCTGCGAATGCTAGGAACCCTTGCAGGGGTGTGGAGCCTTCTATTGCTGGCCGCTTGTGGAGGTGGCAGTAGCAGCTCGACACCAACGATTACCCTGGTGGGTGCGAGCTGCAACCCGACATCCATCGTGTCCCTGGCGACCAGTCAATGTACGGCTTCAGTTTCAGGAACTGGCAGTTTCAGTTCCACGGTATTTTGGACTGCAAGTGGCGGCGGAACGATTAGCGCGACCAGCGGACTTTTCACCGCGGCAACTGTCCCCTACAGTACGCAGGTCAGCATCACGGCCACTTCAACGCAGGACTCGAGCAAGACGGGTACCACCACGATTACCGTCGCCGCCGCCGGCACGGTGTCGTCCGTTACTGCTACGTGTGCGCCAGCCACTGTTCAGACAGGACAATCGTCGTCATGTTCAGCGACGGTTATTGGTACCGGCAACTTCAGCCCCAATGTTACCTGGTCAGCCAACGGGGGAACCATCAACCCGATTAGCGGCCTGTTCAACAGTGCAAGTCCAGGCACGTTTACGATCACAGCGACCTCTCAGCAGGACTCCACAAAATTGGGGACCTCGACGGTAGCCGTTACCCAGGGAGTCGCCAATTCTCTGCCGATCGTGATTGATGGCGGGCCAATCCCCGGCTCCAGCTACGTGAATGGAGCTTTTGTCACTTTGTCTGTCTGCACACCGGGTACGTCAACCTGCCAAACCATCGATCATGTGCTGGTCGATACAGGTTCGGTTGGTCTCCGGCTGGTTGCCAACGGCGCGGCAGGCGGCGAACTTGACCCGACCGCCTTTCCCCAGCAGACAGATGCCAACGGCAATGTGATTGCCCAGTGCAACCTGTTCGTTGACGGCTTTACCTGGGGGTCAGTATCCCTGGCAACGATTCAAATGGCGGGCGAAATCGCATCCTCAGTTCCGAATGCAACCGTTGCCGGAGTGCCAATCCAGATCATCGGCGATCCGCGCGTTCCCACCACAGTGCCGACTAGCTGTTCGTCCCAGACGACGGGAGGCAATGAGAGCACCTTAACCGGACTGGGGGCCAACGGAGTCCTCGGCGTAGGAACATTCCAGCAGGATTGCGGGCCCGGTTGCGTCAGCAACACGAACCCTCCCGCAGAATACTACGCGTGCGCCGGTGGCTCTTGTACACCGACAGGAATGGGTCTGCCGCAACAGGTGACCCATCCGGTTTGGGTCTTGCCCCAGGACAATAACGGAGTGCTAGTGCAGATACCCACGATCCCGTCGGGTGGAACTACTACTGTGACCGGAAAGCTGATCATTGGCATTGGCACCCAGACGAACAACGGCCTGGGTTCGGCGACGGTATTCAACACGGACGCCAATGCGTTCTTCATCACCAACTTCAACGGCCAGACCAATAGTTGCAGCTACATCGACAGCGGCTCGAATGCGTATTTCTTCCCGAGCTCTGGCAACCCATTATTGGTCAGTTGTAGCGCTTCCAGTAATGCGCCCGGATTTTATTGCCCGACCAGCCTGCTGCCACTTACCGCCACCAATCAGAGTGCGGCAAATACCAATAATTCAACCGGATCCGTCGCCTTTAATGTTGGAAACGCCACCACTTTATTCAATAACAACAGCGGCAACAATGTGGCGTTCAGCGAGTTGGGCGGACCAAACCCCCCAATCGGCACGTGTGGTTCGTTCGACTGGGGCCTCTCGTTCTTCTATGGGAAATACGTGTTTACCGCGATCGAACAACAACCGGTCAGCGGGACCAGTTACGTCGGGCCGTTCTGGGCGTACTAGGAGATACCTTAAGCAAGATAGGCCGAGGGCGGAGCTTCAAGACTCCGCCCTCGGCTTTTTCTTGACGAAACGAAACGCGCGGAGTTTCAATGTGGCGATGCCCGTGAAAAAGACCCCACGCACGCCAGCTAGCGGCAAGTCAACAAGACGGTCTGCTGCCCCCGGACCGAATTCCAGCCGCCCATTGATGCCCGCGGTGTATGGCATTCCCAAGACCCTGGAGGGCGCGCTCCCATGGGATTGGGCTCGCGACCGACTCACCAGCTCCCACAACTACCTCATTGCGACTGTGCGCCCCGACTCCCGACCGCACATCATGGTGGTCTGGGGCATCTGGCTGGAGAACGCCTACTACTTCAGCACCGGTTCGAAGACCCGCAAGGCGAAGAACCTGGCCGAAAATTCGAAATGCGTCGTGTGCAACGAGAATGTCGAGGAGGCCGTTATCGTAGAGGGCGAGGCGCGGCAACTTGCTGTCTCAGAAATTCCCAAGGTGGCTTTCGACCTGTACCTGAAGAAATACGGATGGAAGCTTGATCCCGAGATGGGTCCGGTCTTCAAGGTGACCCCTCACGTGGTCTTTGCCATGCCAGAGAAGTTATTTCCGAAGGGTGCGACCCGTTGGCGGTTCGAGTAGTCTTTGTCGGGAAGCGTCCCGCGCAGTGCGAATAGCTTATTTTCGTGAGCTGCCAAAAGCTACGGGGCCGAGGAATCGAAGTTCCGGGACGGCGGGGATGAGTCCCACCTCGTGCGCGTAGCTCAGGAAGAGCTGCAGACCAGCGTGATTTTCCCGATCGAGGTAGTAGTGGATGTTTTCCGTGAGGTAGGTTTTCACCTCCAGCTCAGTGATGCCTAAACGTGGTGCCCATTCACTGGCGATTGTGTCAATGTTCTCCGGCAGTAAGCCGTGATCGCGCGACTGTTGGAAGACATCGGTCAGATTCATACCGGCAGGCTGGCGATGCAACGCATCCAGCCGTACTGCCCAAAACGCGAATACAAATGGCTTTCCCGTGAGCCTCCGCCAATCATGCCCCAGGTCGTAGAGATGGTATGGCGTATCGTGCATCGAGACCTGTAGGGCAGAGTCGCCGATCAGCAGCGCGGCATCGTGGTGCTTCAGCATTTCCTTCAGGTCAGGCGGATGGGGCGTGAACTCGCGATGTCCGCCGAAAAACTTCGCAAACAATATCTGCGTCAGGGCGACTGAGGTGCGGGATGAGGTGTCGGTCGCCACCGTCCGTACGTCTTCGATGCGCTTCTTGCTGACCAGCAGGATTGAGCGCACATGGTCCTTCGAGGCAATCGCGATGTTAGGTAGGATCACCAGTCCGGGAATCTCGGCGTACGTGATGGCTGGGATGATCCCGATGTCCGCGCGATTGCCGGCCAGCGCAGCAGCGCACTGCGAAGGAATGGTGTAGTCGATCTCGAAATTCTCCCCCGCCGTGCCATGTTCGAAGTCCCACATCAACGGGGCTGTATTCAGAAATGAGATGGCGGAAATACGGAGGCCGGGCATGAAAGATCGAGTCTAACAAACCAAAACCTCCGACACTTACGCTTGCCTGCGGCGGCGAGTGGTCGAGGAGTCTAGGCTTGTCTCATTCAGCGCAACGGCACGAGGCTATGTGACGCGTATCCTTGACGGTAACCATTTGCAAGGTTACCCTCCTATCAGCCGAAACTCCGGCAGCTTGGAGGCCGACGATGGGAAGCGGATTTCACGTCACTTCTTGCGACGGCACCGCCGTAAGGACACAACAATGGCTTGCCCTGTCCCTCACTCCCGGCATCGGTGCCGGCCGCGGACGCAAGCTGGTCGAGCTGTTCAATGGCATCGACGGGCTATTCAGGGCTACCCTGACGGAGCTTGAGGGCGCTGGATTGCCCGCCGGGGCGGCACAGAGCCTGGCAATGGGCAAGTCGTTAGATCTGGCGGCCGACGAACTTGATCGGGTAAAGTCGAACGGCGCTCGGGTCGTAGCGCAAGACGATCTGGAGTACCCCCAACGCCTCCACGAGATTTACGATCCACCCCTCGTCTTGTACGTCAGGGGCAACACGGAAGTTATTAATAAATATGGACTTTCAGTGGTTGGCACACGCCATCCTACGCCTTATGGGGTAGGCATGGCCGAACGTCTGGCTTGCGACTTGGCGGCGCGTGGGCTGGTCATTGTCAGCGGGATGGCGCGTGGTATCGACAGCGCTGCTCATCGTGGCGCGCTAAATGCTCACGGACAGACAGTAGCCATCTGGGGTACCGGTGTGGACGTAACCTATCCCAAGGAAAACCAGAAGCTTGCAG
>OCTA010005398.1_pt1 | contig 11071 bp, 5 predicted proteins | sample 1538991 | NCBI WGS metagenome assembly OCTA01 (sample SAMEA3539302, study PRJEB22396) | soil metagenome | biome: tundra; feature: field; material: soil | place: USA | collected 2010-05 | depth 0.15 m | reverse complement strand
CACGACGCTCTTCCGATCTGTGAGTGAGGTAAGCCGTCCGATGCCGAAGCCGTGGCCCGCTTGGTCATAAGTGTAGGCGACGTTCAGAGTGGAGTCGGCTGGGTAGGAAGTGGTCAGGACGCGGTCGAGCGCATCGTAAGTGTTGTTCGTGACGTTGCTGGCGGCATCGACTTTCTGCGTGAGGTTACCGTCGGCGTCGTAGTGATAAATCGTCTTCCCGCTATCCGGGCTTAGCTGCTGAATGAGATCGCCGGAACTGTCATAGACGTATGTCGTCGCGTTGCCGTTGGGATCGGTGACGCTTAAGCGCCGGTCGTGCGGGTCATAGGTGACGGTCGTGACGCCCGTTGCCGGATCGGTGCTTTTGCTCAGGCGGTTGAGCGCATCGAAAACCCGGCTCGTGGCGCGCCCCAGTGGGTCGGTGACGGTGAGCGCGTTGCCGTTGGGATCGTAGGCAAAGGTCGTAGTCTGGCCAACCCCTCCAATATCCTGAAGCGTGCGCCCCAGCGCGTCGAAATTGTCCGAGTGCTGGCACTGAATGCGGTTGCCGACCGCCGTCAGGTTGGTCTGGGTGCGGTCGCCGAGCGCGTCCAACGTATAGTCGACATTCTGGTGGAAGAGATCTGTGATCGTCGTCAGGCGATGCGCCGTATCGTAGCTATTGGTAAGTGCAGAGCCGTCGGGCAGAGTGGTCCTGATGAGGTTTCCAGCCGCGTCATAGGTAGTCGTGGTCGTGAGCGGGCCTGCGGAAGTGATGACCGTCCTGGTTAGCAACCGCTGGCGCGCGTCATAGGTGAGGTTCGTGGTAATGCCATTAGGGTCGACGACCGTCTCTGGCAGCCCGCCGCCCGTATGTGCCGTGATGTTCGTCGCCTGCGCAAGCGCGTTGGTAATCCCGGTCAGCGCGCCGCTGCTGTCATACGTGAAATTCGTCGTATTGCCGTTGGGGCTGTTCGAGGATGCGAGCAGGAAGTTGGACCAGGTGTTCTTCGTGATCCGGGTTTGACCTCTCGTGGAATAGGGCGCGGTGGTGGTAGTGGTGTCGGTCAGGGTCCGGGTTAGCAATTCGCCGTCGCTGTCGTAGGTGAAGCCGGCGGTAAGTTCCGGCGTGACAATCTTGGTCGGCAAATGAAAATCCGCGAGATAGGTGATAGTGGTCGTGCGGGCGACCGCCGTGCCCACCGCCTCGTTGATGGTCGTCGGCTGGCCGTGGACATCGTTCACGTAGGTGGTCTTGTTGCCGTTCCAGTCGGTCTGGCTTGCCTGATAGCCGTGAGCGTCGTAGGTGATTGTCTCCGTGGCTGCCGCCGTGGTGCCAGTGGCAGCACGGTTGATTTGCGTCGCCTTGGGCACTCCCTGAAGGTACCTGTATTTGTAAGTCTCCTGCACACCGAGCGCATTGGTGACGATCCGGCTGCCATCGGAGTTATAGACGACTGTAGTAAGGTTCGCGCCGTTGCCGATCTGGCTGGTCAGGCCGCGAGCGGTTGCATCGTACGTCCACGTCGCGTAGCGATTGCCGTCCTCGTCGATGATGCCCGTGAGCGCAAACGGAAGAGCGGCATCCTCGTAGAGATAGGTCTGTGTTGTCGCCGGATTGGTGAAATAAGTGACCTTCGTCAATTGGCTGCGGCCCGCGACGGCGTTATAGTCGTAAGTCACGGTGAGTCCGTCAGGAGTCTCTACGCTGTCGAGCAGGCCGGCAACGTAAGTAAAGGTAAGCGCGCGACCATAGGAATCGGTGACTGACGCCAGCCCATTGGCCGCATAGCTCATGGTTTGCGTGTACCCCTTGCGGGCGCGAATCGTCGTGAGCTGCGCCTCGTTTGAGAGCAATGTCCCTCCCGGAAAGCGGGTATATGTTTCAATCGTGTCGTCCCGGTCAGTGAGCGTCCAGGTCGAGCCCGAGTTACTGAGCTTCATATCCACATCCGTATTCGGAGTCCAGGCGGTGCCGTTCAGCGTAAATGCTACCTGCCGCCCGTCTGCGCCGATCGCCGTTACCGAACCATCGGACGAGAACAGAAGGTATCGGTCGAAGGTGGAGCGCCAGTTTGTCCCGAGCGCGCCGCCGCCCGTGCCTATGAACGTCAGGCCTGCGAAGAGCCTGAGCGTTGCTAAATTAGACTGGCTGTTGTAGTAACGCGTGAAAGAGAGTGGATTTTGCCCTGTGGTCGTATAGTCCCTGACCTCGTAAAACATGTTGCCGGATGCGATATCCACGGGATCACCGGCGGAAGGGGAGTACACGCCGTCAGGATCGCCGTACTTGCAGGCGCACTGACCTTCCAGCTCGACCAGAGGGCTGTCCGAATATATCGTCGAGGTCCAATTGCCCGTATTATCGGGATAATTGTTATCGTTGACCCCAAGAAAAAGTTCCCCGGATTCAGAGGCGGTAAAGGTCAGGGAATCGCCCACTTCGAAAACGGGGCCGCTGCCCACTCTGCCTATGAGCGACCAGCAGGGTAGACCCTGGGCGTAGAAGCCCGTATAGGGACAGGATGAGCCGGCAGGCGTTGAGAGACATTGTTCATTACAGCCACCGGTAAACCAATTCATAGTGCCACTTGTCGTTATAGTGACTGACTGGCCTTTTATCAGATAGAAGCCCGTGTCGGTGGGAGGCTGCGTAAGAACGATCGACAGTTCTGCCTCTTGCTGAGCTTTCGCGGGGTTCGCCAAAGCAATTATGCCCAAACCGAGAATGAGCATCATCGCGGTCGTTCGACCCATGAGACGCATACAGACGCGCGTATGATCCCCGGCGCAGCTCTCGCGGTCCGAAGGGGTTTCAGGCGCATCCGAGGCACCGATTCGCTTGGGCCACCGATGAAAAAGCGCAAGGACAATCAGCGCCAGGAAGCACGACCATAGCGTGGACGACTCGGGAACCGTGGAGGACGCAGCGGCTGGGATGGTAACAGTCCCCGATGCGCCCTCGTCGTCATAGTTGAGGGCGTCGGAATAGAGCGCGTCAGCGACGGGGTAGCTGCCGAGGACGATCGTGGGACTCGCGGTGGTCCCAGAAAACGCCTGCCCCCCGGAAAAACTGAATTCCGGGATCGGCATGCCGTTGAAAAAGCCCGTCTCCGGCCCGAAAAATACCGTGAACAATCCGCCGTCGCTGGAATCAAAAAAACGAATCGACTCCGGCGATACTCCAATGGCGGAGCCACTCAGCGTATAGCTGAAATCAGAGAACGGAGCATCGAAGCTCAAGGCATCGGTATTCGCGGCCGAGGGATTGCTGTTCACATCGAAGCTCAGCGCCCAGAGCGCATCAGGCGCGGCAAGCTGGTCGTCGGTCACGCCCGATCCGAACTGCCCCGCCACGGAAACTGTAAGCGTGCTCGCACTCGCCGTTGCGGCGCTCGCGCACAGCATTACCCACGCCAGCAGCAGGAATGTGCTGCAGATCTTTTCTCGTTGGCTCACGTTCGTTCCTCCCTATCAGCTAAAGCGCAAAAGCCTGGCGCGACTGCTCATCAAACTCTCGGGACTTCGCGCTCCTGGTGGCACCCGTACCGTCCTTCATCCAGCTCTACGCAAACACGGAGAGAAAACCGTCACACCGGAGCAGAAAATTTACATGAGAGCCACTGAGGGCTCCCAATGGACCATGCACTGAATGGCTGGACAATCCGTGAGTCGGTCTGTTGGAGCTTTCGGGGCCGGCGCTTAGCGCCTGGTTGGATTGGAGGTATGTTCCGGCGCTCTGGCTAACAACTCCGCTCGGAACTTCTTTGCCCGCTCAGGTTGATTCAGGCCGTCATAGACGGTAATGAGGTCTTTGCGCGCGGTCTGGATGCGGCTCGCCTGCGGGCCGGGCTGTTTTACCAACACTTCGTAACCGGCCAACAAGTGGAGTTCAGCTTCTTTATACTGCCGCTCCAGGACCAGCGTGTGCCCCAATTGAATCTGCGCGATCGCTGTGCTGGCGTGGCCGGCAGGGAGCTTCTCGGTGAAGCGTGAAAGCGCTTCGCGATATTCCGCCTCGGCGCTCGCGTATTTGTTCTCTTCGAGGTACACTTTACCCAAGTTCAGCAGCGCGATGCCTACCAGATAGTGCCGGTCGTCAAACACCGCCCGGTTAATCTCGGCCATGCGCGAGAAATCCTTCTCCGCCTCGCTTAGGTGTCCGCGCCGGATTTCCAGTGTTCCCAAGGTGTCCAGGCCCTCCGCGACCTGTGGATGCACTTTCCCGAAGAAGCGCTCTTGTATGGCAAGCGCCTCTTGCAGCAGGGGCGCCGCCTCGTCATACCGGTCCTGATAGATGAGAGCCTGGCCCACCGCGGCCATCATCATCGCAGTCCCAGGGTGCTCATTGCCATACCAGGCTTGCTTGATTCCGAGCGCCTGCCGGTAATATTGCTCAGCTTGGCGATCATTGCCCAGATCATGTTGCACCTCGCCCAGGTTAAGGAAATCATCCGCGATCCGCGGATGAGCAGCGCCATAAAGCTGCCGATCCATAGCCAGCCCTCGCTGATAGAGCGAGTCCGCGATCGCGAGGTGCCCCAGGTAGTAATGCGCCATCCCCAGCTCGTTCGTGCTGTCGGAAAGGTCGGTGGTCACATTCCCCTGCGCCGATTGACGCTGAATTGTCTCATTGAGAGTCCTAACGGCCTCGTCGTAAGCGCCGCGCTCTTCCAATATCCGCCCCAGGGCGGACTCGGCTTTCGCCACGGAGGGGTTCTCAGGCGTTAAGCGCCGCCGGTCTATGGCGAGCCCTTCTCGCACCAGTCGCTCCGCTTCCGCGACCTGACCCTGATCCATTCGCAGCAGACCCAACGCCACCAGACTGTCGGCGACATCCTGGCTGTCTGGTCCGGCGATGGATTTGCGCCGCTCCAGCGATGATCGCAGCAGCGGATCGGCCTGGTCGAACTTGCCCAGCCTCTGATACATGTTCCCCAACGTTTGATACAACTCAGCCTGCGCCGCTGGGTCCGCGTTCAGTGTCTTGGCGTTCTGGACGCCCCTATCGAGAAGCGACACGGCCCGCAGGCTGTCGGAGGGGCCAACCGTTTTATCTCCTCCGTCAAACAGATTCAGCATGAACCGCTCGATACGTTGCGTGCGTGCGGTCTCGGCCAAAGCGGCATTGCGCGCCTTAGCCAAACGCACCACAAAAAACACCACCAAGGCGAGGAAGATCGCGCAGGCTGCGGCCGTCGCGGAAAGCGTGCGCCGATTACGCCTGACGAACTTACCCAACCGGTAAGGCAGGCTATCCGGCCGCGCTTCCAGCGGTTCGCCTTTAAGGTAGTGATCGATATCGCGTATCAGCGCTTCGGCGGACCGGTATCGCCTCTGCGAATCCTTGTGCATCGCAGTAAGGCACAAAACGTCAAGGTCATTCCATTCTGCTTTGCCGGGATGCAAGGCGCGCTTGCTCGCTGCGGGCGCTTCAGAGATGCGTCCGGCGACGACAGAGGGCGGTTCCGGTTCGCGTTCAAGGATAATCCGCTCGGCCTCCGACGGGCTCAGGCCGGAAAAGTCGAAGGGAAGTTGTCCGGTCAACAGCTCATACAGGATGACACCCAAAGAATAGACATCGCTCTGCGCCCCAAGCGGATCACGGCGAAACTGCTCCGGCGACGCATAGGGAACCGTCATCGGGCGCAGTTCGGTTAGCGTTTGCTCCACCTGTTGCTCCGTGTTTTGCAATTGCCTGGCGATGCCGAAGTCCAACAGCTTCACGGTCCCATCGGCCTTTACCAGAATGTTAGAGGGCTTCAGGTCGCGGTGCATGATCGCCTGGCCGTGGGCGTATTGAACCGCCTCGCAAACGGCGCGAAGCAGCCTGAGGCGCTCGTCAATGGAGCAGGCGCGCTCGCTACAGTAGTCCGTGACGGGCTTGCCCTCGACATACTCCATGGCGAACCACGGAGTGCCATCGTCCAGACTGTCCGCGTCGTGAATCTGGGCGATAAGCGGGTGCTTAAGCCGGGCCAGCATCTCTTGCTCGCGGGCGAAGCGCCATCGCCGATCCGGCGATAGCCACCCGTCGCGCAGGAGCTTGATGGCGACCAGGCTGCCGAAATCCTCGCGTCTGGCCAAATACACGATGCCCATGCCGCCCTCGCCAAGCGGCCTGATGATCCGGTAAGGGCCTAAGTCGCTTTCAGCGGACAGGGCAGGGGGATGCTCAGGCAGGAGCGGAGTCAGCGGAGGCAAGCCTGCATCGAGTATCGATCCGCTGCCTGCGTCTTCTTCCAGCATTGCCCTCAGTTCGGCCATCAGAGCCTCATCGCCGCCGCATGCCGCCTGGAGATAGTCTTGTTGTCCTGAGGCGGGCACATCCGACGCGCGATGAAATATCTCCTGGATACGTTCCCAGCGGGCGCGGTCCATGGCGATCACTCCTTTAGAGCCTGTCCGAAGGTCCTCGCATAGGGTCAGCCCTTGCGTATCTCGGCTTTCAGCCAGGCTTTGGCCGCGCACCAGTCACGCTCAATGGTGCGTTCACCGACATCGAGCAAGGCTTCGATCTCAGTATTGTTAAGCCCGCCGAAGAACCTGAGTTCGACCAGTTTGGCTTGACGGGGACTCATCAGAGCAAGAGCGTCCAAAGCGGCGTCGAGCCGCAGCAGGTCCCGATTGGACGACACCGGCATCTCGATAGAATCGTCAAGGGTGACAAACGCCGCATCGCCACCCCGCTTGCCTGCGAGGCGCCTGCGGGCTGCATCCCTCACTATATGGCGCATGACGCGCGCGGCCGTGCTCTTGAAGTGCAGCTCCGATTGCAGTGCTGGGCCTGAGGACCTGGCCAGCTTTAACCAGGCTTCCTGTACGAGCGTCGATGTACTGACGGTGGCGTTTGCGTCGGCGCGCTTCAAGAACGCGGCGATGCGTTGCAACTCCTTGTACGTGACACTGAACCAGTCATCCAGTTTCTGCCGTGGGTCCGCGTCGAACTTGGGTTCCGTCCCCAGGGCCGAGTGGCTTTCCGCAGCTTTGGAAGGGAGTTTCCCGCGAAATCTGCGCCTCGGCATGACGGTTCTTCCACCCCGTTCGCGTAATGGTTAAATAGGCACTCGATATTTTAGCAGGGAAAGAAGCTGGCGGGGCCGTAATAAAGGCCACTACGCGTGGAAAAGCGGGAAATAGGCCGTTGCTGGGACGCGTAAACTTCGACACACGAAGATTAAGTATTGTGGAAGGAGAGGTTTACCTGGACCAAGTCTTTCGCGGGGAGTTCTGTCTTGAGACCCTGGTCCCAATTCCGTTAAACCCACGAACATTGCCGAGCGCGACGGTCAGGACGGGACTTGATGTGACTTCCAGCGAGGGAAGGGGCGAGTTCCTTCCCTCTAAAGACGGCCGCAAGCACAAGGCTTAATAGCCGTAAGGAACTGCGCAACCGGGATAGACCTGCCAGTTGCCGTACTGGTCATAGAAGCCTGCGGGATTGCAGACCGGAGCGGCGTACCCATAGGGCGCATAGACGCCGACGCCGAATCCAAAGCCTGGGCCGTAATATCCCCGGCCGCCGTAATACGCGCGACCCCCATAAAACCCTCCACGAACGCCGCCGTTGAACCCGCGAGCAGGCGCGGAGAATGCGCGGCCACCGCTGAAGTTTCCGCCACGCAGGCGCAGAATAGGCATGTCCTCCGCCAAATCCTCCTGCATGCCCTCCCTCATGTCCGCCTCCGCGATTTGCCGCGAGCGCTGCTGCGGGATAGAACGCCATCGCAACGATGAGCGCGGCCGGAGCGACTACCGTCTTGATCAGGTTCAAAAATTCGTTTTTCATAACTGCCTCCAACACCCTTCTCAAAGGCATGCGGCTGGCCTTTGCTAAGCGCTTGAAAGCATTGATGAGCCGAGAGAGATCGGAAGTTGAAAAGCACCAGTACGGTTCGATGGAACCACCATCTCAAGCGCCGCCCGCTATTGGCCGGGAAGAAGCGAGGCGAGCTTTGGCGGTAGAACGGAAAGCCTTGACAAAGCTTCATTGCGGCTTGAGAGCGTCATTTAATAGGGGCTGTTAACCTTGATGCCTTGTCAGTTAAGTCGGCTTTCTCGTCCGCTGCATAGCGGCAGGCAGCGAGGTCGTTGGCGTGTATCCGGCAGTTGTGTTCGTCCTGCTTGTACTGATACAGTTCCGACTCTTCCGGTGAGGGAAGCGCCAAGCGGAGAGCGTCCAGCTCCGTGAGTCCCCATGGCGCCTTATTGTTCAAAAACCCTTGCCCACATCTTCTGTCCTTTTTGCTCCTTGGACTTCACGCGCGGACTCCGATTCCTCCTCTACGCAGCCGTCATGCTCGTGCATATCCCATATCTATGGCAGTATGCAAATTCTGTCGGGTCGTAAGTAATCCTTGGCTCGGTTGCGGCTCAACGCATCGCCGCGTAGAGCGGTGTTATCATTTCCGGCAGATGAGCACAGAACATATCCTTGCGCTTTTGATTGCGGAGCGGGACAAGCTCAATCGGGCAATCGAGGCCCTGGGAACGCCCGTGAAGCGGCGCGGCCGTCCGCCCAGGAATCCGTTAGCCGCCGCGGTGATTGCGCCGGTGAAAACCGCCTCGAAGCGCAGCGGCCTCAGTCCCGCCAAACGGAAAGCCCAATCAGAGCGGATGAAAGCCTATTGGGCGAAGCGCAGGAAGCAGGCAGCGAAAGCTTAATGGATTGAAGAACTGAGTCCATATCGACCATTGCGTTTCTCCTTTCGGTTTGCGCGAAGCCCCTGCGGCCTCGCTTGCGGCGAACCACGGCGGGCGGCATGAGCGAGCGGGTCATAGAATTTTGCTTCCGCGAGGAATGCCCGAAGGGCAGGGGAAAATTCGTCATTGACGCGCGAGCGCCGCCCGCTCAAGTCGCCGTCATAAGAGCGAGAGAGCAGGGGCGCTTGAAGGATGGGCGGCGGCGGCTCGCGGAAGCCATGAAGCGCCGCTGGGCCGCGAAGAGAGCCGCGTCGGCAGTCAAGAAGGCCGGACGCAACAATCGGGCTGGCAAGAAAGCGGCTTGATGTCTCATGAGCCTCCGATAGTTGTTAACGGCCTTGTTGCATAAATCGTGCGTTGTGGGCTTAACGCAACTTTAAGGAAAGTGTGGTGGACGTTCTTCTTGGTGTGCAAACCAAAGGAGAACGCCCATGAGCGAAGGTAAATCATACGAGCGGCGCAAGTCCATCAAAAACTGGCCTGCGTATAACGCCGGGTTGAAGCGGCGATACGACGTCACGGTGTATATCGACGAGAACGTGCTGGAGCAGACGCCGCAGCCCACAGGCAGGCGCGGGCGTCCTTTCACGCACGGCGACGCGCTGATACGGCTGTGCCTGACGCTGCGCTGCCTGCTGCGTCTTCCGCTGCGGGGTACGGAAGGAATGGTGAAGGGCCTGTTCACGCTGTACGGCCTTCCGCAAGAGGCCGTGCCGGAGTACACGACGCTGTGCCGTCGCGGGCGGAACGTGAAGCTGCCCGCGATGAAACGACGCGAGGGAGCATTGATAATCGCGGTGGATTCGACGGGCCTTAAGGTCTGCGGCGAAGGCGAGTGGAAGATGAAGATGCATGGCAAGAGCAAACGCCGCCGCTGGCGCAAGCTGTATATCGGTGTCAGCGTGGACGGGCAGAACATCGTTACTTCTGACCTCACCGATTGCGGAACCGGCGACCAGGAGCATCTGCCCGCGCTGCTCGACCGGCTGCCCAAGGGAACCGCCATCAAACACGTGCTCGCCGACGGCATCTACGATACCTATCCCTGCTACGATGCCGTGCGCAAACGAGGCGGAACGCTCAAAACCCCGCCGCGCAGGAACGCCGTCATCCGCAAGCAAGACCCGCCGCATCCGCGTCACAAGGTTATCCGCGATTGCCGAACGCGCAAAAAACGAACCCAATGGAAAATCCGCTCCGGCTATCACCGAAGAGCGCTCGCCGAAACCGTCATGTACCGCTTCAAAACCGCCTTCACGGATCGCCTGCAATCACGCGAAATCCCACAACAGAAAACCGAGGCCATGATTAAAGTGCAGTTGCTCAATATCTTCCGTAAACTCGCCGCGCCAGCCTATTGAAACCAAAACACTATGCCGCTACTGTGCACGAAAGCTGATTTATGCAACAAGGCCGTTGTTAACTATTTCTAAAGGACTTCCCTGTAGAGTCGTTCCGTGAGCGCTCATCGGCGCTCATGGGGTGTGAGAACCTCTCATCTAGGCGGTTGGTGCAACCGTCACTTGCACTCCCTGTCCTTACGGGCGGGGAGGCGTTGGTGTATACAACAGGCCGAAAGACTAAAGACCAGCGCAAACCTTTCCTAGATGGGTTTTCTCAACTCCCCGCTCACCATTGCCGGTGTCGCCACCGGCTTTTTCGCAGGGAGTCCGAAATGCGTCGCTTTTCCAAGCTGTTTTGGTTCACTTTGATTGCAGGTGGCTTTTCTTCACTGCTCCTGACCTGCGCCCTGCTGTGGTTTCTCACCACTCAGTCGGGTGAAATGGTTGCGCTGTGCAGACGGGGAAAAGCCGGATGCGCCAGTTGGGAATCGCTTCAGCATTTGTTCCGGGTGGCGTCCTGGGCTCAGGTGTGCGGCACGCTCCTGTTATTTGGGTTGGCGCATACCATAGGGCGCAGACTCGTACAGCCCGCACCACCAGCGGTGACGGACGTTCACCCATGAAGACCGCATTCGCCAGGACGCTACGCGGCTTTACCCTTCTTGAACTTTCCATCGTGCTTACGCTTATCGGCATGATTATCGGCATGGGACTGGCGGTTCTCACCGCTTCGGTCCAGCAGGCGGCGTTCAACAAAACCGTCGAAAGAATGGACGCGATAGAGAAGGCGCTGCTCAATTTCAGTACGGCCTATAACCGCATCCCTTGTCCTGGCGATCTGACGCTTACGCTCGCCAATGCCAGGGCGGGCACGTATTACAACACGACCGCAGGTGCGGACTATGGCATGGAAGCCGGAGCGGACGCCAAGTCGGCCATCGGCGTCGGCACGGGGGTCTGCGCGGGAACGAATATGACGCCCCAGGCCAATTTCACCTCAACGTCCGGCGTGGCGGAAGGCGGCGTGCCGACGCGCGCCCTCAAAC
>OCTA010005395.1_pt1 | contig 11075 bp, 8 predicted proteins | sample 1538991 | NCBI WGS metagenome assembly OCTA01 (sample SAMEA3539302, study PRJEB22396) | soil metagenome | biome: tundra; feature: field; material: soil | place: USA | collected 2010-05 | depth 0.15 m | reverse complement strand
GACCAGCGGAACTCCACGATCTTTACCGCGTGGACAAACGGCAGCAGCCGACGTTTGCCGCCGTGATGCGCGGGCTGGAATTGCTCAAGAAACACGGCGTGGAATTCAATACGCTCACTGTCGTCAACCGCGCGAATTCGCGGCAGCCGCTGGAGGTCTATCGTTTTCTCAAAAGCATCGGCAGCCAGTTTATCCAGTTCATTCCGCTCGTCGAACGCGCGGCTCCGGCGGAAATGAAAGCAGCGGGCTATGATTTTGCCGCGCCGCCGCAGGGTGGCGGCGACGCCCTCGTCGCCGACCGGCAACTGGCGGCGGGGGCGCCGCCGGCACCCAACTGCGACGAGGCGTCGCAGCTACGAGTCATGCCATGGAGCGTCGAGGCGGAGCGATACGGAAATTTTCTCTGCGCCATTTTTGACGAGTGGGTGCGCCACGACGTCGGCAAAACTTTTGTGCAGTTGTTCGACGTGGCGCTCGGCAACTGGATGGGGCTTGGCTCGTCGCTCTGCGTCTTCGCGGAAAAATGCGGCACGGCGCTGGCCATCGAACACAACGGCGATATTTACAGTTGCGACCACTATGTCTATCCGCGCCACAAGCTCGGCAGCGTGATGAACCAAAGTCTCGGCGCGATGGTGAATTCTCCGCAACAAATAAAATTCGGTGATGACAAATCCGATTCGCTCCCGAAATTTTGCCGCAGATGCGAAGTGCGTTTCGCCTGCAATGGCGAGTGCCCGAAACATCGTTTCATCCAGACACCCGACGGCGAGGATGGATTGAATTATCTTTGCGCCGGCTACAAAATGTTTTTCAACCACATTGACCCGCACATGAAAACGATGGCGCGGCTGCTGCAAAACGACGAAGCCCCGGCGCGCATCATGGAAATCCTGGCAGTGCAATCGCCGCGTTAACCGAAGTAGCAGCCGACGTAAGGAAGCTCAAAATAAAAATCATTCCGGTGATATTTGAGCCTCCTCACGTCGGCTGCTACTTTTTACAGGCCATTGACCGCGCTTCCCGCCTTGTCCGCCGCCGATTCTTTGCTAGACTGCGCGCTTTGTGAGCATTGCCAAAGAAATCCAGAGACGGCGCACGTTCGCCATCATTTCGCATCCCGACGCGGGCAAAACCACGTTGACGGAAAAGCTGCTGCTTTACGGCGGCGCGGTGCAGCTCGCCGGCTCCGTGACCGCGCGCAAAAACCAGCGCGCCACCACGTCCGACTGGATGGAGCTGGAAAAAAAGCGCGGCATCTCCATCAGCTCGACCGTGCTGCAGTTCGATTACGACGGCTACCGGCTGAATCTGCTCGACACGCCCGGCCACAAAGACTTTTCCGAGGACACCTATCGCGTGCTGACCGCCGTGGACGCGGTGGTGATGGTGATTGATTCCGCGAAAGGCATTGAGTCGCAGACGCGCAAACTGTTTGAAGTCTGCCGCCAGCGTGGCGTGCCGATCTTCACGTTCATGAACAAGTGCGACCGGCCGATGAAAGATCCGCTCGCCCTGTTGGACGAACTGGAGCGCGTGCTCGGCATCGGCGCGTTTCCAGTGAACTGGCCCATCGGCAACGGCGCGGATTTTCGCGGAGTGTATGACCGGCAGACGAAACTCATGCACCTCTTTGAGCGCGTGGTCGGCGGCAAATATCGCGCGCCGGTTTCCGTCGGCGACCTGCATGATCCCGAAGTGCGCGGCCAGCTTGACGACGAGACGTTTCGCAGAACCGTCGAGGAACTGGAAATGCTCGAGCACGCCGGAGAAATCTTCGACGATGCCGCCGTGCTCGCCGGCAAAAGCACGCCGGTGTTTTTCGGCAGCGGCATGAATAATTTCGGCGTGCAGCTTTTGCTCGACGGTTTTCTGAAACATTCGCCCGCGCCCAAATCGCGAGTGATGGGCGGCATCGAGATTGCGCCGGAAAATCCGGAGTTTTCCGGTTTCATTTTCAAGATTCAGGCGAACATGGATCCGCGCCATCGCGACCGTATCGCCTTCATTCGTGTCTGCTCCGGCAAGTTTGACCGCGACATGACCGTGCATCACTCGCGTTCGGAGAAAAAAGTCCGCCTCTCCAGCTCCCACAAACTTTTCGGCAACGAGCGCGAAACCGTGGACGAGGCATATCCCGGCGACGTCATCGGCCTCGTCGGTCACGACAGCTTTGGCATCGGCGACACGCTGACGACCGATCCCAAGATTCTCTACAAGGAAATCCCGCGCTTCACGCCGGAAGCGTTCAGCTACCTGCACAATCCGAACACGGGAAAATACAAACAATTTCGCCAGGGCTTGGACCAGCTATTGCAGGAAGGCGTCATCCAGGCGCTGTATCTCCGCAATTCGTCCATCAAAACGCCGCTGCTCGCCGCCGTCGGCCCGCTGCAATTTGAGGTCGTTCAGTTCCGGCTTGAAAGCGAATACGGCGCGGCATCGCGGCTCGAAGCCGCGCCGTGGAGCGTCGTCCGCTGGCTGCTCACGGACATCAAGGAAGACGACCTTGACACGCTCTCGCTGCCCACCGGCGCGCGGATCGCTTACGACATTGGCAAGAATCCGGTCATTCTTTTTCAGAACGAGTGGTCGGCGAATTATTTCGGCGAGACGAACAAAAACTTTCCGCTCTCCGCGCTGCCGGTGCAGACGGTGAGAGAATGATTACAAATTGGAATTGCTGCAAATTTTTGAATAACTACCACCGTTCCAAGAAAATTTAAGGCATTTACGATTGCCGATGGAAGTGGCAGATTGGGCGTATAGTCAAAACCATCAAACTCGGAGACAAATTTGAAACTGATTGAACGAACATTTGAACTTCGCGGCTCGGACGGGTTGGGTGGCAAACCGCGACCGGAACTGATTGGCCCTGTGCTTGGCCGAGTGCATGACACTTTACTAGACACGGTGCGGATGGGTTTTCTGCACTCCAGCCACGCGCGCGGTCGAATTCCCGCTTGTTTGCAGCGGGCAGCGGATGTCCGTTACATCGGACACACCGCTGGCCAGAGTGATTCAACAATACTTCGTTTTGAAGTGCCGGAATTTGGAAGTGTGGCAGAAGAATTATTTGAACAAGGACAACTTTGGAGTTCGGGACCGAAACCCGAACAGACGGCGTTTGATCTTTTGGCGGCATCGTTGCATGACGTGCGCCAGATGACAAAAAACAGCGAGCGCTTTGATCATGCATTGCTACGACAGTTTGCCAATTATCGCCGATTACTTCGTCATGGGCTTACTTCCATCGCTCTGCCTGACGCAAATTCCAAAGAGGAGAGTATTGACGAACCGTTGAGCGATGCCGCAGAAAGTTTGTTTCAGGAAACGCCGCCAGCACGCAGGGTGCGTATGTGTGGACGACTAGATTCGCTCGCAGTCAGCAGGCGCGTCTTGGGGCTTTATCTCGAAGATGGAACCGCAGTGACGGCGGTTTGGACAACTGACGGTTTCATTGATTTGGCAAACTTTCTGGATAAGCAGATTGTCATTGAAGGCTTGGCCGAGTTTCGTCCATCGGGAACATTGCTGCGTGTGGATGCGGATGCGATTCGGGACGCCGGCGCAGGCGACTCATCTTTTTCGACGCTTCCGTTGCCGGAGGTTCGTCGCAATTATCAGAAGATTGTCGCAACAGTTCGACCGGGGCAGAAGCCGTATGCTTCGATTTTCGGTCTGATTCCCGGAGAAGAATCGGAAGAAGCATTTGCGGCTGCCGTGGCTGAACTGAGCTGATGCCAACTACCCCGGCCTATCTTCTAGACACCGGCATCCTTCTGCATTGGGTTCGTGGCAGCAAGGTGGCGACGGTCGTTGATGGGCAGTTTCAACTGCGCGCGGCGAATTTCCGTCCGTTGATTTGCGAAGTGAGCCTTGGCGAGATGGAAGCATTTGCACGCACTGAAAAGTGGGGCGAGCAGAAGCGGAACAAGCTCAAAGAACTCAAAAAAGAACTCATATCGGTGGACATTTCCGACTTTCGTGTAGTTGAGGCTTACGCGGATTTAAGTTCACTGGCGAAGTCGAACGGCTGGGCAATTTTCCATGGAAAGAACGACCTCTGGGTTGGGGCAGCAACGCGGGTAACAGGAGCGACATTATTGACTGCGGACAAGGATTTTCTCCCACTCCGAGACGGAAAGCATCTTGATGTTATTCTCTTGGATGCAATGACTGGCTGGAAACTTTTGTGAGGTTATGTTCTTGTCGAATGGCGACAGCAGAAAGAACCGTTACCCTTCAAAGAATTATCTTAAGAATCCGCGCTCCCATCAGCCGATATACTTTGGCGCAAACACGGGGCCGAGGTTGTGCTTCTGGAGCAGTTCGCTGAACCGGGCGATGGCGCGCTTTTCGTCCTCGCCGAGGTGGAAGTGGATGTGCCACTCGAAATAATCGCGCCGGAAATCCTCGTCAAACTCCTCGCGCGTCTCGATGATGCTCTCCAGCGTTTCCAGGCCGAACTGCTTCGCCTCCTTGAGTTCGCGGCGCAGTTCGCGGTTCTCGATGCCGCGCCGCAGCGCCCAGACGGCATAGACAAACGGCAGTTGCGTCATTTCCAGCCACGCGGCGCCGAGGTCGAAAATTTCGTGCGCGTGCGGGGCGCGCTGGAATTCAATCGCGCGGTCGCCGATGAGCAGGACGAAATCTTTTTCCGCGGCGTCATCATAATTTTCCAGCGGTTTGAATTCCGGCTGCAACCTGCGTTCGGCCAGCAGGACTTTTAACAGGTTCACACTGGTGAGCGATGCGGTGTCACAAAATATTTCCCGCGCTTCGGCCAGCGGTTTTTTGTGCGCGAGCAGCACGCTGTAAACTTCGCCGAGCGAGGCGATGGCGATGCCGTCCAAAATGTCATAGCGGTCATTGAGCAAAACCTCGGTGAGGCTGACAAGCGCGGCGTCGAGTTCGTCACGCCGGAGCATTTCGGCGAGCTTGGCGGGCGTGGCGAAAATGATTTCGCTTTCGATGCCGCGCGTGAGCGGCGCGGCGTTCAGGTAATGCACCGAGCCGATGCGAAATTTTTGTTCAGTCGCGGTTTCCAATTTCGCGGATCCTACAAAATTTTCGGGCGGGAAACCAGCGGTGAAAATTGGCGCGACGGCATTGCGCTGCAACCAGTTTAAAGTTTTCCGCCGCCGGAAATAAATTGAACCTCGGACCGACGGATTCCGTCCAATCAATTTGACTCATGGAAGTTTTTCTCAAAAACAGAAGCCGTGCGCCGGCGTTCACGTTGATTGAACTGCTCGTGGTCATCGCCATCATTGCGATTCTCGCGGCGATGCTGCTGCCGGCGTTGTCCAAGGCCAAGCAAAGCGGTTATCGGACGGTGGATTTGAACAATCTCAAGCAGTTGGGCGTCGCCACACATCTCACGACGGCGGACAACAATGACACCATGCCGTGGGCCAACTGGCTTTTAGGCGATCTGGAGGATCCACATCCGCAAGGCTGGCTTTATACACTGGATACCACGGTGAGCGCGCCGGCGGCGTTCAAGGTTCAAACCGGCAGTTTTTGGCCGGTGCTGATGAGTCAGAAAATGTATTTCTGTCCGGGCGATGACACCAACAGCGCGCTGTTCAAAATGCGCGGCCAGCAGATTTCCAGCTATGTGATGAACGGCGCGGTCTGCGGCTTTTACCGCGCGCAGAATCCGCCGGTGAAACTGGCGCACTTGCTGCCCGGCGGCGTGGCGTTTTGGGAATGCGCCAACAACACCGAGGACGACAACCAGACCCTGTTCAACGACGGCGCGAGCAGCCCGGACGAAAACGTCAGCGCCCGGCATGGCAAGGTCGCCATCTACGGCGCGTTTGACGGTTCGGCCACGCTGATGCAACTGAAGGTGTGGGAGGAAAAAATGCAGGCGGCCAGCGCGAACGAATTGTGGTGCTTTCCCGACAGCCCGGACGGAAGGTAACGAAGTTTGCGCCGCTTCGACGTCGTCAGACCACCACTGAATCATTGCGTCCTCTGCCGCTGGCCACGGAAGCGGCCTGAAACGCACTCCGTCCCTCAACGTTCTTTCGCTGCCGGCTGATAGCCCAGCCACAACCATTCCAACGCTTCGGGCAAAGTTTGTTGTTTCACGTTGCGATCCGTGTGCCCGGCGTTGCGCGCAAAAACAAATTGGTAATGATACCCCTTCGCCGCCAGCACGTCGGCCATGCGTTCGTTGGCGAGCACCCAATCGTGCATGTTGTCGTGCATCGAGTTTGGATTCAAAAGATCGCGGTCGCCGACTTCCAACCAGAGGCGCAGCGGCTTGGCGGGAGTGTTCGGAATCAAATGCTCGTGATACTCCCACGCACCGTGCGGCGTCTCGGCGTTGGGCGGCCATTGCTGGTTCACAAACGTGCCCGAATACGCCAGCACGCGATGGTAAAGTTCCGGATGATACCACGCCATGCTCAACGCGCACGACGCACCGGAACTGCCGCCCATCGTCGCGCGGCCTTCGGGGTTCTTGGTCAGCGTCACGTGAAATTTGCTTTCCACGAGCGGCAGCACTTCCTGCTCGACGAATTCCGCGTAGCGCCCGGACATCGTGTCGTATTCCAAACCGCGTTCACTGCCTTGCGCGTCGCCGCTGCCGTTGCCGATGGAAATGGCGATCATCACCGGCACTTTCTTTTCGGCAATCAAATTGTCCAGCGCCGTGAACAACATCCGGTCCGGTCCGTCCGCGCCGACGATGAACGGCGCGGCGGTGCCGGCGACGTATTGCTGCGGCACATAAACCGCCACGCGCCGCGTGTAAGGCGCCGGATGACTGGTGGTCACGATCAGTTTGGCCGGATCGGCTGGATCGGCGGTGCCAAACGTATTCGGCTCGCGCGCGATGCCGGGATAAATTTTACTGTCCGCCGAACTCATGGTGAATTCATAAACGGCGCCGTGCGGCACGTTGGTTTGCGTCGTCATTTCCTGCGCGGGATGATGTGTCGGACCGAGAATAAAATTGCCCTCGGCATCCGCCGGCGGGACGGTGTCGTCCGGCAATTCCTTGGCCGCGACAAATCCCGGCGTGTGCGGATCGCGTGTGGGCGGAGTCGGACGCGCGCGGCGTTCTGGTGTGGCCGGTGCGGAGTTGGTGGTTTGCGCCGTCGCCGGATTGCTGCCGGCCAGCAAACATAAAACTGCGCCGAACAACGTGGCGTTGGAAATCATTTTGGCCATTTTCATTATGCTTCCTAGCCGAATCATTTTGCAGAATGGAGATCGGAAATCACATTGACGCTCGCGTTTGTGTTGGTCATGAATTCACTTAGGCTGAATTGGGCTATATCACCTTCGTATGCGGCTCGCCATTTCCCCGCTGCAAAAACCCAAGAACCGCTGGCCGCTATGAAATCATTATATTTGTCGGGATGTGCTGTCAGATTACCTGCAGCCTGCATTGCATTTGCTGATTCCTTTAACATAATGCGTGCCCGTTCGTATGCGGTAGCAAGATGAGAGCGGATTTCAATTAACTGGCTTTCAGCCTTGTCGCGATCAGATTGTAGCTTGTTAATTTGCTTCACCAGAGTTTGCGCCTCCTGATTCTCCTGAGTCAACTTTGTGATCTGGGTGTTAAGTGTTTGAATGAGCTGTTCCTTTTCGTCCCGCTGGCGCTGCAATTGATTCAGTTGATTCGTGAGGAGAACAATATTCTGCTGTTCTTCATTTTTTCGTTCGTTGAGAGCGGCTCTCGTGGTCTCAAGTTGCGAAGTTTCAGTAGTGAGCGCCTCCTTTTGGGCTGAAAGCTTGCTGTTCTCCGCCTCCAAGAGAGTTTTTTCGTTGCTGATTCGCGTGTGTTGGACGTCGAACCACCCGCTTGACCACGTAAATATCAAACCAAGAATCGCAAGAATCACAGGTGCGATGGCTGCATAGAAGCTCGGAGTATGGTAAACCGGTTTGCGAACCGTCTCGATTTCAGCCTTTAGTTTTTCACACTCAAGTCGTGCTTTTTCTTCCGTGTAGTTTGGAGGTTCCGGTTTTGGGTTTTCCTCGTTCATATACGTTGGTTTACACGCAAAGGGGATAATGTGGCAAGAAGTGTTGTAATAAAGTTTTGCACCGAACCTGCCTCCCATTATTCGCATCTGATAACCAAGTCAATTGGTCAAGCTTCCCAGCCGCCGCAGGTTCAAAAACGGTCCGCCCAATTTCCGCGACTCAGCCAAGTCCACCTCGAATTCAGCCACCCAGTCATTGTGTGATTCCGGGTCCACGAGCATTTGTTGCACGCGCCAAATTTTTTTGTCGTCGGATGGCGTGACGTAAGTGTGGCGCGCATTGCGGGCATTCGGATCAAGGCAGAGCCGCTCGTGGTCGGTCTCGTAAGCTTTCATGTTTTTATCCAGACGGTCAGTCGTCCAAGGAGCGCCATCACCATCCAGCGGTGAATCCAGATTCGCAATGGCGGACTCGTAATCAGCCACCACCAGTCCGCGCAGGAAAATAAAAATGCGATTGCGGATGGCGGCGGTGAACGCTTTCACGTCGCGCGTGATGTCGGTGGCGGCTTCCTCGGCGCCGGGCGGACGGATTTCCTTTATCTCCGCGCGCTGATAATTCGGGTCGCGCATTTTTTCCCATTCATCCAACAGACTGGAGTCCACCTGCCGGATCATCGTGCTGAGATAAATTTCCATTTCGCGGAGCTGATCGTTCTTGGCGGTGTCGGGCACGGTCTGCGCGAGGACTTTGAAGACGCTGTTCAGATGCCGCAGCAATACGCCCTCGGCGCGCTGCAATTCGTAGAGCTTGATGTAATCGGCGAACGAGCGGAACTCCTCGAACATCTCGCGCACGATGGATTTGAGATGAATATTCTCCTCGCCCACCCATGGATGCCGCGCGGCAAAATTATTGAAAGTAGAATAAACGAACTCGCGATTTGGCTTTGGGTGTTCAAGTTTTTCCAGTTCTTCAATGCGCTGGTCGTATTCGATGCCCTCGGCTTTCATCTCGGCCATCTTCTGATCCTTCACCTTGTCGAGTTGTTTGCGCAGGATGATGTCCGGGTCTTCGAGGATGGACTCGACCAGCGTGAGCAGCACCAGCGCGTAATCCGGCGCCTGCGGATCCATCAGCGGAATCGTTTCCAGCAGATACAACGACAGCGCCTGGTCCATCGAAAAATCGTCTTGCAACTCGACGTTCACGCGGAGCTTCTTTCCCGTAGCAGCCGACGTAAGGAGGCTCTGATCAATTTCCGATTTCCGATTTCCGATTTCCGATTTTTCAGATGGAGCCTCCTCACGTCGGCTGCTACGCGGATTGATAAATTCTACAATCTTCCGGTCCAGCAGCGAGCGGAACAACTGCCAGGCGCGCTGCGTGTGGGCCTTTTTCTGCTTGGGCGTTTCGTGGCAATCGTGAATCAGCTTTTGCATCGCGGCGCAGCCATCGCCTTTGCGGCTCAACACATTCAGCAACATGCCGTGCGTGACTTGAAAACGGGAGGCGAGCTTTTCCGGCGATGCGGCGATCAGGCGGACATAAGTGTTCTTGTCCCAGTTGACGAAATTTTTTTCCGGCGGCTGGCGCTTCACGGTTTTCTTGCCGTCGCGCGCGGATTTTTCCGCGAGCTTGAGATTTTCGATGACGTGTTCCGGCGCTTGCGCCACGACCCAGCCTTTGTCATCAAACCCTTTCCGCCCGGCGCGACCGCTGATCTGGTGAAAATCCCGCGCGCTCAAGATTCCAGTTTTTTGTCCGTCATATTTGCACAGTCGCGTGAACAGCACCGTGCGGATCGGCACGTTGATGCCCACGCCGAGCGTGTCCGTGCCGCAGATGACCTTGAGCAATCCCTTTTGCGCGAGCTGCTCGACCAGCACGCGATACTTCGGCAGCAAACCGGCGTGATGCAAGCCGATGCCGTGCCGCAGCCATTTTTTGATTTCCGGGCCGTAGGGACTGGTGAACTTGAAATTTTCTAGCGTGCTGGCAATCGCGGCTTTTTCGTCGCGCGTGCAAACATTGATACTCGTGAAATCCTGCGCGCTCTGCGCCGCTTCCAGTTGCGTGAAGTGGACGACATAAACCGGCGCGCGGCTGGACGCGACGAGGCTTTCCAAAGTTTTTGCGAGCGGCAGTTCGGAATATTCAAAAGCCAGTGGCACAGGCCGGTCGGTGGAAATGACCGAAACCGTCTGACGCCCCGTCAGCCGCGTGAGTTCTTCTTCAAAGAATGTCGTGTCGCCGAGCGTCGCGGACATGAGCAGAAAACGCGACTGCGGCAACGTCAGCAGCGGCACCTGCCAGGCCACGCCGCGCTCGCGGTCGGCGTAGTAATGAAACTCGTCCATGACCACGTCCTGCACATTCGCCGCCGCGCCTTCGCGCAAGGCGATGTTGGCGAGAATTTCCGCCGTGCAGCACAGGATGGGCGCGTCGCGATTGACCGAGGCGTCGCCGGTGCTCAAGCCAATGTTGTCCGGCCCGAATTCGCGGCACAGCGCCATGAATTTTTCATTCACCAGCGCCTTGATGGGACAGGTGTAAATCGAGCGCCGTCCTTTGGCGATGGCTTGAAAGTGCAGCGCGGTTGCCACAAGCGATTTTCCGGAACCCGTTGGCGTGTTGAGGATGACGTTTTTCTCGTCGAACAATTCCAGGATCGCCGATTCCTGCGCGGGATAAAGCTGAAGCTTCCGTCCTTCGGCGTATTCGAGAAAGCGACCGAGCAACACATCGTTGCTGACTTTCTCATCGCGCGGAATCAGGTCGTAAAGAGTCGCTGGCACAGGACGCGAACTCTATTGGTTATCGGCGCGACTGGAAAGGAAGATGCGACTCCACTCATCCTCATGGGCGCATCTTGATACTGCCCCCGACTTGGCGGCAATGGCGGAGCGCCGATCTCCGATCCGGCGCGTTTCCGGGGGATGCTCAATACTTGCCGGGTCGGAGACCGGCGCTCCGGGGGCAGTGCCAAGATGCGCCCCATCCTCATCGTCATCCTCATCCTCGAAATCCGGCAAGTCGAGGATGAGGATGACGATGATTTTGCGGTCACGGAAACAGCCCGCGCTGCTTTTTGGCTTCGAACACGCGGCTGATGCCCA
>OCTA010005394.1_pt1 | contig 11076 bp, 10 predicted proteins | sample 1538991 | NCBI WGS metagenome assembly OCTA01 (sample SAMEA3539302, study PRJEB22396) | soil metagenome | biome: tundra; feature: field; material: soil | place: USA | collected 2010-05 | depth 0.15 m | reverse complement strand
ACGAGGTCCCGCCGCATCTGCGGGCCGTGCTCAACATCGTCGGCTGGGACGCGACACCGGGGCTCGTGATAGAGGACCAGACCTCGGCCCCTTGACCAGGGCAGGAATGCCGGAGGGCTGAGAGATTCCATTCCCGGCATTGTCCATCGCCGGGCCTAGGGCCAGGGCGCTCCGGGCAGAGGAGACCTAGACGAATTCTGCGAACTCGCGGAGCAGCGCGGACTTGGACTTGGCCCCGATCACCTGCTTAACGATTTCACCACCCGAGAACACGTTCAGGGTGGGGACGAGCATGATCGCATACCGCTGCGCGGTTTCCGGATTCTCGTCGACGTTGAGCTTTACCACGTCGATCTTGTCGGCGTGTTCCGCCGCGATCGCGTCGAGCACTGGGGCGACCTGGCGGCACGGGCCGCACCACTGCGCCCAGCATTCCACGATGACCGGCTTGGAGTTCCTGAGGACCTCGGCCTCGAAGCTCTCATCGGTCACGATCCTGACTGTGCCCATGACGGTTCTTCCTTCCGTTGAGCCTGCTTGGTCCGGGATTGCCGGTCCGCCGTTCACGCCGGTTCCCCGAGGTGCAGCGCCACGCAGTCGTCGCTGCTGCCGTGCTCGCAAACGTGGACCAAGTGGCGCAGCCGGCACTGGACCAGGGCCAGGGCCTGTATCTGCTCGCCGATCGCGCCGAGCTTCACCTCAGCCGCCCGGACGATGTCGTCGGTGGACCGGGCCTGCGCCGGGCCCAGCAGGTCACCGATTTCCCCGAGGGTGAACCCGAGCCGGGTGGCCCGGCGGATGAAGGCCAGCCGCCACTGGTCATCCTCGGAGTACTCGCGGAAACCGGAGCCCCGGCGCTGGGGAACAGCGAGCAATCCCCGGCGCTGATAGAACCGCACTGTCTCGACGCCGACCCCCTCGGCGGCGGCGAACTTCCCGATCGTCAACCCAACCATGGTCGGCAAGCTAACAGCCGTACCCCGGTACGGAGTCAACCGAGCAGGTCACGGCACCCCGCGCTAACGGGTTCCGCGGGCGATCCAGGGTGGCCCGGTTGCGGTGTCGCGGCCGTCAGCGCTGGACCGTACTGGTTGTCACCTTGGCTCTCCTCGGCGAAGAAGATGAGGAGCGCGATGGCTCCAAACGGCACATGGCCAAGGAGCAGGTACAAGGCGGACCGGCCGGCTCATCGTATTTTCTCTGTTACGGGCGGAAGCGACTGAGAAGGGCGAGCACCTCGCCGAGCTTTTCCTCGACTCCCGCCCTGGTCGGCTCCTCGGTCGGCCTTCCCGCGGAGATATCGTCCTTGAGGCTCTTGACCCCCTCGGACACGGCCTCGACAAGCCGCGCCCGCTGGTCATCGCCGAGTAGGTTGAACGAGATCCCCTCCATGGCCTCGGAAAGCTCAAGCTCCTGGATGTCGGCAGGGTCCGTCAGGTAGGTCCTGGCGCGGGAGAGAATCATCCGGAAGATCGCCTTCCGGATCGTGACGATGTCCGCGCCGTTTTCGGAGAATCCGAGTACTGCCATCAGAACCCGATCCTTATGATCTTCGCCTGCTCCGCCTGGGGCAGGGAATCGACGTAACTTGTGATGTCTGCTGTCGACTGCTCGCTGAAGCCAGTGAGGTCGATAACGGTGAAGTCCATTGACTTTAGCAGATGCGAATTGATGGCCTGATAGAATTTCTGGGCCGCGCTCGGGTTCCAGTACTTTGACGTATTGGGGTTACCCATCTGATCATAGGTGCGTCCCTGATTGTCCACGTACTCCCCGTCACGCTCTTCGGCTGAAGGCTTGAAATCGCTATCAGGGTATTCCTCCTGCAGACGCGTCAATGTTGCGGCCTCGGAGTCGCTCAGCCTCTCCAGACCCGGATCGTCGCTCAGTGCCTTGTCGAGCGCGCCTTCCACGTCGCCCTCGACTTGCGTGACCTCGGCTTCAGCGGTCTCGACCGCGGGCGCGTCAGCGGTGGCAGTCTCCACAGTGGCGACCAGGTCCTCGCCGATGGTGGCACCCATCTCGGATGCGACCGTGGCGGATGTCTCGGCGGCGACGTCGCCCACGATGGCCGCGACTTCCGCCTCGTCGGCCACGCCGGCGCCCGCATCGGATCCTCCGCCAGTGAAGACGGTGAGCGCCACGCCCACGATCGTGGTGATGCCGACGGCGATACCGGCGCCGATCAGCGCATTCCTGACGTCATTGCGCTTGGCGTCAATGGCGTCCGCGTACTTGTCACACGCATCGCCCAGCGACTGGCAGATTTGCTGGGCGCCGGCCAGCACGGTCCTGGCGTTACCAGGCGAATACACCTGGGACCAGAAGCCGGTAATGGCCGTCGTGGTGTCGTCATTGCCGTCGAGGCTGGCTAGCGCCGCCCCGGCATTACCCGCGATCAAATCAATGGAGCCAGCAGCGGCGTGCCAGGCGCTGGCGGCGGCGCGCGCCTGGTCGGGATGGGCGTTGGGCCAAAACCGCGCCAGCGGACCGGGCAGGAACCAGACGGTCTCGCCTGGCCCGACAGCAGTGCTGGGGCCAGCCATCTCGATATCGTCGAATACCGGCTGCTGGGTGAACAAGGCAGGCGGCCCGCTCTGCCGGGCCGAGGAATGGTGCTCGGCGATGACAAAGTTGTTGGCTGTCTGCGTGAGTCCCGCCGAGACGCCGCCCAGCGTTAGCGCTGAGGTCCGCAGCGCGTTCCACGCCGCCTTCGCTGCGGGCGCGTACCTGGCGTTGAAGCTCGTCGCCGGAGAATCGTTCCCCGCCATCCCCGCATCGGCCGCCAGGGCCGTCTGCAGCTTCGTCCACGCATTTTCCAGGTCGCTCTGCGCGTCGTAGAACGCCTTAGCCGCCGCCTGCACATCCTGCGGTGTGACGTGGATGGTTCCGCCGGGCGCCGGGAGTACTGCCATCAGCGCCCCCGCCACATGCGCACGTTGGTCGCGCGGGCACTCTGGTAGTTCGCGCGAGCCGTCCGGATCACCCCGCCCAGCCAGGCCAGCGTCTGGGCCATGTCATCCGCAGCCGCTCGCCACTGCGCATGAGCCACGTCGAATGCGGCCCGCGCGTCCCCACTCCACTCGCCTAAGTGGGCGCCCAGCTCGGCGTCAAGCTGATCTAGCTGTGCCTCCAGGGCATACAGCACTCGCCGGTAGTCCTCTTCCGCCGCCGCCAGAACCGACAGATCGACGCGGATGACGCTGCTGATCGTGACCTCCGCCGATTCACCCGTCCCGGCCGTCGGGGCCAGGCCGCTGGTGTCCGCCACTACTGGCCGTGTGGACAATAGCTGAGAAGCGTTCGTTGCGTTCCTGAACTATGACATGCATGGATATCTGCCCCAAAGAGTAGACGGACAGCTGCGGCAGCGGGCGGCTACCAAGGGTTTTCGTAGCAGACTGTCTCAGTCAGCTCATTCCGCCTCGCTCGATCAGGCGCCGGTCCCGTAGCGTTGCGGTTCGGCGGTAAAGCCGTCCCGGCAATGCTCTGAGCAGAAGTAGTAGCGCTGGCCATCATGCTCCGCAGTGGCGGCAGCCTGCTGGCGTTCCACCTGCATGCCGCAGACCGGGTCCTGGGCGTAGCCGACGCCTCCGCCGAAGCGCTGCCGGTGCCGAGAGAGCCAGCACAGGACCGCGAAAACACCGAGGGCGATGATGTCAAGGACGGTCGTATAGTTCCAGCGCAGCGTGTCACCCACAACAACGGTGGAATGAGCGGTCGGCACCCATCCCACGACCCGGAACATCCCCTCGGTGGCGAGACCCGCGAGGGACATCACCGCCCAGAAGACACCGAGCATGCGCAGCGTCATCCGCCGCCCGTACTGCTTGCGATAGATAAGAAGCAACGGGAGGGTGATGAGATCGGCGAAGATGAAGCTGACAACGCCACCGAAACTGATCCCGCCGTTCCACAGTGCTGCGGCGAGTGGCACGTTCCCGATCGAGCAGACGAAGCTGATGATGGCCACGAATGGACCGACGATCACGTTCTCCAACGTCGTCCAGACGCCGTGGCCGTGCAGGAATACGTCGTTCCAGACGTGAACGGGCACGAGAACCGTGAGAAAGCCGGCGACGAGGAAGCCGGTCACCATCTCCTTGCGCAGCATGGTGAGGTCGCTCATGGTGTAGCCCGCCGCGTCGGACCAGCCAGCCGCCGAGCGAACCCGCCGCCGCCATGGCAGGCGCGTCAGCGCTTCGCGGCCGTCCCCGTGGTTTTCGTGAAAGCCCGGGCCCCCGCTCGCCGCGGCGCGTGCTTCGGCCAGCCCGCGGCCCCGGAACCACAGGCCACCAGCAACGGCCAGCAGCACGATCATGACGATCCCACCGGCGAACTCGGCCGCCACGAACTGCCAGCCGATCAGCACGGCCAGCACGATTCCTAGCTCGATGACCAGGTTGGTAGAGGCGAACATGAACACCATCGCGGCCACGAAGTCAGCGCCGCCGGCGAACAGCGACTTGGCCATGGCTGACGCCGCGTACGAGCACGACGACGACAGCGCGCCGTACAAGCCGGCCCGGGCGACGGCGGCAGGGCGGTGGTCACCAAGGCGGGACCGCATCTCATCGCGGGACACGAAGGCCTGAACCGCACCGGAGAGCCCGAATCCGAGCACCAGGGCCCACAGGGTGTCCCAGAACATGTAGAAGGCCTCGCGGACGCTCCGCCCGACATCGGCGAGCACCGGGGCCGCCGTCACGGTGGCGAGCACATCAGCGCGCATCAGGCCGCCGCCCCCCACTGTCCTCGCGGACGGCGCCGGATCGCGTGACGCGGGCCATGAGTGCCCCAGCCGCCGCGGCCTGCTGGCCCCCACCAGCGTCGCAAGAGCCGACCACTGCCCCACCTCCTCAATACCCATAGGGGGTATGAGTATCAATCTAGCTGTAGACGGGTACTGGCGACGCGGGGTGGCCGACTACAGCCACGCGGCCGGAGATCCGTCGATGCACCGGGCCGACAACTACCGCGGCGGGCCGCACCCTGCTATCTTCACGCCTGAAGGCCAGCCCGGGGTCCGTCCAGTCGGCCGCCAGTAAGCCCAGATCAAGCCCCAGGCGAACGTGTGTTCTACCACATCACCCTTCACATTCGGCTCGTACATGTGTTCTAATAGCGCCTATGCCCAACGACTCCCGTGCTGCCGGCTCAGGTCAGAAGTTCCACGACCGATGCGAGAGCGGCGTGGGCGCATGCGGGTCGCACCTCACGACACTCACGGACTGCCGGACGATTTGGCCTGATCTGCCCCAGGGCCAATCCGTCCCGGCCGCCGACTTCCCCTCACCGCTACGGCCGACCTGGGCCACGATCTCCATCACCCATTCGGGCGGGTACAGCGACCGCACGGCCGGCTCCGCGGAGATCATCACAGAACCCGGCAGCCACGGCACCTCCCAGGAACCTGCACCGACCGCATGGATAGCTGACGGCTGGCCGTAGTGCCGACCATCGTTCACTGCTACCCGCGCAGCTTTCTACGAGTTGACCATAGATCAGTTGCCTCGCAGGCAGGTTCCCTACCGGCGACCAACAAGCCGGATATGCCTGGTACAGGCCGCACGCTAGAGGTGAGAAAGTGAGAATACACTTCGAGCATAATATGCGCGCAAAGAGCCAGCGCCTCGTTGACCTGGAGAACAAGGCAGCGGAACTCGAGCGCCAGCTCTCTGATGCGCGCGTCTCGCTTGAACGTGAGCTTGCGCAGTTCGCCTACAGCCGGGAAGACGTGGCGTCTCGCGAGACGCCGCAAACACACCGCTACGCCATGCATGATCCAGGCAGCGAGCAGGATGCTGACAGCGAGCAGGATGCTGACAGCGAGTCAACCCTCTATGCGGCGCCGAGCCATTCACACGACCCTGGCGGTGCGACGGCCGGCGGTGATATGCATTCACCCGAGGGACGCACAGAGGTACTCGTCAACCATGGTCGCAGCAGCGCCTATTACCCGGGGCTCTCCCGCCGGAACAAAGTGGCCATCCTAGCGGTCTTCGTCGCGGCGCTCATCACCATGCTGGTGGTAATAATGTCAAGCGGCGGAGCCTCCTGGCCGTCCAGCGTCGCAATAGTCCAGAGCGAAGCCACCAGGGCTTGCGAGAACCCCGACGTGAAGTCGGAGCCTGGCCAGGTCGATTTTGCCTGCGCGAAGACGGCGCGTCAGATCCTCTGGGTGTTCGCCCTGATGACGAGCGGCGATAATCCGAACTACGCCAATGCGAAGACCGGCCGAATGGGCCTGGAGCCGATCACGCCGGCACAAGGCGGCGAAGTGGCTTGGTCATTGAACCTGCACAGTCCATACGATCCGTTTAATCCGATCGACAGCATCGGAGTAGCGGCACGCGCCATCAACAACATTATCGGCGGGGCCACTCTCACCGGTGCTGATGGCAACGTGGTCGTCCAGCCTGGGCTCGAAAGCGACCCGGGAAACTGTGTCCGGTACACCGGGTCGGCCGCGATCACCTCGCGCAAGGACTTCCCCAGCCTCTGCGCCGATCCCGTGGCGAGCCCGGCAGGTCAGGCCGCCCTCGTGGCCGATACCTACAAGAGGTGGGTGGTGGGCGCCGCGCCCAAAGAGGCTCAGGACGCCGCCGTGCTGTTCGAGGAAGCGAAGAACCCAGGCGACCCGCGAGTCCAGGCCATCCTGAAGCATCTATCCAATTCAAAACCGGCAGCCTAACCCAAATCACGTCTCTACAGGCCCGCCCGGTATCACAGAGCCCAGCGTAGCTCGGAATGAGGTGAGCTTATGCATTCCCTTAGCAAACCATGGTGGCAGCAGGTGACTGCGCTCGTAAGCCTCAGCGCGGGCGGAGTGATAACAGGATTCTCGTTCGCCCCCCGAGCAGCAGCCGATATAAAGTCGCCATCTAGCATACCGATTCACTTGCTGGCACTTAAGCAGTCGAACCAGCAGGCGCCTGCGGACGATGGAATGCTGCGCTCGGCCATCGTCAATGTTGCGAGCTACTACCTTCGGATGGCAGCGGGTAAGACTCCGGCCGAGGTGGAGGCGATCATCTGGCAACACGACAGCGTAGACGGCATCGACCATGGCGAATCGTGCGCAGCCTTCGCGAGTCTGACGCTGGAGTTGGCAGCGCAGGTAGTTGGCCAGCAGAGCTGGGTGACCGGGGGCAGTTCTTACCCCTGGCCGCTCCAAGAGTGGGCTGACGTCCGTGTCGACCCGAATCCGACGTCGCTCGGAATTATCTCGATCTTGCAGGATGCGGAGGCGCATCAACGCTGGCACCCGGTCGGTGACGGTTATCAGCCATCGCCCGGCGACTGGGTACTGTTCAATGGCCACGTCGAGGTAGTCACCGAATATGCCGGCGGCGTGCTACATACCATCGGTGGTGATTCCCTACCTAATTTCTCTATCAACGCTCACGAATTTCGCGACCCGCTTGCCGCCCAGGGTGTCGTTGGATTCGTCAACAACGGCGGGCTCGCCGGTACCTCGAGCCATACGCCGCGCAGCCCTCAGCGCGTGTCAGGCGGTCACCAGGCGCAGGACCACGGGAGCGCGGGGCAGACGGTTATTCCGGGCATGCCCGCGGCGGGATCCCCCACCCCGGTGGCCCCCCCTTCGCCGGCGGCATCCCTTGCGCCGGCGGGCTCCCCAGTGGTGGGCTCCCCCACGCCAGCGGGCTCCCCAGCGGCTGGCTCTCCCACGCCAGTGGGCGCACGTAAGCCAGCCAGCTCCGCCAAGCCAGCCAACCCGTCCCAGACAGCAAGCCCGTCCCAGGCACTGGCACGCGGGGGCGCGGCTATCCCCGGGATGCCGGTATCGGTATCAGCCCCCATCCCCAGCCTCGATCAGCGACCGGCGGCGCATCAGGCCCAGCAGGAACAGGCGCGCACGTCAGATGGCAGCCTGGCCGCGACTCCCGGGACGGCAGCCATCCCCGGACTGCCGACCGAGGCGCAGCCGCTGGCGGCCGGCTCGACAGCACCGTCGGCAACTCCGGTCAGCAGGCAGCACCCGTCACCCCCGGCCGCGGCTCTCCATGACACCACCGCTCAGCAAGCATTCATCGGCGAAGTCGCACCGGGCGCGATTGCCGCGCAGCAGAGGTACGGTGTCCCGGCATCAGTGACAATCGCCCAGGCCATCGAGGAATCTGGCTGGGGTCAAAGCGCCCTGGCCACCAAAGATCACAATCTGTTTGGAATCAAGGGCACCGGACCCGCGGGCAGCGATCCGCTGCCGACCCACGAGTTCGAGAACGGCCAGTCGGTCCCGCACATAGCGCTGTTCCGCGTGTACCACAATGCCACCGAGAGCATCGATGACCACGGCAAGCTCCTGGCGACCAGTGGGTACTACCGGCAGGCTATGTCTGACCGTCAGGATCCGAATGCGTTCGCGGCCGCCCTCACGGGCGTCTATGCGACGGATCCCGACTATGGCTCGAAGCTCATCGACCTCATGCAGCGGTTTGACTTGTACCGCTACGACACCGCTCCGGCCGCCACCTCTGCCGCGGCGACACCCAGGGCCGCGACACCCCATGCCGGATCACCCCGTGCCGCGACACCCGATGCCACAACGCCCAGCGCCGCAGCACCCGCCGCCGCGACACCCCGTGCGGCGACACCCCGTGCGGCGACACCCAGAGCCGCGACACCCAGGGCCGCGACACCCCATGCCGGATCACCCCGTGCCGCGACACCCCGTGCCACGACACCCGGGGCAGCCACGGCCTCTCCAGCAGCGCCCGGTGCGGCGGCCATCCCCGGATTGCCGCAAGTCGATCCTGGCCCGGCGGCAAGCGCATCTGCCGCGCCACGGGCAAGCACATCTGCCGCGCCACGGGCAAGCGCATGGCGGCCAGAGCCCGCACCCAGGGCGACTCCGGGACGGGCCAGGCAGTCCGATGCTTACCGGCCCCCAGCGAACGCGACTCCGGCCACCCTGACCGCTTCCTTCAGGCGTGTGCCGGGGCCGGCCAACTGCCAGACGCGCAAGGCCGCAGCTCGCGATGCCCGCGCGAGCACGAGCCAGTATCGGCAGCACATCCCCCCGTCCGTGCGGAACGCCTTCACCACGGTGGCCAAGGTGCGGCTCATGCGTGAGGAGTCTCTCTACCGGGACGTTGCCAGCTACAGCGGTATCCGCTGGGAGCTTCTGGCCGCCTGCGATTGGATGCAGTGCGAGGCTCGCACACGCCACTCGCCGGTGCACGGCGAGAAACTAGGCACAGTAAATCCCGACGGCACGATTTATCGGACGAAATCAGAAGCGCTGGCACAGTGCGCCGATGACCTCGTCGAGCTGGCCTGGGCAGTTTACGGGACCGACCTGACCATAGGAGGAAATCTCTCGGTCCGCGACCTGGCTAATGCCTTCGCAGCGTTCCGCTGGGGTGGACTGCTCAAGCTGCACCATACGTCCGCCATGGAATTCCCCTATTCCGTGGCGGGCCTAACTGACCACCATATTAATATGCGCTGGCCTAAGATAGACGACCCAAATACGCCCGATAAGCCGGGTGGCCGATTCCGTATGCCCTTCGGGGCCGTACCTGTCGTGCTAAGTCTCAATTACTCGGCGACCATCTAGTACCCACGCCAGGTAAAGAAAGAAGGTGGGACCGCGTGGTTCGTTTCTTGCTCTTTCTGTTGAGCATTCTCACGGTGAATCGGCCGGGGCAGCGGGAGGCAGCCTGGTACCGGGCTGGCGGCGATGTGTACGGCGGGAACGAGCCGGGCGCGCTGGGCACGGACTTGAAGGAGCCTGCCAACCAGGACACCTGGCCGACCCAGCCCGATCCGCCTCCCCGATGGCATCCTCGTGCGCCCGGTGGCATCGACCCGGAGGGCCCGGACGGCACGCGAGGCCGCCGCCGCCCACGCCGTCGGCGCATCCCGCGGTGGGTCAAGTGGACTGCTGCCGCCGCCGTGGTGGGCCTGATATTCCGCCGGGCGATCGCCTTTGTGGTACTCACGGCGCTTTCGGTGGCCCTGCACGTCGTCGGCCTCAACGTCCACCTGCCGCGGATCGGGTTCGGCTGGCCGTGGCAAACGAGCAGTGCGGGCGGCACCACTAACACCGATCTGGGCCCGTGGGTGCTGCAGAAGATTGAGGGAATATCCAGGCCGGCTCTCGGCCAGGCGAACTTCAATTTCATCTTCACCCACAAGGTTTCCAAGGACATTGGCCCATGGCCGTGCTGGTACGCGAGTACCTTCGACGCCGTAGGCCACGCGTCCGCCACGGTCGACCTCAATCCGGGCGCTGCCTGGTGGATACCCGCTGCTGGCCACTACCGGTTGCAGGTCCTGAGCCGGCCCCGGGAAGGCAAGCCAGGTCACGTAGCCGTCGCCATGGTCCTGCCGCGTCCGCAGCTCCCGCAGTCTGTGCACGACGTCACGATCGACAACATCCCGTCAAAACCGATAGACACGCAGCATAGCTGGACGTACCCCGGATTTGCCTGCGGCATGGTGCTGCGGCCTCAGTTTCCGCAGTCCGTGCTATATTCCCAGGCCCAGCAGATCGCGTTCTATAAGTCTAATCACGCCCCGCAGGTTACTCGCCCACTCATAAAGACCGCCGAGACAGAGGCGGCACTGACCATTCGAGACAACTTCATTCAGCCGACCGTGAATGCGTTTGGTTATACCCTGGATAGCTTCACAGTTCGGTGGGCCGCGACACCGTAACTGCGGGAGGCTGTCGGCTGGGCGGCAAGCCGGATGTGGCGCGACGTGCCGTCCGGCGAGGCTGCCGCCTGACCGCGAAGATGTCAGGCGGCGGCGCGAGAGAGGGTTCGGCTCGCGCATCGGTGATCGGCTTTGCCCCTGCAGCGAACCGGTCAAGCGCGCGGCCGTGGACCAGCCGCCCCCGGAACGGGTCACCAGCCACGCGGCGGGCCAGCGCTTCAACGGGAAGGCCCTGGCGCGCGGCGGCCAGCACCAGGTTGCCGAACCTGCGGCCGCGCAGCACCGCCGCGTCGGCGATCACGCAGGCGTGCGGGAAGACTGAGCACGCCGTCGCGACCCGTGCGCGCGCGTGCGCCAGCGGAGGGCCGTCGCCGACGTTGGCGGCGTAGA
>OCTA010005389.1_pt1 | contig 11081 bp, 12 predicted proteins | sample 1538991 | NCBI WGS metagenome assembly OCTA01 (sample SAMEA3539302, study PRJEB22396) | soil metagenome | biome: tundra; feature: field; material: soil | place: USA | collected 2010-05 | depth 0.15 m | reverse complement strand
GCGATCACCTCGGACGTCGCGGGGTTGACCGAGTCGAAAGTCTGCGCGGGCCCAGCCTGCCCGCGGGTCCACACCGTGGTGCCCATATCCCTCACCATCGCCTCATCCAGCTTCGACTACGACATCCCCGCGAGACAGTAAACCACCCGCGACAGCAGGCCAGATAGCCTTGGATGGCCATCTGCCGGGAGTTCGCCGGCGCTCCGCGGGAAGGGTCCGTACTACACGAGAAGGGGCGGGCCAGACCGAGGGCCCGTGCTACATCGAAGGGCCCGTGCCAACCGAAGGAACCGTGCCAACCGAAGGAACCGTGCCAACCGAAGGAACCGTGTCATACGGAAGTGCCCACACTGATCACACGTCCCTATGTTCTGCTCAGCGTCGCCATGTCGGTGGACGGCCATATCGACGGAACCGGCCCGGCCCGGCTGGTGCTCTCCGGCGGCGCGGACCTTGACCGGGTGGACGCGGAGCGCGCCGCGTCCGACGCCGTCATGGTCGGGGCCGGGACCATCCGCCGGGATGACCCACGGCTGCTCATCCGCTCGGCGGAGCGCCGGGCCGCCCGGGCTGGGCGGGGCCTGCCGGAGCACCCCGCGGGGGTGACGATCACCGCGGGCGGTGATCTCGACCCGACGGCGCGCTTCTTTGACCGCGGCTGGTGGAGCGGCGATACGCAGGACAAGGGTGTCGTCCCGCAGCGGCTCGTCTACTGCGCGAGCCCGGCCGTGACGGCCGTCCGCGGCAGGCTCGGCGGGCGGGCCGAGATCGTCGATGCCGGCGATCCGGTTCGGCTGGCGGCGGTCCTCGCCGATCTTGGTAGCCGTGGGGTCCGCCGCCTGATGGTCGAGGGCGGCGCCAGCCTGGGCACCGAGTTCCTGACCGGCGGGCTCGTGGACGAGCTTCAGCTGGTGATCGCGCCGTTCTTCGTGGGCGACCCGGCCGCGCCCCGGTTCGCCGGGCCGGGCCGCTACCCGCATGGGCCGGACCGCCGGATGACCCTCGCCGAGGTCCGTCAGGTCGGTGAGGTGGTGCTGCAGCGCTACCTGCTCGCGGATGCCGCCGGGCCTGAGGGCATGCTGGACCGGGTCAGCGAGGCCGGCGATGGCTGACCGTAGGCCGGGCCCCCCGGGGCCGCAGGGGCCGCCAGCGGGATCACTGGCACCGGGTGACGGGGTCCACGCCACCGCCGCAGACCGGGCCTGGCTGGGCGACGCCATCGAATTGTCCCGGCGCTGCCGCCCGTCGCCGTCCGCCTTCTGCGTCGGCGCGGTGCTGGTCAGCGCCGGCGGGACCGTCATGGCCACCGGTTACTCCCGGGAACGGGACCCGCATGACCATGCCGAGGAGGCTGCGCTCGCCGCTGCGGCGCCCGGCGACCCGCGGCTGGCCTCGGCCACCCTCTATAGCTCGCTGGAGCCCTGCCGGTTCCGCGCATCCAGGCCCCGGCCCTGTGCCGAGCTGATCATCGCGGCCGGCCTTCGCCGCGTGGTCATCGCCTGGCTGGAGCCGCCGGTCTTCGCCGAAGGCGGCGGTGCGGTGCTGCTCAGGGACGCGGGGATCACCGTGGTCGAGATTCCCGAACTGGCCGCCGGGGCCCGCGCCGTCAACGCGAAGGTCCTCGGCGCCTGAGTCTCTGCGGCCAACCGGTAGTGCCGCCTACCCAGCAGGCCTGCTAACCCGGTAGGCCGCGCGCTGAGCCGGTAGGCCTCCTGACCGGCAGGCTGCCCGCTGAGCCGGTAGGCCTCCTGACCGGCAGGCCGCCCGCGGAGCCGGTCAGGCCCGCCAGGCCGGGCAGATCTGCTGACCCGGTCAGGCCCGCTAAGCCGGGCAGATCGGCCGAGCCGGGCATCCCGGCTGCGCCCGGTACCCGTGCCGCGCCCGGTACCCGTGCCGCGCCCGGCGCCCGTGCTGCTCCGGCCAGGCTGGCCAGCTGAGGATCCTGCAAGGCGGCCCCGTAACGCATGGCGGTGAGCTGGCCGATGGCCGGATGGGCGCCGAGCAGCCGCGCGGTTTCCAGGCCTGATCCCGCCGCCACCGCGGCCACATCGGCCTGGCTGAACTCGGGCCCGATGACGCAGGGCGCCAGTGCCACGCGCCGGACGCCGGCCTCCCGCAACTGCTCGGTCGCATCCTTGATGCTGGTCGGGTCGCTGAACGAGGCAGCGGCCACGGGGAGGATCAGCCGGGCGGCGAGGAGCACCGCAACCGTCCCGGCCACCGACATCGCCTCCGCGTCGCCCAGGGCCGCTACCAGGACCCCCTCGGCGGCGGACGCGATGCTCATCTGCCCGATCTGGTCAACGCGGGCCAGGCCAGCCTCGGAGAGCCGGGTGTGCAGTGCCCCCGCGAGCACCGGATGCGGGCCGAGGGGTTTTGCTGCGATGACCGGAAAGCGGCCCGAGGCGACCGCGGTTTCCAGATCGGCATCGGCCTCCGCGTCAGGGCAGATGAGCAGGGGAACCACCACCGCGGCCGGCAGGCCGTTGTTGCTGTGGAACCCGGCCAGGACCGCGTCGAGGCGCTTGCCGAACCCCTGCAGATACCCGTAATGCACCGCCACGCCCGGGCACGACGCGCGTGCCGCCGCGACGACCCCGGTGGCGATGTCATTGCTGACAGCGCTTTCCGGACCGGGAACCGCCAGCACCAAGGCCGGTGCCTCGGGCGGCACTGAGAGCTGGTGTTGACTCCGGTGACGCCCGGTGGGGCGGTAACGCGAGGTGCGTACCGGAAGGGCTTCCGGGGCACGGTCATCAGTACCCATAGATGGGGATAATAACTATAAGTGAATGATTCGGTCGGAAAAACCGGTTATCGCGATAGGAATTCGCAGACTGGGCGGCGATAACCGGTCAGCTGTCCGGCGGATCATCAGGTTTCAGATCAGAACAAGCGCAGCGCGCCGTCGTCGGTTCCCCGCATCGACTCGTAGTCCAGGGTGACGCAGCGGATGCCGCGATCCTCGGCCAGGACGCGGGCCTGCGGCTTGATCTCCTGGGCGGCGAAGATACCCCGCACCGGGGCGAGCAGCGGATCCCGGTTCAGTAGTTCGAGGTAGCGGGTGAGCTGCTCAACGCCGTCGATCTCGCCGCGCCGCTTGATCTCGATGGCCACGCTGGTACCGGAGGCGTCCCGGCACATCAGGTCGACCGGCCCGATCGCCGTGGGATATTCCCGGCGGACCAGCCGCCAGCCGTCGCCGAGCACGCCGAGCTGGGCCGCGAGCAGCTCTTGCAGATGTGCCTCGACGCCATCCTTGACCAGGCCGGGATCAGTGCCCAGCGCGAATGCCGAGTCGCTGAGGATCTCGGAGATCTCGATAGTCAGCGTCTCGCCGGATTTGCCGGTGACGACCCACCGGCCCGGCTGCTCGTCCAGGCGGCATGGCGGCGACATCCAGTTGAGGGGCTTGTAGCTGCCGCCATCGGCATGGATCAGCACCGAGGAGTCCGCCTTGATGATCAGCAGCCGCAGTGCGGGTGGTAGATGGGCGGACAGCCGTCCTGCGTAGTCCACGCTGCACCTGGCGATAACAATGCGCACGGGGGAAACTGTAGCCTCGGCGGGCGTGTGCTCAGCGTGCCGCATTCAACGCAGCCGCTGCTGCGCATGATGATCGGCGATGTGGACGAGACCGCCGAGGATGCGGTGGCTGCCCAGTGGCCGGTCGTCGAGCTGATGATGGTGGTGGTAGATCGCTACTGCGGCGGCGAGAGCGGGCCAGGCGGTCAGCGGTGGCCGGGGACACGGAGGCGCGTAGCTCCCTGCTAACCGCGTCAAACTGCCAGGCCCATTGCGATTGAACCCCTGATGAAAAGAGGCACAAAGTCAGCGCCCTGATACAAGCCAGCGTCCAAGTAGTTGACGATCTGACTGTGCACGACTCGGGCGGTAACAGGCCGCGCGGGAGCCGACTGTAGTGTCGCCGCCATGGAGATTCGCGGATCAGCCACCCTCACGTTCCACTCTGGCGGATCGGGGCAGTGACTGCCGTGAGCCCGCGCAAGGCCCGCCGCCTGCCTGACAATCTCGCGCGCCGAGGACGCGGCGGGACCGGCCGTGGCGGCGCGGGCCGGAGCGGTCGCGGCGCGCCCGCCGCTGGTGCCGGGGACCCCTCTCCCCGACTCGGCCCGCCGGTCCAGGAGTCGTGGCACGGCCAGGACTGGGTGGTCCGGCTCGTGCCGGGCGCCGCCGCGGTGAAGGGCTATCGTTGCCCGGGATGCGATCAGGAAATCCCTCCCGGCGCGCCGCACCTGGTGGCCTGGCCCGCGCTGACCCCCGGGCTGAGCGAGCGCAGGCACTGGCACCGGCCCTGCTGGGAGCAGCGCAGTCATCGAGCCCCCGGCATCAGGCGCGGTCGATGAAGGCGCGGCAGGCCACAGCGGACAGGCGTTGCATGGGAACGCCGCAGGCGCCGGGCGAACGCCGCAAGGCCCGCCAGGGCCGCTGCGGTGTCCCGGCGGCGAGACTGTGCCCGCCCGGGGGGACGACCCCCGGACCCCCCGAGCCTGCCTCCCACCGTGTCACAGTGCGCGCCTCCGTGCGTCATGCCGGAGGCATGCAGGAGGGCACCGTCAAGCGAAGCGCCCGCGAGGGCGGCAATAAAATGAGCGATATCAGGGCGAGCACGATCCTGCCGGCCCGGCGTGAACGGGTCACCCTGCGCACCGGGGACGGCGTGGCCCTGACCGGAGAACTGGCGCTGCCCCTGGACCAGGCGCCCGTGGCCACGCTGGTCTGCCTGCACCCGCTGCCCACCCACGGCGGCATGATGGACAGTCACATCCTGCGCAAGGCGTCCTACCGGCTGCCCGCGCTCGCCGGGCTCGCGGTGCTCAGGTTCAACACCCGCGGCACCGCGTCGGTGCACGGCCGCAGCGAGGGTGAGTTCGGCGACGGGGAATCGGAACGCCATGACGTGGCCGCCGCGATTGCCTGGTGTACTGCGGCCGGCCTGCCCCGGCTCTGGCTGCTGGGCTGGTCGTTCGGCACCGAACTGGCGCTGAAGTGGGGGGCGGATCCCGCAGTGGAGGGCGCTGTCCTGCTTTCACCGCCGCTGAAGCGGGCTGGCGACGAGGATCTGGATTCCTGGGCTGCGTCCGGGAAGCCGCTGCTGGTTCTCGTCCCGGAACTCGATGACTATCTCCGTCCCGATGAGGCGCGGCAGCGCTTCGGACGGGTCCCCCAGGCAGAGATCGTGGCGGTCGAGGGGGCCAAGCACTTGTGGGTCGGCGAGCCCTACGTCCGTATTGTGCTGAACGAGATCGTGCGCCGGGTCAATCCGGCGGCCTGGCCGCTGCCGACCGAGTGGAAGGACTGACCGTGCCCCTTTTCGACCTGACCGGCAAGAAGGCTTTTGTTACCGGCGCCTCCCGGGGGATCGGGCGGGTGATCGCGGTCGCCCTGGCGGAGGCCGGGGCTGACCTGGCCCTGGTGGCCCGCAGCGCGGATGGCCTGGCCGAGACGGCGGCGCAGGTCGCTGCGCATGGCCGCAAGGCGTTCGTCATCCCGGCGGACGTGACGCGCCAGGAGGAAGTGGCCGCCGCGGTCGCCGCCGCCATCGAGCAACTCGGGCACGTGGATGTGGTCGTGAACAACGCCGGTGGCTCCAACTTCCTGGTGCCCTTCCTCGACCTGAGGCTGCCCGGCTGGGACAAGCTCATCAGGCTGAATCTGGACTCCGCGATGTATGTGTGCCATGCGGTCGGAGGTCACCTGGTGGAGCGGGGCCAGGGCTCAGTCATCAACGTCGCCTCGGTGGCGGGCCTGGCCGCATCCCCGTTCCTGTCTCCCTACGGGGCGGCCAAGGCGGGCCTCATCTCGCTGACGAAGTCGCTCGCGGTCGAATGGGCGACGCTCGGCATCCGGGTCAACGCGCTCTGCCCTGGCTGGACCGCTACCGAGCTCAACCGGAACCTGTGGCAGGACGAGGTCGCCGGGAAGGCCACCGTGGCGACGGTGCCGATGCAGCGCTGGGGCCGCGCCGAGGAGATGGCGGGCCCGGCGGTATTCCTGGCCAGCGACGCCTCGTCGTACATGACCGGGCAGGCGCTGGTCATCGACGGCGGCCAGACCGTGATGAGCTGACCGCGGCGCACAACGAATGAGGGGCCGGCGCGCGCGCCGGCCCCTCATTCGTTGTGCTGTGACTACTCGGTCCACCAGTCCTCGTCGTTGCCGTTGCTGGCCTTGGCCGGTACCGGCTGCTTGCCCGCGGGCGTCGCCGGGGCCTGCTGCCCAGCCGGCGGCGCGGCTGGATGCTGCTGGCCGGAGCCGCCATTGCGTGGCTCCTCGCGCCGCGGCGGCGCGGGTGCCGCGGGCGCGGCCGCCTGCTGTGGCGGGGCGCTGACTGCCTTCTGCGCACCGACTCCGACGGCCTGCCGGCCCGGCTTGAGGGCGTCGGCCAGACCCGGCATCTGGGTACCGAGCAGCTGACTGATCTGGGCGAGGTGGGTGGAGATGCTCTCCTTCTGCCTCGACAGGTCGTCAACCTCGCGCTGCGCCGCGGCGCGGTGCCGTTCGATCTCACTCTTGGTGTCGGCCAGGAGCTGCTCAGCCTGGCTCTTCGCCTGTGCGACGATCTGGTCGGAGTTCTTCTTCGCGTTGGTGACGAGCTGCCGCGAGTGCTGGTCGGCCTCGCGCCGGGTCTGCTCGGCCTGGGCACTGGCCTTGGTGGCCCTCTGCTCGGCCGTGGCCGCCCGCTGCTCAGCCTCGGTGACCAGCTTCTGGGTGGCCGACTGGGCGGCTGACAGGCGCTCGGCCTCCTGGCGTTCGGCTTCCTCGCGCCGCGAGGCCAGCTGGATCTCGAACTCCGCCTCGGCCTGGGCGCGCTGCGCCTCGCTCTCCTCGAGGATCCGCTGAGCCTGGCTGCGCATCTCATCCGACTGCCGCTTGGACGTGGTGAGAATCTCGTCCCGCTCGCGCTTGGCCGACGCCTTGAGCTGAGCCACCTCGCGCTCGGTGGTGGTCCGCAGCTTGGCGATGTCCCGCTCGATCGCGGCCCGCTTCTCGGCGACCTCGTGGTCGGCGGTGGCACGGAGCTTGGCCGCTTCCCGCTCGGTGGTCGATGTCAGCTCGTCTGCCTCGCGCCGGGCACTGGTCCTGATGGCGTCGGCCTCACGCTCGGCCGACCCACGCAGGTCGTCGGTCTCCCGCTTGGCGTTCGCCCGCAGCTCGGCCGCCTCGTTCTCGGCCGCCGCCCGCAGCTCCGCCGCGTCGACCTTGGCCGCCGCGTTCAGCTCGTTCGCGGCGGACCTGGCCTCCTGGGCGATCTCAGTGGCCTGTTCCTCGGCGAGCCGCAGGAGCTGCTCTATGCGTGAACCGAGCCCGGCGTAGGTCGGGCGCTCCTGCTCCCGGATCTGGCGATGCGCATCGGACAGCTCCTGCTGGAGTGCCCCCACCTGGTCCCGGTGCTGGCGCACCTCACTGTCGAGTTGCTTGAAGTGCTCGTCGACCTGGTGCGGGTCGTATCCCCGCATGACCCGCGCGAACTCACGGGGTGTGGCTTCCTCGAAGAAGTTGCTGAGCTGGGCGTCGATTTCAGGCTGCATGTGGCTTAATCCTGGGTTAGACGGGGGGGGACATGCGGGGGGTGGACGAGGCCTCACGCTCCGGCCCAGATGCCCGGGCAATTAGTGCCCTGGCCTGGCAAACACCGAATCGCGAGCGGTCGCCCAGTGCCTCGGAGCGTACTCCCCCAAGCACGCCCAAGCGGGCGCCTTCTCGTTTCCTCTAGCCATAAATCTGCGTTTTTGCCACATGAGCGACCGGCTAGGCACGTTCTGGTGGCCTACGCAAGACGTGGCGTACTCGGGCAATACGGTATATCCCGGTCAACTCTTTGTCATTTCGACCAGTTCCGTGAGGACGCCACCTACGTCGGCTGGGTGGATGAAGGCGATCGAGGCGCCCATGGAGCCGTGCCGGGGCCGCGTGTCCAGCAGGCGCACGCCGCTGGCCCCGATCGACGCGAGCGCCTGGGTGATGTCGTTCACGCCGTAGCCGATGTGGTGGATCCCCTCGCCACGGCGGGCCAGGAACCGCCCGACGGGCGTGTCGGCCGCGAGCGGCGCGAGCAGCTGGATCCACGACGATCCCACCGGGCCGTCGGCCACGCGCAGCATCGCCTCACGGACACCCTGCTCCTCGTTGACTTCCCGGCTCGTCACAGTGAGCTCGAAGATCGATTCGTAGAAGGCCACTTTCTCGTCAAGGTCATGACAGGCGATCCCAACATGATCAATCCGGGTCAGCACCGGTAGCGTCACCTCCTGGCCCCGCGTCTCCTGGGGCACCGCGTCTTGTGGGCACCGCGTCTCCTGGGGCACCGCGTCTTGCGGGCACCGCGTCTCCCGGGAGGGCCTGTCCCCTTCGGTATCGTGGCAGGAAGCTGGCTCCGGCGCGCAGCCGGCCCGGCCAGCGAGCAGAGGCCAGCCAGCGGAGGTAGGCATGCGGGAAGCGGTAATCACCGGTGGCGCACGGACGGGGTTCGGCCGCCTGCTCGGCTCGCTGAGCGGCTTCACCGCCGCCGAACTGGGCGGGATCGCCATCAAGGCGGCACTGGAGCGGGCCGGTGTCACCGGCGATCAGATCGAATACGTGATCATGGGCCAGGTCCTCCAGGCTGGAGCCGGGCAGGTGCCCGCACGCCAGGCTGCGGTGGCCGGCGGCATACCGATGACCGTTCCGGCCACCACCATCAACAAGGCGTGCCTGTCGGGGCTCGACGCGATCGCGCTCGCCGCGCAACTCATCCGGGCCGGCGAGTTCGACGTCCTGGTGGCAGGCGGCATGGAGTCCATGACCGGGGCGCCGCACCTGCTGCCAGGGTCGCGCGCCGGGCATAAGTACGGCTCTATCGAGATGCTCGACGCGATGGCGTGGGACGGCCTGACCGACGCGTTCGACCACCTGCCGATGGGTCAACTCACCGACACCCACAACGCCCGGCTGGGCATCGGCCGTCAGGAGCAGGACGAGTTCGCGGCGAGATCGCATCAGCGGGCCGCCGCCGCCATCAAGGACGGCCTGCTGGCCGCCGAGATCACCAGCGTCTCCGTCCCGCAGCGGCGTGGCGGGCCCGTGGTCTTCGACACGGACGAAGGTGTCAGGGCTGACGCCACGGTGGAGTCGATGAACGGGCTGCGGCCCGCGTTCGCCAAGGACGGCACGATCACGGCGGGTTCCGCGTCGCAGATCTCGGACGGGGCGTGCGCGGTCGTCGTCATGTCGGCCGGGGCCGCGGCGGCATCCGGGGCGCCGGTCCTGGCCGAGATCGGGGCGCACGGCAACGTGGCTGGGCCGGGTAACTGGCTGCAGTCGCAGCCCTCCGCCGCCATCAACCACGCGCTCGGCAAGGCCGGGCTCAGCGTCGGGGATCTCGATCTGATCGAGATCAACGAGGCGTTCGCGTCGGTCGTCATCCAGTCGATGCGCGACCTGGCCGTCGGGCCTGAGAAGGTCAACGTCAACGGCGGCGCCATCGCGATCGGCCACCCGATCGGCGCGTCCGGCGCCAGGCTCGCCCTGCACGTGGTGCACGAACTGGGCCGGCGTGGCGGTGGCCTGGGCGCGGCGGCGCTCTGCGGCGGTGGGGGCCAGGGCAGCGCGCTGCTGCTGCGCGTGCCGGCGCCGGCTGAGCGTGGCTGACCTCCGCCCGCCATCGCGCGCAACCAGCACGCCGGAGGCCGCCGACGCTGTCGATCGTGCCCGCGCCGGCGACCCGCGGGCGCTGGCCAGGCTTATCTCGCTGGTCGAGAACGGCTCGCCGGAACTCCGGCCGGTCATGAAGGCGCTGGCCCGGTTCACCGGGCAGGCCCGGGTGGCCGGGCTGACCGGCGCGCCCGGGGTTGGTAAGTCCACGGTCACCGGTGCCCTGGTGGCCGCCTACCGGGAGCGCGGGCTCCGGGTGGGCGTGCTCGCCATCGACCCGACGTCCCCGTTCACTGGGGGAGCCCTGCTCGGCGACCGGGTGCGGATGCAGGATCACGCCACCGACCAAGGCGTGTTCATCAGGTCGATGGCCACCCGCGGGCATCTGGGCGGGCTGTCCTGGGCGACCCCGCAGGCCCTCCGGGTGCTCGACGCCGCTGGGTTCGACGTCGTCCTGGTGGAGACTGTGGGCGTCGGCCAGGCGGAGGTTGAGATCGCGTCCCTCGCGGATTCCACCCTCGTGGTCGTCGCGCCGGGCATGGGTGATGCCATCCAGGCCGCCAAGGCCGGCATCCTGGAGATCGGCGATCTGTTCGTGGTGAACAAGAGCGACAAGCCCGGCGCTCAGGAGGCAGTGCGGGATCTGCGCACCATGATCGCGATGGCCCAGCGCGGCGAGGGGGAGTGGAAGCCGCCGATCGTCGCCGTGACGGCCGCGTCCGGGGATGGCATCGCCGATCTGGTTGGCCAGCTCGATGCGCACTGGTCCTGGCTGGACTCCTCCGGTGAGCGGGATCGCAGGCGGCAGGCCCGCGCCCGCGAGGAGATCTCCGTGATCGCGCTCACCACGCTGCGCCAGCGGATGGGCGGGCTACCGGGTGACTCCTCGCTCGACGCACTGGCCGTGCGCGTGGCCTCGGGTGAGATCGACCCGTACACCGCGGCCGACGAACTTACCGCCGCGGTCCCGGGCCCGGCGGGCCCGGCCTGACGGAGCTGGGAGCGGTTCCGCCCGCGGGGACGTCTGCTCCGCCCGCGGGGACGTCTGCTCCGCCCGCGGGGACGTCTGCTCCGTCCGGGGGGACGTCTGCTCCGTCTATCGGGACGTCTGCTCCGTCCGGGAGGACGTCTGCTTCCCCTTCGGCGGCCTGCTCGGCGGTGGGACCGGGTTTTTCCAGCTCCGCGAGCGCGGAGTCCATGATCGACTCGCCGCGCAGCCGGGCGTCGTAGGCCTTCTTACCGCCCCGTGCGCCGAACAGCCTCTTGGTGAGCACCAGGTAGACGACGAGGGCGACGTTGACGCTAAAGAAAGCCAGGCGCAGCACGGTGATCTTCGCGGTCAGGTCGTAGATCTCGTACGGGATGCCGACCGAGGTCGCCACCATGGCGAAGTACTCTCCCCAGCGCTTGAGCAGCCACAGACCGGC
>OCTA010005387.1_pt1 | contig 11084 bp, 6 predicted proteins | sample 1538991 | NCBI WGS metagenome assembly OCTA01 (sample SAMEA3539302, study PRJEB22396) | soil metagenome | biome: tundra; feature: field; material: soil | place: USA | collected 2010-05 | depth 0.15 m | reverse complement strand
TGGGTGAATGCGTCGAGGCTCGCTTCGGGGGCGCGCGTGCATGCGGCAAGGACGACGAGGCTGACAAGGGCCGCGACGGCGGCAAGAGGAAACGAAGGATTCATGGGCATCGGACACATGAGAAGCACTCAGCTGGTGCAGGCGCCGGAAGTCGGCGGCGTCGCCGGCGCCTGGTCACCATCGGTCAGCGTGCTCAGGAAACAAAGGACGTCGGCGATGTTCTGCTCCGACATCGGCGGCTGGCTGTGCGCAGCGCGGCCATCGAGCGGCAGCTGCGTGTCGATGTTGCCGAGGAACGGCGCCGGCAGGTCGTTGAACTTCTGCACCGTGCCGCCGACATATTGCGTCGTCACGAGGCCGTAGGCAGGGAAACCCACGTCAGGCACCGGCTTCGGCGTTCCACCGGCGGTCGGATACCAGATCTCGGGCATCGTGTCGCGCGTGTTGTAGAAGCGGATGACCTGATCGAGCGAATGCATCACGCCGTTGTGGAAGAAGGTCTTGCGCGTCGCGACGTTGCGCAGGGTCGGCGTCTTGAACATGCCGCAGAAGGTGTCCCCGGCGACCGCCGGGTGATCGGTACGCAGCGGCCCGCACAGGCCGATATCGAAGTAGCTCGCGTCGGCCTCGACCGGGATGGCCGCGTTACGCGGCACGCTGATGGCTTCGTAGGAGAAGTCGGTGAACAGCGCCGAGCTGCCGTTCAGTCCGGCGCCCTGGTAGTGGCACGACGCGCAATTGCCCGTGCTCGGATCGGAGAAGACCTGGAGGCCGCGCGCCTCGGCCGGCGTCAGGTTTCCGCCGATCTTGTTGCCAGCGTAGAGATCGAATTTGCTCGAGTAAGGATGGAAGCCCGGGTCCTCGAGCTGGTACGCCTGCAAGGCGTGGCGCGCATCGAGGAAAGCGCTGTCGCTGTCGACGAAGGCATCGCTTCCGAAGGCCTGGCGAAAAAGATCGGCGTAGGGCGCCGCCTGCAGCTTGGCGACGACGTCGGCGACACTCGCATTGGCCATCTCATTGGCGGCCAGCAACGGGATCTGCGCCTGGTCGGCCAGTGTCGCGGCGCGGCCGTCCCAGGTGTAGCCGCCGCCCGGCCCGGGGACGCTGATGCCGTCCGGGTTATCGAGCAGGTCGGCGTAAGGGGGGGTGTATTCCTTGTAGCGCAACGAAGGCACGGCACGCGTCCCGGCCGAATCGAGCTGCACGCCGCCGATCTGCACGGCAAGTGCGTTGGGTGGCCCGTAGGCAGCGCTCGGGTCGTGGCAGGTCGCGCACGACATCTTTCCCGATCCGGAGAGCGTTGCGTCGGTAAATATCTTCTCGCCGACCTGCGCGGCGAGACTGAGCGAGCTCGCCGACGATGCCGAAGACGCCGGTGCCGCCGCCGACGGCGGCGCGGCGTCGCCGCCGCCGCAGGCGCCAAGGCCGAGCGCGGCAGCGACCAGTGCAGCGGAGAAGAGCGTTCGCATGGGATCAGTCCCGCGCTCGGGCCGACGTGCGAGCCCAGTCGGCCGGCCCAGCGACGCTTCCTATTTCAGCGCCCAGACGTTGGTCTGCTTCGCGTCCGGGCCGATCTGCGCCGGCACCGTCACGTCGCTCGACTGCTTCTGCGTGTAGGTGGCCGGCGCGACCCAGGCGTGATTGATCGGGCGCACCGAATCGAAGTGCGTGTCGGCGCTGCCGGCGTACTCGGGCAGGTTGAGGATGTTCACGGCGATGAAATGCTCGGTGTACTTCGAGCGGTTCATGTACGAGCCTTCGACGGCCGGGTCGGCGAGCTGGAACATATCCTGGAAGGTGCGCACCAGCGCGAAGTGACTGTAGGCATCGGCGTCGGCGACGCCTTTGGGCGCGCCGGTTTGGTTACTAAGGATCCCGAAGATGCTCTCGCCGTGGCCGCGGTTGCCGTGAAAGTAGTTGTTGATCGACGTGTCGACCGAGAAGCTGCCGTCGGCGTTCTGCGTCAACGGCTGTGCAGCAGTGCCGTTGGAAACGTTCCAGCCGCAGCACGAATTGAAGCCGCTGGTAGCGTTGCCCTCGTCGAACATCAGCACGATGGCGACACGTTTCTGCGGGTTCTGCCAGATGGGTGACGCCTTGATTTTCTTCACCAGCGCATCGACGTAGTTGTCGCCGCGCGTGATGATGGCGCCACCGGTTGCGTTGGGCACATTGTTGGCCACGCTGCTGCAGTCGCTCGCCGTCACCGACACGCCGTTCAGCGTGCCCTTCACGGAAGTGCCATGCATATCGTCGCACTGGTCAGGCATGACGAAATTCAGGGTGCCGATCTTGCCACTGGACAGATCCGTTCCTAGTTGGTCGTAGTCATAGCCGGCAGGCACGATGTATGCGCTGCTGTCCTTCAAAGCAGAATCCCACTGGCCGCCGCCCATCGTTCGGTTGCTGTACTTCCACTCGGGCGCGCTTCGCACGTTCTGGAAGGCCATTCCGGGATGGTGCTTGGTCTTGTACAGACTTGCAGGCAGCGGAAGGGTCAGACCGGCAGTGCCGATCACGGCGGCATTGCCGCCCACCGAACCGGGCGGGTAGACATTGTCCAGTGCAAGCACCGCCGAATCGGTGACGCTATCGGTACGAAAGTCCTGGCCCGGGTTCAGAGACTCACTGTAGGTCCGCCAGGTGAGTCCCGCAGCCGTCAAGGCATTGAACAAATTTGGTTTGCCGATGATGTTGTGGTTGACCGCCGCGGCTTGCGTGCAGGTCGTCGCGAACGGCGAGCTCGCGAGGCCAGGAGCGTTCTTGTCCGGAATCGGAAGATCCTGCGGGGCATTCGCTCCAGTGGCGTCGCAGTTCCATTGGCTGTCGTCCGAAATACCAAAGTCGTCGGCGCCGCCGAGCGCCGTGTAGTTTGGCTCGCTCGGATTGCCGGTCGCGTAGTAGCTCGTCAACTGGTTGCCCGACTGCAGAAGGGCATTGATCTTGGGCGCAAAGGGCGAATTGAGGATCGACGAGGTCGCCTTGTTCTCCAGCATGACGACAAAAATATTGTCGTATCGCGGGATGCCCTCGACATTGAACGCTGCCTGCTCGGCCTGTAGGAAGGTGATCCCCGTACGTGCGTCGGCGCCGCTGGGTACAGTCGCTTGCGTCACGTTGGCCATGCCGGTCAGACGCGGATCACCTCCGGCGACGGCGAGCGCATCCGGGAAGAGATCACCTCGATCGAGCTTCGTGATCGCATACGTGAAGCGGTTGTCGAGCACCTTCGACTCGGCGAGCATTGCCGTCTGGTCGGCACCCGATACCGTGTTGACGTCGGCAAGCACGTTCGCTGCCGCGACGCCAAGGCGGGTGGCGACGTTCTGCTTCTCGACGGCATAGGTCGTGCCGTTCGCTTCGGTCAGGCGAACAACTTCAGACGACAAGGGGCTGATAACGACACCGCCGGACTGCTCCATCACCTGGGCGAGAGAGACTCGCAGCACGTCCCGGCTGGCTACCTTCGCGCCGGTGCCGGTGTTTGTGGCGTCGGCACCGATGTCGGCGATCAACGCCGCCTGCGCCGGTATCGTGAGAGTGAACTTTCCCGTGCTGTCGGTCGTCACCGGACTTTCGGACGCATCGCAAACGCCGTTCGAGTTGGCATCGACGCAGACCTTGGCCCCTTGGTAGTACGCAGCCGCGATCGTCGGATCGGTTGCACTGCCAGAGGTGAACTTGGTGGCCGTGACGACCCCTGTGACCGTTACACCCGTGGGAGTGACGGTTGACGAGTTGTTGCTGTCGCTGCCCCCGCACGCGGCCAAGATCGAAGCCGCCAGGACGGTGAGGGAAGCGTTGAAAGCGGTCTTCTGCTGGATGGGCATGAGTGATTCCGAAGATGGGTTGACCGAAGCCGTTGCGGGGATCGATCCCGACAGGGACACGATCGATGTTTGCCAAGAGGACCGAAGCTGAGCTCAGGCAACGCGAACTCTATGGAGCGAAGATGACGGCTCCATGTCAGCCGGCGGCCCTAACGAAGACAGCCGAACGGTGGGATGCTGGCGCGGCAGGTTCGCTATGCGCGGGATCTTCCGGTCTTCGATTGGATTGACCAGCGCAGAAGGCTTGAGCAACTGTTCGAAGCCCTGACTAGAAGGCGCGCTCAGCAAGGCCGGCCTGCTGAGCGCAAAGCGATGATCGACCGTACGCACGATCTGCCGATCAAGCGTCAGGCCGAGTTGCTGAACATCGGCCGCGGCACGGTGTACTACCAGCCCGAGCCGGTGAGCCCGGCGCAGCTGGGCTTGATGCGCCGGATCGACGAACTGCACCTGGAGCACCCGTTCGCCGGCAGCCGCATGCGGCGCGACTTCCTGCGCCTGCAGGGCATCGAGGTCGGGGGCGGCGCCCGTGGGCACGCTGATGCGGCGCATGGGCATCCAGGCGCTGTACCGAAAGCCCAACACGAGCAAGCGGCACCCGGTGTTCCCGTACCTGCTGCGCGGCCTGGCCATCGAGCGTGCCAACCAGGCCCACGGCTTCCTGAGGCTGCGCTGCGGTGACTGCGGCCACGACAAGCTGGTGGCCTTCAGCTGCAAGCGGCGCGGCTTTTGCCCGTCGTGCAGCGCTCGCCGCATGGCGCAGACGGCGGCCCACCTAGTGGACCACGTCATCCCGCACGTCCCGGTTCGGCAGTGGGTGCTGTCGCTGCCGATCCCGCTGCGCCTGCTGCTGGCCGCGCAACCCGAGCTGGTGACGCCGGTGCTGCAGGTGGTGCACCGTGTGATCAGTCGCCGCCTGCTTGACCAGGCCGGTCTCAAGGTAGACGAGGCCGACAGCGGCGCGGTCACGTTGATCCAGCGCTTCGGGTCAGCCGCCAACCTGAACATCCACCTCCACTGCCTGGTGCTGGACGGCGTGTACCGGCGCGGCACCGACGGCGCGCCGGAATTCGTCGAGGTACGCGCCGACCAACTTGGGGCAGTGAATGTCGCTGATCTGTCGTGAGCGCACGGCCGCGCCGATTGAGAGCGGCTGTTGGACCTGGGCTTGGTCGCCGTCTCCGGCACAGCCCCTCCGAACGACCGCTTCCTTCGGTTGCCAGTTTTCGCCACGAGTCGGCGAACGCCTGCAATCTGGATGGACCGGTCACTCGCTCAGCAATCACCCACAGGCAGCAATGGGTCGGAAGCCGCCGGCCGGCCCCGCTCGACGATCCTCCGCTACCAGTCTGAAGGTTGTAGTTAGGCTACTCGCCGGCGTCGAGCTGTCGTTCTTTCATCCTCTTCCGCACTTCCGCATAAGTCGGGCGCGCGTTCCGCGGGCGGGCCGCTCGCGCTCTCACAGGGCGACGAACCTCCCGAAGGCCTATCCTTTGAATCCCACCGGCCCCTCGAGCATGCGACGGACACGGACGTTGCCGGGACCGATGTGGAAATCGAGCACCTGCTGTTGCAGCACGCGCTCCGATGGCGTCGCGCGGTTTCGGTGCCTCAGGTAGTCGTGCCAGGTCGGGCAGTGGTAGCGCTCGATCCACAGCTCGGGTTCGGCAAGGTCGCGCGCGATCGACCAGCCGTAGGCCCCGTTGCGCTGACGCGAGAGCTGAACCTGCTGCATGCGCTCGCAGAACTCGCGCGCGTTCGCCGGTGCGACGCGGTACTCGATCATCACCACCAGCGGGCCTTCGTTGCCCTCGAGCGGCAGGCTCACCTCCGGGTCTTCAAGCAACTGGCTCTCTTCGTCTTGTGGGCGAACGTGCGGCAGCCGGAACCGCAGGCGGAGCAGCGTGGAGCCGACCATCAGCGTGCCCGCCACCAGCAGCGCTGTCTGGACACCGGCGGCCTCCGCCAAATGGCCCCAGCCCCAGCTCCCGATGGCGATGCCGCCGGTCGACGCCGCCTGATAGGCGGCGAGCGAGCGGCCGACCACCCAGCGCGGCACCGACAGCTGGACGCCGATGTTGAACAAGGTCCAGGCCATGTTCCACGCAGCGCCGGCCACTAGCAGGGCCAGCGCCGTGACGAAGGCGCTGCGGCTCACTGCGACCAGCGCGATGGAGACGCCGAACAGCACCGCGCAGAGGCGGTTGGCGCCCTCGCTGCTCATGCGCTTGCGGATCTTCGTCACGTTCAGTGCGCTGATGACGGCACCGACGCCGAAGGCGCTGAACATGAGCCCGTAGGTACTCGCGCCGCTCCGCAGCAGGTCGCTCGCGACGAGCGGCATCAACGCCAGGACGACGCCCCCGATGATGCCGAACACCATCGAGCGCAGGAGCACGACCTGCATCGAGGGTGAGTGGACGATGTAGCGGACGCCGGAGAGGACGGCACGGGTCATCTGCTCGGGCGGAAGGTGCGATCGCGGGGCGACGCGGTTCCACAGGTACAGCGCGACCATCAGCGGCAGATACGCCAGCGCGTTGAGCGTGAACGCGGCGAAGGTACCCAGCGTCGCCACCACGACGCCGCCGATGGCGGGGCCGATGCTGCGCGCGATGTTGTAGCTCATGCCATTGAGCGCCACGGCGGCGGGCACCGACTTCGGCGGCACCTGCTCGCTCACCGACGTCTGCCACGCCGGGCCCAACAGCGCCGTGCCGCAGCCGACCGCGAAGCACAGCACGAGGAGGATGTTCGGCGTAAGAAGCTCGAGGCCGGCGAGCACGGCCAGCACGGTCGCACCGGCGAGGGCGATCGCGAGCGAGACCAGCGCGACGACGCGCCGGTCGTGCACGTCGGCGAACGCGCCGGCGAGCATCGCCACCAGCATGACGGGCATCCCGAGGGCGGTTTGCACGAGCGCCACCTTGTCGGCCGATGACGTCATCAGCGTCATCGCCCAACCGACGGCGACGCCCTGGATCAGCGTGCCGAGGTTGGACAGCAGGCTCGCCAGCCAGATGCGGCGGAAGGTGGGATTGCCGAGGGGTGCGGTGATGCCGTCGGCGCTGGACGCCTCTGGCTTGGGCGTGCCGACGAGGTCGGCTCCGACAGTCAGAGCCATGGCCTTGATTGTCCGGCAATCAAGGTGAATGCGCCGCAGAGATGTGCGACTTCTCCCGCACAAACGACGCTTGGAAGACTCCTTTCCGGGGCACCGGTCACTCGCCGTTGGTGCGCGATCGTCGCAGTTTAGTCTGCAGGCGACATTCGGGGCGCGATCGGCAACTGCGCAGCGGTTGCGGTCGACGATTGTTTCGCAGCCAACTCACGCTTTCGACTGCATGCGGTCATCCAAGCGTCAACGACAGCTTTGACTAGACGGCCGGTTGCGGAGTTGCGGAAGTGCGACTGATATCGTTTGGGACCCTCGGCGTTGCGGCCGCTAACGTCCGCTCATCGAGCGTGCCAACTGGAGCTCCCACCCATTGCGGTAACTCGCATTGCCAGCCTGAACTAGCGCCTTGCCGGGAGGATTCAAATCAGTCCAACGCGACACAGTGATCCTTCGGTGCATGACGGATGTTCGTTGTGCAGCCGCCAAGACTCGTGACGGTCACCTTTGATTCGTTGCTGATCCTCGCTCGGAATGTAATGGACGCCGCTTCAAGCCTCTTCCGACATATCCTCGCATCGCACGCCACGCGCCAGCTCTAGCTCTTTAGATCGATGCTTGGCCGAAGATGGGGTTGAAATTCTTATTCTCCGTCGTAGCCTCTCGGGGAATGACATCTCTGCGAAGCAGGAGTCTATGAGCACGAAGAAGAGCGAGAGCGAAAAGGGCGCGATCGAGAAATCGGTTGAAGAACTGCTGAGGGTGACGGTCGGCTATGCGCGGACGCTCTTCGTTCTCGGATTTCTCCCGTGGCGGGCTGGGCAGCTAGTCGAGGGGGAACGAACTGTTGCCGGGCACGTCGCAACGTTCTTGTTCATTTCCTCCTTCTTTCTCTCGGTCGCACTGGGCGTCTTAACAGATGTTCTCTGGCGCTTCAGTGGTCTCGATGCTTTGCAGGACGCCGCCTTGAGGGGAATCAGCAGCGCCCTCCATCCGAATCTCGGCGAGGCACTCATCTCGTTGTTGCCGGGCTTGGTCTGCGCGCACTTGGCGGCTTCCTTACTGGCGCGCCTCTTGGAGCACGACGCAGCGAATGACAGCAGGATGTATCGCCTAGCGTTTCTCGCCTTCGCACTGCATGGGTTCATCGTTGCTACCGTGATCTCGCTCTTTCTATTACTCATCAACGCGTTGGTTGGACTGGCGTTAGCCGAAGCATTGACGCCCGCACTCCTGCACCATGCCTACCAGCCTAGTTTCGCTGAGGCGCTGCTCAATGTGCTGTTTAGCTACGGCCCCCTAGTCCTATCGATCTTTCTAATCTTGCACTTCCCGGCTGTCGCATGGTTTGGCGCGCGAGCGCTCAACTCGCCCAATGCGCAGCCACGCCGAACGGACTTGTTTTTGGTTGCGGCGATCTATCCGCTGACCTTCGTCATCTACATGGTCTCAATTTCTCTACCTCACATATTGATTACGTCACTATCGCCGCAGACCGATAAGACCGTCGTCTTGAATATCCAGACTTCTAAATACTTAACAGAAGACTCATCGGACGTGGAAATGTCCGCGCTTTTGATAAATCAAATGGGTAGGGCGGTTGCTATCGATCGACAAGGTGGCTTCGAATTGCTCTTCGATGATGCGCCACAGGGTTCCCCACTTTCATACACTGGCATCGTTGCCGACTGGAGCGCTGGAGCAGGTCGATGGCTTGTGATCCCAACAGGTGGGAGCGCGTGGGTGATCGTTCGGGCGGCGCTGCCGAAGGATTTTTGCGCAAGGCCAGGGATATTCAAGGAGTCGGCTACTTACGTACAAGTGGTGGCGAAGGAGAGCATGTCCGGCGAAGCTAGTCAGGAGGGGAAAAGATTCGAGTCTCGCAAAGAATATTTTTGCACTCGTCCTGCACTGAACTCGGCAAGATAAGGGACCGGAGTCGGTCCGGGGGTAGCGGCATGCAACCGACATCCGTTCGACCTGCGGGGGCGAGACCGGTTTCGGATCGAAGCGGACCGTCGAGGCGGCGAAGTCTCGACAGTCCGGTTTCGAGGTTAGCTGCCATTGGTGCGAATGAACTCGAATGACAGTACCTAGTCTGAGGACTAAACCGCTCGCGCGGTAACCGCTGCGACGAGGTCGTGGTGGTTCGTTGCGATGGCAATTCTGCGATGTTGACGAGCGAGGCAATCGGCCTCGTTCATCGACAGGAGCAGGACCATGAACTCATCGACCCCGGGCGTCACGCCGCTGCGCCAACGCATGCTCGACGACATGCGCATGAGGAAGCTCGAGCCGAAGACGCGGGCCGGATATCTGCGCGCCGTTCGCCGCCTCGCCGTCTTCCTCAAGGCATCGCCCGACACCGCCACCGTTGAGGACCTGCGGCGCTTTCAGCTGCACATGGTCGACAAGGGCACCTCGCCGATCACGCTCAACGCGACGATCACCGGGCTGAAGTTCTTCTTCGATGTCACGCTTGCCCGTGGCGACGTGATGGCCAAGATGCAACCGGTGCGTGTCCCACAGAAGTTGCCGGTGGTGTTGAGCCGCGCCGAGGTTGCGCGCCTGATCGCTGCGGCGCCGAACTTGAAGAGCCAGACGGCGCTGTCAGTTGCCTACGGCGCCGGCCTTCGCGCCAGCGAAGTAATCGCGCTCAAGGTGGGTGACATCGACAGCCAGCGCATGACCTTGCGCGTCGAACAGGGCAAGGGCCGCAAGGATCGCTACGCCATGCTCTCGCCGGTGATGCTCGAGCGGCTTCGTGCCTGGTGGCGGGTCGCCCATGCGCAGGGCAAGATGCTGCCGGGCGGTTGGCTGTTTCCGGGCCTCAATCCGATAGACCCGGTCACCGCGCGCCAGCTCAACCGCGCCATCAACGCTGCCGCCGAGGCCGCACAGATCGACAAGCGCGTCTCTATGCACACGTTGAGGCACTATCTTCCCTTCCTGACTATGTCTTGCACATGGCCAGCGGCCTCGTGTTGCGCGGATTTGCGCGCGAGAAGCCCGACATAGTCTCGGACCCCTCGCACAGCCCCAGTGGGGCAAGGGGTCCGCCATGAAGGTCGTCATCAACAGCGAAGTAGTCCTGTCACGAGTCCCGGAAGGACCGATTGCGCTGTATCTGGGCAGGTTTGCAGACTCGTTGGATGCCACGGGGTATACGGTGAAGTGGATTCACCGTCAGGTCCTGCTTGGGGCCTATTTCAGCCGATGGCTCGGGCAGAAGGCGGTGGCGCTGCAAGACATCACCTCCGACCATCTGACGCGGTACTTGCAGTATCGAGCTCGACGCGTGCAACCCAGGTGTGGTGACCATGCCGCGCTCGCGCACTTGGTGGACTTTCTGCGCCGTGAGGGTGTGGTTCCCGAGGAGAGGCTCGCGGGGCCCGAGCCGTTCTCGGTTGATCACCATGTCCGCGCATACGAGGTGTACCTGCGCGAGGCGCGTGCCCTGGCCACAGCCACGATCGTCAACTACGTTCCGTTCGTCCGCGACTTCCTCAAGCATCGTTTCGGGGCGGGGTCGGTCAAGCTGTCTTGCTTGAGTGCCGCCGATGTCGTGCGCTTTGTTCGACACCAGGCGCCACGTCTGCACAGGAAGCGCGCCAAGCTCATGACCACCGCGCTGCGCTCGTTCTTGAGCTACGCCCGGTATTGCGGCGAGCTCGATGCAGATCTGGCGGCCGCTGTGCCTGCCGTCCCCAACTGGTCGATGGCGTCGATCCCGCGCGCGATTGCTCCGGAGCAGGTGCGTGAGTTGCTGGCCAGCATTGGTCGGCACACCGCGACGGGGCGTCGCGACCACGCCATCGTGCTCCTGCTTGCCCGATTGGGACTGCGTTGCGGCGAAGTGGCGTCATTGAAGCTCGACGACATCGACTGGAAGGCGGGGCTGCTGAGCGTGCACGGCAAGAGTGGCCATTGCAACGAGCTGCCCCTGCCTGCCGATGTCGGTAGGGCGATCGCCGCCTATCTGCGGAGCGGTCGACCACCCAGTACCAGCCGATGCGTCTTTTTGCGCGCGCACGCGCCGGCGTGCGCCTTCCAAGGGGGCTGCGCCATTAGCTCGATCGTGCGGCATCGACTGCAGCACAGCAATGTCAATGCCCCCACCTTCGGTGCGCACCAGTTCC
>OCTA010005386.1_pt1 | contig 11084 bp, 13 predicted proteins | sample 1538991 | NCBI WGS metagenome assembly OCTA01 (sample SAMEA3539302, study PRJEB22396) | soil metagenome | biome: tundra; feature: field; material: soil | place: USA | collected 2010-05 | depth 0.15 m | reverse complement strand
TGGCCGTTAGTGCTTGGAGTGCCGGGAACATCGAGCCCTACCAATTGCTTATCGGGTTGTAATCACAAGGTCTTATGGGAGATTTGCAGCACCACTCCGTGACCGTGCGTCGCCTGGTTGAGGCCGTGCGGGCCGAGGGGCTGAAGCGGGGCGCCAACCTCCAGCCACTTGTCTCCTGGCAGTTGCTCAATCCGGGGTCCCACCAGACGGTTCGGCAAGCCCGGCGTGAGGACGCGAAAACCGAGACCGCAGCAAACCCGGCCAGACAGGGCAGGGTGGCGCGAGTCAAGAGCGCCCGAGCCGGATCCTCTCGGCCTCCCTGGAATCTATCCGGGCGCCGGCGCTAGTGTCAGCGTTGCACTCCGCCTGCGGCACGGACGGCTGCGGATTGCCTTGCAGCCCCAATTCCACGGCCCGTTGCTGCATCGCATTGATACAGAAGGCGATGTGCTCATCCAGATCGACGCCCAATCCGGCCGCGCCCTGAACGATGTCGTCGCGGCTCACATTGCGCGCAAAGGCCTTGTCTTTCATTTTCTTACGGACGCTCTTGGAATCCACTTCGTGAATCGAGCGACCGGGCTTCACATAGCTCACCGCGGTCAGGAACCCGGCTAGCTCGTCGCACGCGAAGAGGGCCTTTTCGAGCAACGAGACGCGCGCCACGCCGGAGTAGTTGGCGTGGCTGAGAATCGCCCGGCGGATCGGCTCTTCGACCCCGCGCTGGGCCAGAATCGGCTCGCCCTTCAGCGGGTGGTCCGGAGCACTTGGATGGATCTCCCAGTCGAAATCGTGCAGCAACGCCGTGACCGACCATTGCGATTCGTCCTCGCCGAATTTTCGTGCGTAGGCGACGACGCAGGTCTCCACCGCCAGCGCATGGCGCCGCAACGCCTCGTTCTGAACGAATTCGCAAAGGATCTCCCAGGCTTGTTCCCGCTGCATGTCCCCAACTTATCACGCCGGCCGGGACTCCGGGCCGCTGAGAATCAATCCCGCCGAATTCTCATCACCGCCACTGGTCCACACGACAGCGGCCCGCCTGAACCATTCCGCCAACGCCTGCCCGGGAGGGTTCGGGCCGCGAGGCGATTGATGCCCGGTCACGCAGGCGTTATACTGAAGGGGTTTCGCCTCGCGTGGGCCTGTGGCGCAGTTGGGAGCGCGCTTCCATGGCATGGAAGAGGTCGTCGGTTCGAACCCGACCAGGTCCACCATTACTTTTCAAACACTTACCGCCCATCCAGTCGCCAGAAGCGTCGTCGCCGGAGTCCAATTGGAGTCCAAAAATGGATGCCAGCCACAGACACGACGACGGAGTCTGCAGACTCCGCTGTTTTCTGTTCGTGGATCGCTGGGGCCCTCTACTCCTTTAAAAACCCGACAAACCCGACCAATTCCGCGTCGGCGTCTGACCACATCCGGGCCCTCTACTCCTTTAAAAACCCGACAAACCCGACAATTACATCGTAAGTTATTGATTGTACTGGGTCATTGCTTGTCGGGTGGCCCCAAAAACCCGACATGTGACCCGACAAATTCAAACTGAAAACCCGACAAATCTCCAGTGTGGAGCTTGCTGCGGCCATCCGGCACCCCGGGCCACCACGTCTGACTCGCAAGGACGGCTGCCCTGGACACTATTGGGCAGGGTCGGTCAAGCCGACGCTGACCACCACCAAGCCTCTTACGTTTACACGCTAGGGACATGGGCAGTGCGAGCATCGTTTTCAAACGTGTTCGCCGCTGGGGAAGACGAAGTTTCTCGCTTCCCTCTATAGAAAGACGCCCATCGCGTCGGACGTCGCCGGCTGTGGGTCGCCTTCCGGGTCAGGCGCTACCAGGGTTCGGCACGCGTGCCAGGGGAGCGGTGATGTTTCCGATAGTGCCACTTCACGACCACAATCCTCAGATGGGCTGGCCGGAACCACTTGTACGGTTAGCGCGTTATGCGTCAAACTGACGTGACCGCGACATCACAGGAGTAATCTCCCACAACGCCGTATCTCGGGAGCGTGGGTAGGGCACATCGGCGGTATGGCAAATTCGGCCACGTGGGTTGGCTTACCCTGCCAGCGGGCGACTGGAATTCAAATGCATTAATCTAGATATGATTTTCACCTTCCGAGCGAACAACTATGACCATTCAAACCGGCGGTAAACAGATTCTGATTCACGGTCTGGCCCTCGTTCTGGCCGGGCTGGTGTTGGGCTTCGCCCCTCCCCTGACACCGTATCCGCGGCTCGCCGTGGGGGCGCACATCCAGTTTGAAACGAATGGCCTGTTGTTCGTGGTCCTTGGAATACTCGTACTCAGGCTGCCTCACTTCGCCGGATCCGGTGCGGTCCGGGCGATCGTGGTGTCGGCGTGGCTGACGTGGTTCATGGCCTCGTCCGAGGTTGCTAATGCCTGGTGGGGCACAAACCAGCTGTTGCCCGTCGCAGCCAGGCAAGCGGGCGCGGCGGGCGGCGCGCCATGGCAGGAATTGGTTGTGAAATTGTGTCACGTGCCCGCCGCGCTGAGTCTGATCCTCTCCTTTGTGCTGCTGATAATCGGCGTCGCGCGCCACCGCGAACCGGAGGAATAAACTCCGGATAACGCGTATTCCGTCCACGATCCACCTTGCCGTTTGACGCCCCTGTCGCGGATAGAAGCCGGGTCGTCCTCAGGCCCGGATCGAGGAAGAGTGCGCAGGATGCGGGGTTCACCCGTCTACGTTTGACGTTTCCGAGATCGCCGTTTCTTGCCCTCAGCCAGACAGCTGTCTCGAAAGGGGTCCTTTGTGCAACGCTATAGCCGCGCCCAGAAACGAAGGATCTCGTTCCCGTTGTGGGTCGGGTAGCCACGATGGAATAATGCTGACGATGGAAACAGAATTGCACGTGCTCGTCAGAGAAGAGCAACCTTGCGACCGACAGGGTGTCCGAATAGTGAATGAAGTTGCTTTTGGGCGCTCCGACGAAGCCGACTTAATTGACAGGCTGCAAGCAGAAGGCGTTGTCTTGCTGTCGCTTGTAGCAGAAGTTGACAGCAAGATTATCGGCCACATCCTATTCAGTCGAATGAGGGTGGAAACAGCACAAGGGCCAGTGGCAGCGGTTTCATTGGCTCCCATGGCTGTTCTGCCAGGCCATCAAGGCCGTCAAGTTGGTAGCCAACTGGTTCGTCGTGGGCTCGCTGAGCTCCGTGACCGAAGTGAGCGTATTGTATTAGTGCTAGGACACAGAGGGTACTATCCTCGATTTGGTTTCACCCCTGAGAAGGCCCGCCACTTGGCGAGTCCGTTCCCTCCCGAGGCGTTCATGGCGCTGGAACTCTCGGACGGTGCGCTTGCAGGGATTCAAGGTAGTGTCCGATATCCCTCTGCCTTCGGGCTTTGATTTACCCCACATTTTCGTTTTGAGCTGTTACCGATAACCTCTTGATGGCCTCCGACGCCTTTATTCATGCGGGTTCCAATGTGATGAAGGCGCTCAGGAGGTCAACACCCAATGGGTGAGAAACAAAACGGGCCATTTCAGCTCTCCTTCAATGCCTCCCTGAAGATCGATTTCCAGGGATCACGGATCACCTCCGACGGTGGCCTCATTCTGGTTCGTGAGTTGGATGAACGGCTGGGCTTCGGCGAACTGATCACCCAGCACCTGAGTGATACGCGGCGTGGGAAGAACACCCAACTTCCGCTGGCCGATCTGTTCCGCCAGTCCGTCTACAGTCGCATCGCCGGCTATGAGGATGTCAACGACGCCGAACGGCTTTCGCAAGATCCGACGTTCCGGCTGATCGGTTCGGAAAAGGTCTGGGATCGAGGGGCGGCACTGACCTCCTGGTTGCAGAGTTTCGAGACCGAGATGCTGGCCGAGGAGGAGAACTTTGCGGGTCTGGCAGGGCTGAACCGGGCCCTGATCGGGAGAGCCGAAGGGATGGCTTCAGGCTGCCGCACGATACTGGACATGGATTCGACCGAGATTCCGGTGTACGGAGAACAAGAGCAGAGTGCCTACAACGGGCACTTTGAATCGACGTGTTATCACCCGCTGATGTTATTCAATCAGGAGGGCGACTGTATGGCGGCGAAGCTGCGGCCCGGCAACGTCCACAGTGCGGAAGGCTGGGAGGAAGTGCTCTTGCCGGAGATCGAGCGGCAACAGCAACTCGGCAAAGAGGTGGTCTTTCGTGCCGATGCGGCTTTCGCCAAGCCGGAGATCGCTGCCGAGCCGGGCGGTGGTGCGGTTTTATAACAAGCGCGGGAGTGCAGAGCAGTGGATTAAGGAGGGCAAGCAGGCGGTGAAGATGACGCGGCTAAGCTGTCACCGATTTCGGGCGAACGAGGTGCGGTTGGGGCTGAGCGTGATCGCCTACAACCTGGGAAACCTGTGGCGGCGGCTGGTGCTGCCGAAGAAGATCGAGAAGTGGTCGCTGACCAGTTTGCAACAGCGGTTGGTGAAGACCGGCGGACGGCTGATCAAACACGCGCGGTACTACTGGCTGCTGCTGGCGGAGAGCCATTTGACGCGGCGACTCTTTAGGGCCATGGTCAGGCGGATGGATTCGCTGCCCTTGCCGGCGGGATAGAATCCGCAACCGACAGAGTAAAATTTTGGAAGGCCAGCGGGGGGATTGAGAGGTGTCCGTAAGGTCCCTTGGAAAACGAGCCGAGGTTCCGGTGGAGGCCATCCCGAAGGCGCAAACGGGGCGGCCAGAAGCCGCGCCGGCAACTGGAGTGCAAGAATGCGGTCGCGAACGAGGCGGCAGGGTGCATGCTGTTGTCGTTCGGGATGCCAAAATGTAAATTCCGGCTTATGTAAGGAAAGTGCCCGGCCAAAGAAGAAATGTGACCGGAAAAGAAAATAAGAAAGGCTTTGCGGGTTTCGCGCGATGCGAATCACCAGCGACTTACTTTTTTGTTCACGCAGCGTCCAATTCACGAAACTCGAGACAGAGGCGATTTGTGACTGGCTTCTATGCGTCCTTTCGGCGGTGGGCCGGCGCGATTTTCGCGGCCGCGATCTTGCTTCTGGGTGGCCGTGGCCATGCGCATCAGTCCCCGGACTTCAGCCTGTATGACAACAGAATCCTTTTTGCTGCGGGCGGCGGCGTCTCGCTTCCCGACATGAAACTCTTTCGCGACCCGCTGAACAACCAAGTTGGCCTTGCCTGCCTCAACCGTCCTCCGCTGTCGCAGTTGGATCGCCTGGCGATACCCGATTTGGCCCAAAGAATTACCGCGCTGGAAAAAGGCAGCGACCTTAAACGTCGCGATGGCAGATGCGAACTGACGTTTCCGGTTTTCGCCGGCCCGCGGCGCCGGGAGTTGCAATCGCTGGTGGACAACACCGCCGGCAAACTCTTGCCACAAATGGAACAAATTCGGCGGCAACTGCAGAATAAGCTTGAAACCCGGCAGGATATGCTCTTCCACCTCCTATGGTCGCGCGTGATGGATGATGCCTGGGACGCCTCCTGGAAAATTTCCTTTCACGAAAACGGGCTGCCCGATGCGGTTTGGGTCGTTTTTCCCGGCCAGCCGATCGACGTCGGCACAAACTACAACAGTGCGGGCAATCTTGGCGCTTATTCCCTCACCTGGAGCGCGGCGACGCGCCCGCAATTGCACGAGTTTTCCGAATCGGCGAACGATGCCTTTCGCATCGTCTGGGGCAAGGATGTTCCCGCTTCTGCTTCCAAGACCCTCCAAAGGTTTGGTCTGCTGACGGCGGATGCCAAACCGCAGGTCTTTGCCTTTCACGCCGGCGACCCCATGGACCAGATCCTTGGCCATCTTCAAACCGAGTACGCGCGGCTGGTCTCACCAGCCTACGACTATGCGGCAGTAGGCAAACGCTTCGGCGTGCCCGCGGACAGGATGTTCCTGATCCTGCAGCATGAAACGGCATGGGCGCTTCTGGGACGGCTAAATCAGTCCGGCAAGCTGGAAGTCCCGCCGGTGCTGCTGGGAAACGGCGATGAGAGACAATTCGTTCGCTTGCTGTCGCTCAAGCTTACCAATCCGCCGGGGCCGGATGATGATGCCATGTACCTCTTTGTGAAGAGCGGGTGGCGAGGCAATCAGGAGACCGCCGCTGCCTTCCGCCGCGTGCTCGACCAAAATCCTGCGAATTTGGATGCTTGCCTTTATCTTGGCTTTTCGCTCTATGAAATCAAGGATTATCCGGGCGCGCTGGCTGCGTTTTCCGAGCTCATAGCGCACGCCGGCACTCACCGGTCGGACGGTGCGCGCATGAAAGACTGGGGCCGGATATGGGCGGCGCACATGCATGACTTGCTGGGTGAACGCGAACAAGCACTGGCTATCTACCGGGAAGTCGCCAAATCAGAGGACACAAGCCAGATGATGTTCGGACAATACGATCTCGGTCCCATCGCCGCGCGCGACTGGGCAAAGGAAAGACTGGATACGCCGTTCACACGGCGGTAGAGCCCGCGACATCCTCGCCGGCTCAAAGTATTTCGACCTAAGGCGTTTCACCCAGCCGGCCGCATGCGGGCACAACCACGAAACTGGCTAAAAGGGTTGGAGAGGAGATGGGTGCGGAGCGACGAAACCCATTTCAGCCATTTGCTCCTCACCTCATTACTTTGAATCCGGCAGCTTGGGGGAGAGCATTTCTCCGCAATAACGGCACTTGATGGCAGCGGCCAATATCGTCTCGGCACAGAAGGGGCACCTCTTTGTCGGCCCTTGCGCGATGGGCGGCGGGGGGGACTGATTCCCATTTACAGCGACAAAGAAAGGTCGGTGCTTGTTCCAGAAAGGGTGGGTTTTGAGACAAATCTGGAACGCCCTGGAATCAGGAGTCTAGGCGTCTCGAAAGTCAGTCTCAAAACCAGTCCGAAATCCAAGGTCATATTTCGACGGACATTTCGTTTGCGCTGTCGGAGCGCGGTGTCCAGCCCAATGGCCGAGAATTGCAGGGGTCTGTCTGGCTACAACGCCCGGGGCGCCCGTATTGCGCGTCCCATTTGGCCCGAAGTCCGGTTCTGGGAAGTTCCGCCCGAATTACGCGCTACTCGGACACCGGCAGGCGCGCGTGACGGGCGAATTCATTGTCCGGATGGCCGACGACACGCCCGGAGCTGGCGGTTCGCGGCAAATTGGCGGTTAGGGCGTTCGGCCCAGTGGGCCCCGGCGGATTCGTCACCAAACGCCAAGCGATAAAGCGGGACGTGTTCGGCAACCCGCTCCTGGTCTTGTGGCGTTGTCGATACACGGCCCCACGGGCAAGCGGGAGCATAATGGACTCTAGATAGCCGTATGCTAATGTGGCAAACAATCCGCAGTTCTGTCCTAGGCCGCCACAGCCACGAGGAGGCGTATGCGGCCCTGGTTCTCTCCGGTGCCTACGAAGAGGCCGGGGATCAGGGGCGATCTCAAGTCAAAGCCGGCGACGTGGTGTTGCACGACCGCTTTGAAGCCCACTTGGATCGCTTTTCCCCGTCAGGGGCCGTCGTGCTGAATCTCCGGCTGCCGACACAATATTCGTTTACGCCAGGTTTCGCGAAGATCGCAGATATGGACCTCCTTGTCCGCACGGCGGAGATCAGCGAGGCCGGAGCTGCAGAACTGCTCCTCGCAAAGGCCCAGGGGCGAACGCCAAGACTCGCTGACTGGCCCGACGAGTTGGCGGCTGTCCTGCTCCAAAACCCGTCGTTGAGCTTGTCTGTTTGGGCGCAGAAGAAGGGGCTTGCGCCTTGGACCTTGTCGCGGGGTTTTGCCCGGGTGTTTGGTATTCCGCCAGAAACCTTCCGGGCGCGCACTCGTGCACGTCAAGCATGGAAGGCGATCCTGACGACAGAAGAGCCCCTGGCAAAGATCGCGGCGGACCTGGGCTTCGCGGATCAATCCCACATGACCCGCAGCGTGAGGCAGATCACAGGCGCGGGTCCGCAAGCCTGGCGCCATTCTGCAAATAGATTCAAGACCGGGGCAGCCGCCGGGGTTTAAAAAGAAGTATGCGCCGGTTCGGTCCGTTACCCTGCCTTCTCTGCCTGGGATGTTTCTGTTTAGTCTCGCCGTCGGGCCTCCGGGCAGGGCCGGCTGAGCCCCACACCAGCACGGATTGGCGGCTCAAGCCTTCACTGAAGTACGACGCCCTCTGTCTGCTCAACGCTATGAGCGGAGATCCATACTACCTCCGTTACTACCAGGCTGAGTACGACCATTTCCACCCTCTCTTCACTCCCGAAGAGCTGGCTGCTTTTCAGACGTTGAAGCACATCATTAAAGACGAAGGCGGGGGTATCGTCTCGGCGACGCTGGCCTTGTACTATTCCGTAGTGGACGACGAAACCCTGCCTGAGATGATCCGCACGGCGCGCAACAGTTCGGCGATGGAAGCCGCCCTAAGAAAGACCTCATACTGGAGCAACGAGGGATGGAGGAACTATGAGCGTGCGAAACCGGCGCTGCAAACGGCGCTACAGGCCTTGAACCGTACCGGGTTTCCAGCGTACTGGAAGCAGACAGCTCAGCCGAGGATTGAAAGACGCATCGCGCAACTCTCACCCGACCTGCCGAAATACAACATCGTTCCAGTCATCGAAAGCTACCTTGGCTTTCCACTTCCATCGCAGACTGTAACGGTCTACCTGCTTGCATATTCTGAGCCCCATGGCATCCGGATCACCGGTCTGCGCTTTCTAACTCATGTGTCCTACCCGTTTCAGATCGTGCTCCACAATGCTATCCACGAATCCATGCATCCTCCCTATCACGCGGACGAGCCTGCGATGCGACAGGCCATCGACCTGCTCAGTCGCGATCCGCTGATTGTGGACAAGGTGAAAAGACACGATCCAGCCTTTGGATACAACACCCCATCCGGGTACATCGAGGAAGACTCTGTTCAGGCGCTGGAGCAGATTGTCAGTGAACGCTTCGGAGTGGGGCGCGACCCCCGAAAGTACTGGCAACAGCAGGACGGAGGGATGCACGTCCTAGCCGCTGCCATCTATGTTGAGTACAAGAGGTCGCTGAGTCAGGCTCCCCAGGAGTATGCAAAGTGGTTTGTTCAGGCGGTGGAAGATGGATACCTTCGGGGAGACAAGCTGCAGACCGTCGTCAAAGAGTTCTTCTTAGGAGAATCTCTGCGGGAAGCTAAATAAGGCCGGGCCGAGAATACACGGTCCACGGACAACATCCCGCATGGGCGCGCCAACGCTACACAGACTCCGCCGCCGGTTGGCGGCAATTGTCTCGCCGTTGAAATCCGGTTGTAACCGCACTCCGGGTGGGTGACGCGGCACTCGGAAGTTGGTCCGAAGTCGGCTTATGGGAGATTACTCCGTGAAATGCCGATTCCGGAAACCACACGAGTGGGAAGTCGGCGTCCCGCTGAATGGGAATCACCCGCGCTGTCCCGGCTTCCAGGGGAACCGTAGGGCGTTATGCGGCCAAGTGATCCTGCGCGACCTGTTTTGCCTGGGCGGAGAATAGGTGAATGGATGTCGAGCATCTGTCGATCGCGCACGACGCTTCACGCCCTGAAAAGCCAAGCGTCCGCGCTACGGCCCTGACCGTCATGGCGGCTGAAATCCCTAATAAGCAAATCCTCGACACAAGTGCGTGGAACAACCTCATAGATGATCCCGGCCTGGACCTGATCCGGGAGAAGCTATGCTCGGTGACCATCATTCCGACCGCTTTGGCAATCGCCGAAATAGCAGCGACAGAAGACCGGGGGCGGCGGCTCGGGCTGCTGCGCCTGATCAAGACAGTCGGGAAGGATAACCGCCCGCTCGCGACACCAAATCAGCTGATCATTGCTGTGTGCCAGGGATACGCACGGCGCGACCAGACTCTGACACTCAATACTGGAAACGACGCAGAGGGAGCATGGATAGCGCTTAACAGACCAGAGCTCGTTGATGACGCGGCGCAGCGCGTGGCGCTGGAGTGTAACAAAGAGCGAGAGGATGTGCTCCGAAACTTCACTGAAGGCCTGCGCGAAAAGCTGAAGGCAGTTTTCGAAAATGAAGAGCGCCCACCATCGATGGGTGCCCTCCTGCGCCATTACGCGCAGAACGACGACTTTCTTTATGAAGTGGTCAATCCGATCTATGGACGTGCTGTTGGCGTGCCCCTACTTCGGCGCGATTTGTGGTCTTTGCTGAACTCGACACCCTATTGGCGAATGTTTCTGTTGGGCTACGGGTGCGCAATCTACCAACGAGCCGTTAAACGACAGGGTTTCGGTCATAGAAACAACCCCGGCCACCTCGACTTGTGGTCCGCGACATATCTGCCATCATGCGACGTATTCGTTACGGAGGATAAACGCCAGCGCCGAGCTCTAAAGATCCTCAATAAGGGCAACGCCCTTCCAGCATCGATCAGGTCGTACCGCGAATGGCGGGAAGCCGTTTTCCGCTGACGTCGCGCCGTGGCACGGCTTCATTGATAGTACCAATTCACTCGGCTGTGTAGGCGGCATGTCGTACAAGTGGTTGGAACGACCTTTTCGGAAACCCACCATGACATCGCCCTCCTCTTTCGTCCGAATCACTTTACTGTTGACGACTGAATTCAGCGCCTGTTATTCAGGAGGTGACTGCGGCGTCCGCCTTAGAGAGATGGGACTCTCGTTAAACTCTCTCCCTTTTCCCCGTACCTAAAGTGCGTCCCGATGAAAGCTGAACGGCCGATCCCATACTACGCGCCTGACGGAGCCTCACTCGGCTTCCGCACTCTGGATGCCGCCACGCGTTTGATCGAAGGCGGACGCGTAAAGCCTTCGTGGGGCAGGAAGGGACATCTCCGCGCCATCTGGCTGCAGAGCCCCGATGGCGGTAACCCCATCCAGACGCAGGCCCCGCAGGGCACGAAGTACAGCGTCTCCGAGAAGCTGCAGCACGGGCGCTGCTGGAAGCTGCGCAAGCTGGACGGCCGCGAGGAGGATGGCGTGCCGTTCTCCGCTCGCAATGACTTTCTGCGGGTGGTGGCCGATTGCCTGGTCGGGTGAGAGGCAAAGGTCAGGTGGCCTGCCGGCACGTGGCCTAAAAACACGACGCGTTCAGTCGCCCACGTTTGGCGGTGTCCGGTGCCGGCAAGCCCGACGCCAAG
>OCTA010005385.1_pt1 | contig 11085 bp, 12 predicted proteins | sample 1538991 | NCBI WGS metagenome assembly OCTA01 (sample SAMEA3539302, study PRJEB22396) | soil metagenome | biome: tundra; feature: field; material: soil | place: USA | collected 2010-05 | depth 0.15 m | reverse complement strand
CGGCGCCTCCAAATGGAACCCCATCGAGCATCGCTTGTTCAGCCAGATCAGCCGGCACTGGGCAGCCGAGCCTTTGGACAGTTACGAGAAAGCCCTGAAGTTTATCCGCACCACCACCACCACTACCGGCTTGAAAGTGACTGCGCGTCTCGATACCACCTACTACCCCACTGGCGTCAAGGTCTCAAAACAGGAACTCGCTCAACTCTCCATCCGACAGAAGCGTGTCCTGCCAAAATGGAATTACACCATCTCACCCCAGATGTGAATTAATTCTTGGGCGACTGCTTAGCGCCTCTGAGCGAATGCCGGATGGCAAACCGTGCACTTCCGTTCTGAACAACCTCGGAACCCTCTACCTGGACACCAACCAATACTCGAAAGGAGAGAGGGTGCGAGTGGGCCTTATCCGCCGTTCTCTCAAGATCCGCCCGTCATACGCAACTCTCCCTTCCGAGGACACGCGCGAAATCAATGTCCGGACTAGGGGCGCCCCGCCCGGTCTCCAGATACTGCTGCAAGCTGACTAGATAGTAGCCCCAGCCTGTCGTACAGAGCGCGTATATGTCGTCGGCTTGCTGGAAGCCGCGATGTGCGAAAAGGATCTCCGTGCCGCTTGTATCCGCTCGCAAATCAAACGTGATCGTCGTGCCGGTCCATTCCGGCCGGAACGAGAATGTTGTTCTCCACCTCACCCGCAGCGACGGCACGAGTTCCGCAACTTTCACCTTAGTGACCTGAGTGCCGCCATACGAGCCGAAACGAAACTCGCCTTCACCGCCGATTGTGCTATCCAGGTCCGCCTCGCGCGTCCACCAGTTGCGGATACCTTCAGACGTGGTGAGCGCTTGATACACCCGCTCGGAGGATGCATTTACCTTAATGAGATGCATGATATCAGGCATGTACTGTTCCTTTCCTCGACACAACCATTCCTCGCGTCTCAACGCTGATCGCTTTCAATCGGGTCCTTCAACCAGTGCCTTCAACCTTGCCAGCGCCGCGTCCCACTGCTTCGACACAGTTTCCAGATACACGCTCAAGTCGTGCATCGGCTGCGGGTCCAGCTCAAACAGGCTCTCTCTACCCGCCCGCTTCCGATGCACAATCCGAACCTTCTCCAGCACCCGTAAATGCTTGGTCACGGCTTGTCGCGTGAGCTTCGTTCCTTGCGTTAGTTCGGAAATCGAATAACGCTTCCCCTTGCCAAGCTTCGCCACCAGCGTCAGCCTGGTCTCGTCGCCAAGCGCGGCGAAGAGCGTCGCCTTAGCCGCCAGACCGCTAGGCTGCTGCCTTGCCGACATAGCCCCCGATGTTCTCCAGTTGCTGCTCCCACCCGCGGCTGTTCATCCGGAATGCGTCCTCGTAGCGCTCCTTGGGAAGCTTGTCGAACCCTGACTCCGTCACCGCCAGCAAAGTGCCGCCCGCTGTCTCCTCTAACCGAAACTCCACCAGCGTCGGCGTCTCCTGCGAATAATCGACCTTCGGGTCTACCGCATACGGATGCCACGTGTACGAGAAATAGGAAGTCGGCTTTATCGTCTTCACCACGACCTCCATCCTCAAGTGCTCATACCCTGGCCACGTGAGTTGCCCAACCACCGTTTCTCCCTCCACGAAAGGCCCCTCCAGCTTCACCCGAAACCATTCCCCAAACTGACGAGAGTCCGTGAGCGCCCGCCAAACACGTGCCACGGGGGCCGCTATCTCAATACGCTTCGCGATCCGATTCTCCATAAAAGCAACCTCCTGGTTGCATATGAAGAAAGCATAAAGCAAACCCGCCGAACATGCAACCCAGTAGTTGCTTATTTTTATCGCCGCCGACCTACACGCCGATCGCCGCGCCCGGATAGCTCGTCACGTGCTCACGCGCCAGAATGTGGTCGATGTGGTGCTGCATGTGCAAAATGTAATCCGCAATCAGGAATTCCAATGTCACCGGCTCCGCATTCGCAATCCGGCACTTTGCGTTCAGCCGCGCGTCGGGAATCCGTTGCACCGCCGCCGCCAGCGAAGAGTTTAGCTTCTCCCACAAGTCCAGCAGTTCCGCCCAAGGTGTGTCCGCATATCCCGCCAGGTCCACCCACCCCGTGGCATCGTAAGTCGGTCCCGTATACTCGCCGTGTAGCGCGGCCATCACGAAGCGAACGCGATTGTTGGTCGCCGAGTCCAGCAAATGTCCCAACTCCTGCTTGCAAGACCAACCCACACCGCCGGCCGCCCGCGTCCGCGATTCGCCCTCTGAGATCGCCCGCAGTTTCCGGCTTTCCTCCTCCACCACTTTCCGTAAACGTATGGCCAGTTCCTCCGCCATGCTCATCTCCTCCTAAAGCGGCCCATGTCGAAAGCGGCAACTCCCGCCGGCCCTTGCTTGTCCTGCACCGGTTCGCCGAAACACGGCTCAACCGGGATCACGCCCGCCCACACAGGCAGGGCGTAATCTTCCGCGTCATCCACCGGAGGCCCCGTCCGCACCTTCGCCGAAGCCTCGTCGATTGGCATAGCCAGCACGCTTGTGCCGTTCAATTCCTGCTCTGTGGGTGGCCGCACTTCGTCCCAGCGACCCGGCACAATGTGATCTGTAAACGCCCGCAGCGCGTTCCTTTTCTCATCACGCTCCGTTACCAGCCGCGCTTTCCCCAAAAGCACCACCGACCGGTAGTTCATCGAATGATGGAACGCGGATCTTGCCAGCACCAATCCATCGATCAATGTGACCGTCACGCAAACGTCGATCTGCCCGCTGGCCGTGCGAATCATCCGGCTTGCCGCCGAGCCGTGAATGTAAATCGAATCCTGCACGCGCGCGTACCCGGTCGGAATCACGTAAGGCTGATCGTCAACCACAAACCCGAGATGACAAACGTACCCTTCGTCGAGAATCGAATAGATCCGCTCCCTGTCATAGACCGCCCGTTTCGGCAGTCTCCTGACGCGCGTTTTTTCGGTCGCCTCAAAAGCCTTCATGTCTTCCCAATGTAACCCGCCCAAGCGCGGCTGCGGTGAAATGATAAAGTGTGGCGTTTCTGTTTGTTTTCGGTGTTGCTGCGCTCCCGGTGTTCGCGTACCTTTAAGAGCATGGAAGTACATTTCACGCCTGAGCAGGATGCGCAGCTTTCGCAAGTTGCCACCGCCGCGTGGACCGGCACCGAGCGACTGGTGAAGGATGCGGCCTAGCGGCTGCTTGCTGGAAATGCCGGCATCCAAAACGTCCCACAACCTATCCGCGCCAATCCTTTGCCCGTCTGGCATCTTGGCCTTATAGGCTCTCTCCACCGGCGCGACATCTATAACGATCTCCGTTGAGCCGGGAATTGTCGGCGCGAATATTTTGATCTATGCGCTCGACGCCGAAGCGCCGCGGCATGTAGCTTGCCGCACGTTGCTTCAAGCAGCCCAAGGGGAAGCCCCGACAACAACGCTGTATGTGACCTTGCAAATACTCTGCGAGTTTTACTCCATCGTCACCAATCCGCGGCGCGTTCTCCAGCCGCGTTCTTCCGCCGATCCGCTGGCCGCGATTTCCGACATGCTTGATTTCCTTCGCGTGCTGCCGGTACCTGTCAATGCCGTGGATGAATTGATCGCTTTGCTTCGCCGCCGCCCCGTATCGACAGCCTTTTCTTTGTTGTCTGACGATCTCTCATGCACGACAACTCCAAAGCCCAGCCGTTTAGCCGCGTCCCTTACCCCGTCGTTTTTCGGCGGACGCGAACCCACCAAAACAGCTTTGAATATTGCTCTTCCGTTCGCGAGGGCCATCGGCAATTCGGAAAACTTGACTCGCCACGAGGCGTCGCAACCCTGGCTGCCTGTCACGGGTCGGCAGCAATACCTTTCAATCGGGCGGAATGTTCTCCACCCCTAGTCGTAGCGCTATTAGAGTGGAGTGTTTGCCGCTCCCCGGCGAAAATGATAAGTAAACGATCCACTCGCGTAAGAGCGCAGTGGAAACCCCGTTATCCGTTCGAAGGGAATCCCCTCTCCGGCCAGCGCCAGCGTCTCCAATGTCTGGCCGCCGTACCCGCTCGCGACAAACAGATTCAGGCCAAGCTCGAAGCCCCTGCTTTCAAAAGGCCGCACCAGAGATCCCCGCAATTCCCGAACCGGAACCGCGTTGAATCCATCGCCCAGCGGCTTCCTTCCAACATGCTCATACTCCGCTCGCCCAATCAAATGAAATGGCAGCTTGTCGTACGTTCCCAGCACGTCCCATATCAGCCTGGGCGCTTCCGGCGTGGGCAACCCCGTATCGCGGTCCCTGGCAGCCGCCCTCGAGTACAGAACCTGCAGGAAACCATGTGGAAAATCGCGCCGCGCCGTGGCCGTAATCGACTTAATCAACCCCGGACCCACGTCTTCCTGCAAACCGGTGTCGTTTGAAATTCTCGCCAGTTGCTGCGCCGTCGTGACGTGCGAAAGCGTCACTCGGAACTCGGTCTTCGCAACCGTGCGCCAAATCACCATTTGATAGGAACGCGCCTTGCTGACGATCGTCCCTCCCTCCACTTCCGTCGTGCCAATTCGCGGATCGTCGATATGGAACGCCTGACCATAGCTCAACGCAACCGTCGGCAGAAACGACAATGCGTTTGGCGGAATCAGCGTGACGGTGCCCTTGGGAGAATTGATCGCCGCGTGACGATGGAACGAAAGTTCCGGGCGGTACAGGTCTTGATTGTCCAATCCCACTTCATCCCGTCTGAAGCCGAGGTTGTAATGCAACCATCTCGTCAGCTCTCCGTCCGTAGCGGCGAACGGGCTATAAAAATTGATCAGAAGATTATTCGCCGTCACCGGTTGGAAGACCCCCGCGCTATCGGCTCGGTCAAGGTCCAGCGCGCTCGGTGCTTCCCGTCGAAAGTTTGCGCCGGCAAGAAGTGAAAAGACTTTGCTGTATTGTTCGGCATATAACACGTCTTCGGAATTCACGTTGCGGTGTTCGCTTTGGCGGATCCACCCGTCCCCGAAGTCGGGCCGAACGTCCAGCGTGTAATACCGGTAATATCCGGAAAATTGAAATTGCCGCTGCGCTGTCGCCTGCCAAACATCGTTCAGGATCAGCGCGCCGTTGGACGTTTCCTCCCGCTGGCGCGCGTCGATCGTGTCATTCGGAACGTTGGCATCGATGGGGATCAAACCCGGCTGATAGGCAAATCCGTAATAGCCGATTCCGTACACCGCCAATTGGTTCTTGCCGAAGTCGAATACCTTCGAAACATTCCCTTTGTATTGCTTCCGATGTTCCAATCTCCGCAAAAATCCGTTTCCATAGGAAGCCTCAAACCCCAGCCACGACTTGTTCGCGGGGTTCTCGGGGCTCCAACCCGTAACCAGATTCACATCCCGAGGGTCGGCGGTCAGCCGGATCGTTGGATCGATGCGCTCGCGCATCCCAAAGACAATTGCCGCATTGACGGCATTATTGCCTTCGCGAACGTTGAACGCCGCCCCGTCGGTCTGAACCGACTCAATCGCCAGCGGAATGATTACGTTGGGATCGGCATATCCATTCCCGTGAGCGTTCGCCGGCAGATTGTTCGGGAACAGAAAGCCGCCCACCTGAAAAAACATCGCGATCGGCTCTCCGTGGTCTCCGGCCACTCCAGGAACAAAGTATTGCGGCGGCTTCACGCCACCAGCCGGCGATTCAACCGGCATGCCCGGTATCGACACCGGCATGCCCGGACGCCCGGGGTTCGCATCCAGCGTCTCGTCCCTGACCATAATCCGCTGGGCCGGGTCCGGCGCGAACAATCCCACATCGGAAACATCTGTCGAGACTGTTACCGACTGATTCTGGGATGCCACGGCGGAAAACCGCAGGTCCTCGTTGCGCGCCGCATCCGCGCCGACTGAAATTGTACGGCTCAAAATCGGGAAGCCCGCCGCCTCGGCCGTCAAGCGGTACTCTCCAGCCTCCAGTTGAGCGAAAACGAATCGGCCTTGCTCGTTACTCCTGGCTTCTTGCTCCGAAGAATTGGCTCGCCGCAGCAAGCGAACTGTCGCTTCGGACACAGCCAAACCTTGCGGATCTGTGAGCGTACCCGAAAGCGTACTGGCCGCCCGCAAAGCCAACGGCGCAAGCAGCTCACAGCCGAGCGTGAACACCACGAAACTGAAACGCACCTTTGGGATCTCCTTCGACCGGATCGCAAAGCTTGCTACGATTCCCAAAATAGTAATACGCAAAAGATAGTAGCACTGGATTTGCAATCGTGCTATTTCGGCAAGTACTAGCCGCCGCCGATCAGCCCGCCATATTCGGATGCAGGACAGTTATGCTCGCCTGGCGGCTGAAATCCGCCGCGTTGAACGTCAGCAGGCGTCGCAGCCCGTGTGTCTCCATGCTGGCGACCAGCCGTGCGTCATGAACTCTCGCGCCCTTAACTTCATGCGTCACGATCAACCGCCGCCAGTGTTCAAAAATCTCCGCCGCGTCCGGCAAGAGAGTAAAGAAAGCTTCGATGCGCGACGTGAGCCGGTTCGTGGCGGCAATCGAATTCCCCAGGCCGTTGACTTCAATCGGGCGTGTGCAGACATTCCAGAATTCAGCGATAATTTGCGGGGCGACGCACAGTTCATCCCCTTGCTGGACGAGAGACCACAGCGCCCGGCGCGCCGTGCGCATCAGCGGATGATTGCGCTCTAATAGAGCGCACCAGGATGTTGGTATCGACCAGAACCCGCATTTAGCGGTCAGGATAGAGATTTCCGCGGCTTAATGCTTCGTCCGGGATGGGCGGCGCATCCGGGAAGCTGTCGGCCCATTCCTCGAATTGCGTGCGCCAATCTTCCGGGCTGAGCCGGCGACCGGGAGCCGACCTGCTTTTCTCCTCAGCGACGTGCCGCAGGAACGCCTCGACGGAAACGCCGTTGTCCCGCGCCAAGGCAACCAAGCGAGCTTCGATGTCGGGATTGAGTTCAAGGGCCATCTGTTCGGCCCATTTGCATCTTTTTAAGAATAAAGTATTTAGCCCCTTATGTCACGTCCTCCAAGTCCGCCGTCGCGCAACGCACTTTGTCGTTGATCCAAACGCGCAGATAGCAACGTAAGAGATGAACCGGAAAGATCGGGAATCCACCCACAAGATCCACCGCGCCGAATCTCGGCCCACCACCGGCTCATCTCTAATCCGTCAATTCCTTCCTTTCCCTTGCCCTTATTGCAGCCCGTGTTCCTTGTTCTGTTGAATGAACGCCGCCGCGCTGCTCTTGTCCACGATAAACGCGCCCGTGTCGATAAACGTGGGAAGGGGCGAGAACGGATTCTGCCCTAGGTTCGACCCCATGGAAGCCAGCGGATGGTGATGCAGTTCGTCCAGTAGCTTCATCCCAAAATAAGCCATCGTGTAAGGCCTCTGCGCAATCGTCGCATTGATCACCCCCTGTTGAATATACGTGAGAGTGCGCTGATCCGTGTCCATCGCCATGATGGTGATCTTGCCGCCCATGTTGGACTCCGAGACAGCGGTGCCCGCCTCGGGACAGGCCACGGCTTCCAAACAAACGAAAGCGTCCACCTTCGCCTTGGCATCCAGCAGTTGCTTCGCCGTGCTATAAGCAACGGCGGGATCTCCCTGAATATTGACCGCCTGCGTCACTTTGATGTCGGGATGATCTTCAAATACACTTTCGTAACCCTGCTGCCGCTCAATCAGGTTGGTCTGATTCGGATACGAGAAGATCACCACGCTGCCCTTGCCCCCCAACAACTTCACCAATAGTTCGCCGCCCAACCTTCCGGCGGTGTAGTTGTCCGTGCCCACAAACAAGAGCCGCTTGCTGTTTGGAGCGTCGGAGTCGATTGTAATCACCGGAATCCCTTGCTGTAGAGCCGAATCGATCTCCGGCGTCAGCAGCTTCGCGTCGGCGGGCGATACCAGAATCCCCGCCGGTTTCTCCCCCACCGCATTGCGAAATGCGTCACGTTCCCCCGTGGGATCGTATCGCTCCGGACCCTCCATCTCAGCCTTCACTTTCATCTCGGCCGCGGCCCGGGTCAATCCCGCCGAGGCCGCTTGCCAATAGGGAATCCGCGTATTTGTGGCAACCAGGATGTAGGTCTCATTCGGGTTGTGAGGAAGCGAAGCACAGCTTGTCACAACCAAAAGGGTTGCTGTCATTCCGAAAAGAAGCAAATGTTTCGTCATGCGAGAAGTCTATAAAATCGTTTCGCCGCGATGTGACCGGATTTACCCTAAAATAAAATGCTCGCCGCTTACGCGATCGTATACAGCGGATCGAACTCGGGCACGCCCGCGCGTCTTCCCGCAATCCAGCGCAGCACAGTACACCACTCGGGGGTTGCTAACATTGCCGGTCAGTCCGTTAGGAATCACCTCCAGCAAAAGGTGCGCGGCGGGATCCTTGAAATAATCCATGTCCGGCTCAACGTACACGCAATCGACTCCGCCAAATCGTTTGCCGGTTCTTTTCGTGAAATGTGAGTTGCACGTTTGCTTCGCCGAACTGCTTCTGTTTGAAGCTGCTCGTTGCGTCCCCGTGCAGCGTGAGATCGATCGCCGGCTCGGTATCGAATTCTCCCTGCCGCGCCGCCAGCCGCACCTGTCCCACCAGGTTCGCGTGCGCGTAGCCGAAAAACCTGTCCGGCGCCAGGGCTGCCAGATCGAACGTTTTGAGATAGTCCAGCGGCGAACCTTGCGGAAGCGATATCTGCCGCAGGGCCGTCGTGATGTTCAGCAGACAAGCGAGGTGATCGGGATGCTCTTCCATCAAATCGCCGTACACATCGCTCGGATCGTCCGATGCGCTCGCCGCGAATATCTGCCCGACTAACGGTCGCCGCGCCAACACGTCCGTTCAGCGGGCTCGCGCAAAATTAAAGCCGCCGTTCTTCGGCAGCAGCATCAGATCCAGCTGGCCTGGAGCGTTCGGGCCAATCCCGACCGGCTGATACCCCGCCTGCTCATAGCCGTCCGCGAAAGCGACAATCGAGTATTTGTCCGAAAAATTATTGTGAAAAGGCAGCTCCAATTTCACGCTCGGACCTTCGACAAAATTCCGAAAAAGCTGGTTCTGCGCGCCATCGCGGACCGTCAGAAGAATCTGTGTGCCTTCCGGCATCGGCCGCCGGGTGCCATCGAACACAGTAACGGTAACGAACCCGGTATTCGGATTTACGACCGGTTCCACCACTATCCGTTCGGTCGCCCGTTTTGCGGTTGCCATTTCTAGCCTCCTTACCAGCTAGCGAGTCTATCGCAAAATCTGTACCGGCAGCAGTGCTGCGGCTGGCATGGCGGTGCCAATGCGGGGGACACCGCCACTTCCACGCCCGCGCGCTCCCCGGCCCGTTTCACGATTCGCCAGATCGCCGATTCCGTGAGCGGTTGTCCTTTCTTGCGCGACGGGAAGATCGGATCGCTTGGCTAGTCGTCTCCACGCCATTTCTGGAGCTGGAGCGCATATCCCCTAATCGAAGTAGTTCCGATTGGATGTTGGCGCGGTGCCTTTCCAAATCGGCCAGAGAGTCGGGCCTGGAGTCTTCCTTTTCATGCCTGGCGGTATCCCGACGCCCAGGTTTTATCCCGCAAAAGGAGAGAACTCGTAACTCGTCACTTCCGTGACGCGCACCCCTACTCATCGCGTGTCTGGCACGACCCCGATAAACTGTGCTACTCTCTGGCGATGCAGTGCCAGAAAATCTCGGTAATAATTCTGGTTGTTCTTCTCCTGCAGCCCCCCGCTTTCGGCCATAACGAAATCATTCATCAGGAAATGACGGATTTGGCCTATCAAATGATGGTCTGGGTCGAGAGATTCGGCGGACGCCAGACCAACGAGGTGTTTGTCCCGCCCGGCTGGATCGACTTTCAGACGCGCGTCATGGAGGCTCCGGGAAAACTCCGGCTGCGCAATTCGGCGCTTGCGGAAGTTGCCCCACCCAAGTCACTTCATTGCGGGGCGCAAATTGACCCCGTCGCGGACCTTCCGGAAAAGTGGTGGGACAAGCCGTTAGGAAAGGTCAGTTTTCCTCCTACGTACGACTTCTTCCTAAACGGCGGATGCGGTGTTTGGGCCGATTGGGCACTGCATGGTGTGTTCACCAGGCTGGGCACTTCGGACCGTCCTTTCCTTGACCATACCGGCACGGTGATGGGGCTCTGGGCGGCTTCGGCAGACCGCAATTACGATGACACTCATCTATGGATCCGGCCGACCAGCGTTCTGGGACTGGGCAAGGAGAAGGACTTCATTAACGACGCAGGCAACACTGCGGCGGAAGTGATTCTCGTCCCGGTCATCTGCCTCTTCGAATGCATATTCGGAGGTTGCGGCAAATGCAAGTCGGATGCGCGTAAGGCGGCTGACACGATCAACCCCGTCGATGAGATAGAAGGCTGGATTCCCGGAGTGGGCGACATCAGCGGCAACGACTGGGTTGGCTTGTGGCACCACATCAACATGAACGACGGAGCCTCGAACGAGTTTGATGCTCACCAGGGCGAGCTTTTTGAAGAAGCGGGCCCTCCCGGGATGGGGATGGATCCGGTGGATCTCGTGTTAATGGCCGTTATGGATGCCACGGGGCTCTCCGTAAACTATAACGACAGCAACGGTGTGCATCAGTATCAGATTTCGAGTTCACCCGATGGCGCCGCGCTGACGCAGATTCGCGACAAGTCGCAGTGGCAATTTTCAACGCTGCCCCATACCCCGTTTGAGCCCGTGAGTAATCTGGCGGAATACGGATGGCGCCGCTTCTTCGACGCGCCCGAACATTCGGTGCGCAACCTTGCCTGGCCGCTCCATGCGATGGGGGACGCTACGGTTCCGATGCATGTTGTGGCCACTTCCGCGTGGGGGCATCGTCCCTATGAGGACTCTCAGGAATATCTCTGGCCTCAGATTACACTTCAGGACAGTCAGGATCAGGAACAGATTAACTTCATCAATCGGGTGATGCAGCGCGCATTTATCTGGAACGGCAAAATCCTCGCATGGCGCATGGCGCACGGCAACAGCAAGGACGTGCCGGTTCGTGACATCGTGACCGAACTGGCCGGTAACACCCATGCCTACAGCCTGCAAATGCAGGGTCAGACCGGCGGCGCCTGG
>OCTA010005384.1_pt1 | contig 11085 bp, 7 predicted proteins | sample 1538991 | NCBI WGS metagenome assembly OCTA01 (sample SAMEA3539302, study PRJEB22396) | soil metagenome | biome: tundra; feature: field; material: soil | place: USA | collected 2010-05 | depth 0.15 m | reverse complement strand
ACAGCCACAGGAACTTGCCATCGGAGACGAACAATTTGCCCTCGGGCGAGGTGTAGTCCCAACGCATGCGTCCCGGTTTGCGGAGCAGGAGGGTGCCGCTTTCGGTGCGGCGAGGCTGGCCAGGTCCCGTATATGCTTCATGGAAAACGACTTGGAGGGTTTGAGCGTGGTTATAGCGAGCTTCCACGGCTTTGAGCATAGGCCCAAGGCCGGGCGTTTGGGCGGCCAGGGACAGGGGCAGCAGGCACATCAATAGCCGTAGGGGGCTCACAAAGGGGATGACGTGTGGGGGATAGGGAACGTGGAGAGTCTTGGTCGGGGATGGGCGCTGGGAGCCGGGGGCTGGGGTTGGAGGGTGCCGGTTGGCGGCGCGTTTGGTGGGGCCAGCATATGTCATTTCTTGACGAACTAAGCCAATAAGATGTTTAGTTACTATTAGTTACAAAATGGGCGAAGCCAATTTGCGAGGGATGGCCGGGGCAGCCAGGGCGAGCGATCTTGAACTCGTCGAGGCGAATTTGGGGTATGAGGGCATTGTGTCCGGATCCGGTTACGAAGAAAGTTCAGTGTAAGGAAATGGCCCAGGATCAGCCGCCGGTACGTCTGTTCCCAGGATAGCACGAGAAGAAAGGGGTTATCGATTGCGGTGCCGGGGGGCCGAGGGGCTCGGGGCTGAATCTGCGGCTGCAGGCTGGTGAATCCGGCCGCTTCCCAGCCGAAAAACAGCGTCACTGCCTGCGCGCACGCTGCGCGGCTGTTTCTGTTAACTCGGTGAACCGCCGGGCGGCCTGCCCGCCGGCACCCTCGATCGCATCCGGCAACGTTTGAGGCACAAAATCCGTGGCGCCGACGGCCCCAACTTTGAATGTCTTCGCGCGTCGTCGATTGACGTTGCATGACGCGTGTCCATGACACTTCACCTTGGAAACGGTTTGCAATCAGTCGATTACAAACAAATATCAGGCGAAGGGCCAGGCTACGTTTCCGGGGGAGTGGAAATGAGGCTTGGATAAGACCACCTCTGTCTCCCACTGTCGTGAACGGTGCCAAAGAACGACATCACGCGTTCCGAGCCGGACTGGCGCATCGTTGGCAAGATATGGTTGCATGAGGTGTGCGAGGTATAATCAGGACTGAAAGTCTCAAAATAGCCCGAAAGGTACACGTACATGGTTAGGCTTTTGTTGCGCGTCTTCCTGCTTCTTATCCCAGCGTCCCTGTTTGCCGACTCCCACGCGTACGTCGTGGCATCGGGAAGTGATTACACCACGCCAGGGTCGATCACTCCTTTCAATGTCGCGAAGGGCACGGCAGGAGTCGCGTTCTTCGTGCCCATTGGCGGCTATATCATCGCAGTGCCCCCTGGGTCCAGGCAGATCTGGCAGGCCGTGTGCGGCCTCTACGGTTGCGGCTCGGGTCCCTATGCCATCAATGTCCTGAATACATCCGGAAACGTGCTGGCGAGCATCCAGCTAGAGACCTCTATCAGTTCCCTGGTATTCGATGCGCCGGGCCGGTATGCCTACATTTCGCTCACCGATGGGAGACTCGCCAAAATCAACGTTGCCTCTCGAACCATTGTGCAGACAGTCTCTCCTGGCGTTTATGGGCAGTTGGCTCTCTCGAGCGATGGATCGAAGCTTTTCCTGGGCAGTTACTACCCCGGCGTCGCCGTCTTCAATACCCAACCGCTGCGAGGGGCGGGCTTCATTCCGCAAGCTGCGCTCTATTCGATTTTCGTTTTCGGCGACACGCTGCTGGTCACCGATGCGACCGAATTGTACTACTACGACACTAATACTCTACAGCAGACCCAGAGCTCCGTGGTTCCGGCTGACAGTGTGCTGTTCGGCGTCAGCCCGGACGGAAGTAAAATCTATATGACGTCGCAATGCTGCGGCAGCCCCGGGACGATGGCAATCGTGGACTTCGCATCGGGGCAAGTCTTGGTCACGCAGACCTCGTTCCCGGTCGCCGTGTACAACGCTGCATCTCTCTCGCCCGATGGAAGCGAAGTGGTAGTCGCCTCGTCGGCCGTGCTTCTCCTAGATCCCCAGACCCTCGCCACGAAGAAGACTACCTGGACCGTTGGAGGTGGATCTGCCGCCTATCTCGGCTCGCAGACTCTGCTGATTCTCCACACTCAAACGGGCGTCATGATGGTTGTGGATCAGGCGAGTGCCCGGGTGACGGCCAGCTTCCCGTTGGGGCTGAACCCGTCCGGAGAAGTTGCCGACACCAACCGTGGACTCGTGTATGTGGGTTGTAATCCCGACTTCGCGGGCACGCCGAGCGTAGTCAGCACCAAGTTGACCCGGATTGTGGCGAATCTCGACGATTTTTACGGTTTCGTTCCCACCGCGCTTGCCGGCCAGCAGCTCTACGGCGTCAACCTTGGTGAGACGGAAGTCTATAACCTTGCCACCGGGGCGTACGCTCCGCTGCCACCACCCGTCACGGTTCCCCCATACGAATACTGGACCAGCGCCAGGGGCGCGGCCCCGCCGAATGGCAAGACCTATTGGGAACCGTTTAAAGCCTTCAACAGCGTCAGCGTAATCTGGAGCGGCGTCGCCGTGTATTCCACCGCAACCAACGCCTTACTGGCCAGGATTGCGTTGCCTACGGCCTACGCACCCTCGGTGTTCAGCCCGGACTCCGCGAGCGCGTATATCGGCGGTCCGAACGTCATCATGGTCTACAGCACCTCAACCCTACAGAGAATCGCGACGTTCAACTATACAACCACATTCACGGCACTTGCCATCTCGCCGGATGGCACGCTTCTCTACGCCACAGACGGCAGCACGATCTACGTGATCAACGCCGCCACCGGTGCGCAGCAGCAGACCTTCCCGGCGCCCCTGGGAGCGGTAGCGGGGGCGATGGCGATCTCGCCCGACGGGACGGCGCTCTTTTTCTTGGAAGCGGACTTTTTCCCTGGAGGCAACAATACCGTCAATTTTGTCGACACGACAAACGGGCAAATCACCCAAGTGCGCGTGCCCTATCCGCCGACCAGCATCGTAGTCCTGCCGTAAGAGCATTGCGAGGGCTGCCCACTTCATGGCAACAACTGCTCAAAATAACCGGGTTGGGCGATGCCGAGGTTTCTTCCCCTCCGGAATCGGCGGGTCTTTTCCAGCATCCCGTGATCCACTCCTAGCCATGATTTTCAACTGTATTGAGCAGTGCGACGAACGCGCCCGAATTGACGCCCAGAACGTACGGTCCGAAGCTGGGAGACTGAAACCTCCTTCTCGTCCGGACTAGGCTTTCCAGTCCCTCAGAGGTGTCAGCTCTGTTGTGTTCAAGCGGAACATTGTGTCTCTCTTAGGCTAACCGCGATCCACACGCGTCAGCAACCGCCGGCAGCCTTCGCGGAACGTGTCCGGCACCGTCAGCAGGCTGAGCACCAGGAAGGCTTCGGACTCGAAATCGAAGAAGAAGCCAGGCTGCACCAGGACGTTGTCCTCGGCCAGGAGTTCGAGCGCCCATTCTTCTTCGCGGTGGATGCGCGGCACTTGCAGCGTGGCGTACCAGCCGCCTTCGACCGCCAGTGTGCGGCAGGGCGAGTCGGCGGCGATCGCGGATTCGAGCCACGCCAGGTTTGCGCGCACGCGTGCGGCGATCTGCGTCTGAATGCCCTTGCCCAGTTCCAGCAGGCGCGGGGCGGCCTGCTGCACGGGCGTGCTTACGGAAAGATACGTGTCGGCGATCCACTCCAGCTTGTCTTTTGCTTCGGCGCGCGCGGCGGCGGGGCCGGAGATGACGATCCATCCCAGCTTCATTTGCGGCAGGCCGGCGATCTTGGAAAGGCCGCTCATAGAGAAGGCCAGGGTTTCCGTGGCGCCGGCCAGGGTGCGCACCCGCTGCGCGTCTTGGTTGAATGCATAGTCGGCGAAGACTTCGTCTGAGATGAGAGGGAGTCCTAGCGACTGGAGGAACCGCAGCTCATCGCGCTTGAGGAACGATCCAGTTGGATTATTCGGATTCACCAGGACGATGGCCCGCGTCCGCGGGGTGATGGTTGCCGCCAGCGCTTCGCAATCGATCGACCAGCCGCCGTGGTAGACCAGCGGATAGGCGACCACGCGCAACGATTCCATGGTCGCGAGAAATTCGAACAGTGGGTATGACGGCCGCGGGACCAGCACTTCGTCACCCGGATCGGCCAGCAGCTTAAAGAGGTACGCGTACGCCTCGCTGGTGCTGGCGGTGAGCAGCACGCGGTCCGGCTCGACCGTATGACCCGCCTCGGCGTAGTAGCGGCACACGGCTTCGCGCGCGGCCAGCGATCCGGCCGGCTGCGGATCGTACCGGAGGGCGCGCGTGTCGGCAAGCGCTGCCACGATCTGCTCGGGATATGAAAAGCCCGCGTGCGTGGGGTTCGATTCGGTCAAATCCAGGACGGACGCGCCTGTTCGGCGCAACTCGCGAAGGAGGCGCGTGAGGCGGTTGGGCGACGGGTCCCAGTGAAATCGAGACGAAAACATGCTTTGATAGGCTTGATTATATGGCCTTTCGCGGAGTGGATTACCTTTGCATCGATTCTCTGTTCAATGAGGAAGAGCTGCTGGTGCGGCAGACGGCGCGTCAATTCGTGGACGATCGCGTGCTGCCGGCCATTCGCGACTGCTATCGCGATGCGCGCTTCCCCAGCGATCTGGTGCCTGAAATGGGCCGGCTGGGCTTCTTCGGCGCCAACCTGGAGGGTTACGGTTGCGCCGGCATGAGCAACGTGGAGTACGGGCTCATCATGCAGGAGCTGGAGCGCGGCGATTCCGGTGTACGCAGCTTCGTCAGCGTGCAGGGCGCGCTGGTGATGTACCCGATCTTGACGTACGGGTCGGACGAGCAGAAGCAGCAATGGCTGCCGCGCCTGCAAAGCGGCCAGGCGGTGGGATGTTTCGGACTCACCGAGCCGGACTTCGGTTCTAATCCCGCCGGCATGCGCGCTACGGCGCGGCGCGATGGCGGCGATTGGATCCTGAACGGCGAGAAAACCTGGATTACCAGCGGGACGCTGGCCGATGTGGCGATCGTGTGGGCGCGCGCGGAGGAAGGCATCCGCGGATTTCTGGTGGAGAAGGGCACGCCGGGATTCACGTCGTCGGACATTCACGGGAAATGGTCGATGCGGGCGTCGGTAACGTCCAGCCTGTCGCTGGCCGATTGCCGGGTTCCGGCGTGTGCGATGCTGCCCGGGGCGAAGGGGCTGAAGGGACCGTTGGGGTGCCTTTCGCAAGCGCGCTATGGGATCGGCTGGGGTGTGCTGGGTGCGGCCATGGATTGCTACGAGACGGCCCGCCAGTACACGATCCTGCGCAAGCAATTCGACGACCGGCCCATCGCGTCGCATCAACTTGTGCAGGAGAAGCTGGCCTGGATGATCACCGAGATTACCAAGGCGCAATTGCTGGCCGTGCAGACCGGCCGGCTGAAGGATCAAGCGAAGCTGGAGCCCGCGCACATCTCCATGCTGAAGCAAAACAACGCGGCGATGGCGCTGGAGTGCGCGCGGCTCAGCCGGGACCTGCTGGGCGCCAACGGAATCACCGACGAGTATCCGATCATGCGTCACTTATGCAATCTGGAGACGGTGAAGACTTACGAGGGCACGGATCATATCCACACGCTGGTGATTGGAGAAAGGGTCACGGGGATCGCCGCTTATAAATAGGGCAGGCCAGGAGGCCTGTCCCACAACCATGCTCCTTTACGCCCTGACTATCCTGGTGAGCGCCTTCCTGCTGTTCCAGGTACAACCGGTAATTGCCCGCATTATCTTGCCTTGGTTTGGCGGTTCGGCTGCGGTGTGGACCACGTGCCTGCTGTTCTTCCAGTCTGTATTGTTGCTGGGGTACTTGTACTCGCACTGGCTGTACCGGAAGCTGCGGCCGCGGGCGCAGATGCTGGCGCATATTGGGCTGTTAACGGCGAGCGTGGTAGTGTTGCCGATCTGGCCGGCGGCGTCCTGGAAGCCCACCGGCGGTGAGGACCCGACAGCGCGCATCCTGCTGCTGCTGGCGGTCACGGTGGGATTGCCGTATTTCCTGCTTTCGACCACTGGCCCGCTCCTACAGGCCTGGTACGCCCGCCGCTATCGGGGAGCGATGCCTTACCGGCTGTATGCGCTATCGAATGCCGGCTCGATGTTCGCCTTGATCAGTTACCCGGTGCTGTTCGAGCCATGGCTGGGCACGCGCCACCAGGCGGTGAGTTGGTCGGCGGCATACGGCCTCTTCGTCATACTGTGTGCCGGCACGGCGTGGCTGGGACGGGGAACCGCGGCCGCGCCTGCTGAATCGGCGCCGGATGCCCAGGACCCCGCGCGCAGAACCTTCTTCTGGATCGCGCTGCCCGCCTGCGCTTCGATCCTCCTGTTGGCCATCACCAATCACCTGACGCAGAACGTCGCGGCGATTCCTTTTCTCTGGATACTGCCGTTGAGCCTCTACTTACTCAGCTTCATACTGTGCTTCGAAAGCGCGTCGTGGTACCCGCGCACAGTGTTTCTGGGCTTATTCGCGGTGGCGGTGGGCGGCATGGCGTATGCGCTCTCGCCGGAGTTCCAAAACAACCCGGTGAAGGTGATGATCCCCTTCTTCGCGGTGGGCCTGTTTATTTGCTGCATGGTTTGCCACGGAGAACTGGCGCGCTTGAAGCCGCACCCCAGCCGGCTGACGTTTTTCTACGTGACGATCGCGCTGGGCGGGGCGCTGGGGGGAGTCTTCGTGGCGCTGATCGCCCCGCGCGCGTTCTCCGGATTCTATGAGCTGCCGGTGGGGCTGGCAGCGAGCGCGTGCGTGGTTCTGGCGGTCTGGCGCGCAGATGCGGAAAGCGGCCTGAGCGGGTCCTGGAAACGGCCCGCACCGCTGGCTGCCGCGCTTCTGACTCTGGCTGTGACGGGCTATCTGGGATTCGTCATCCATGCGCGCGGCAGAGATGCGCGGCTGATGGTGCGGAACTTCTACGGCGGCTTGAAAGTGATGGACGAGCCTGCCGACGATAGCGACGAACCGGTGCGCAGACTGATGCACGGGACCATCACGCACGGCGAGCAGTTCCTGAATCCAAAGTTCCAGGGGCGGCCCACCACATACTACGGACCGAACTCCGGCGTGGGCCGCGCTATACGGCAGGATCAGGAAGGCGGTCCGGTGCGCGTGGGTGTGATCGGTTTGGGAACCGGCACGCTGGCCGCTTATGGCCGCGCGGGCGATTATTTCCGGTTCTACGAAATCAATCCGCTGGTCTTGCGGCTGGCGCATACGGAGTTCACTTTTCTCAAGATCTGCAAGGCACGGCTGGACGTGGCGCTGGGCGACGCGCGGCTCTCGCTGGAGCGCGAATCGCCCGAGAACTTCGACGTGCTGGCGGTGGACGCGTTTTCGAGCGACGCCATTCCGGTGCATCTGCTCACGCGCGAAGCCTTTGTCTTGTACTTTCGGCATTTGAAGCCGGATGGCGTGCTGGCGGTGCACGTGTCGAACAAGCATCTGGATCTGACACCGGTGGTGAAGCTTGCCGCGGCGTCGCTGCAGAAGGACGCGCGCCTGGTGGACACGGAAGACGAAGGGAATGACGTGTTCGGATCGACGTGGGTGCTGGTGACGTCCGGCGCCGGCTTCTTCGATGGGCCGCTGATGCGCACGGCGGCGGTGGCGGTGCCGCTGCCGCGAAAGACGCGGATGTGGACGGACGATTACAGCAACTTGTTCCAGATTTTGAAGTAGCCGGGCGGCGGGCAGTCGACCAGCCTGCTATACTTCTTTTGCAGGAGCCGGAATTTCCGGCTTTCCGGGACGCCCATGCCTAGCATCGTCAAAATTCAAAAAAAGGGTCAGCTCACTATTCCGACCAGTCTGCGGACCCGGGCTGGCATTGCAGAGGGCGATCTCATTGAGGCCGCTTTTTCGCGCGGCAAGATCATTCTCACGCCGAAAACCGTCATCGACCGCTCAAAGTTTCCCACAGCAAGCGGCGAATATACTCCAGGCCAGCGCCGGATCATCGACGCGGGAATCGCCCAGGGTATTGAAGATTTCAAGCAGGGCCGCTCGCATGGCCCATTTGCGTCAGCGAAGGCGGCCTCCGCGTACATTGAGCGCATGGCAAAAAAGCGCCCAACCGCGAAGCGTAAACCGCGGGTCCGATGAACATTGCTTTTTCCGACCGGGCGCTCAAAGCGATTGTGGGCGCGCCACCCGCAGTCCGAAAGGCCTTTCACAAACAAATCCGATTCTTGGAACACGAATTACGTCATCCGTCGCTACAGTTAAAGAAGTACGACGAGTCCCGTAACCTCTGGCAGGCTCGCATCAACCTCGATTGGCGCTTCTATTTCACGATCGAGGGAGATACGTATCGAATTCAGGATGTTACGCCGCACCCGAAATAATATTCCCTGATCGCTCATTCATACCTCAGGCAGACCATCGGGTCGACGCGCGCGGCGCGGAGCGCGGGGAGCAAGCCTGCCAAGACAGCCACGGCGATGAGCAAGAGGGCCGAGAATGCGAACACCGGCGGTTCGAGTGCGTCGACTCCATACAGCAGGCTGCGCAGCAGCGGTGCGATCTCGTACGCGGCGGCTAGGCCCAGTGCGGCGCCGGCCAGGGCCAGAGCGGCCGTCCGGAACAGGACACCGGTGACAATCACTGCGCGCGATGCTCCCAGCGCCATGCGAATCCCGATTTCGTGGGTGCGCTGCGCCACCGAGTATGCCACCACGCCGTAGATGCCGACAGCGGCGAGCAGCAGCGCGAAGGCCGCGAACAAGGCCATCAGGACGGCTTCAAAACGGCGCGGTGCGATGGAGTCCGCTACGAGTTGGCGCATCACGGCGACGTGCGTGACCGGCTGGTCTTTATCCATGCGCCAGATTTCGGATTTCACTGCGGCGGCCAAACGCGCCGGATCCGATGCGGAGCGCACGGCCAGGGCGAACTCCTCCGGCGCGAACCGCCGCGAGAAGGGAATGTAGAGGTAGGGGTGCACTTCGGAATCGAGGCCGGAAGCGCGGGTATCGTCCACGATGCCGACGACGGTCATTCCCTGGAGCTTGCGGCCCAACGGATCGCGGATGCCAGGCCAGCGCAGGTGGGCGCCTAACTGACTGACGACGGCCACTGTGTTAGTCCCACGGTCATCGGCGCTCGTCTCCCTGCCGGACCTGAGCCGGATGCCCAGCGTGCGAAAGTAGCCGGGCGTGATGGCGCGTACGCGGAACATCACCTGGCGGCTGTCGGCGTCATCGGGCTTCAGCCCCCACCCCTCGGCTTCACCTGTCAAAGGCAGCGTGCTCACGGCCGCCGCGGAGATCACGCCGGGTAGAGCGGCGCACCGGGTAGTGAGTTGATCGGCCAGGGCGGCGCGCTGCTTTTCGTTATACCGCGCATCCGGCAATAACAGCCGCATGGTGAGCACGTTTTCCGCATGGAAGCCCAGCGGCGTGCGGGCCACGGCAGCGAAGCTTTTCGCTAACAGGCTGGCCGCTACTACCAGCACCAGCGAGAGCGCAAACTCCGCCACGATAAGCGCGGGCCGCAAGCTGGAACGCGGTCCGGCGGCGCCACGGCCTCCGAATTTCAGCGCGTCCCCGGTGTCGCGGCGGGCGGTCGCGAGCGCGGGCGCAGTTCCGAACACCAGAGTCGTCAGCAGCGCGAGCCCCACGACGAAAGCCAGCACGCGCGCATCGAGCGCGGCGGCGGAGATTCCGGGAACTCCGGCGGGCGCTATGGCAATCACTGCCCGGATTCCAACGGCTGCCAGCGGAATGGCCAACGCTGCGGCACACACGGCCAGCACCAGCGATTCGGTCAGAAGCTGGCGCACGATACGGGCGCGCGCGGCCCCCAGCGATATGCGCATGGCGATCTCCGCGCGCCGGCGCAGCCCGCGGGCGATCAGCAGATTCGCCACGTTGACGCAGGCGATCAACAACGCGACCACCACTGCTGCGAAGAGGATGGCCAGCGGCCTGCGGACCTGCCTCGAGACGGTGTCCTGCAAGGAACGCACCGTCAGATCCGGTTCGGAAGCCGGATCGCGCAGGATGCGGAGCAGCTCCGCACGCGCCTGGCTCGGCGGAATCCCGGGCCGCAACCGGGCGATCATCGCGAAATTCCAGCAGCCGCGACAGGTACGCTCGTCGTTCATCATCGCCATGGGCCGCCACATCTCCGCGGGCGGAAAGGTCCCGGACCAAATGGGCAATTCCGGCCCGTCGGGAAACTGGAAGCCGGGCGGCATGATGCCGATCACGGTTTGCGGCACGCCGTTGACCAGCACTTTGCGGCCGACCACGCGCGGATCGCCGCCAAAGCGCCGCTTCCAGAGGCCGTCGCCGATGATGACTACGGTGTCGCCTTTGGGTTGGTCTTCCTCGGGCGTAAAGGTACGGCCGAGGCGGGCCTTCGCGCCCAGCAAGCCGAACAGGCTGGCCGATACGCGCGCCGCGGGCACCCGCTCGGGTTCGCCATCGCCCGCCAGATTGAGCGAGACATTGACGAAGAGCGCCGCTTGCTCTATAGAGCGCGCTTCGCGGCGGAATTTGTCGTAGAGCGGCGCGGAGATGGCGCCGCCCGCAGAAATGGCGACGAGCCGCGCGGGATCGCCATATGGCAGCGGCCGCAGCAGGGTGCTGTTTACGATGCTGAAGATGGCGGTGGTGGCGGCGATGCCGAGGGCCAGCGAGAATATGGCGACGGCGGCGAATCCGGGGCTTTTGCGCATGGCGCGAAAGGCGTACCGGGTGTCCTGCGCCAGGGTTTCCAATTGAGGCAGGCCGCGTTGATCGCGATAGCTCTCTTTGGCGCTTTCCACTCCGCCGAATTTCAGCAGGGCTTGGCGGCGGGCTTCGTCCGGAGACAGGCCGCGGGCGAGGTTATCCTCGGTTTGCATTTGCAGGTGGGCTTCCATCTCGGCGGAGAGCTCGCGTTCGCGGCGGGCGCTCGCGAACGTGCCGGTAAGGCGCTTCCAGGTACGGCGCAGGATTCTCATGACGCCTCTCCCCGCAGCGCGAAAAAGCGGCCGATGATTTCGGTAGTCTGCCGCCACTGGTGTGTTTCCGACGCCAGC
>OCTA010005383.1_pt1 | contig 11085 bp, 10 predicted proteins | sample 1538991 | NCBI WGS metagenome assembly OCTA01 (sample SAMEA3539302, study PRJEB22396) | soil metagenome | biome: tundra; feature: field; material: soil | place: USA | collected 2010-05 | depth 0.15 m | reverse complement strand
GGAGTAATAAGGCTGATCACCAGATGTCCATCCGAAGCAAAGTCGTAAAAATGGCCCGGCTGCACCAGCACCCCAGTCTCGCGCAGCAAGACGATGGCAAGGTCCTCGTCGGGGCCCACCACCGGGACCCGCAATACGGCATACCATCCGCCCTCGACTTCCAGCCGGCGACAGAGTTCTTGCGAGGCCAGTTCAGCATCGAGCACAGCGAGATTTCCAGTCATCCGTTGCCGCAACTGGCGCTGTATGCCGTGCCGCTCCTCCAGCATGACCGGAACAGCCCACTGCAGTGGTGTATTCATGGACAGGTAGGTATCGGCGATAACTTCGAGCCGGCTCATCGCATCCGATAGCAGCGACTGTGGGCCGCTCGCCGCAATCCATGCGATTTTCATTTGCGGCAGACCGGAAATTTTCGACAATCCGCTGAGAGTAAACGTCAGCACGCTGCTATTCGACGAAAAGGTGAGCGGCGGATCCTTCCCGAGCGAGTAATCGAGGAACACTTCATCGGCGACCATGGCCATTTCGTTGGCCGCGCAAATGCGATTCAACTCTTCAGCCTCTCGCGGCTTTACGAACGAACCGGTCGGGTTATTGGGGTGCACGGCCAGCACGGCCCGGCAACGCGAAGCTGCCCTGCTCGCGCGTTCCATCGCGGCCTGCGCCGAATGAAAATCGATCTGCCATCCGTGGTCATACACCAGCTCATACCGTTCGAGCTTCACGTCATGGAGATCGGCGAGGAAATCGAAAAGCGGGTAACTCGGGGCTGGGACCAGCACTGTGTCCCCCGGATCGCACAGCAGGCGGAAAAGGAACGCATACGCCTCGCTGGTGCTGGTAGTCAGGATGAGATTGTCGGGCGAGACCTGGCTTCCGTGCGCTGCGTAATAGGTTGACACCGCCTCACGGGCAGCCAGCAGCCCGTTCGGTTCGGGGTTGTAGGTCAGCGCTTCGCCATTCGCCAGCGCCTTCAGCAGCTCATCTTCACGATAACGCAGGCCAATGGTCGTGGGATTGGAAGCCGTCAAATCCAGCACTTCCCTGGTGGCCCTCCGATGCGCCGCCAACGCCTCGGTGTAGCGATTAGTGGCCAAGTTCCACGAGGTGCGCCGGGCGAAGAGGTTGTGCATGAGAGGACGGATTATACAGAAGCAAGGGAGCGGCCCGTCGTAATAAAATTCTGCCGCTGGTTTTGGACTTCGCTATAATCTCAAACCGCAGACAATGCCTGAGGAGGATACACGATGAAGAAGCTGCTTTTCGTGGGCCTGGCGATTCTATTGCTGATGCCGATAGTGGCCGCGGCGCAGAGCGCCTTTGATGGAACGTGGAAGATCGATATGAACAAAGTCGAGTTCCCAAAGAAACCTGACGTTTACGTGCTGCAGAATGGAATGTACGAATGCAAAACCTGCGTGCCACCCTACAAAATTAAGGCTGACGGCACTGACCAGAAAGTTACCGGACATCCGTATTACGACACAGTTGCGATCAAGGTTGTGAACGATCACCAGGTCGAAGAAACCGACAAGAAGGGCGGGAAGACCGTCGGCACTTCAAGTATGACGGTTTCTTCCGACGGCAAGACCCTGACATTCGTCTTCAGCGACAGTAGTAACAGCAACGCGGACCCGGTCACCGGCAAGGGTGAGGCGACTCGCGTCGCCGCGGGCCCTGCCGGTTCGCACGCGACATCGGGCTCCTGGCGGACCACCAAGTTGCAGAACATCTCCGACAACGGCGTGGTGTGGACTTACAAAGTCAGCGGTGACGAGGTGACCATGACCACGCCCACGGGTCAGTCCTACACTGCGAAAGTGAACGGCCCGCAGGCGCCTTTCAAAGGTGATCCGGGTACGACCAGTGTCTCGTTAAAGATGATCGGCAAGAGCGCGCTGGAGGAGACTGACTATCGCAGCGGCAAAGCCATCAGTGTTACAAAATATGTGCTCGCTCCCGATGGCAAGACGATGAAGGCTATGTGGGATGACAAGCTGCGTGGAACAACCGGCGAATTCACCGCGATGAAACAGTAACGCCCTTCCGTCTACTACCCACCCTCTGCCATGTCTAGCCACGGCCCGGCGAGATGGGGTTACGCCCGGGGCGCAAGCCCCGGGTAACCAGCCTCTACGAAAGTGCTCGCTACTGCTCCTACTGGGTTATCGTCTTCACGGCATCGCCCACCTTAAAGCCGGAACCAGAAACTGGCGTGCCTACCGCCGAGATATCATCCACGTCGGTCAGACGAATCACGCCCACGGGAGAAGTCATGCGACGAATTACCGCACCGGTGGAAGGGTCCTTGATCTCTTTCGTCACCCTCTGTACGGTGAGCTGATCCCCAACTTTCAGTCCCGACTTTGACCCGATATTGAGAATGACTTGGCCTCCATCCACAGCGGCGACCAAACCTTCCACGGTAATCGTACGGGCCTCCAGCTTGGAGTTGTCAGCTACCAGTTCCGAGGTCATTTGGGTGACGGCAGCGTTCACAGCCTCGCCGATAATAGTCTGTTGGAAGTCGCTGCTGCCGAAGTCCACGGCGCCGCCGCCGAAACCATGCCAACCGCCGCCGCCACCCAGCAGAGAAGTACTCTCGCGCGAGGACTCACCCTTTCCGGTGGCCACGCCCATGATTTCCGCAGTGTCGATGTTCACCAGACGCGCGTCCACGACGACTACGGCCTTGCTCTTCTTGTGGGAGAATCCGCCGATGCCATATCCACCCCAGCCGCCCCCACCGCCGCCGACATTCGTATTCTTAGTGTCGTTTCCGAATTGGGTAATACTGCCGACGACAATGGCATCCACGCCCAGAATTTTGCCGATCTTCGCAGCCGAGTTCGAATTGGCGCGATCGCTATTGGAGAAGTTCTGCTCGCCCAGGATCTTGTCCATGGCCTTGCGTTCGATTACGGAGTAGGTGCCGTCCTTAACCAGGTCTCTCACCAGCAGGTCTGCAATACCCTTTCCGATGTCCACATTGGTGCCGAAGACCGCCGCCGAAGAGCTCTGGACCGTCGCATAGTCGAAATCGAATATAGCGATCCGCTTCTTACGCGCGTGCGGCGTCCCCGGGGCATCGGCAGTTTGCGCGATGGCGCCGGCCACAAGAAATGCCGCTACAACCAGTATCACCAAGAAGATTCGTTTCATGACCAGTCTCCCCTGCTTCTGAATGTCCTTCCTCATGCCGACACAGAATACGTCCCCTAATCGACCCCGGCTGAGCGCAGCTATGTGTGACGCAATCGGCTAAACCCTGATTTGGCCGGGGATCGTGCGCCGCGATTCTACCACTAAAGCGGCGGTTTCCAACTGGAAATCAAGCCAGTGTTGGAGATTCCGGACGATTGAGTGTCAATTTGGACTACATCCCCGAAAGATTCGCTGCCGGGAAATTCTGAACGAAGCTTACCCCACAGCTTCCGATCATCCTTCGGGGAACTGCCCCTACGCGTTGACCCGCTCCAGTTCGTCGGCATCCACTTCCACAGCGACACTCCGCATGATCAGTTCCAGGGTGAGCACAACCCGTAAGTTGTTTTTCTTGCGGGCCAAAATGCCCACCATACCGGCCAGTGATCCTGACTTAATGCGGGCCCGCTCGCCCACGACCAGGTAAGGGTGAGGCTCAAATCTGCGGAGGCGAAGTCCCGAACGCAACGCCTCGATCTCGAAGTCCGGCAAAGCCAGGGGCTCACGTCCGGAACCAACGATCAAGAGGACGCCGGGTACGGAGAGCACCTGGGTCGTGCCACCTCGTCCGACTCGCGCGAAAACATAGCCGGGAAAGAGGGGCTGCTCCACCTTGACCCTACAACCGTTCTTCCAGCGATGCATCTCCGTGTAAAGAGGCAGAAACGACTCGATCGCTCGAAATTCGAAGTGCCTGGCTACTGCCTTCTCATGACGGGGACTCGTATACACGGCAAACCACCTTGGCGACTCCAAAGCGGAGGAGACCAATGCCCCCGACGAAGACAGGCCTGCACCCAGAACTTCTGGCATGCGCTCATTGACCACATACATAGCTTCGTTGTCCTGACTTCCCGAGGAGTGAGACAAGTGAGCGGCTACTTACATTGTGTTGCGATTAAACGGGCATAAGATTAGGACAACGGTTCTGCCGGGTCAAGCAAAAAAGCGCGCATATTGCTCTTCGGTTGCGAGCACGGCAACCGCCGTTGCTGCATCAAGTTACGTCGTCATAGCTCGCGCGACGGGTGACAGCAAATCCGTTCAAAGTGAGTGCTCACACGCACTTGGTCACAGGAATCACTTTGGTCGCAGGAATCAAAGTCGCGGAGACCCGCTGGGCACGCCAATGGCTTGCGGTTAAAGGCACCACGCCGAACTCATCAAGGCTTGTTTGGATCATGGCTCATTCCCATCGGTACCAGAATCTTCCTCGTAATAGTCGGCCAGTATTCCTTCAGCAGGTTCACTCCTGCGGAAGCAGCCATAGACCAACCATAGTTCTCAAGCGTGTAGCCTACGGTTCTTTGGGCGTCCGGCATATATGTGTTTGCCAACCCTGCTGCCGCCAGTGGCGCTATGACTCCCGGCCAGTTGAACGCTTCCCCTCCGTCATCTCTTCGGACGATCACGACCCGGCGAAGAGCATACTTAACGCTTTGCTTCAAGCTTCCGTCTCCCATCACGAAATAACGTGGATCATCGTGCAATACAGACGACAGGAAGTAGGAGCCGATCAGGTTCGTGCTAGCACGGTTCGCCATCGACGCTCCGTAACGCTTGCCGTAGCCGGTGGCCCCTTGACCGTAGCCGGCGGGACTATCTGCCGCTTGCCCAATGCCCGCGCCGAACCCAGACCCGAGAAACGCAACGGGAGAAATGCTGGTGACGATAGCCAGATTGAACTTTTCGCCTGAGGTCAACGGTTGGCCGCTGTGGGCCAGGTCAGGGAAAAACAGAGAGGGCTTGGTGATCACCTTAGGTTCCCCTGCCTGCTCCTTCTTCCCAGCGATCGAAGCCGAGGTCTGCGGCTGGCTGCTCGCGGAGGATGGAGGCGAATTCGCGTCCGAGGTTTGTGCCAACGCAGGCACCGGTCCTGCAAGCGAGACCACGATCGCGACAGTGGCGGCGATAGCGAACTGAATCACCGTATGATGCGTCCTTGAAACTCGTCCGCTGTAGAGGTTCGTCATAGTCATTTTGCGTGTCTCTCCATGCGTTCTTTGGCGGTCGTCAACGGCCTCTGCAATCGTGTCCTACCGGAAATCCGACGAACCAGAAGTTGCACCACCGCTAGTGTCTTTTCTCGCACATGGACAAACTTCAGCCTCTGCTTCCTATCCAGAAGCGCTACCGCTCCGTCGACTATGAGCTGTAGAAATTGTCCTTAGGAGCCTACCCTACTGCGGCCTATGGTAGGTGTTGAAACTTTAACATCAGCAGGTGCAAAAGTACGAACCCCGTCCACAAATGGCGGGGTTCGTTAGCATTTCGTCGCGGCCCCGTCTTCTGGCCGCTTTGCTGTGACGTTCGCGGACTCAGTGTTGCATGTCGTTCATGGCCCCGCCGCTGCCGCCTTTTTGCGCCAGCATCTTCACCTTGTCGACATGAAGCGTGCCACTGTCGGTCATCTTACCTGTCACTTCCACATGATGGCCTTCATGTCCGGCAAGCGCATCGGGGTTGTCGATACCGACTACCTTTTGGTCCTTGTCGGTCACCAACACCGGCTTCTCGCCTGCCGCGATGCACTTCTTGGCGCATGCCGCATGTTCGGCATTCGCGCCTTTGACGCCGCACTTGGAATCGCTGACCCAGCCGCTCCAGCTCATGTCCTTCGCTGCCGCCAGCACGGTCATGCTGCACAAATAGAGCCCAATTACCAACAACACTTTTTTCTTCATTGTCGAATCTCCTCTTGAATTGCCGCCAGGAGCGGCTTTTTTACAAAGCGGGGAAAGGCCAGCCGATGCCGAGCCACTGCAGAGCCACTCTCATGAACAGCAACCCCGGTGCACTCCCGCCGGTATCTTCACCCTTACCGCAGTACGGAGCAGGAGTCCCCACAGATTTCGCTGTCAACAAGTTTATTCCACAAACAGGTTTTGCGCGATAAAACGTCGCTGAACCGGACAGGAGTCAATACCGAGGGCCCAAGGGGCGGCAGCGGTCCGCAACGCCCCCCAGGAGGGGATCGCCATTTCTGACTATTATTTTCAGCTATCGTGGGGCGTGCTTTGCGTCAGGTTTGGCCTGCGGCTCGACTAGTACGACCTCACCGGGTTTAACGTACCCTAGTTGTTCGCGCGCTTCTTTCTCAACCGCGTTGGGATCTTCCCGTTGCAGGCTATCGACCTGGTGTTGCAGTTGCTCGTTCTTCAGTTTCTCATCGTTAATCTGCTGTTGCAGCCGGACAGCTTCAGCTCGCTTGTCCTCATAAACCTTCATGCCGTTGGCGCCAAAGATCACCTTGTACCCAATGAAAATGGTAAGCACGCCAATGCACAGCGTCGCCAGCACGCGGCGCATACGGTAGAACCAACCTCCAGCAATGCGAATTGTCAGCACCATGGTCACTGCTCCGAAGAGGCTCGTCTCCTCCCGGCAAGTTTCGATTGACACTACACCAACTTTTAGTGGACTTCCGCATGAGCTTGCGCGTCAAGCAAAAGTTTTGGCGAAACGGTAAGAGGAACCAACTTTGGCAAATGGTTGCCGTAACTGTTGACCCTGAGACGCCAACGAAGGTATTTGCTCCCCGCCGTGGTACAGTCTCAACCAAAAATATTCACGGTGAGGTGGGGATGACGACTGCGCGCATTGTGCTGACTACGATCGGACAAAAGCCAGACGCCGAGAAGCTCGCCTTGCAGTTGGTCGAGCGCCGATTGGCGGCCTGCGTCAACATCGTCGGGCCGATCCGCTCGGTGTACCGATGGAAGCAAAAAATCTCGAACGAACCAGAGTACCTGGTGGTGATCAAGACGACCGCTGACCACGCTACGCAACTACGCTCGGCGTTCAAGGAACTGCACCCTTACGAGCTACCTGAATGCGTCGAACTGGCAGTCCAAGGCGGCAGCGAGGATTACTTGGCGTGGCTGGCGGGAGAGGTTAGCGGTTGATCCCTGAGCGCGCCAACAGCGAGATCGCGCAGGTACACGCTGCCGCGGTTACGCCTCGTCTATCTTTCTGCCTCGTCATCCCTTCCCGCAGGAAGCACGGTGTGGCGGGGTGCGGGCATCGGAATTCTGCCCTTGGCCGCCCTCCACAAGATGGCGTTGAGGACGTTGGTGTCCGCGGCATCAGCAACGGAGAAGTTGAGCTTGGCTGATTGCTTGGCGCCGGGAGCATCCGGCCGATTCGCTTGATAGATCATCCCATTGTCACGGTTGCGATAATCAGCTTTGAATGCCGGCTGCTCGCCCGCTCCAGTGAACACGGGCGCCATGACCGCGGCATACGCATCGTTGTTGTTCATGGGTGGAAGTCCCAACAGGACCTCCATCGTGTGGATCATGTTGACCGTAGTGTAGAAGTGATGGTCCACACAAGGCTGCTGTGGCGTGCCCGGTGAATGCTTGCTGATCACCAGCGCGATGCTGCGGTGCGCGTCGACGTGATCGGCGCCATCTTGTGCGTCATCCTCGAGGATGAAGATGGCCGTGTCAGCCCAATAGGGGCTGCTGGATACCGCTTCCACCACGCGCCCCACAGCGAGATCATTGTCCGCAATAGACGCGTTTGGCGTGGGCGATCCCGGACGGGTACCGGCCGTGTGATCGTCAGGCAAGCGCAGGAGCATGAAGTTGGGCGACTGCTCACCCGTGCCAGTCTCGCGAGCGTGCACGAAAGCCCCAAACTCACGCAGAAACTCGTCGGCGCGGAACTGATCGGGATAGCTGAGATTGAAGTCCGCAAAGTTGGGATCGAAGTGGCCGCGCAACTCCGGCTTGTTCGCGGCGGCGTAGGCGATCAGCGGAATCTTGTATTGGTACGGGCTCTTCCCTCCGCCCAGCTTCTCGGGCAGATCTTCGCCCGGCATAACTGCCTTGCGTGCGCACTCAGGCGGGTGGCCGGAGGGTGCGCCGGTCGATGCCGGGCTATTCTGAGTAATCTCATCGCACCACCAAGTGTTCACATATTCGCCATAGTTACGGTAAGTCAGGTTGTGCCGCGCCAGATTGCCCCACAAGTAACCCGTTCCCGGCTCGTTCACATCGGGGATTCCGATGGTCATGGGATTCGCATCGCCGACATACCCCTCATAGTCGTAATCCCGTTCTTTGCCGCGATAGGTAATCTCCCAGGTCTTCTCCGTGTAATCGCTCGTAATGGCCGCCGTGGACCACACGTGTCCATTGCCGGAGACCTCGCCGCTGTCGTAGAAGTTGTCGAGAATTCCGAACTGCCGCGCCAGTTTGTGCTGGTTTGGGGTGATGTCTTCGCCATACATCACCAGCGAGGGATCGCCATTCCCCTCTGGGATGTCACCAAAGAGCTGATCGTAGGTGCGATTTTCCTTAATGATGTAAATCACATGATGGATTGGATTTTCGCCGCGCTGAAAGCTGATTTCTCCGGTGCGGCCTTCCAGCTGATTGCTGCGGACGACCTCTTCGGTGAGTCGGTGGCGGTTGCCTTCCGCTTCGACCAGTGAAACGCGGGCGATCGAGCCCCGAATCAAGGTCGCGATGTAGGGATGGCTGCGCTTGCCGGGACGGCCAGGGTTGTCTTGCCAACCTGCGTTAGGACCTGTTCCCTGCCCTTTCCCGCTCGCAATCAGCAGCTCTCCACCGTGGACCGCTACCGCGGTCGGGTACCACTCTGTGGGAATGAAATAATCCGCACGCTGAGGGTTGGTGGAGTGCATGTCGAACACTGCAACCGCGTCGGCAGATGCGTTGGCGACGTACAACTTGCTTCCGTCCGCTGACTGCGCCAGCGCGTCGGGATAGCTGCCGCCATACGTCTGTCCGGGCAAGCTGGTGCTAAGGTATCGCTCAACGTGGCCGTCTGCGGTTGACACGACAGCAACAGAATCGCGGTTGGAGAGTGTCACGTAGAGATGGCGTTGGTCGGAACTCAACAGTAGCGCTGTCGGATGCGAGGACGCGTCGATATCGCGCGGCGGAGGCATCAGTGCGATCTGACGCACAACTTTGCCAGAGCGCAGATTCAGTTCTGCAACTTGCGATGCATTCCATAACGAACACCAGCCCCGGCTGCCGTCGGCACTCACCACCACGCCGTATGGAAACGCGGAGGGAACATACTTGCCACGGCTCAGATCGAAGCGCTGCAGCACCTTGCCGTTGTGCGCATCGAGCAATACCGCATCGTCGGCAAGATTCTCCGCGATCAGCAGCGCATCGCCGCTTTCGCCCTTTACCACAGCTAGTCCCGCAGGATACGGATTGGCGTAGTCGGCCGCGACACTTTTCGGATTGTAGGTAAATCGTTTTCCGTGACCGAGCGGCGCGCGCGGCAGCTTCACAAAACGCTCCGCCAACAGCATGCCGTTCTGCAAGCGGTACACGGCCACTCCGTTGCCAGTATCACCGGGGTTCTTGCCGTCCGGGTCCGTAACCGACGCCATTGACGCATAAAGACTGGCGCCATCGCTGCTCCAAGCGAGTCCAAGGAAATACGACTGCTTGGCATGAAGGACGAGACGCGGATCGGGGAAGTCTCGCAATCGATTGCTTGGCAAATCGAGCAAGGCGATCGACTGTTGAAAGCGCGACTCGGCTGTGCCGTATCCATTGTTCAAGATGGCGAGGTACTTTCCGTCTGGACGGAGCGCCGCCGCCGTGGGAAAACTGTTGGTAGGCTGCGGGCCTCCGGGGGAAGGCAACTGCAGCAGCTTGCTGGAGGGCAGATGTACTTCCTTTTCCCGCGCAGACGATTGAGCTGCAGCGGGCAGGCTAACCAGACACAGCAATGCAAAGGCGCCGCCAATGCTGCGGGCCTTCATTCCTTCCTCGTGATTACGGACATGGCTTTTCGCTGCCCTGGATCGGTCGAGTCGTGCGCCTTGGTGTTGCTGATTTGCCGTTCGTAGTGCTCCAGAACGCGTGAGACTCCCTCGGCAATGGACTCAGTCCCGGAGACCACCACATCCGCATAGACGATGCTGGGGCGAACGTAGCGCTGGGCCATCGGAGCAACGATCCCGGCATATTGCTCCATGACGGACCCGGGAGTGCGGCCGCGCTCGCGCACATCGCGCGCCTGGCGCCGCGTCAGGCAGACTTCGTCATTCATGTCCACGAAAACCTTGGTGCCCAGCAACTCGCGCAGACTGGGCCAGTGCAAAGTAAACAGTCCCTCGACAATGACGACGCTCGATGGACGCAGCACCTCGGTCCTCCGGGTTCGCGTATGGGTGGCGAAGTCGTACACCGGCAGATGCACAGTTTCGTTGTTGCGCAAGCGAGCAACTTGCTCGACGATGAGTTCGTGATCCAGGGCCTCGGGCGCGTCGAAATTTACCCGTGCTCGTTCCTCCAGCGGCAGGTGCGAGAGGTCCCGATAGTAGCGGTCTAGCGCCAGTACCCTGGCATGAAGTGCGGCGGCAAGATGCGTCGCGAGGTAAGTTTTTCCCGCGCCCGAAGGACCGGCAACGCCAATGAGATACATTTCCGCGGGCATGTGTAATTTAGTTTAGCGCAGAGGCCTGGACGCTCTGTGACCACAGTGTCAATCGGAACTCGCCCGGATCTCCAGATAGCCCTCGATCCTGGGCAACACCGCCCGCAACAGCGCAAGAAACTTGCTGGCCAGGCGCTCACCAGTTTCCAGAACTTCCTCTTCTGTGATCTTTTCACCCGTGATGCCGGCGGCCATGTTCGTCACGCACGAGACCGCCAGCACTTCCATGCCCATGTGCCGCGCGGCAATCACCTCAGAGACGGTGGACATGCCGACCAGGTCGGCGCCGATGGTACGCAAAAAGCGAATCTCCGCCGGGGTTTCAAAGTTGGGACCGGTCACGGCGGCGTACACACCCTCAAAGATGCCTCCGCCCAATCGCTCCGATTCCTCCCGCACGAACTGCCGGAATTGCGCATTGTAGGCGTCCGTCATGTCGGGATG
>OCTA010005382.1_pt1 | contig 11087 bp, 6 predicted proteins | sample 1538991 | NCBI WGS metagenome assembly OCTA01 (sample SAMEA3539302, study PRJEB22396) | soil metagenome | biome: tundra; feature: field; material: soil | place: USA | collected 2010-05 | depth 0.15 m | reverse complement strand
TCCCGGCGGGTGGCAGGATCTCGATATCCGACATGCAGAAGCAACTGCTGCCCATACTATTTGAGGAGGAATGAGCAGGTCGGAAACCTCGGTGGGCATCATCCGTCGTGAAGAGCGGCTGAAACTCGAAGTATTTCGAGATGACGAGGCAGCCGCAGAGGCCGCGGCCGAAATTCTCGCGCCACGTCAAAACCGCGAGTTCAGTCTCGCTAGTTCTGGTAATGTGCTTTTGCGATGCCGAGGCGGCGAATTTTGTTTTGCAGCGTCGTGCGTTTTAGTCCGAGCCGTTCGGCGGCTCCTCCCTTGCCCGCAATTCGCCCCGCCGCGGCTCTCAAAGCATCGGTGATTACATTGGATTCCGCTTGTCGAAAGCTAGAGATCGAACTGCTGACAACACCAATCTCCGAAGAAGGACGAAGCTCGGAAATCGGCACCTCTAGCTCATCGCCGCGTGTAAGGATAACGGCGCGTTCGATAAAGTTCGCCAGCTCCCGAACATTCCCTCTCCACGAGTGGTTCGTTAGAACTTCCATGGTCTGCCTTGATACCGATGTGATCTGTTTTCGCATGCGTTGCGACAGCTTCGAAACAAAATAGTTCACCAGCAGCGGAATGTCCTCGCGCCGTTCCCGAAGAGGCGGGATCTCAATCGGGAAGACGTTGAACCGATAGAAAAGATCCTCGCGGAACTTCTCTTCCCGAATCATGGCAGGAAGATCGCGATGCGTGGCGGCAATCAGCCGCACGTTCACGCTGATCGTCTTGGAGCTTCCCAGCCGCTCGAACTCCTGCTCCTGCACAGCCCGCAATAATTTCGGCTGCAGCTCCAGGCTGATGTCGCCGATCTCATCTAGAAACAGCGAGCCGCCATCGGCCAGCTCAAATCTGCCCTTTCTTTGTATCAGGGCGCCAGTGAAGGCTCCCTTCTCGTGCCCGAACAGTTCGCTTTCCAATAGGCCCGATGGAATGGCCGCGCAGTTCATGCGCACATAGGCGCGCTCGCGCCGGGAGCTTAAGTTGTGGATGGCGCGTGCGATCAACTCCTTGCCGGTTCCTGTCTCACCGTGAAGTAGCACTGTGGAATCCGTAGGCGCAACGATCGCGATTTGTTCCAGCACCTTGTGAATGGCTGAGCTCTTGCCAATGATGCCTTCGAAGCAGTAGTCAGAGCTGATTTCAGGTTCGAGATAGAACTGATCGGCTTCGAGCCCAATCACGTTGGGAAAACCTGTTCCTGCGAAGCCTTCGAGGTCTGTGAAAGCAACAGTCGCGTGTGCCATAGTCTCCTCCCTACCTTTGCACTTGCAGTGCTTTGCGAACTTTTGTACGAAGAAAGTGACTAGCAGAGAGATATCCTCTTTGCGTTGCCGCAGTCACAGATCGGACGCGGCCTCCGGATGCCAGGCGGATAGTTTCCACGTTGATAGCCGCCATAATGAGAATGGCAAGTGAGAACCTGCGGCAGCTTTCAGCAGTGACGCAAAACATGGCTAATTGCTCCGATCTGCGCGGCCCTGGGAAATCGGTTCCAAAGCTGGCACGGGATAGCGCGGTCGGTTTGTGTGGGAATGAACGTCATATGTCCCCTCAATCCGCAAAAGGTGGATAGCCGCTAAGCTGATCTCTTCGTCTGTGGGCAAAACTCGATGATTTTTCCGAGTTGCGGCTGAGCCACCGTCCGCAACGGTTTCCGAAAGTTCTGCGGTATGTAAAACTCAATCACTTTTGCCATGACAATCTCCTAGATCCTAGTGAATCTCGGTGCGCGCAGCTGTGCCAGATGGTTCGCTCGTCTTCGTCGGTCGCTATCAGTGCGTTCTGCGAGGTTCATTGCAGCCATGATTAGAACTTCCTGTAGCGTGAAACCGCGAGTTGTGATCTTCCACATAAGCGCCTCCAAAGAGGAAATCGAGATTCAACTGAGGTCCTTGTTCATGCGGTGAGTGTGGAATAACCTGCGCCTGCTCACAAGGTCAGATCTGGTGATTGTGGTCTGGGAATATGGTGGCGTCCCCTGGTTGTACTTCCTGGAGAGGGAGATTGCATACTTTTGGAGGATTGAACGTTACCCTTTTGGGGGATTGAACGTTGTCTAGTGGCGCGGGTCTTGGAGGTGTTTTCTTCCGTAGAGTCGGGCGTCAATGGACCACAATCCGGGTCCGATCATCGCCACTGTGGCGCCCAGGCCAGCCAGCAGGATGGCGGTCAGGGAATTGCCCAACGACGCCAAGAATATCCAGACCTCGACAATGGCAATCGTGATGCCGGCTACTGGCGTCCAGAGGCCAAGAAGGAGCAGTGTGCCCGCGACAGCCGCCACCAGATGCGGGAGGCTGGGCGCCAATCTAGTTGGTTCAAGGAAATGCGTGGCTCCGAAATAGAGCAGAAACGTGCCCGTCAGTAGGCGCTGAAGCAAAAGACCCGCGCCAGGCCAGCCCTCGGCGAATGTGGAAAAGAGACGTTGCAGACGTGTTCTCCCATTACAGGTCTCATGCTAGTTGATCTTTGAAAGACATCGAAAGGGTAAAAAGTAGGATTTACAAGTCCTACCGCTGGGGCGCCTCTAACTCGATGATCCCGCGCTGTAGGGCAATGGTGACGGCATGCGCCCGATCGTTGGCACCCAACTTGGAGAGTATGTTCGAGATGTGGTTCTTGACAGTGGTTTCTCCGATGCAGAGCTTGTCGGCGATTTGCTTATTGGCATTGCCTGCGCCAATCAGACGAAGCACCTCAATTTCGCGCGAACTCAGCTGATCGTCGGCAGCGTGCTCAGCCAGCTCCGCCGCAATCTCGGGCGGAATTCGCTTGCGCCCGGCATGAATCGTGCGGATTGCCTCCAGCAGTTCTGTGCGGACGTTTCCTTTCAGCAGGTAACCCCGCGCACCCGCCTTGATCGCCCGTAGGACTTGAACATCACCGGCATAGGTCGACAAGACCAGGATCTTGGCATCAGGGAATTCGCTTCTAATCCGGCTGATGGCTTCGGTGCCGTTCACATTCGGCATTTGCAGGTCCATCAGGGTCACGTCGGGGCGGTGCAGTCGAAATCGCGCGATGGCCTCCTCCCCGTCACACGCCTCAGCTACCATTTCCATATCGGGCTGCGTTTTGATGAGGGCCGCGATGCCCTGGCGCAAGAGCGGATGATCATCAACCGTCATGATCCGAATCGAACTAGGAGCGGTGCTCATAGATCCTCGTCTTCCGGAACAGCTTAAATCTACCCCCACCGCCAGATTTTTCATAGGCGATAGCGGCTGGAACCGTCAAACGCACTTCTGTGCCGGCGCCCGCTTCGCTCCAGATATCCAATCGGGCTCCAATCCCTTCTGCCCGTTCATACAAACCAGGCAGGCCCCAATGGCCGGCCCGACCGTGATCTTTCAACACTTTTGGATCGATTCCTTTTCCATCATCTCTTACGACCAAGAGAAAAGCATCGTCATCATAGCGTAGCTCGGCTTCAATGCTCCGGGCGTGTGCGTGGCGATAAGTATTGCGCAGCAACTCTCGCGCGATTCGACAGATTTCTTCCCTGATCATCGCCCGCTTCACTCGCCGCTCGCCCTCCACAATCACCCGCAAAGACGGAGCACTGTCACCATCCTTCTGTGAGGACGCCAGTTCGCGCCCTGTTGCCAGCAGCATCTGTTCGAGGTTGCTTTCCTCGGATGACCCCGAACGTAATGCCTGAATCGCACCACGACCCTCCGCGATTGCCTGATCTGCGGAAACTAGTGCGCTGTCGAGAGCGTCAGATGCTTCTTCGGGACGATCCGGGAGGTGATAGCGGGCAGCCTGAAAGCGGAACACCAAACCCTGAAAACTTTGCAAAAGTGTGTCGTGCAGGTCTCGCGCAATACGTGTGCGTTCGCTTACGCGCTCTTCCAGACGTATGTTGAACTGATGCGCTAGTTGCCGGACACGGAACTGGTAGCCGCACCACAGCAGTATCAGGATACTCGCCGCGCAAAGGGCCCGAAACCAATTCGTCTGGTAAAAGTGCGGCCGCAGCGCGAAACGCACGCTGGCCTCCTGATCGCTCCAGATGCCGAAGTTGTTTGCCGCAAGCACGTGGAACGAGTACTCTCCGGGATCCATGTTCGTGTAGTGCGCAGTATGGTGCGTGCGGGCGTCCACCCAGTCCTTATCAAAGGGTTCGAGCCGGTACTTGAAATGCAATTTTTCCGGAGCCGAGAAACTCAGGGCTGTAAAGCGAAAATCGAATGTGTTGTTGCCGGGCGGAACGGAAGTCCGGCCCTTGCCCGCCAGCGGCAACTTGTTGGCCCATGCCTCCTCCAGCACCACGGGGGGAGGAAAGCGATTACCCGCAGTTGGGTCAATAGCCACCACGCCGCGCAGGGTGGGAAACCATATCCGCCCATCGCGAGTTATCCAGCCTCCCGGGCTCCCACCATTGGATTCGGTGCTTCTCATGCCTTCCGCGGCCCCGTACGACACGGGTGAAAGGAAAGAGATTTTCCCATCCGCAAAGTTATTTAGCTCCTTCAGGCTGAGCCGAAATACACTCTGATTGGAACTGAACCAGAGATTGCCCTCGCCATCCTCCAACAGGCCCAGCAGCAAGTTGTCGGGCAGACCGTCTTGGGTGGTGATCGCCCTAAACCGGCCGTCTCGGAAACGGTTCAATCCCCCGCCGTACGTCGCAACCCAGAGAGTTCCGGTCGAATCCTGGTGGATGTCATAGACGGAGTTACTCGACAACCCTTGCTTCCGGTCGTAAGTCACAATTTCGCTGCCGCGTATGTACCTGAGCCCTGCGAGACCGCCCAGCCATAGGCCACCGTCTCGATCCTCGGCGATTGCGCGCACGTCTGAGATGCCGGGGACTTGCTCCAATATTCCCTCGCGAAAGCGGTACAGGCCGCCGGGACGATCCTCGGTCAGCGCACCAATCCAGAGCGCGCCCTCCCGGTCCTGAAAAATGATTTTCACCGCAGGGGCGTTAACATTGAAATGGCTCAGCACACCCGATCGAAGGCGATACAGGCCGCCGTACCCGCCGAACCACAGGTCGCCATCGCTTGTTTGGGCAACGGCCAGAACGTCCGCCACGCCCGGGACCAGATGAAACCGATGCCCATCGAACCAGTAGAGCAAATCTCCGCCCAGCCAGATGCGACCCTCCCGATCCTGAAACACGCTACTGAAGTTCGAGTCCGATAACCCTTCGTCTTTTCCGTAGGCTGTCAAGGGGGCTCGCCGGAGACGAATCAGCCCTCTTCCAGTGGTTCCAAACCATAGATTGCCTTCGCGACCCACGAACAGGCTGCGAACTTTGAGCAATTCGCCGGCATTCGCTGGTAACGGTAGTGCTTCGGGAGGACTGACCCTGCCATTTACAATGCGGCTGAGGCCGGCTGGCGTGCGCAGCAGCAATTCCCCATCTGCGTCCTCCGTCATAGCAAACGAATACAAAAGAAGCTCAAATGTCAACTCACGGCGCTTAACCGGCGGCAGCGGAACATCCGAGAATACGCCCTGGTAATAGCGCACTAGACGATACTGGTCACGAAAAGCAATCCAGACACTTCCGTCGGGAGCTTCGTGTACGAAAAAAACGCTTGGCTCAGTGGAATGCAGAGTCGCGACGGAGCCATCGGCTGCGAAACGCACAACATCCTGTCCGCAACGGAACCACCTGCTTCCGTCCCGAGCCTGCAGAAAGAATTCTCGGACCGCTTTTCCGCGGTGAGTGGGATAGGCTTCCAGCTTTGTGCCGGCAAAATGCGCTACACCTCCCGCTGCAGTGTTGATCCAGACCTTCCCTTCGGTATCGCCCCGGATCGAAGTGACCCACCTGTTTGGCAAGCCGTCGCGTTCGGTGTAGGTGGTGGCAACACCATCCTGCAGCCGGATGAGACCGCCGTCCACAGTGCCGATCCACAATGCCCCGGAGCGACTTTCGTACAGAGAGACAATCTGATCGCTGCCGAAACCTGGCGTATTCGCCGAATCGAAAACCGTGAAGCGCTCGCCATCGAAGCGCGCGAGTCCCCCGAACGTGCCTATCCAGATATAGCCGTGGTGGTCCTGCAGCATCGCATTCACGGAGTTCTGCGGCAGACCCTCTTCCGTGTGCCAAACCCTTGTGACGTACTGCGTGGGTGTCGATTGTGCGTGCACAGGAGCGATTGAGAAATTGGCAAGCAAAGAAACCGCGCTCGCCAGCAACAACACGCAGACACAAGATCGCAACTGGGATCGCGCTATGGTACGTAGCGGACTAAAGCGAAGCAGAAGCGGTCGGCGAGAAGCCATTTTTTTCAATTTCGCAGCCAGACACTATCGTCCCATTCAGGAGCGCACTGCCTTCTATTACCAGCGAATTTAGCATTCTCGTCGTGGTTTGTCAGGTGTTCTAGAACCGATCAACTCATTTGATAAATGATTTGGGAGAGTACACGACTGCGAGAAATCGCGGCGCAGAGCGATTTTGAAAGTGAACGCGAGCCGCGCCGCTGAGTACCGCAAAATCTTTCATGCTTGACAGTCAACTCTCAGCTTGAGTAGTGTGACATTCGCAAATTCCTCGAAAGTCGTCAGTTCATCCTCCCGGAAAAAAGGAGGGGGTATGAAAAAAACAGCCACCTGCGGGGAGAAGCTTATTCTCTCTGTGCTGCGCGTATTCTGCCTCGTTAGTTTTGTCTCGGTCGCTGCTTATAGCCAGAACTCACAGGGAACGATTCTCGGGCACGTGCAAGATTCTTCCGCCGCCGCCGTCGCTGGCGCGAACGTAACCGCCACGAACGTCAACACCAACGTGACCAACCACTTCACTACCAAGAGCGCCGGCGATTACTTGTTCGTGAACATGATTCCGGGCACATATCAGGTGAAGGTTGAGCGCGACGGTTTCAAGATGGAGGTCAGCGGCAATCTGATTCTCGAAGTAGATCAGACTCTGCGCCAGGACTTCACACTGCAGGTCGGCACTACCAGGGAAACGATTACGGTCGCGGCCGATGCCCAGATGGTGCAGGCGGACAACACAACGACCGGCAACGTTCTGGATCAGAAGGCAATTGAGGAACTGCCTTCGAGCGGGCGCGATTTCAACAACCTTCTGGGCCTGGTCGCAGGCGCAGGCAACGTCACGGGTGGTTCGCAACTCTACTGGGCAAACCACAGCCTGAACAATACCTTCACTGAAGTCAGCCTGAACGGCGAGCGGCCGGAGTCTATCAGTTTTATGGTGGATGGGGTGGCCGACACCGACAACTTCTTCGCGACCTCGTCGGGCATCCCCTCAGAATTTGCCATTCAGGAATTCAAGGTGCAAACGGGCCTTTACTCCGCCGAATACGGGCAAGGCGCCGGCCAGGTCAACGTGGCTATCAAGTCCGGCACGAACCAATTGCACGGGCAAGCGTACGACTACATTCAGAACGACGCGTTCAACCCCAAGAGTCCGCTGCAGGAGTATCAGCATGCCTACCTGAACGCTCCTGTGCCGAAGGTGGCACCATTTAAACAGAACCAGTTTGGCGGTACACTCGGCGGACCACTTCGGATTCCTGGCCTCTACAACGGACGAAACAAGACCTTTTGGTTCTTCGCCTATGACGGCGGGCGACAACACACGTCCCCCCCGCAAAATCCGATACAAGTTCCGACGGCCAAGGAACGGTCTGGCGATTTCTCTGATTGGCCTTGGCCGCTCGATGACCCGACCACGACGGTTTGCAATCCAGCTTGCGATGCAACAACCCGTAAGGCTTTCCCCGGCAACCAGATTCCGTCCGGGGAAATCAACTCGATGGGACAAAAACTCGCAAATCTCTATCCCTTGCCCAACATCAACTGCACGATGCCATGCAACAACTATCTGGCACAGGTTCTCGATACCATCACTACCGACAACGAGACCTTCCGCGTGGACGAGAATCTAGGCGACAAAGACCGGCTTTACTTCACCGGGAATATAAGAAGAGACATTGAACCGCACCCTCGAATCCTGTACTACAACGGGTCCGAGAACTTTACCCGAGCGCAGGTCTTTGGACTGAATTGGGAACGGACCTTCAACTCCACCACCATTAACACAGTGCGCATCGGCTACAACCACCTGTTTTTCGCGACCAATGGCATCACAGCTTTCGGACCGAATCTGCAGGCGAACCTCGGCTTCGCCAATGCTCCTGCCACTCCCGCCCTTTACGGGCTTCCGAATATCGGTCCTAGCCAGAACTATCCTCGCCTGGGCAATGGCAACAATGGAACCAACACCAAGAGCGGGACGTACCAATTCATCGAGAATCTGAAACTGATTCGCGGCAAACATGCACTTACCTTCGGCGTGGATATCCGCCGTCTGCGCGAATTTGAGGAGGACAATTTCCTAGGCAATGGCACAATCAGATTCAACGGCCAATACACGGCCAACTGTAATCGAGGAGCTTCGGGCTGCAACGTTGGATCAGGTTCCGCTCTCGGTCCTGGGCTCGGCAATTCCATCGCCGATATGCTGTTGAGCGATCCTAGTAACCTTTCTGGCCCATACCCGCTTGGCGTTGACTACCTCCACACTTTTGGTACCAATTGGAACTTCTTCGCGCAGGATGACATTCGCGTCACACCACGTCTCACCATGAACCTGGGTCTGCGTTACGAATTGCCGCCTGCATTTCACAGCATCAACGACAGCGGATGGGGTTTTAATCCCGCCAACGGAGGCAGCCTCGACTGGGTGAGCAAGAGCTTCGTACAAGGGGTTTATGCAACCGCGTCGGCCCAGAACCCACCCGTCACGTTGAATCCGGCTTTCCTCAACTGCTGCATTCAAAACTCTCTGGTTCCGCAAGACAAGAAGGATTTCGCCCCGCGCATCGGCCTCTCATGGCGACCCTTCAGCAGCGACCGTTTCGTGGTGCGCACGGGCTACGGAATTTTCTACGAAACTTACATGCGTTATTACGACCAGGTGCAGAACTATGACGACAACAGCCTCCAGACGACGCTGCCGGCCAGCTATCCCACCGGAGGCGAGGTTGGCAATGAGCAGCAGTCGCTAGGGCCGCGCCTCAACCAGTTATGGTCGCCACCTATTCATGGCTTAGGAGGTACGGTGGGAAGCGGTGTATTTGCGCTTCCATCGTGGGACAGTATCGACTTCACGGGTATCGACTACATCCTGAATCAGGTGAACTGGCCTAAGAACCATAACCCGTACAGCCAGCAGTGGACTCTGGATACTCAATTTGCCGTAACTCCCACGCTGCTGCTGGATGTCGGCTATGTAGGCTCCCGTGCTTCGCGCCTCTCGACATATTGGCTGTTTAACACCGCGCACCTTCCGAAGGTTCCGGCGGACAACTGCAACTACTTGTTCGACGCCTCCCAGGCAACGGGAAGCAATGCCAGTTGCGCCGCGGATCCCAATTTCCAGCCCATCGACACGCGCGTGCCGTTCCCCGGCCTACCCTCGATGATGTATGCCAACGCGAATATTTTGAGCTCGAATTACAACTCCCTCCAAGTTCAGCTGCGGCAGCGCTACAGCCACGGCCTGACCTACAACATTGCCTACACGTGGTCCAAGTCTCTGGATGACTTCTCCGGCAACAACGTCTCTGGAACTGGTGGTTTCATCCAGGATGCTCACAATATTGCTGGTGACTACGGCCCGTCCAGCTTTAATCAGCCCCAGCGCCTTACCGCCAATGGAAGCTGGGAGTTGCCGGTTGGCAAAAACAAACGCTGGTCACTGGGACCGGCCAATTGGGTTCTCGGCGGCTGGAAGGCGAGCGGAATTTACACCATCACCTCCGGCCGGACTTTCACTGTGTATGGGTGTACCGTCTGTGGCTTTGACGAGATGGGCGTGTCTTTCCCCAGCCGATATCGCCCGGACCAAACAAGCGATCCGAACAGCGGCTTCACTCGGAGCTACACGGAATGGTTCAATCCCAACGTTTTTTCTCTCGTCCCACAGGGGACATATGGCAACGAGGGAAAGGGCGAACTGCGCGGGCCGTTCTACGAGGATCTCGACCTGAGCTTCGCCAAAGTCTTCCCCATTACCGAACGCCAGCACATGCAGGTGCGGTTTGAGATGTTCAATGCCGGTTCAACCTGGCACCATGGGGCTTGGTTCCCCTGCGCCAGCGTTCCCAGTTGCGGCAGCACACCCTTGGGATCGCTCGTTCCAGTCCAGAACCCCGTCTACGTCTCGCCCTCGGTGTGGGCGCGTGACAATCTCTGGCAGGGACATACCATCCAGTTGAGCGCCGTTTATTCCTTCTAACATACGGGCCGCCATTTTCGGTTGGTGGCCTCAACGGCGGCCTCAACCCGCTGTACCAAATCGGCGGCCCGCGCTCGATCCAACTAGCGCTCAAGCTGCAGTTTTGAAAAAGATAATTTGGCGTTTATGGTGATTGCTGTTTATCCCCGACTATTGAGTCTATTGGGGCTGATTCGGGCAGATGGATTCGTACAGGCCTACAACACTCAGGTCGCGGTCGAAAAAGGATGCCAGTTGATTGTGGCGCAGGCAGTCCCACATGGAGCCCAGGTTGATCGATAAAACTACGGCCCCGGTCTGGCCGAGAGAGTCACTACGGTATAGTGCTCGATCCGGCCCAGGGTGAACTCGCCGACGCTCCCGTGCAGAGAGAGGCCAGCCAACTGAGGCTGGGCCGCGTCCGGCGAAAGGACCTTTATCTCCCAGCGGCTCAGGTCCTGGACCAGCCCGCTCAGGTCCAGCCGGACTTTCACGTTCTCTGCCGGGGCCTGGTGATAGTAGTTGAGCAAGTGGAGAATCAAAGTCCGACCGTCGGGTTTCCGACTCAGCTGGCCCAGTACGTAACCGCGCGGCTCCAGGCTGAGGCGAGGCCCTCCAGCTGCGGCTTGGGCGCGCGTCGCAATTCCCGGCTCCTCCTTTCCGGCCCTGGCCCTGATGATGACACCCCCCCCGGCGGTGAACGTATCCAACCGGGCCTTTTGCTCGGCGCTGAGCTTGGGCAGGTCAGCCGGCATGACCAGCACCTTGAACCGGTCCAGGGGGACTCCCTTGTCCAGGTGCGCGAGCACTTTGGTCTCGAAGAAGACGCTCTGCTTGA
>OCTA010005380.1_pt1 | contig 11090 bp, 12 predicted proteins | sample 1538991 | NCBI WGS metagenome assembly OCTA01 (sample SAMEA3539302, study PRJEB22396) | soil metagenome | biome: tundra; feature: field; material: soil | place: USA | collected 2010-05 | depth 0.15 m | reverse complement strand
CGTTCGTTCTGAGCCAGGATCAAACTCTCCAGTTGAATCTGGTGAGTCTCCGAGTCGCCGACTTCCGGATTAGGGACAGCCTGCGGAGCTCGGACTCTGGCTTGGTTTGGAGATCGCTTCGTTCACGTCGGGTCGAGATGACCACGGCGGAGTTCGCGTCTCCGTAACCTACTCGTCGTCGCCTCGTGGCTCGCTTGCGCGATACACGAGACGCTTTGTCGAGCGTACGATTCAGTTTTCAAGGACCGAGGGAACCGTTGGTTCCGGGGTCGGGGGCGATACTCTAGTTTCCCGTCGGGACTTCGTCAAGAGCGGTGAGTGTTTATTTCGCTCGGTCTTGAGTGGTTGTGGCGGGCTAAGTGACGTGACTGAAGCGATCGTGGCGGGAGAGATCGTTGATCTCGGCCGCGAAAGTTATTCACAAGCTTTCCAGAGGGAAGCTCCGGTAATTCTTAGGGATGTTCTTCGCTCTGCGCAGCCACCGCAGTTCGTTGCGGCTTGCTGTTGGGCGGCGGACTCTAGTCGCGGGGCGCTTCCTGTCAAAGGATTTCTTTGGGGTCGCGTTCCGTTCGTCGCCGTCGTCCGCCCGCCGCCCGTTCATTCGGCAACGAGGGCGTCCATGTACCAGAAGCCGCACGATTCGCGAACCAAAGTGAACTCGATCCCAGAAAAAGTCCGGACCCGCCAGGCGCGCTCATGTTCCGGGAGGACCGTGCGGAAGCGACCGAGGATCTCGAGAGGGTCCTCGCGATCGGAAAAACGTAGGGCTCTCGGGGTGTTACGCGCGTCGATGACCACCTCGGCGGTGTGCCACGAGCTCGGAGCCGGCGGCCAGCCGGCTTCGTTGGCCAGACGATGCACGCAAACGGGGAGCGCGCGCGTCAGGCCGCGGAAGCCGGCTCCTCGCGCGAGGCACAAGACCAAGGCGTAGCTCTCCGGCAGCCGCTGCACGACGAAGCTTGCACGCGAGGCGCGGACAAGGACTCGACGCGCTTCGCCGAGCGCCTGAGCGATGGATCGCTGCGCGAGCGTTTGGTCGAGAACGATCCTCAGGTGCGCGGCGGCCACCTTCAGGTCGTACGGGTTGCGAGAGCCGGCGTAATCGACGGTCTCCCCGTCCCTGTCGACGAGTGCAGCGGCACGCGCGCCGGGTACCCGGATGACCAGATCGCCGAGAATCGCGGCGAACGCGCTCTCGTGCTGGTCGCGCTGGAGAACGTCGTCGTTGCCGCTGCGGCGCCGTAGGGCCGCCCTTGCCTTCACGGCGACGCCGTCGCCCGCGCCATGAGATCGTCCGCCGCGGGGTCCGTCTCGACGTGACCGTTCGACCGGAGCACGCGGAGAAGGGCCTCGAGTCGCATGCGGGAGCGCACATTCCGCACAGCACCCGCATGCGCGCCTCGCTGCGCTTCCGCTTCGGCCGCGCTCGCGGGTGTCTTTCGCTCGACGAGTTCGAGCACGTGCCAGCCGAATGGCGTGGCGACGATAGGGCTCGGGTCGAAGGGAGTGCGAAGTGCGAACGCGGCGGCGACGAAGCCTGCATCCAGCTCGGCACCGGATGGATCGATCCCATCGGCAGCGAACGGACCGACCGTCTGGGCGATGAGCGTCGCGTTCGAACGAGGGACCGAATTGGCGCGCTTCACGAACTCGTCCGCACTGCGAGCGCCGGCAACGGCCTGCCGCGTCGTTCGCGCGAGGGCCAAGGCGTCCTCTTCGCGCAGCGTGGGCGACCGAAGCACGACCGCCTGGACGACGAGAACGGACGCGAGCTCGTCGTCGCTCGGCGGGCCCGCCCGGCTCGCCTCGTCGGCAAAGCGAGAAGGGATCCCGCGAGCGAGAGCCGTCGTTTGCGCCCATGCCACCGAGGGAGCGGCGGCGAAGCCGCGGGCGCTCGCTCCTTGCGCCGCCAGCGCGTCTCCGACGAGTTCGTCCAGAGCCTCTCGAGCGGATAGTCCCTGCGCTCCGGCGACGGCCGCGACCAGCGACGGGGGAATCGCCACATCGCCGACGCGGGCGACGGCCCCATCATCGAGGGGCGCCCGCTCGACCGCCGGCGGCGCCTTTCCTCCGCAATGAACCAGTGCGGCCACCGCGATGGCCGAGATGAGCAGGGCGCGCCGAGCGCTCACGCCTTCGCCCCGGACTTCGCGATCTTCACGGAAGCGTAGAGCGAGCTCGTTCCCACGGCCAGCCAGTAGATCGCCTGTATGTCGTCGGAGCGCGTGAGCGCGGTCTCACCGGCCATGAACGCACCCCCGGCCGTGACGACCAAGAGGATCGCGACGACGTCGATCGCTTGCATCGGCCCGAGAACGATATCAGCCTCTGCCTGCCAGAAGCAGGCCAGAGAGAGCCAGCACTCCGAGCAAGGCCAGGGGCAGCACAACCATGAGCCAACGGGCACGAACGCGTCGATTTTCACGTGCTTCGTGCCGCGCCAGAGCGATCTCGGCCGACGCTCCGATGACTCCAAGGCCCGTTGCAACGGCCACGAGGCGTACGAGCAGCGCGCGCTCGACGTCGACGACCCCCCATCCCACGCATTGCAGCGCGAGCGCCAGCGCCGTTCCGCCGCCCAGGTAGAGCGCGTCTCCGCGCGCGAGTGTCCGACGGGGTTCGAGGGGAGCGCCCTCGAGGACCCGCGCCGCTTGAAGGCGGTCGCCGAGCGCGGGACCGGCGCAGGCGAGCGCGAAGAGCGCCCAGCCCAGCATCCCTGCCAAGCCTTGCGGGGTGTCGATGGCGACGGGGCGCAGGGCCGCAGGAGCGAATGTCCATGCGACGACGCTCGCGGCAGCAAACGCGACGAGGGACGCGAGGCGCGACGGCCCCTTCCACCATCGTTCGGCTGCCGCTCCGGCGAAGAGAGCCACCAGGGCGACGCCGGCGGCGGCCTTGGCGGCGAGCGGAGCGCCGCGATAGCCGGCCGCCGGCGCGACGGTCACGGCCCAGGCGTAAGCGCCGGCGATCACGACCTGCGACGACGGACTCTTCGCGGGGAGCCTGCCGAGGATGCCCACTACGCTGCTCGCCTCACCCCCGCAGCAAGCGCTGCGGCGCGATCGGCGTGCCGACGCCGTCCCCCTGGCCTTGGCCGTCCTCGTCGTCGACTGCCGCCGGCAGCCCGAGGGCACGCCAGAGGCGCTGGTCGAGGAGGTGGCTGGGGCGCACGTTCTGGAGGGCGCTCAGCATCACGGTCTTGGTTCCCGGATGGTCGCGCTCGAGCTGATCGATCAAGCGCGCCATGGCCTTGCGCTGCAAATGCTCCTGCGTGCCGCAGAGATCACACGGCAAGATCGGAAACTCCGCGAGCTCGGCGAAGGCTCGAATGTCTTCTTCGGCGCAGTAGACGAGCGGCCGAACGACGACGAGCGCTCCCCCGTCAGCGACGAGACGTGGCGGCATCGCGCCGAGTTGACCCGCGAAGACGAGATTCAGGAGGAGGGTCTGGAGGACGTCGTCCCGATGGTGACCGAGCGCGATCTTGTTGCAGCCAAACTCTTTCGCCACGCGATAGAGAATGCCGCGACGCAGGCGCGAACAGAGCGAGCAGAACGTCTTTCCCTTCGGGATCTTCTCCGTGACGATCGAATACGTATCTTCTTCGATCATCGTGAAATCGTACCCTTCGCGAGCCATGTACTCGCGAAGAACGTGGCCCGGGTATCCAGGGTGTCCCTGGTCGACGTTGACCACGCGGAGTTCGAAATCGACGGGCGCCTTGCGCTGGAGCGAGCGCAAGAGGTGCAGCATCGTGTAGCTGTCCTTCCCGCCGCTCACGGCCACGAGGATGCGGTCGCCGTCTTCGATCATCGAGAAATCGGCGATGGCGCGCGACGCCGCTCGACCAAGCTTCTTCTCGAGGGCGTCGTAAGGCGACGGGATCACCGTGCGCTGCGCTCGATGAGTGCGAGGAACGTCAGGACGGCGTGCCCCGTCGCGCCCTTCGCTTGCGCCCAGCCGTGCGGCCGGTCGATCGACGCGGGACCGGCGATGTCGCAATGGATCCATCGACCCGGCCCCGCGAACTCGCGCAAGAAGAGCGCGGCCGTGATCGAGCCGCCGTACCGATCGCCGGCCTGTTTCACGTCGGCCACTTCGCTCTTGATCTGCTCGCGCAAGTCCTCGAGGAGCGGCATCCGCCACATCGACTCGCCCGATTCCTTGAGAGCGGCGGCGAACTCGCGGGCTGCGTCGTCGTGGCTCGCGTACCAACCCGAGGTCGTGCTGCCGAGGGCGACCATGCAGGCGCCCGTCAACGTCGCGTTGTCGACCAGCAAATCGGGATCGAGAGCCCGCGCGTAGGCGAGGGCGTCGGCGAGAACGAGTCGGCCTTCGGCGTCGGTGTTCACGATCTCGACCGTCTTGCCGTCGAGAGAGCCCCAAACGTCGCCCGGGCGATAGGCGTCGCCGTCGGGCATGTTCTCGGCGCACGAGGCGATCGCGTGCACCTCGACCTTGGGCTTCACTGCGGCGACGGCCGCCATGAGCGCCACGACGTTCGCCGCGCCGCTCATGTCGTGCTTCATCTCGCCCATTCCGGCAGCCGGCTTGATGCTGATGCCGCCGCTGTCGAACGTGATTCCTTTGCCGACGAAGACCAGCTTTCGCTTGGCCCCCTTGGGCGTCCACGACATGTGGACGAACCGAGGCTCGCGCGCACTTCCGCGCCCCACGGCGTCGATGAGCTTCATGCCGCGACGACGGATCTCTTTGAAGTCGAAGACCTGGACCCGCAGTCCGTGGGTCTTCCCGAGGCTCTCGGCGGCCGCCGCGAAGGTCTCCGGGTAGATGACGTTCGGCGGCTCGTTGCTGAGATCGCGCGAGAAGTTCACGGCGCTTCCCACTTGCTGTCCGACGCTCACCATCGCCTTGGCGTTGGGCTTCGAGCGCCCGGCCAATCCCACGGTGACCGTCGCCAGCGCGCGCTTGGGCTTGCGCTCGCCCGTCAGATATTTCGTGAATCGATACGCGCCGAGCTCGAGGCCCTCGGCCAGCGCGCGCAGTTCACCCTCGAGCCCGATGGGCACGGCGATCGCGAGCGACGCGGCTTTTTCGACGTTGGCCGCGCGCGCGGCCTTCGCTGCAAACGTGCGGATTTCGGGAGCGCCGACCGATCGTCGGTCGCCGAGACCGGCGACGATCAGCTTGTCGGCTCCGATCCGTCCGAGAGTCGAGAGCGCGATCGTCTGATCGCGCTTGCCCGAAAACTCTTCCCGCGCGACGAGCTTGGCGAGAGCGCCGCCCAAGGCGTCGTCGATTGGTTTGAGCGACGGCGGCAAACGCCCTTTCCCGGTCGTCTGCAAGATGCCGACGACGAGAACGTCTGCTGTGAGCTCGAGTGCCTGCGCGGTCCGAACCTGGATTTCAAGAGGCATGAACGCCAATTAGTAGGCCAAACTCGCGGCAAAGGCGAGTGGCCGCGCTCAGCCTTCGAGCCGCGACTGCCGGCCGATCGGCAGGATTCGCAGATCGCGGGATACGGGAGGGCCGCCCGCGGTCAGCCATTCGGAGCGCGTCGGGATCCCGTCGACGACGAGCGCCATGATGCAAGGACTGCCGTCGTGGACCCACGCGAGTGAGCACGGGAGCACGTATTCGACACCGCTCACGGCGTCTGCCGTGCGGATGATGACGCGCTCGCCGATCGACATCGACTTCACACCAGCCACGAGCAACGCGGCTGCAGACACGTGTCGCACCTCTACGGCGAGAATGGTCCCTTCTCCGATGAGCTGCGCGGGAAGCGCGTTCGACGGCCGCGCGCACGTCCCGCAGGGCGGCATCCGAAAATCGCTGGTGACGAGTTGCATCAGCGAGAGCAATTCGACCTGCTCGGAGCCAGAGAGAGGCGCGCTGAGCGACGCATGGCGACCTTTGAGCTGCCAAAAGCGGACGAGGAATCCTAGCTTGTCGATCACGGTGCCCTTTCCGATCTTCGGCGATGAGGCGCGCTGACTGCGAGGTCGTTTTCCTTGAGTGGTGCAGTGCTCGTGCCACCGTGACGGTCAAAGCCGAGCCGCGTGAGATGCGCTTGATTCGCAGCCCGCGCAGCGTGTTCCGTGCTTGCGAGGCGACGCTGCCGTAGCGGTTGGCGGCCCACCGTGAGCCCTGACGGCACCCTGGCCATGACGCCCGAGACATGGCGACGCGTGTACGCGTCTTCTCGGCGCGTCGGCTCGAATGCGTCGAGTAACGCGTCGAGCCATGCCGCCTGCTAGGCTCGGCTCGCGCGATGCGCGTCCCCTGCCATCCTTTGCTGCTGGTGCTCTTCTTGTTGCCGCCGGCCCTCTTCGGCTGCGCGGAGCCTACGGTGTCGCTCGGCACGGGCCCGCGCGAATACGTGCCGGGCGACTATGCGCAGGTGCTGAAGCGATGGACGCGCGAGCAGAGCGTCATCCAGCTCTCCGAGCTCGAGGACAAGCTCACGGTGACGGCGACGTTCGAGTCGTGGGACTTTCGGTGGGCGTACGTCGTTCGTTACGCCGACGATTATCGCCTGACGGTCGAGCAACGGCGCGAGGTTCTCGAGCGAACACTTCGCGAGACCGCGGACAACCATGAGTTCTATGTGGCGCTCTACGGAACGAACTGGCGCTGGTCGGACTTGAGCCGTCCGACCAGCGCGTGGACCGTGCGTCTCATCGACGACCAGGGAAACGAGACCGTTCCCTCCAAGATCGAATCCATCGTCAAACCGGGGCCGCTCGAGCAGCGCTACTTCCCGTATACGAACCCTTGGCGGCGAGCGTTTCGCATCCGGTTTCCGCGCTTCGAGGGCGACGGGCGGCCGACGATCGCCAATACGGCCCGGTGGTTTGGTCTTCGGTTCGCGGGCGCGGAAGGCAACGGCGAGCTCCGCTGGAAGGTCGACCAGGTGGCCGCGGGCGGCGCGCCGATCGCAGCGGGCTCGTCAGCCCCTTGAAGGAGTCGTGTGGCTGCCCAGACGTTGGGCAATTCGAAACCCGACCTCGAGCGCCTGGCGGTAGTTGAGCCGGGGGTCGCAAGCGCTCGCGTAATTCTTGTCGAGATCGTCGACCGTGATGCCGGCGGCGCCCCCGATGCATTCGGTGACGTCCTCGCCGGTCATCTCGAAGTGAACGCCGCCGAGAGACGTGCCGCAGCCTTCGTGGACGTCGAACGTGAGCTCGACCTCGCGGAGGATATCGTCGAAGTCACGAGTCTTGAGACCCGACGGCGCAGCCTGTGTATTGCCGTGCATCGGATCGCAAACCCACAGGACGAGGCGTCCCGCCCGCTTCACGGCATCCACGAGACCTGGCAGGACGTCGCTCACCTTTCGCGCGCCCATGCGCGTGACCAACGCGAGCTTGCCGGGTTCGTTCTCGGGATTCAGAGCATCGACGAGGCGGAGGACCTGGTCCGAACTCACGGTCGGTCCGAGCTTCACGCCGATTGGGTTCTCGATGCCCCGGAAAAACTCGACGTGCGCGCCGTCGAGCGCTCGCGTTCGCTCTCCGATCCACGGGAAATGGGTGGTGAGATCGTACCAGCCGTCGCGCCTCGGGACCTGGCGGGTCTGTGCGGACTCGTACGGCAGGCTCAGCCCTTCGTGGCTCGTGAAGAACTCGACGCGCGTGAGCTCCTCGAGCGTGTTCTCACCGAGAGCCTCCATGAACTTGAGCGCGGCCGCGAGCTGCTTCGTCGTCCGCTCGTACTCGGCGCGTAACGCGTCGGGCATCCCGGCATTGCGAAAGAACGAGAGCTCCCAGAATTCCGGATGGTGCACGTCGGCAAAACCACCGCCCGAGAGCGAACGGATGAAGTTCAGCGTCATTGCCGCGTGGCTGTAGGCCACTACCAGGTTCTCGGGGTCGGGCCGCCGCGCGCTCTCGGTGAACTCGGGGCGATTGACGAGATCACCGAAATAGCTCGGCAACTCAACGGCCTCGCGGGATTCGGTCGGCCTGCTCCTGGGCTTGGCGTACTGACCGGCAAAACGCCCCACTCGGACGACCGGGAGCTTCCCCTCCTGGATCATCACGAGGGACATCTGAAGCAGGATCTTCAGCTTGTTCGCGATGACGGGAGACCGACAATCCCCCAGCGTTTCGGCGCAATCGCCCCCCTGCACGAGAAAACGCTTTCCCTGCTGAGCTTCCGCAAGAAGCCGCTTGAGTCGCTCGATCTCCCACGAAGTCACGAGCGGTGGCAGCCCGCTAAGCCGAGTGCAGGCAGCCTCGAGCGCGTCCGGATCGTAGGCGATCGCTTGCGCGTCAGGCTTCGATCTCCAGGAAGTGGGCGCCCATCGGGCCGAATCTTGTGTGGGCGAATGCGGCGTCACGGGCCACGATTTAGCACGCGCGTCGTGGCCAAGCCTCGAGGCTTGACGAGCGGCCAGGTTCGTGGCCTGTCCACACTGAACGGACGAACTGGACTGTTGCCTAGGGAACACACCGCTTCTTGACCGGCCGGGGCCACCCGGCTATCGGTTGGCGAGTAGGGAATGTCCGTACCGACGAGCGATCTGAGGGGGGCCGGGCGCATCGGCGCGGCCACGGGGCGGATTCAAGGAAGAGGCGCATGGGCAGTCGACTGACCTGGCCACAGATCTGTGGACGTCACGAATTCCGAGGGCGCTGGGTGGCGCTGGACCGTTGCACCTACGACCCTCGTACCGCGCAGCCCACCGAAGGCACCGTGGTCGATGCCGATGAGGACCTCGTCGCCCTCTGCAGTCGGATGCAGGCCAGTGACAGCAAATACTGCGCGATCCTGTTCTGTGACGAACGGGTGACCGCGGACGAGGGGTCGCCCGCGTCCGGACGGGCCTCGTCGCTTCCCCCTCCGACGCCACCGCGCGCCTACCACTAGAAGAGTTGGAGGCGGCCGCCCGCCTACTTCGCCTACTTGAGGATGGGGCGAAGTACGGCCTTGCCGTCTTTGACGATGACCTCGAAGTCGACCTCTTTCCCGTGCTTCCTGCGGAGGCGGTCGCTCGATTCGAGGAGGCTCTTCGCGACCGACTGGTAGGTGATGGCGGCGGTCGACTCGTTCTGTCGACGCTTGGTCTCGACCAGCTCCGAATAAAGCTGCCGCAGGCGCTGCTCGGGAAGTTCACTCGACGCCTGGGCGGGCTTCGCCGACGGGAGTGACGCGGGAGCGGGGGCGGCCGGCGGAGCTTGCTTAGCGGGAGCCGTGGGAGGGGCAACCGCAGCGGCGAGGGCAGGCGCGGCCGGCGCCGGGCCGGCGAGGGGCGCGACCTTCTTCCACAGGGGGGGAAACGGGGGGGGGATCCCGGGTCGAGGCGCCACGGACGGGAGGACGGAGACGCCGCCCCCGGGACTCTTGGGCATTCCGGCCAACGCTCCGAGCGAAGCGCGCGGCTGCAAGGCCTTCAGCGAAGCGCTTGCCGCGTCGAACGGCATCGCCGGGACTGCAAAGTCGCGATCGAGCTCGGCGAGCTGCGCGGCGAGATCGGGGGCCAGCGGCGCTCCTGGTTCCGGCCGGGCGGCGACAGGGGGCGGCGGAGCCGACGAGCGGCCACGGGGGGGGCGCGTGCTCCCGAAGCGACGCTGCGCCCGGATCAGGTGACGCTTGTACGTCCCGTTCTCGATCTCGCGACAGATTCGCTGCCAGTGCGTCTGGTACGTGTTGTACCGCTGCAGCACCATCTGGAAGCGAAAGCGCAGCGCCGTGTTCCGGATCTGCTCCTTGCGCAGGGCGTAGATGCGACGGTCGACGTCTTTTCGGGGAACTTGAGGCTCGATCTTCTCGATTCCCACGAAGTATTGCTCGTACAGCGAGCGCAAGCGATCGACGGCGACTTCTAGCTCACCGATCTGCTTCTCGACGTCTGACTGCTCCACGATGCCACCATCTCAAGGCAACGGCGCGACGCGGACATTGTCAAAGCAGACTTTCACGTCCCAGTCGTTGAAGCCGAAATGGTCGTGACCCAGCCCGACAAGGGGGGCGGGATCAGGGTAGGTCAGCATCTCGTTGCCATCGACCCACCAGCGCACCGTCTTGCCGTCGCTCCGCTCGACCTTGAAGTGATAGAGCTGGCCCGCCATCGCCGGCTTCTCCCGCGGATCGTCGGAGTTCTTGTCGACGGTGATCTCTTTCCGATCGGTCGCGTGTTCGTTGATACGAGCCAGCACGTGAAACGTATTGTGCCACCCGCCGAAGATCGTGAGGTAGCTCGTCGCGTTCGTGTACGAGAGGGCCGTGGCGAACGAGCGCCCGTCTCCCCAGAACTCGGCCTTGAGGTCGCCGTCGGCGGCTTGGCTCACCGCGTCGAACTCGATTCGTGCGTTTACTGGGAGCGTTCGCTTCAGCCAGATGCCGTGATTCTTCGCGTGTTCGCCGCAAAGGCGGCCGTTCTCGACGTGCCAGACCCCGGCGACCGTCGGCACCCAATCGGGCCCCGGATCGAGCTCGGCGGCGTCGGGCGGCGGAACCGCGCCCGCTTCGGCGGCGCCTCCCGCGGGGGCGAGACCCGTCGGGCGCTCGGCGTGCTCGAAATCGTCCTCGAACGGGGCCCTCATCACGTCGGGTGACGGCATCGTGGGAGCGGTCGTTGCGGCCGGACGCGGCGCGGTCGTCGAGGTCGGCGCGCCGGCATCGGAAGGCGTCGCGTTGCCGGGCGGAACGCACCCCGCGGCAGCGGAACTCGCAAACAGCCCCACGATCCACGGTGCGCCTTGCCGAACGAAAGTCATGGCCCGGGGGGATCTACCACAGGCCCCCGTCCTTGAGCGCGAGCGTCCCGAACGGCCGGAAGCCCTGTCGTGCGTCGTCGTGTAGGCGCACACCCAACGCACCCCGCCGAGGTGCGTTTTCCTCCTTTTTCTTGTAAACGAAGGCCGGGCCCCGCCATGCACCCGATCCTATTTCGCATCCCGCTGCCGAACGTGCCGCTGAAGCTCTGGTGGGCGCTTGCGGCGGTCGCCGCCATCGCCTCCGTCTACGCCGTCATCGCCGGGATCCGGCGCGAGAAGAACGACGCCATCACCGCGATCGTGGTCGCCATCGCGACCGGCGGAGCGGCCTACGTCTACCGGGCCGTCAGTTACGAGGCGCGGAACGTGCCCATCTACGCCTACGGCGTGATGCTCGGCACGTCC
>OCTA010005378.1_pt1 | contig 11092 bp, 9 predicted proteins | sample 1538991 | NCBI WGS metagenome assembly OCTA01 (sample SAMEA3539302, study PRJEB22396) | soil metagenome | biome: tundra; feature: field; material: soil | place: USA | collected 2010-05 | depth 0.15 m | reverse complement strand
AACTGCTGCCAGAGATCACACCAGAAAACGCCGTCGCATGGTTCAGACTCGGACTAGGTACATCACACTAACTGTGAAAATGCTCTAAAGCCCCCATTCAGTTTGCTGCATTTGCGGCGCGGCTAAAGCCGCGCCCTTTCAAGACACAAGCTTGTGCGGAGTCTCCCTGGTTTAAGGGCGGGTCACACGCCGTGCCTGTTCAGGCGGGTTGCGCGAGCAGGATAATGAGTTCCATTTGCGGGTTGAGGAGCTCAGCCGGGGCGTAGACGGCGAAGTTGCGGGCGCGCTGGACCGATTCCCAGACGGGGCCGCCCTGCTCGATGGAGAAATACTTGTGGCGCAGTTTGACCGGGATCGACCGGGGTGGCGTGGCAACGTGTTGCAGGCGCAATCCGGGCAGGGCGTTGCGGATGAGGGTTTCAAGCTGGGTGGCGGAGCAGGCTTTGAGCAATTGCGGGGTACGCTCGATCAGGTCCGCGTCGCGGATATCGGCCGAGATGGCGAGGTAGAAGCGGGAACCCTCGAAGTAAGCATCCTTGTCGATCGAGGTTGCGTAGATGGTATCCCTGACCATTTTGAGGGGGAGCGCGACGAAGTTGCTGGGGACCACAGTCTCCAGCATGACGCGGATGAGGCGGTCCAGTTCCCCAAAGCAGGAGCCAAGCTGCTCGTGGTTGTAAGACGGCAGGTCTCTGGGGGCGATCTTACTGGAGAAAGCGGTCAAAGCTCCGCCAAGATCGGAGAATTCATTGAAGAGCAGTTCGGGCTGAATATTGCTCGATTCCAGGAAGTGGCGGAGCACGGGGAGATGGCTGTTGATCGTATAGAGAAGCCAGAAATTGGCGACATCGGAGGCCGTAAAGTCGGCCAAGGACTGATTCTTTTGGCGGCGGCTGCCAGAAAGCTGACTGCTGCGCGCAACCAGCAACTCGACCATATTGCTGAGGATGCGTTTGAGGGTGGGGTGCGCATGTATATCGATAAGGGGTGGAATATAGGCAGGGTCGACCTGGTAGATACCGGTTTCAGAGCGGAGAATGCGCATGCAGGCAAGAACGACCGATCCCTCGCGGTTCTCGCCTTCCGCGAGAATCTGAAGGTTTTTGCGCGCCACCTGGACAGGCTTTTCACCGCTGCCGGTATTCTCGTCGCGGACCATCAGCAGTTGAGACAGGAAGCGGGTGCTGACTCGCCCGCGATCTACTGAGACGTTCATGCCCCCTTGCAGGTACTCGGGCACGGCAAGGTAAAAGATGCAGCTTTGGCGTCCATCCAGGAAGCATTCGTCGAGCAAGCGTGCCGGCGGCGGGTACTCCGAGGCCGGAATGTCGAGCGGCATTGCATCGGGGAAGATTCCGGAGGCGCGAGTGATCGCCAGTCTGCCCTCGGACAGGGCTTTGGTATCGATCTGAATCTCACGAAAGCCCCAGGACCGGGCGTTGAGAGAGTCCAGGTAGAATCTGGCACTGTCTTCAACGAAGCGCTCCTGTGCCTGCAAGTGCTGGGGCGAGAGAAACGTGCCTTTGGACCAGATGACGGGTTGAAGCTGTCGCATGTGCTGAGCAACCTCGGGGTGAAAATGTGATGTTACCGGTTGAGTCGAGCGAATGTCCAAGCCGGAGCCTGCAGACCGATCTTCCTGGGGATGTAGTAGAGTTCACAATCGGCTGCACGGTCCAGAAACCGCCTGAATCGTACCGGCCTTTTCGGCTCGGCGAGCCGAAAGAAGGAGAATAAAAAGGAAAAGCGCAAGTCTGACAGCATCATCCTCGCACAAGTCCGGGGGATGTGAAGAAATATTTTTCCTGGGGGCGTCTCGTTTGGGCTTGACTTGCGGTACGATCATCCTGTTAATAATTCCCCGGTTCGCAAATTCTTCTAGACAAGAAGCCCATTCTTGTGGTTTCTTTGGATGCATCGGTTCAATCCGCATTTCCCCGCATTTCAGGAGCAATATGGCTAGAGAGAGTACCCAGCAGAAACTGAGTCGCGTCCGGGCGCCCCGGGTGCAGATCACTTACGACGTCGAGGTTGGAAGCGCCATCGAGATGAAGGAATTGCCCTTCGTGATGGGGGTGTTAGGCGATCTGACCGGACAGCCCGAGAAGCCGCTTGCAGCCTTGAAGGATCGCAAGTTCGTTGAGATCAACCCTGACAATTTCGACAGCGTGCTGAAGGGGATGTCACCCCACCTGAAGTTTTCGGTAGCCAACAAGCTGAGTTCCGACCCGAGGGCGGGTCAGGTAGCGGTCGATCTGAACTTCGAGAAGTTCGAGGACTTTTCTCCCGCCAACGTAGCCGGACAGGTGGGTCCCATCAAGGAATTGCTGGACCTGCGGACACGGCTGTCGAACCTGCGGGGCAGCCTGCAGGGCAACGACCAGTTGGACCAAGCCCTGTTCGACGCGGTTTCAAAGACGGATGAACTGAACAAGCTGAAGGCCGAGATTGGGGCGGAGGGGGACAAACATGAGTAGCTCGGCAAATCCATTGGCGGCACAAGCCGCTGAAACGCAGACCACTGAGGTATCGCTGCTGGATCAGATCGTCTCCCAGGGACGGTTTGGCCAGGACACAATTGCCCAGGAGCGCGGCAAGGACATGGTGAAGGAGTTCGTCAACCAGGTTCTTGAAGGGAAGATGACCCTTAGCCGCGATGCCGAGGCGACAATCGGAGCGCGCATTGCCGATATTGACCGCCTGATTTCGCTGCAACTGAACGAAGTTCTGCATCATCCCTCCTTTCAGAAGCTGGAGGCCACTTGGCGCGGGATCAAGCACCTGCTCGACCAGAGCGAAACCAACGACATGCTCAAAATCAAGCTCATGAATGTCTCGAAGAAGGATCTTCTGAGGGACTTGCAGCGTGCGCCGGAGTTCGATCAGAGCGCGTTCTTCAAGAAGGTGTATGAAGAGGAGTTCGGCGTATTTGGCGGCGCTCCTTTTGCGGCGCTGGTGGGCGACTATGAGTTCGGCCGCAGCGGAGAAGATGTGGAATTGCTCGAAAAGGTGTCTCAGGTTGCGTCCGCGGCCCATGCACCGTTCCTTTCCGCAGCCTCACCGGAGATGATCAACCTGAGCGACTACGCGCAGTTGACGGGCATCCGGGATGTTTCCAAGGTCTTCGACAGCACCGAATATGCCAAGTGGAAGTCATTCCGAGCTTCGGACGATTCCCGCTATGTGGCTCTTACCCTGCCTCACGTTCTGATGCGCGAGCCCTACGGCCAGGAAACGAGGCCGATCGACGAGTTTGCGTACGAAGAGGGAGTCGACGGCAAGGACCACACGAAGTATCTGTGGGGCAATGCGGCGTATGCCCTGGGGGCGCGTCTGACGCAATCCTTTGCCAAGTTCGGCTGGTGCGCATCGATTCGCGGCGTGGAGAACGGCGGCCTTGTGGAAGGGCTGGCAACTCACAACTTCCGCACGGATGAAGGCGATGTGGCCTTGAAATGCCCCACGGAAGTCAGCATTACCGACCGCCGTGAAAAGGAGCTCGCCGACCAGGGTTTTGTGCCGCTGGTGCATTGCAAGGGGACGGACTACGCCGCCTTCTTCAGTGTGCAAACGGCGAACAAGCCCAAGGTCTACGACAAGCCGGAGGCCAATGCCAATGCAAGGCTATCGGCTCAATTGCCGTACATGCTGGCCATGTCGCGTTTCGCGCATTACCTGAAGGCGATGATGCGGGACAAGCTGGGCAGCACGATGAGCCGCTCCCAGGCGGAGCTTTTCCTCAATCAGTGGATAGCGAATTATGTGATTGCGGACGATAATGCATCGCCCGCGGCAAAGTCTGAAAGGCCTTTGCGCGAAGCTCGCATTGAGGTCATGGAGGTTCCTGGAAAACCTGGGGCACTGCGTGCCGTGGCTTTTCTGCGCCCGCACTTCCAGTTGGATGAACTCACAGTGTCTCTGAGGCTTGTAGCGGATCTTCCCCAGCCGGCTGGCAGATAGATCGGCTTCCTGTCTCTTGAACCCTCAATCCCCAACCGGCCTGCAAACCAGGCCGAATACGAAAGGATTCCCACATGGCAGTTGATTACTATTTGAAACTCGATGGCATTCAGGGTGAGTCGGTCTCCGACGGCCATAAGGATGAGATCCAGCTTCTTTCCTTCAGTTGGGGTGGCCACCAGCTCACTTCGGTTGGGGGAACGGGCGGTTCGGGCGCCGGCAAAGTCGACCTTACCGACCTCAACATCATGAAGGTCGTTGACAAGTCGACCACGCCTTTGTTCAAGGCGCTCGTCAGCGGCACGCATATCAAGACTGGAGTTCTTACCGCTGTGAAGACGGGCGCAGGCAGCGGCGGCAAGCCGTTTATCACGATTTCCTTGAAGGAGCTCTTTGTGACCTCGCTTCAAATAAGCGCGTCGACCGAGATTCCAACTGCGAGCGTCTCCTTCAGCTACAACGAGGTCAAGCACGAGTACAGCACGCAGAACGAGCAGGGCATTCTGACCACGACCGGATCGTCTACCTACAACACGAAGACCAATGCCGTTTCCTAAGGGACAATGACACCACTTGCGCTTTACCGCGAAGGGAAACTGCGGGAGGCCATCAAGGCGCTTGGCGAAGAGTTGAGATCCAATCCTCTCGACGCCAAGCGCCGTACGTTCCTGTTCGAGCTTCTGTTGTTTGCCGGCGAGTATGACCGGGCAGAGAAGCAGCTGGATCTTCTGGCGGGAGCGAATGCCGGGGCTGCCGCGGGGACTCTACTTTATCGAAGTGCGCTTCATGCCGAGCGCACCAGGCAAGCCATGTTCGCCAACCATGAAACTCCTCCTTTGGTGCAGAAGGCCGTTCATGGCGGAGTTTGGAACGGAACTGCGTTCAGCGAGTTCAGCGATGCGGACCCGCGCATCGGGGCAAATCTCGAGGTGTTCCTGGCCGGCAGTTACACTTGGATTCCAATCCATTATCTCCGCAAGCTCGAGATTGAGCCTCCCGCCAATCTGCGCGACCTTATCTGGGCGCAAGCCCGTGTGGAGACGAGCGCCGACTTTCGCCTGCAGGAGCTTGGCGAAGTTCTTCTTCCCGTTCTTTGTCCCCTCTCTTCGCGTCATGCGGATGAAATTGTCCACCTGGGCCGCGAATCGGCCTGGGAGGCGGACGATGTTCATGGTGAAATTCCGTATGGCGCGAAGACGATGCTCATAGACGGGGTCGAAGTTCCACTGCTGAATATTCGCAGCGTGGAGTGGCACGCGCCGGAGAAGGAGTCTCAAGATGCCTCTGCGTGAGGATTTGCTTACGCCGATTGCAGGAGACAATCCATCGGGCGTGGACCTTTACTATGACAAGGTCTTCGATCAGATCAAGGAAGCGCGCAGGGAAGACGATGAGAGTCTGCCGGAAGGCGACATGGTCCTTTCCCAGAAGAAGAAGGCGGACCATCGCGCGGTCATCAAGCTGGCGGGCGACGCGCTGGCTGCCAGGAGCAAGGATCTGCGTCTGGCCGGCTGGCTTGCGGAATCGCAACTGAGGGTTGAAGGTTTCAAGGTTCTGGCGCCCAGTATCGAGTTGCTTCTCGCGCTTCAGCAGACATTTTGGCCCACCCTCTATCCGCTGATCGAGGACGGCGGCGATCTTGAGTTGCGCGCGCTCGCGATCGAATCGGCGGCAAAGCAGATCGTTATCGCGGTGCGCAAGGCGCCACTGACCCGTATCGGCCTGAGCTTCGAGAACTATCTGGAGTCCCGCGCGGTCGGCTACGAAAAGGACGCAACCACCAGCGCAAAGCAGGAAGCGCGCAGCGATGCGATCAGTCACGGCAAGCCGACTGCCGAGGACTTCGACCATGCGGCTGCGGCAAGTCCCAAGAGCCTCTTCGCTGAAGCGGACGCCATGCTTGCGGAATCGCTGCTGGCAACAGAGAGTCTCGACGAATTCCAGAAGGAAGCATACGGAGACAACTCCCCCAATCTTCTAAAGCTGCGGGAATCGCTGGAAGAAGTTCATCAGATCGTGGAATCGCTGCTGAACGAGCGGCGCAAGACAGAGCCCGATCCTGTGCAGGCGGTCGACAAGCCGGCGCAGGAAGCCGGCGGCGAAGCGACCGTTGCGGGCCAGACAGATCTGGCGGCGGATGGAGAGCCGTCCGGGGACTCGGTCCGGTCGAGAGTTGCCTCTGCGGGACCATTGTGCGGTGTAACCGATGCGTACGCGCTGGTTGTCGAGAGCGCGGAATTTCTGTTCGAGAAGGATCCCAAGTCGCCCGTGCCGTATCTTGTCTGCGCCGGTTTGCGGCTGGGGGAGACACGGATGCAGGGTCCGACGCCGGCGCCGGGCTTTGCGGTGGGGCCAACTCCAGCGATAAGGCAATCTCTTCGGGCGCTGGCTACCAAGGGAGAGTGGAACGAATTGCTGCGTGCATCGCTACCCATCCTGGCCAGCGAATGCGCCAGGGCGTGGCTCGATCTGCATCGATACATCTGGCGAGCAGGGCAGGAGACCGGGGCGGGAGCGATCTCAGAGGCGGTGGCGGGAACGGTGAAGAGTCTTCTCACGGCACGGCCCGAGTTAAGGCACTGGACTCTTGAAGACGACACCGGAGCAGCGAACCCTGAGACGCAGCAGTGGCTGGATGCAACCGTTCTGCAATAATCCGGGAATTGCCTTAGCGGCGATTGCGGGAGGGGAAGTTGGCCAGAATCAAGTCAGAAGTTCCGATTACGCAGTCGTTGATCGATCGGCTGGTCGATCGGGAGCAATGGCCGGAAACCCGTGCTGCATCGATCAACTTGTATCGCGAGTCGCTCAAGCGGGATGTGGAATGGCTGTTGAATACCAGGCAGCCCGTCATTCCAGAGTTGGAGTCCTATCCAGCCACCGCCGCATCGGTATTGAATTACGGTTTGCCAGACATTCACAGTTTCGATGGCTCCGCGGGCAAAGAGCAAAATGCCCTCACGCTGGCTTTGGAGAAGTGTATTCGAACTTTTGAGCCAAGGATCACTCAGCCTCGCGTTTTTTTAGCACGGACGGATATGCTGAGCCGGAGCCTGAGGTTTCATATCGAGGGACAGGTCGTATACGAGAATATGGATGAAGAGATCAAGTTCGACACAGTGCTGGAGTTGATAAGCGGCGCGTACGAGGTGAAGTAGGGGTATGCGTGAGGAACTGCTGGAATACTATGAGCGCGAACTGACCTATCTGCGCCAGATGGGCGGCGAGTTTGCGCGCAAGTATCCAAAGGTGGCGGGGCGGCTCTTGCTCGATCCGGATCGCTGCGACGATCCGCACGTGAATCGTCTGCTTGAGGGCTTCGCACTGCTTGCCGCCCGGGTGCATCGCCGGATCGACGACGATTTTCCAGAGATCAGTGAATCTCTGACTAGGATCATCCATCCGGGCTATCTCCGTCCCATCCCTTCGATGACCATCGTGGAGTGCCAGCCGGACCCCGCCCAAGGGAAGAAGACCGCGGGTTTGCGGATTCCCAGAGGAACGCCGCTGGTGACCAAGACGACAGTCGATGGGCTGCCTTGCCGCTTTCGTACTGCATACGACGTGGAAATCTGGCCTTTTTCGGTGGCGACAGCGGAGTGGCGCCAGCCGGAGCGGATGCAGCGGCCGCCTCGCGCGTCCACGGGAGTGCAAGCAGTAGCGGCGGTACGTTTGCGAATTCGTTGTCAGAGGGATGTGGTTTTTTCCGGGCTTCCTCTTTCGCGACTGCGCTTTCATCTGGCGGGGGATGCGAGCGTGGTGTATTCGCTGTATGAGCTGCTCAGTGAGAATTGCATCGAGATTCAGCTTCGCGATCCCAACGATGAGAAAAGACTGATCAGCCTGGAACCCGAGCGGCTGCGCATGGTGGGGTTCGACGCTGAGGAAAGCCTGTTGCCTTTTGAACGGCGCTCCATGGATGGGCATCGGCTTCTCCAGGAGTATTTTGCGCTCCCGGAAAAGTTTCTGTTTTTCGATCTCGAAGGCCTGGAGCCCTTGGCACAGGCCGGTTTTGGCGAAGAGGCCGAGATCGTGTTCCTGTTTTCAAGCTTCGAACGCGCCGAGCGTCAGCAGGTTCTGGAGCTTGGCGTCAACGAGCGGACCTTTCGGCTCAGCTGCACTCCGGCCATCAATCTTTTCCCGCAGGGCGCGGAGCCGATCCTGCTAAGTCAGACGCGGCACGATTACACCGTCATCCCGGATAACCGCCATGCAATGGCGATGGAGATATTCAGCATTGAAGAGGTGACCGCGACCAATCCGAGATTGCGGCAATCGGTCGTGCTGGAGCCCATGCATGCCTACCGGCATCAGACCCGCAACCGGGAGGGTCTTGCATTCTGGGCAGCCACCCGGCACTTGAATGAGTTGGGCGAGCGGGAACCATCGACGATGACCATCTCGGTCGTCGACCTGACGGGCAATTTCACAGACCCCGAGGCGGACGTACTGATGGTGCGTGCCCTTTGCAGCAACTTCGATTTGCCTTCCCGCTTCCACTTTGGAGCCGAAGACGGCGACTTTGAAGCTGTCGGGTACGCGGCTGCCAAAACTGTGATTGGGTTGCGACGCCCCACGGTGAGCGTGAATCCACCCGTCGGAGAAGGACACTTGTGGCGTCTGATTTCGCTGCTCTCTTTGAACTATCTGTCTCTCAACGAAGAGGGCCGCACCGCCATGCAGGAGATTCTGCGGTTGCATAACCTGACCGACTCGACGGCCAGCGACAACCAGGTGGGATCGATCTTGAAGATGAATTCCTCGCCCAATTTTGCGCTGGTAGACTCGGCTTACGGTCTTATTCCCGCGCGGGGAACCCAGGTCGAGATGGAGTTCGACGAACAGCAGTTTGCAGGCAGCGGATTATATCTGTTTGCCGCCGTACTCGATCGATTTCTTGCCAGTTACGCTGCAATGAACAGCTTTTCGCAACTCACCGCGCGGAGCACTCTACGAAAGGAGGCGCTGGGAAAATGGCCGCCGAGAGCTGGGACTCAAGCTCTGCTGTAACCGGGCAGACAAAGGTAAACGACGAAGAACCCGAGTTAGGCAATCTTCGCAAGATGTTAGACGAAGAGCCGTTTCGGGTGCATTTCTTTCAGGCTGTGCGCATGCTTCAGAAGATGGAGCGCGACCTGAAGCCGGTTGGGTATTTCATCACGCCCCAGGGAGAGACGATTCGGTTCGCGGCGCGTACTTCGCTTTCGTTTCCGCCCAGTGAGATTCATGAGTTGCGGCGCACGGAGAACGGCCAGATGAGCATGACGGTGGAGTTCATGGGACTTTGCGCCGCAATCTCCGTCATGCCGGCGCCCTATACGGAGTTTCTGCTGGCGCGAACCCGGCAGAAAGACTATGCGATGGAAGACTTTCTCAATATCTTCAACCATCGCATGATTTCATTCTTCTATAGGGGCTGGGAGAAGTATCGCTTTTTTATCGAGTACGAGCGAACCGGAGAGGATCGGCTTTCCGCGCGCCTGCTCGATCTATTGGGTCTTGGCACGGAGGGTTTACGCGGTCGAGGCGGAATTCCCGATGACGCGTATCTGAACTATGTGGGACTTTTGGCGCGTCATGTGCGTTCAGCAGCTTCGCTCCAGCAGATTCTCGAAGACTATTTCGGGGTGGATGTGCATATCCAACAGTTTGCCGGCGCATGGCGGAAGCTGAGTGCCGAGAATCAGACCTGCTTCTCCGGATTCGGCGGGCCGAACGAGCGTCTGGGCGTAGGGGTCGTCGCCGGGGATGAAGTTTGGGATCATCACGGACGAATCCGCATTGCGCTGGGGCCGATGCGCTTCGAGCAATATTTGAAGTTCCTGCCCGGCCAGGAAGCTTATCGCGAACTCGTCGCGTGGTTGAGGTTTTACTCGAATGGAAGCTACGAGACGGAAGTGCAACTGGTCCTGGCGCGTGAGGATGCACCGGCCTGCGAGTTGGGGTCGGGCGGAGCAATGCGTCCGCAACTGGGGTTGGTCAGTTGGCTGAAAACCAAGCCGCTGGGGCGCGATCCCGACGACGCAACTTATCTGGTGCAGTAAAAGACGTTCGATACTGAGGAGATGGAAGGCAATGAGTACAAACCTGAAGGCACTCATCGACAAGTTGAACGATACGACGCGGCGGGCACTGGAAGCGTCGGCCGGCTTGTGCGTCGCGCGGACGCACTACGACATTGAGATTGAACACTATCTAATGAAAGTGCTCGATGGCAGCGACAACGACATTGCCGCGATCCTCAAGCATTTTGGGGTTGATCGCTCCCGATTGACCAAGGAGCTGGAGCGCAGCCTGGATTCCTTGAAGAGCGGCAATGCGCGCTCGCCGGCATTAAGCCCTACCGTGGTCAAGATGCTCTCAGAAGCGTGGACCGTGGCCAGCATCGACTTCAACGCAGGGAATATCCGCACCGGTTTCACCCTGCTTGCGCTGTTGGGCCACGACGAGCTTGCGCGGATCGTAAAGGATATCAGCAAGGAGTTACAAGTTATCAACGTGGAGGGCTTGCGAAGCGCCTTCTACGACATTGTGGCTAAGTCTAATGAGACGCAGACCAGCCTGGCTGCCGCAGGTGAAGGGAAAGAGGAACGTGCCGGCACGGGAGACGTTGCTCCGGGAGCTTCGCGCGGCAAGACGCCGCACTTGGATCAGTACACGGTGAACCTGACTGCGAACGCCAAGGCCGGCAAGATCGATCCGGTGCTGGGCCGTGACCACGAGGTTCGTCAGATGATCGACATTCTCATGCGGCGGCGCCAGAACAACCCGATTCTGACCGGAGAAGCCGGCGTGGGCAAGACGGCCGTGGTGGAGGGTTTTGCCAATCGCGTTGTCAGCGGCGATGTGCCGCCGGCCTTGCAGGGAGTTCATATTCACAGCCTCGACCTGGCCCTGTTGCAGGCGGGTGCGGGAGTCAAGGGAGAGTTTGAGAACCGCTTGAAGGGACTGATCAACGAAGTGAAGTCCTCGACCGAAAAGATCATTCTCTTCATCGATGAAGCGCACACCATGATTGGCGCGGGCGGACAGGCGGGACAGAACGACGCGGCCAATCTGCTGAAGCCCGCGCTGGCCCGCGGGGAACTGCGCACCATTGCCGCGACCACCTGGTCGGAGTACAAGAAGTACT
>OCTA010005377.1_pt1 | contig 11092 bp, 11 predicted proteins | sample 1538991 | NCBI WGS metagenome assembly OCTA01 (sample SAMEA3539302, study PRJEB22396) | soil metagenome | biome: tundra; feature: field; material: soil | place: USA | collected 2010-05 | depth 0.15 m | reverse complement strand
GCACGCGCGAGCGGTAAGCGGTGAAGGACTCCTGGAAACGTCCGGCCAGCAGGCGATCCTCCGCGCGCACGCGAATCTCGGTTCCAGCTATGAATACGATCAGCGCAGCGGCAAACATCGGCCACCAGGTCCAGGCTAACCCCGTGGTCAGCAGCCTGCCCAACATCGAGGCGTAAATAGGATGCCGGACCCAGCCGTACGGACCTGTCTGGATCAGTTCGTGGTCTTCACTGAGCGCCGCTTCGTATCGCCACTGCTTGCCAAGATGGCGTAGCGCCGCCCAACCTAGGGCAAAAAATTACTTGACTCACCCAGCGATTCCGGGTACTATTGATCTATGAGCGAACCCGCAAAAACACCCGCCACGCTGATGGAGGCGATCCAGTATTTCTCCGATCCCTTAACCTGTATTCAGTTCTTTGCGGCTCTTCGCTGGGACGACGGCGACGCGGTTTGCCCGCGTTGCCGGTCGAAGCGGGCTTCGTTCCTCAGCACCCGGATGATGTGGAAATGCCTGGATTGCAAAAGGCAGTTTTCTATCAAGGTCGGAACCATTTTCGAGGATTCCCCCATCGGTCTGGACAAGTGGATGTGCGCGATGTTCCTGATCGCCAATTGCAAGAATGGCGTTAGTTCCTACGAGATCGCCCGCGACCTTCATATTACCCAAAAGTCCGCTTGGTTTATGCTTCAGAGAATCCGTCATGCGATGCACACGGGCACATTCAACAAGCTATCCGGGCAGGTCGAAGCCGATGAGACCTTCATCGGCGGTAAGTCCCGCAATATGCATTCTGACAAGCGCGCCGCGAAGATTACAGGCCGTGGACCAAAGGACAAGGCTATCGTAGCTGGCATCTTGGAGCGTGGAGGCAACGTCCATGCCGTAGTGGTTCCGACCCGCAGGAAACAGGCCTTACAGAGCGAAATCCGCGAACACGTACTCGCCGGTTCCGCGATCTTCACCGACGAACTGAAGTCGTACAATGGGCTTGACGAGTTCCAACACGAAGTCATCAATCACGCCGTTGCGTATGTTGACGGCGAGATCCACACAAACGGTATGGAGAATTTCTGGAGCCTCCTGAAGCGCGGTCTGCATGGCACGTACGTAAGCGTGGAGCCGTTCCATCTGTACCGTTACCTAGACGAGCAAGTGTTCCGATTCAACAAGCGCCACACGATCGACGCAGATCGCTTCGTTCAGCTTTGCTCTAGCGTAGCAGGCAAGAGACTCACGTGGGATCAATTGACGGGGAAGGATGATACGAGCCGCCCCGACAGGGAAGGGGTAAGCGTCATGTGATTATTTCAGTTGGGGGGCGCTTCTGGGCTTTCCGAAATATACTTCGTGACTGCCACAAACCTCTGAACCACCACATGATCTGGCAGGTTCGGGGTATCCTTCTTAAAATACAGCGCCACCGGCGTAATCACCTTGCGATCAAAGTCTACGTGATAGAGCAGACGATAGCCCCCACGCTTCCCAAACAGGCCCTTCACGCCAAGACGAATTTTGAACACGCTTCCAGCGGCCCCCACGCGCGGTATCGCATCTCCGGCCCTGGGCTCGTTCTCAAGACGATCAAAAACTGTTTTGAGATCCTGTTTGAGTGTTGGATGAGCTTTTAGCGCGAGCTTTAACTCGCTTTCGAAAATAGAAAAGTGGAGGTCGATTTTAAACGAACTGCTCAAGTGACACTCTCCACTCCGATATTTCCGTCTTCGTCGAATCAATCTGGGAGACTGCCTGAGTAAGCCGAGCACTACCGGCTGGGTCCGCGCCTATCTGCCAAGCTTCTAGTATTTCCTCCACGCGGTCCGTGAGCGTATCGATCTGATCTAGCAGCAGGCCGATTGGTCTTTCAAGGGGAGTAGAAATCATCGGCAGAAACTCTCTGGTCTTAGCGTCTACCAATTGAGTCATGCAATTCAGACTTTCGACCAGAAATATGGACCCAGGAAGATCAGACGATACGATTTCCCTTTTTGAGGCCATCTCAATAAACTCTTCCATGGAGCGAGTTATGCCAGCCAAGCCCTCTTGGAGTCGGAAGTCGGACCTATCGACATTGGTGCCTTCAAGCCATGCAAGCGTCGAACTGCTCAGAAACATTGCCTCATATAGCGGGCGCATCTGAACGTACTCATGGTTAAGCATAAAAGTTACCTTGCGAAAACTTAAATATCCCTTATCGGCCAGAGAAGCCGTTTTTAGACGGTCCCTTGCCGTCCTTCTGCTTTAGAGGTACATTCCGATTCTGCTTCCTTTCAACCTCTTCGATCTGGCTTGAGGCTTCTTCCCTCGGCACTGCCGCGATCATTCCGGCGAACTGCCTAAACCGTTCAAACGGACTGCCGTTTGGGTCTAGTCCTGGAACGCTCTGTATCGCGCGTGGTCTCATAAGCAGCACCACGTTACGAGCGACAGGCGCGCAGGCGTTCAGAATTTCGAGATGGTAGCCTGTTCATTTTGGACACCATCAAACGAGTTGGCCACCCGGAGTGGGGCTCCTCAACCCCATCCGCAAACATCTAATAGTGCAGCTTAGGGCGGCGAACGCAAAGCAGTCGATAGCGCCCGGCCAACACGATTATATCGTAGCATTATGCTGTTAGCAATAGCTATCTCGTTGTTTTTAAGGGCCTTAGAATCCTTAGCCGTTATACTAGTGTATACTAGACCGCAAGTACCAGTAAACACAACTAAATAGGCTGGATCGTTCGGCTGCCGAACATACCAATGGGGGTATCGACTTTGCCCGCATTTGAGGGTATCCAGTTAAGGGGAAAACCCTATTGCTGTTCGGCTGCAGCAGAGGCCTCCGCTGGCAATTCCACTCCGACGCCCGATGGATACGCCTGGTAAGAGAAAGGCATGTTGGGGCAAATTCTCCGAGTTGGCGCTGGGGCTACTTGCCGGTCACGGGATCGGGCGTTGGGGGTTTTCCCGCTGGTTGCCACTCCCAATGTCTTACAGATCTGCCCGGTCTGTGTGTCGAATGCGACGCTGGTATCTCTGGTAATTACGAACCTATGAAGTCCTGGGCGTGGAGGTTGCGGCTTCGATTCCGCCTTGGGGTGTTGTCTTTTTCGCGTCGCCCCCAACGTCACATGACTGAAGAGTCAAGTAATTTTTTGCCCAGCCTAGCGCCACCGATGGAGGGCCGAGAATCATGGAAGCGATCAAGGACGGTGCGGACTTCTCAAAACCCACCGGCCGAACGTAGGCCCACACTAGCGCGAAACCGATCATGACCAGAATAATGCCCCACTTGGACGCGGGTGCTCTGACCACCTTCTTCTGCCCGGCAGCCTGCTTGCGCGGTTCTATAAAAGCCAGCGACCACGCGACCCAGCAGAGGGCGAGCCACACCAGCGCAACAATCTGGAGCATATGCCGTATTATATCCCGCGAACGACGCCCGAGCCGGGTGAGGTTCTACGCCGCCCGCAATCTGGAGAACACTTGCGCTTCGAAGGCGTAGAGGCGCGCTTTGGGGTCGCGCCAGGCACGGGGGCCGAGCATGCTCTTGCGCGCTACGGCTTGCAGGAACTCTTCGGCGGTCCAGCCGGCCTGCGTGGCTACCTGGGGCAGCAGCAGGCCCGCGTGACCGCCCAGTTTGAGGAAGAGTCCGTGCTTCCCGACGGTGCATCCCGCGGCCTCCCAGATGCGGCGGAACGGGGTGAGCACGGAGATTTCGATGTCGATGGGCCCGGCCACCGACGCCGCCGGGCGGAAGCGCGGGTCGTCCAGCGCCGCGGCCAGGGACAGGTTCGCAACTTCCTCCGAGAGGGGAACCCGGCCCTCGGAGCTTCCCACGCAGCCGAGCAATTCCTCGCCCTGGTGCAGGCTCACGAACACGCCGCGGTGCGCGCTCAGGGCCGCGGAGCCGTCGAGCGCGGGGAAAGCGCGGGACTCGCGGGTTTCGCGCAAGCGCCGAAGGGTTTCCGCGGCGCTATCGAGCAGCGCCTCGCGGTCCGCGGCGTCCAGGTCGAAAGCGGAACGGGGGAAACAGCCCAGGGCGGCGTAGCTCACCGAGTGGCGAAAGTCGTCCGTCAGCTCGCCGGAAGTCTGATAGTCCAGAGTGGCCTGGTACATGCCGGCGTCCAGCCGCCGCATCACGGCGAGCAGTAACGCGATGGGCGCGGAACCGCAGACGGTAGCGCCGTTTTCCTCCAGCATTGCCAGGAAGCGCGTGGAATCGAGCGTGGCCGCCGCTTCGATGCATTCGAAATCCAGGTCCCGCAATCGCCCGGCGGCGCGGTCCGGCGGAAACGGCGTGAAACCGAAACTAGGCCCGTAATGCGTGAAGTCCGACGAGGCCACGAACACCACGCCGGGCCGCCATAGCGCGGCCAGCGCGGCAGCGGCCGCGGCGCGCTCCGCGCCGTCCATACGGCCCACGTAGAGCGGAGTTACGCGAGCCTGGGGCGCCGCCCATTGCAGGAAGGGTAACTGGATCTCGAAGGAATGGTCGCAGACGCGTTGTTCCGCGACGGCTGGAAATCCGCCGAAGCTGGGGTCGATTTCGACTTCGCCGAGGGGCGTCGAGATCGCCGTCACCTCGGGCGCCGCCACGCCTTCGAGGCCGCCGTGATGCGGAAACGCGAGCAGCACGACACGTTCGGGCCTCTGCTGTTGAAGCGCGCGGTATGCCGCCGCGGCCACGGTTCCCGAATAAACCGGGCCGGCGTGCGGTACGACGAAACCAAGGCCATCCGGGAACAGAAACGGCGTTCGCCGGCGCGACCGCTCGAACAGATCGTCCAGCAGACTCCGCAACTCGGAAGCGCGCTCCGGATACCAGGAGCCGCTGAACGGCGAAATGTGTACGGCGCTCATGGACGGTCCCAGACGCCCGGTATGGCGCAGCCGCAACGCGGACACTTGCCGGCGGAAAGCCGGTTGCACAAGACGCGGAACCCGCGGCGTTCGATCGGCGTGTCGCCGCACCCGGGACAGCGCGTATCCTCCAGGCCCGCGAGGCCGGGAAGGTTGCCGGCGTAAACGTAGCGCAGGCCCGCCGCGCGGCCGGTTGCCGCGGCGCGGAGCAGCGTTTCCGCCGGCGTGTCTTCCGGCCCCTGCATCTTGTAATCCTTGCGGAAGGCCGTCACGTGCCACGGGATATCCGGCGAAATATCCGACAGGAACTCGGCGATTTGGCGCAACTCGGCGTCGGAATCGTTGAAGCCGGGGACTACCAGGGTCACCACTTCGAGCCAGAAGCCCATCTCGTGGATGCGGCGTATGGAATCCAATACCGGCCCGATGCGGCCGCCCAGCTCGTGGTAGCGGCGGTCGTCGAAGCTCTTGAGATCTACCTTATATAAATCGACCCACGGCCGGATGTACTCGAGGACTTCCGGCGTGGCGTTGCCGTTGGAGACGAGGCCGGTGATCAGGCCAACGGCCTTAGCTTGGCGGAAGATCGCCACGGCCCACTCAGCCGTGATGAGCGGTTCGTTGTAGGTGCTGACCATGGCCGCCGCGCCCTGCCGCAGGGCTAGAGCGACCAACTCCTCGGGCGCCGCCGCGACGAAATCGAGCGCCGAGCGGGGATCGCGGAGCGCCTGCGAGGAGACCCAGTTCTGGCAATAGCCGCAGTGGAGGTCGCAGCCCAGCATGCCGAAACTGAAAGCGCGCGCGCCGGGTAGGACATGGAAGAACGGCTTCTTTTCGATGGGGTCGCAATGCGCCGCGTTGACGTAGCCGTAGGGCGCGTAGAGCTTTCCTCCGCGGTTGAAGCGCACCTTGCAGACTCCCGCGAAACCGGACGAAATGGGGCACCGGTGACCACACGCGAAGCACTCCACGCGGTCGCCGTCGAGCGGTTTGTAGAGTTCCGCTTCGCGCGTCTGAAGGGCGAGTCGATCGGCCAGGGTCTCCATATGTTGAGGATAGGCAGGTCCGAAGATATTGTAACGCCGGGACCGCCGCCACGATATAATCGTTTCCATGCCGATTCAAGCTACGTACGACGACGCCAATCTGATTCTCCGGCTCTACGAACTGCGGCGCGACGAGAAGTTGCGGAAAGCGCGCGAGTGGTTCGCCACCAACTTCGTGGCTTCCTCCGAGGAGGATATCCTACGCATCGCGCCCCCCGGCAGCCAGGAGAACGCCTACATGCGCATGGTGATCAGCTATTGGGAGATGGTGGCTTCCTTCGTAACCTCCGGCGTGCTGAACCAGGACCTTTACTTCCAAAGCGGCGGCGAGCTGCTCTTCGTCTGGGAGCAGTTGCGGGAGGTGGTTCCCGCCCACCGCGCCTTCACGAAGAACCCGCACGCCTATCACAATCTGGAAATCGTGGGGAATGCTTTTATCAAGTGGATGCAAGGGAACGGACCGGACGCGTACCCCAGTTTCCAGGCGATGGTGCGGGGCGCGGCAGATCGGAAATCCTGAGGGCTGTGGGGTCGGGCATGCCCGACCGCTACCGGAACGCCACTTTCTCGTAGAGGTCGGCGAGCGGCAGCCGGCAGCCGGATGCGGAGAGTTGGAGAGTGTCCTGCAAGCCGCTGGCTACCGTCAGCAGCCAACCTCCATCGGGCTGACGCGTGAACAGCTCCGCGCCGATGCGCTCCGACGAAACCAGCAGAAACTCGGCCAAGGACTCGATCGAGCGGTAGTGTCCGAATTTCCGGCCTCGGTCGTACGCTTCGGTCGATTCGGAGAGAACCTCGACGATGAGGGTCGGGTTGAGCAGAGTATCGCGCTGTTCGTCCAGGAACCGCGGATCTTCGCACGCCACGACGATGTCGGGATAGGTGTAGAGGCCGGTTGCGCTCACGCGTACCCGCATAGCGCTGGGATAAACCCGGCAAGGCCCGGAACGGAGTTGCGAATGAATCTGGGCAAACAGGTTCCCGGCGATCAGGTTATGGGCTTCCCGCGCCCCCGCCATGGCGAACATTTCGCCCTCGAAGTACTCGCTCTTGTACTCGGCCTTCCGCTCGATTTCGAGATATTGCTCCGGAGTCAGAAACGTCTTGGGCTGTGTGGACATATCCACTCTCTCCAGAACCACCTTACCAAACCGGAGCCCCTGCGAGCGTCGTAGGGGCTGGGCAAATCCACGCTGGCGCGGCTGCGTCCCTACTTGCCGGTATCCGCTCTTGCCGCGCTCTTTTCCCGCTCTATCTTGAGCTCGTTGCGCGCATCCGCGAGCGATTTCTCGGCTCTCTTCGCGCGTTCCGTTTGGGCTTTCAGATCCGCTTGCAGCCAAACGATGTCGAGGGCTCCGTACGCCAGGAAAACGGCCGCCAGGCACGCGCCAATCGCCAGCAGGACCTTGCGCCGGCGGCGCGGACCCTTGCCCTGCGTCTCCGGGCGCGGCGACTCGGCGCTCGCAGGCGATTCGGGCGCCGGCCCCGACCCGGGACTTAGTGGATTCTGGGGAACGGCGTCGGACACCGCGGCTTTGCGGCGGGGCTCCGGAGCCGGCGCGGCGTCAGCCACCGCCTCGCCCATGTCCCCCGGCCGCAGCGGCAGGGGCTGCAATGCGAACTCCCCGTAGGAGGCTTCTCCGCGAATCGAGCCGGGAGGGGGGAGGAGGAGGGAGAGGGGGGAAGGGGGAAGGGAAGGGGCCGCCTCCCGGAAGAAGAAGCCCGCTCTGGTGGGCTGGAATGTGTGCGGCCGCAGCACCAGCGCCGTCTGCCACGGTTCAGGGAAGAACCGCCGGTGGATCTCCAGATCGGCGTCGGAAAAGAAGATCTCGCTGCGCGTGTGGGAGTGGTACCACCCGACCGCCTGCCGGCCGGGCAGGCTCCGGCGCCCCAACAACTCCGCCAGCCGCTCCTGGTCGTGGTCGGACAGCGTGAAAGACGGTCCGAACGCATGCTCGCACTCGACGGGGGCGTAGCCCGTAATCCGTAGCCGCTTCTTCTGGAAATCCCCCAGCAAGATACCGCCGATCTCAACCCCGCCCCGCGGCACCGAGAAAAAGGCGTCGACCACCGCCAGACGAATGTCGTCGAGCACTCTGGGCGAGTACTCGATGGTGAACCAGCACTGCGGCGCGCTCCACGAAACCAGGGGGCTATCCTCGCTTCTCTCCATCGGCTCCCCTTGATTGTAGGCGATCCCCCGCCGCCGCCCAAATGCCGCCCGTCATCCGGCCGCCCGGACGCGGCGGCGAAGCTATAATGAGGTTGTGCCGAAACTCAGGGATCTCGAACTGCGCCTGCAGAAGACCGAGGAGCAGTTGCGCCTTTTCCAGAAAGTCAGCAGGCTCATGGTTCGGGAGCTGAGCTTTCAAGAGGTGTTGAAGGGCATCGTGTCGTTGGTGGTCGAGTTCACGCGGTGCGATTCCTGTCTGGTCTACGTTCTGGACAACGACGAACTGGTGCTGTGCGCGGCCAACACGCCGCACCCGACCGCGATCGGCAAGGTTCGATTGCGGCTCACCGAAGGTCTCACCGGCTGGGTGGCCCGCGAGCGCCGGCTGCTGGCCATTTCGCGCGAGGCGTATAAGGACCCGCGGTTCAAGTCCTTCGGTGAACTCCCCGAAGACACCTTCGAAGCGTTCCTTTCGGCGCCTCTGATCGCGCGCAATCGCGTGGTGGGCGTAATCAACTTGCAGCATCGCCTGCCCCATCAGCACACGGGCGATGAAATGGAAGGCATCACCACGGTGGGGGAGCAGGTGGGATGCGTCCTGGTTTTGGCGCGCTCGGCCCCCACCGCGCTCGCTGCGGCCGGCGCGGTGGAATTACCCCTTCCCACGGGGCCGGTTCCGATGAAACAATAGGATTCGTGACTCCTGTATTCGTCCGGCCCATTTTCGCGCTGTACGCGATGGCGCTGTGCGCGGCGCCGCTCGGCGCCCAGCATTGGCAGATGCAATATCTGTACGACGAAGTCAAATCCACCCTGAGCTTCAACGATCTTCAGTTCCCGTCGGCGTCCCGCGGCGTGGCGGTGGGCGTCGTCACGGAGGGGACCAGCCGGAAGTCCGTGGCGATGGTGACTTCCGACGCTGGCGCGCACTGGCAGGTGGTTCCGCTAAAGGAGAACCCCTTCTCGCTGTTTTTTCTGAACGACAGCGCCGGCTGGATGGTCACGGAAAAAGGCCTCTGGCGGACCAGCGAGTCGGGAAATAGTTGGACCAAGCTGCCGAAGGTTCCCGCCCAGGCGTTGCGCGTGTACTTCGCCGATGAAACGAACGGGTGGGCCGCATGCACCAACAAAACCGTGCTGGAAACGCACGATGGCGCCCAACACTGGACTCCCGTGGCGGCGGCCTCCAGCGAGCCTGGCAATCCCCAGTCCAGCGCCTATAGTTGGATCGCCTTTGCCAACCCGCAGTCGGGTCTAATCATCGGGGCGAATGAGCCAGTGCGGCGCGCGCGGCTCCCGGACTGGCTCGAACCGGACACCGTCCTCGACCGCCGCGAGACCCCGCACCTTTCTCTCACGCTTCAGACTCACGATGGCGGAAAGACATGGGAGTCCAATTCCAGCTCGATGTTCGGGGAAATCACGCGGTCGCGATTCAGCCCTCCGAATGCGGGGATTGGCCTGATCGAGCATGAGCAGTCGTTTCAATATCCCAGCGAAGTGTTTCGACTCTCGTGGCCAACGGGTCAAAACCAAATCGTCTATCGCGACAGGAACTTCTTCGTCAGCGACGTCTGGGTCACCCCGGGGGGCACGTACTACCTGGCCGGCATAGAGGTCGCCAGCAGGCTCCGCAGCATCGTTCCCCAAAAGGTGAAAGTTCTAATGAGCAGGGATCTCAAAACATGGACCCCGACGGTCGTGGATTACCGGGCGATCGCCAACCGGGTGATTTTGGCGGGCGTTGGCGAGGGCGGCTTGTGGCTGGCCACCAACAACGGCATGATTTTGAAGCTGGCGCCCTGAAACAACCCTGCCGGGCGTTGTTTTATCCACAACCAATTCACGTCCCTTGCCCTCCAAGTTGCCGGAAAACAAAGCAGATAAAAGTTGAGGAAAAGTACGTTTACACACCGGAATCGATTTGACGCGGGATTCATTCGGGCGCATATTGATGAAGGTTCCAAGAGGTTTGAGGAACAGCAAGCCTCCGAAACGTAGCGGACTGGGAACGATGATCCGTAGCCGAACCTAGAAATAGAAATGGCTGCGGGGAGCGAACGGAGATCGGGCGAATCGGAAGGCGGGTCGGCGGGCGGCAAATTCCGCGGAACGCTTTGATCCGGAGGGACCTAAGAATCCCGAAGGGGAGCGGAAGCGGGAGGCGCAGTCAGGCGCGCGGGTCGCAGGCGGCGCAACGGGCATGGATTGATGAGGCCGCCGGAACCGGGGCAAACCGGGTTCGGTAGCGGAGATCCAGGCTGAACGGGCGCAAGAAGCGGCGAGCGAGGGAGCGAAGTAGCAGGCCGGGACCTTTGACCCCGGAATGGATCTCGTGAAAGCGAGAGCCGTTGCGGGCGAGGGAAAGGCCGTTACGAGCGACCGGCCCCAGGTGGAAGAGAGCTGCGGCGTGCTTTAAGGCATCGATCCAGCCGTCGGAGAAACCGGCGGTTGGGGAGTCAAGAGGCTAAGCGCCCGGCGCTTCCAATTGCAATGTTCAATGCCGTGTATGCCGGCAGTGGGCAAGGCTGGAAATCAGGTCACTTGGAACCATTTTTTGTGGGGCGGGCCTCCTGGCCTGCCTTCTTTATTACGCCGCCACTTCCCTGTGCTCCGCGATATACCGCCGAACGTACTCCGAGAACGCCCGCTGCAACGCCTTGCGCGCCCCCTCGGAACGCCCCACCTTTCTGTCCTCGATCTGTAGTACCGGCAGCAGATTGCGCGTGGTCGAGGTGATGAAAACCTCGTCGGATGACTCCAGCTCCGCCGGGGTCAGCGGCTTCTCCACGATCCGGATTCCGGACGAGCCGGTTTCCTCCAGCACCACCTGTCGCGTAATCCCCGGGAGGCAGCCCGAGCCGATCGGCGGCGTCCACACCTGGTTCCCGTTGGCCGCGAAGATGTTGGCTGAGGTGCATTCGGCCACTTCGCCGCGTTCGTTCAGCAGGATCACCTCGTCGAAGCCATGAGCCTGCGCCGATTCCAGCCAGGTGAGGTTCATGGCCCAGGAGAGGACCTTGTTCC
>OCTA010005375.1_pt1 | contig 11096 bp, 12 predicted proteins | sample 1538991 | NCBI WGS metagenome assembly OCTA01 (sample SAMEA3539302, study PRJEB22396) | soil metagenome | biome: tundra; feature: field; material: soil | place: USA | collected 2010-05 | depth 0.15 m | reverse complement strand
GTTGGCCGCGGCCGATGCCGGCGAGGACGTTGCTCATGCGGTAGTTGTAGCCGAGCTCGGAGTGTTCGTACCAGAGGGCGGGGTCGCGGGCCTGCTGGGACCAGAAGCGGGCCTTGGCGACCCAATCCGGGTTCGACGAAACGAGCATGCCGCCGCCGGTGGTGGTGATGATCTTGTTTCCGTTGAAGGAGTAGACCCCGATGTCGCCGAGCGTCCCGGCCGGCTTCCCCTTGTAGAGCGTGCCAACCGCTTCGGCGGCGTCCTCGATCACGGCGACTCCGTATTCGGTGCAGGTATCGCGGATGGGGTCCATATCGGCGCTTTGGCCATAGAGGTGGACCACCACCAGCGCCTTGGGGAGCCTGTTCGCCGCCGCCCGTTCTCGCAAGGCGCGGGACAGGACATCGGGATTGAGGTTCCAAGTTGCGCGGTCGCTATCCACAAAGACCGGCACGCCGCCCTGGTAGACGATGGCGCTGGCTGCCGCGACGAAGGTGAGGGTGGAACAGAGCACTTCATCGCCGGGGCCGACGCCTGCCAGGCGCAGGGCGAGGTGCAGGGCGGCGGTCCCGCTGGACAGGGCGACAGATGGGAGGCCGACGCGCACCCCGAATTCGTGTTCGAAGGCGGTGAGATTGGGGCCGACGGTGGAGAGCCAGTTGGTGGCGAAGGCCTGCCCGACGTAGGCCTGTTCGGTGCCGCCCATGTGGGGAACGGATAGAAGTATGCGTTTCATAAAGAGCCTTCGGTTACACCCACCGGATAAGCGTGGCGCCCCATGAATAGCCGACCCCAAAACCGACCAACATGACCAGATGACCCGGCAGGAGACGCCCTTCCGCCGCCGCCTGCTTCAACGCAATGGGTATCGTGCAGGAAACGGTGTTTCCGCAGTGGCGCATACCCACGAAGAATCTCTCAGCGGGAATTTTGAGCTTCTTCCTGAGGTGCTCCAGCATGTATTGGTTCGCTTGGTGGAACACGTACAGATCGATGTCGCCGAGATCCTTGCCCGTGCGCGTGAGCAAGTCGTGCACTACCTTCGGGACCGCCCGGAGCGTAAAGGCGAAGATCTCCGGCCCGTTCATGTAGAGGTTTTCCTCGCTGCGCAGGTTACCATCCGCATCAGTTGTGGCCTCTTGCCCCTGGGGCGCGACCCGCTGCCGCATTCCCCCCGTGGGCACGATCAGGTTCTTTGCGCCCCCGCCGTCCGTCCCGTATACGAAGGGACCGATGAGCTCAGCATCTCCGGCTGCACCGCGCACCAGGGTCGCGGCGCCTGCATCCCCGAACAATGTGCGGACGCTTTTGTCTTTCGGGTGAATGAACTTGCTATAGGTTTCGGCGGTCACCAGAAGCACGTTTGTCGCCTGACCGGTTTCCACGAGGGCCTTTGCGAGGCCAAGACCGTAAACGTACCCCGAACACCCCAGGTTGAAGTCTAATGCTCCAGCGGACGTCGGTATGCCGAGGCGCTGTTGCATGAGGCAGGCAGTTGTCGGCAGGAAATGGTCCGGGCTCTGCGTGCAGAACAGGATATAGTCGATATCCGCGGGGCGGCAGACACCACTGGCGAACAGCTTGCGAGCGGCCGCGGCTCCCAGATCGGACGAGCACTCGCCTTCGGCGGCGATCCAGCGTTCGGCGATGCCGGTCTTCTCCTCGATCTTTTCTACGCTCCACCCGGGGAACTCCGCCGCCAGTTGCTGATTGGTCAGGCAGTGTTCAGGGAAATGGTATTCGATTGCTGCAACGGTTGCCTTCATGAACATGTCTCTGCGACCGGACGGTTACTTCGTGGCTGTTGTGCATATCAGCTTGGCGGGGACGCCGAACATGGTGCTTCCAGCAGACACATTTCGGGTCACGACGGTGCCCGCTCCGACCACTGCACGGTCGCCAACTTTCAAACCGGGCAAGACGCAGGCGTGGCTGCCTGCGAAGACCCCCTCACCGAGACTCACTTTTCCAGTTATGTCGACATGGCCGCTCAAAGTGGACCAGTCACCTACCGCGACGTCGTGGCCCACAGTGGCGGCGAGATTTAGGGTGACGAATCTGCCCAGGGTCACATGTGTTGTCAGCACCGCCCTCGGACATAAGATACAGCCATCGCCGATGCGGCAATCCGCCCCCATAATGACGGACGGATGAATCAGGGTCGCGAACTTAGCGCCGCGCGCCGCGAGGCCGGTGACAACGCGCCTTTTGGTTGCCGGATCGCCAATCGCACCGATGCACAGGTCCGTTTCAGCGGGCGCGAATTCCTGGGGATCTCCCAGGATTTCGTGAGGCACGTCGAAGCCTTCGAGAGCCGCGGCGTTGGCATCCAGGAATCCGCCGATTCTCCATTCCGACTGGGTGGGCTCGACGTCCCGAGCCCAGCATAGGACCTCCCGGCCAAAGCCACCGGCACCGACAATTAGAAGACGTTTCACAAACCTCCTCTAATGAGCCGTATAACCGCCGTCCACTACCAGAACCGCACCTGTAATCCAACGAGCCGTCTCGGCGAGTAGAAAAGCGATGGCATAAGAAACGTCAAGAGCGCTGCCAAACCCGAGCAAATGCATCGCCTCCAGCGCCGCGCCTTGCTCCGGTGTCAGCATCCCCAGCAGGCCCTGCCCCATTTCGGTTGTCACTACCCCGGGTGCCACACAGTTGACCCGAATGTGTTCGCCCGCCAACTCGACGGCGAGCGCCCTCGTGAGCGCAACGATTGCGCCCTTGCTCGCCGCGTACGCAGCGACCCCTGCCTGACCCGCCAGTCCTGCGACAGAAGAGACAAACACGATGCTGCTGCCCGGCGCACAAACACTCTTCTGACAAAAACCTTTGGCAAGGGCGATGGCCGCCCCTACGTTTATACGCATTACATCTTCAACAGTCTTGGTGTTCAGCACACGAAGTGGGCGCAGTTTGTGTATCCCCGCGCTGTGAACCAAGCCGTGCAACGGTCCGGACAACGTGCTGATGTTCTTAAGCCAGCGCGGGATTTCATCGGCCGAAGACAGATCGAACAGCTCAGCCCTATGGCCGTCACCATCGAGGGATCGCAGCGTCTCAGCAAGACGCTCCTCGTTGCGCCCAACCAGAACAACGCGGGCACCCAACTGGCTGATCAGGCGGGCCGTTTCACATCCAATTCCCGAGGAAGCGCCAGTGACCAAAATGGTTTGGTCCCTCAAATCCATTGGATTCATCATGGTTGTGCTGGCAACTTCGCAATCCCCAATCCGGAAACTGAGATATTGGCCATTGGCTGAACCTGGCGCAGGCTAGGTGCGAAGCCCCACGCTGATTTGATCGCCGAGCAATGCCATGAGGTCCGCAATGGTCGAGCACCCGGCTATCTGCCGGGGCGGTAAACTAATGCCGAAGTGCTCGTCCACGAGCGCCATGAAGCTGATGACAGCGAGCGAATTCCAGCCTTCGATGCTGTCCAGAGTCTCGGACCCTTTCACCGTGCCCGGTTCGAGTTCGAGAAGTTCATCCAACAAGAATAGAAACTCGCTCTTTTCCAAAGATTCCTCCTAATGTCAATAGGGTCGCTATTACAAAAGTTACAAAATCAGTCCCCTATCCAAGCGAAAGTCGTCGGGCCGACTCGGCGGCCCCGAAACACGGAAGGAAAAGACTGCACTTGCCAGCATTCAGCGGCGCCAACCGGCCCGAGCCCCCCGGCGGTCCGAAGAACTGACTCTTCAGCGACTGAAATGGCCCTGAATCCCGTGCCGCCCTCCAGGTGTCCCTTGGCGCCCCACAGCACGAGCAGCCGGGAGCGGTCGCCTTCACTACTCAAGCAGTCACCACCTCCCGAACCAGAACGAACGCTTCTGCCGCGTCAAGGCCGACCGCCGAACCGCGTACTCTGGCAAGCGCCTCCAGGCTTCGGAGCGAGCGTGATTGGGGAAATTCTTTCAGTTGCGTGCGGTAGCATGCCATCGCCTGGAGCTTGGTGGACAAGAATTCGCCGATGTCGACGAAGACGGTGGGTGAGAACGCATTGTGAGCTGACGGCCCTCCCCACTCTGTTTCCGAAAGGGTCTCGTAGCAGAGCAAACGCTCGACTCGGGGCACACCATTCGGCCGTGTAGCGACCATCGTGGCCCAATAAACCGCCTTATGGTCCGAGTGAAGGTCTCCCCAGTGGGGCGCGTATACTGTTCGCGGTTGTATCTCCCGGACGAGGCGGGTCAGCCGCTCTGCCAATACGTGACCGGGCACCGTGTCCAAGCGGGGAGCCGGAAAATCCAGGAAATGCACATCCTCGACTCCCAGCAGTTGGTGAGCGGCAGTCAGTTCGATTCGCGTCTGCTCCACTTCTTCCGGCGGGAAGATGTCGGGAGCGCCCCTTGAAACAACGACGACCTGGACGCGGTCCCCGCGGGCGCTGTGGCGTGCGATAACGCCCCCGCACCCGAGCACTTCGTCATCCGGGTGCGGCGCGATCACAAGGACCGTCGCCATGCTACCGAGACCTCATTGAACTCACCAGGATCGTCAGGTTACGAACCCCCTCCTCGAGTTCCACGAGCCGGGTTTGCATCGAATGCACCTCGTCCTGCGGTTCGTATCCCAGCCGGGAGCCGATTCGTAGCGGCAGACAGTCACCATCTGTAGAGTCCAACTCCGACACCCAAAGCGGCACATCGCCTGTCTGCACGAGCATCCGGCCGTTGTTAATTGCCAGGATGCGCCCTACCGCCCCCCGGTATGGCACGCCCGAATACCGTTCTGCCCGCCAAACGAGAATCTTCCTGCCTGCCAAGTATGTATAGGCCCCCGGGTGCGGATGCGAACAGGCGCGAATCAACGCATATACTTCCCTCGCCGGGCGTTCCCAGTGAATGACGCCGTCTTCAGGACAGCGCCGCCCGTTGAACGTCACGCGTGACTCGTCTTGGGGAGCCGGGTCCCACACGCCGCTGAGCAACTCTGGCAGCCAGCGATCCAGCGCCACGCGGATTGCGGAGTCTACTTTCCGTCCCACCTCCGCCGCATGCTCATCTTCAGATATCCAGAATGGCTCCTGCACAAAGATCGAACCTGCGTCGGCTTCTTCAGTCATGAGGAAGAACGTGGCTGCCCCTGGCTCGCCGTCGTAGGTTAGCCAAGCAAGCGGTGCCCGTCCTCGTCCGCGAGGTAGCCACGTAGGGTGAAAGCCGACGCACCCGAGCCTTGGAATGTCGAGCAGGACCCGGCTTACGAGCTGTGAGAGCCCGACCACCAACAACACATCCGGTGACCAGGCCGCTACGGCTTTGATAGTCTCCGGGGCGTTGATGCTCTCAAAATCTTGGTAGGGAGCATGAACCTGTTCCGCCAAGTCGTCAAGCCGGCAGTATCCGCTAACGCCAGTCGACTTCCCTGCGCTCAAGCCGAGAACGCCGGCTATCGGTGCATTGTGGCTAATGAGAGCCTCAAGCACCACACGGGAACTCGTGACGCTGCCAGCCAACGCTACTCGGAGCTTGTCGGTCATCGCGCGCTCATGGAAGACATGGAAGGCCGTTTGAGAAAGCCCCGTTCACCTCGAAGCACGATTGCCACAGTGCGCAGGATGATTATGATGTCCAGACGCAACGACACCCGGTCCGCGTAATCGGCGTCATAGATCCAGCGCTCTGGCCAGGAAAGAAAGATATTGCCGTGAATCTGCGCAAGGCCCGTCAAGCCGGGCCGCAACTCCAGTCGGCGCACGCCGAACCTATCGAGATCGTGTACTTGGTCAGGAAGACCTGGCCGGGGGCCGACAATCGACATCTCCCCCTTCACAACGCTCCAAATCTGCGGCAGTTCGTCTATTTTGAAGCGACGAAGCCATCTTCCGATAGCGGTCACCTCTGGGTCGCCGTCCAATACCTCGCGAGGTGCGCGTGCTTGGTGTGTCATCGTGCGGAACTTATACAGCAGAAAGCTGGCCCCACCGCGGCCGAGTCGTCGCTGGCGGAAGAGCCATGGTCCCCGTGAGGTGAGCTTCACCAGCAACGCCGCCGCGATAAGGACCGGCGATAGCAAAACACCCCCCACGATGGCCGCTGTCACGTCGAGAAGGCGCTTGCCAAATCTGGGATACCAGCCTCGAGCGTGCACCGACACGCCTCCGTTGATCACGGAGCGAAACACGGCTTCGAACCGGTCGACCCCGGCGCTGAGCGACAGTTCCCGGTCGTAGAACTCCCACCCCGCACGCCCCATTTCGGCGAGGCGCCCAGCACCGAGGTTCGCAAGTTGGGCGACCGCGGCTGCGAGACTCTCTGGGTTTTCTGGCGTGCAGACCATCCCGGCCCCCGAACGTTCAATCAGATCCGCTGCATCCCCCTGGACTCCCATCAGAATCGGCTTGCCTGCCGCAAGGTAGGCCTGCGTCTTCGAGGGGATCGTGATCCGGAACAGGGGATCGTCTTTCAGATGCACCAGCAGCAGATCGGCAGCCGCCAGTATCGCGCCCATGGCGCTAATCGGCTGGCGTGGAAGGAATCGGACGTTCGCTAGGCCCATTCCGGCAGCCTTGCTCTCGAGGCGCCCTCGCTCGACACCACCCCCCATAAAAAAGAAACGTGCATTCGGTGCCGCCGTGACGCAAATGCGCGCCGCCTCCAGCACGGCGTCCAGCGCCTGCGCGATCCCCATGGTGCCGGCGAACAGAATCTTGAATTCATCATCGCTGCCAAGTCGAACCGCCGGCGCCGCACGATTCGGACGGATGCTTTCCACGTCGCACCAGTTGTAGATCACGTCAATCTTGTCCGGTGGAACTCCTCGGTGAACCAACTGTTGTTTGAACCCTGGGGAAATCACAACGATATGCCGGGCGCGGCGGTAGATAAAGTTGCACCATTTGCCGAGCAGGGCGAGAGCCCACGGGTTGGACAGCATTCCGGTGGCCGCGATTGTGTCAGGCCAGAGATCGCAAATATCGAAGACGAAGGGGACTCTTCGAAGGAGCCCGAGAGCCACGGCGGGGAAACCAATCGTCGCGGGGGGATTGTAGACGTACACCACATCCGGCTTCTTGACTAAAGCTGTGCCGATCACTGCCGCTGAGATCGCGAAACTCATATAGTTGGGGACTCTACGAAAGGCTGATTTGTCATGGCTCGGGTAAAGAGCCACGCGTAGCACGCGAATGCCGTCGATCCGTTCGCGTCGCCAAGGGCGTATCTTGTAGCCGGGATAAACGTTCCCGCCTGGATAGTTCGGAAAGCCTGTCAGCACCTCGACATCATGGCCACGCGCAGCCAGTTCTCGCGCGAACAGCAACCCCTTGAATGTCGGCTCCGGCTCAAACCACTGAGTAAGCAACAGGATTCTCATTGAGTTCCTCAATCGTGTCTCCGGAGCGAGAGATGTTCTGCCAAGCCAGTAGCTGCAGAAGTCGTCGGCTCGGGAGGAAAGCCGCAGTTTCTTAATAGGACTCTCATGATTTACGGAAGTAGCTCACCAGTGTGATTACAAGGGAAAGCGAACCTGTGTCATGCACCGGTTTCGCCCTGCCAAACCACCCGCCTGACATAGTCCGTATAGCTGAGGATGATCCGAACTACCTTTTCTGACACGTTTGGGATGTTGTAGTCGGCCACCATGCGCAAGCCGCGATCAGTGCCCCGTGGTTGAGAGGCAAGTATGTGCAGCCCATCTTGAATCCGGATCCACTCTAGTCCAGTCATTATGACCGCGGCCTCCTCCATGCCCTCTGGCCGTTCGTGGGCCTCACGAATGTTGAGCGCCGGGAAATTCAGAATAGACGACTCTTCGGTAATCGTTCCGCTGTCAGAAAGGGTCGCTCTGGCATTCATCATCAGATGAACGTAGTCTATGAGACCCAGCGGTTTTGAAAGGACCACTGAAGAGTGCAGGGGCGATCCACGCTCGGCAATTCGCTTCCTGGTCCTCGGATGAACTGAAACAAGCACGGGGAGTGAATAACCCTCCGCCAGCGAGTTAAGTATCCCGATAAGCTTCTGGAATCGAGCCGGCGAATCCACATTTTCCTCCCGATGTAGACTCACCACAAAGTACTCATGAGGACTCAACGCCATGCGCGCGAGGACATTCGACTGTTCGATGTTGGGCAGATGATGGTGCAGAACCTCATACATCGGGCTTCCCGTCTTGATAATTCGATCCGGCCGTAAGCCCTCACGAAGTAGACATTCACGCGCTATTGAGCTGTAGCAGAGGTTGATGTCGCTGATGTGATCCACAATGCGGCGGTTGATTTCTTCCGGCACTCGATCGTCGAAACACCGGTTCCCTGCCTCCATGTGGAAGATCGGAATCTTCCGGCGCTTTGCGGAGATTGCCGCAAGGCAACTGTTTGTATCCCCAAGCATCAAGACTGCATCGGGTCGTATCTTTGCCATCACCTCGTCGGATCTAGCAATCACCGAACCTATCGTCTCGGCGACAGTTTTTCCGGCGGCCGCCAGAAACTCGTCTGGCTTTCGGATCTGCAGTTCCTCAAAGAAGATCTCGTTCATCTCGTAGTCGTAGTTCTGACCGGTGTGAACCAGAGTGTGCTCGCAGAACTGGTCCAAAAGGCGGAGGACCCGACTCAGCTTGATGATCTCGGGGCGAGTGCCCAGAATAGTCATGACCTTCATCGCAGTAGTTCCACTCCGGCTTCGGTGTTATCTTCCAGCATCAGACGACGTTCCTGCAGCATGGCTCTAGTCTCCTCCATGTTCATCACGCTGTCCTTGCTGCTGTAAGTGCTCTCAAGGCAGCGCCCGCCGGCGTCTGTGACCTCATATCCGTTCCCCACTTCGGGCAGCATCGGCCGGATCACGTACCATCGGCCCCGCTTTTCCGTTCGGTAGGCCTCTTCTTCGCTCACCATGATCTCGTGAATCTTCTCGCCTGGGCGAATGCCGGTCGTCACAAGGCGGACGGGCCGGTCCCCGATGAGCGCTGCAGCGACATCGGCAATTCGGGCCGAAGGAGCCCGAGGCACGAGAGTCTCCCCGCGCCGGGCTTCGCCGATTGCGGCGAAGATAATGTCAACCGCGTCGTCGAGAGTCAGCAGGAACCGCGTCATGTCCGGAGTTGTGATCGTCACCGGACCGCCGCTCCGGATCTGTTCGTGGAATAGCGGAATCACCGAGCCTCGCGACGCCAGCACGTTCCCGTAGCGCGTGCACACGAAGCGGGTGCCCGGGCATCTCATGTTGCCCTGGATGAACACTCTCTCTTGCAGCGCCTTGGTCATGCCCATGACGTTGACCGGCTTGCATGCTTTGTCCGTGGAGACGCCGACCACGGTTTCCACTGGCAGGGTGTGTTCCTGAATCGCGTGAACGATATTCTCGGCGCCGCCGACGTTGGTCCGGACGGCCTCATTGGGGAAATACTCGCAAGTCGGCACCTGCTTCATTGCCGCGGCGTTCACCACGATGTCGGCGTCGCGCAGCACACTGGCGACGCTGCCATAATCGCGAACGTCGCCGATGCGGAACTCCAGCAACCGCTGGAAGTTCCGGTAGATGATTTCATCCGTGGCCGCGACCCTGTTTTCGTACTCCACGCGGATGAAGTGCTGCTTGGCTTCGTCGCGCGAAAAGATAATCACCTTCGCCGGATGGCCCGCCTCTCCACTCAAGATGCGGCGAGTCAGGACCTTTCCTAGGGATCCCGTCCCTCCGGTGATCAGTATCCGCTTGCCTTCAAGAATTTTGTTCATTTCCACTTGATCCACTTTTCGTAGGGTGTGTTGTCTTCCGCCAATTGGCGCGCCAGAACCGGCCAGGGGGGGCATTTGTACGCGATCGCCTCGCGCAGTTTGTCGCACCTCATGCTTCGGTCCGACACCTCCAGATCGTCAGGTTCGATACGGCCATCCAGTTCGTACGCCTCGCGGAGGAGGCATAGAAGGTCGTACTTGGATATCGGTTCGCTGGCCACCTGATACAGCCCGTTTAGTCCAGGGTGCCCCTGGATGATGGAGACGACCAACTCGGCGAGGTGGTTAGTGGTCACCCCAGAGTAAATGACTCGACGGTATCCGCGAATCGTTTTCTGGTTCTGGGCCAGGAACCAGTCCAGCAGCGAGCGGTGTTCTGTAAGTTCTCGGCCGATGATGGAAGTCCGCAAGGTGAGGGCATTGGCCACTGCCACCTCGCCGAGAAACTTAGTCTTTCCGTAGAGATCCTCGGCGTCGGAGGAATCTTCTTCGACGTAGCCCCCACGCTTGCCGTTGAATACGCAGTCGGTACTGAAATGAATGACGCGTCCGCCCCAGCGGGCGGCTATTTGGGCGAGCTTATGGGGTAGGAGCGAATTGATGGTGATGCTGGGAATTGGGGAAACGGCCTCCGCCCGCTGTTTGATCACACCGACGCAATTGACCACATATTCTGGACGGAAGGCCGCCAGAATCGCCTCAAGCGCCGGAAAGTCCGTCACATCGACGCCCGGAACGACATCGTCCCCCTGGAGCAGTTCCACGTGGTCGAAGGGAGGCTTCCGGATGTCCTCCCGAACCGTGCACAACGTGCCAGTGAAACGGCCACGCAATAACTGGAATATCTTGTGCCCGAGCATGCCGGCGCCGCCCACCACTATGACCCTCGCTACGCTCACGAAGCCACCTCGCTCAACGGTGGATCCAGTGGAGTGGGTGTGTCGGTAATGAGTGTTTCCATAAATCTATGCTCGGTGAATGTCGGTGAGCCAAGCCGACGCAACTCGAAGCAGTTCCCGGTTCGCGTTGATCGCTTCCGGGTCGGACGCGCGCCTGACAGCATACTCGAAGTCCCGCTTTGACATTGGTGCGAACCACTCATCTTCCCCGTCCACGCACCGCTGGAGAACGGATCGAAAGCGCTCCGTCTCGCGCAACGGAATATCCCAACCAATACCGTCCGCTTCCAGATCCTGCCACGGCGTTTGATCGCTGATCAGAACCGGGCAACCCGAGGTCAGAGCTTCACAGATCACATGCCCGTAGCTAATTACTCGCATAGCTCGATAGGTCAAAAGTCTCCGGAGATGGCGTCGCGGCGGTAGCTGTCGGTGACCGCTCTCAGCCAAACAGGGATGTTCTCAATGGGGGGCTGGTTCAGTCCCTACTGAGGTCCGGGTTCATGGTAGAT
>OCTA010005374.1_pt1 | contig 11096 bp, 8 predicted proteins | sample 1538991 | NCBI WGS metagenome assembly OCTA01 (sample SAMEA3539302, study PRJEB22396) | soil metagenome | biome: tundra; feature: field; material: soil | place: USA | collected 2010-05 | depth 0.15 m | reverse complement strand
TAGAGTTTCAGGATGCGTTCGCGCAGCGGCACTGGGATGGCTTTCATGCCCACAGCCGACCAGCCGGAAGGAACTTTGTAAAGCTATATGTTTTATGTAAATGCTCTAGCCGTTTCAACGGCTTCTTCGCCCACGCAAAAAACCGTTGAAACGGTTTTCCCACGGAGCAGCAGGTTCACCGGGCTGAAGCCCGGTGTTAATGAAAAGTTTGCCCGCAAAGAAATTTGAGTGACGCCCCGCCGCGATTCAGGTAAATAATATCCTTTGGGTATTTATCCCCAAGCATTGCAGCCATGAAACATTTTCTTAAACTGGAAAATTTGCCGTGCGCGGACTTTGAAAAAATCCTGCGGGACACCGCGGTTTTCAAGCGCGAACGCGGTCATCACCCGCAGCAGCCGCTCGCCGGCCAGACGTGGGCGCTGATGTTTTCCAAGCAGTCCACGCGCACGCGGCTGTCGTTCGAGGTCGGCATCCGCGAACTCGGCGGGCAGCCGATGTTTTTGAGCGCGGTGGACATTCAGCTCGGTCGCGGCGAGCCGATCAAGGACACAGCGCGCGTCATGGGGCGCATGGTTCACGGCGCGGTCATCCGCACGTTTGCGCAGCACGACGTGGAGCAGTTTGCGGAATTTTCAAACATTCCAACCATCAACGCGCTGACGGACGACGAGCATCCGTGCCAGATTCTCGCGGACATGTTCACGTTTCAGGAAAAACGCGGCTCCATCGAGGGCAAAACCGTGGCCTTCATCGGCGACGGCGCGTGCAATGTGGCGAACTCCTGGATTTGGGCCGCGTCCAAATTCAATTTCGAGCTGCGCATCGCCTCGCCGGAAAAATTCCAGCCGGCGACGGAACTGCTGAAACGCGCGGGCGGGAAAATTTCCGTAACGAACGACACCAAAGCGGCAGCGCACGGCGCGGATTTGCTTTACACCGACGTGTGGATTTCGATGGGCAAGGAAGCGGAGGCGAAGGAACGCATCCAGATTCTGACCGGCTATCAAATCAACGCCGCGCTCGTGAAGCTGGCCAAGCCGGACGCGCTGGTGATGCACTGTCTGCCGGCGTATCGCGGCAAGGAGATTGACGAGGAAACGCTCGAAGCCCACGCGGACACGATTTTCGAGGAAGCGGAAAACCGGCTGCATGTGCAGAAGGCGATCATGAACTGGGCGGTTTCCTGATGTGTGCCCGTGTTCGTGAGAACACGGCAAACATCAGCTGCGTTCGCACGAACGCAGCCACGATCAGGCGGCATACAGCCGCAGATATTTCACCGCCACTTTCAAATCCTTCGTCCACTCGCTTTTGATGGTCACGGTTTCGCCGGTGATCGGATGGGGCAGGGTCAGTTCCTCGGCGTGCAGCGCGGTGCGCGATAGCAGCGGACGTTCTTCATGGCCCGGTTTCAGGCGAAAATCTTTTTTCAAGCGCGAGAGCCAGAGTTTTTTCCCGCCATAAAGCTCGTCGGCCACAATCGGCAAATCCACATGGCTCAAGTGGACGCGGATTTGATGCGGACGATCCGTGACAGGTTCACATTTCACCAAGGCATAACCGGCGCGCGTGAAATTTTCCAGCAAAGTGATTTTTGTCTTGGCTGCTTTGCCATTGTCCTTGTCCACGCGCATCAAGCCGGGCCGCAACGGATGCGGCGAAATCCGGGCGTTCACTTCGAACGATGCTTCGATCAAGTTGCCGCGCACGAGGGCGACATATTTTCGCTGCGGCTGGTCACAGCCGAACAAATCGGCCAGCGCAACGTGCGCAGGTTTGTTTTTGGTGAGCAGAAGGACGCCGCTGGTGTCGCCATCAAGCTGGTGTTCGTTGTTCAGGTAAGTGAGATTCCGTTCGCGCGCCCACGGTTTGCCGTCGGCAATGCCTGCATGAAGCAGCTTCATCAGGTTCGGTCGCTCAACTTCGGCGACAACCGCTTCGACGCGCGCCGCCGCTTCGGGCGCGGTGGGCAGGCCGGCGGGCTTGTCGAGCGCGAGCAGATGCTCGTCCTCAAAGAGCACGGGGATTTCCCAAAACTCGCGGGTGGCTGGGGACGACAGTTTGACCGCTGCGCTCACGGCCGTTTGGCGCCGCCACTCCGGTCGGCCAATTCCTTGAGGATGCCGCCCAGTTCGCGGTTCGCCTCGGTTTGCAGCCAGATGTTGAATGCCTCGCTCTCGCGGCTGCGGCGCACTTGCGACAGGAACAGCGGCAGCTCGGAAATCTTTTTGGACTCGTCCACCGGCAGCAGCGACTGGACGAAGAGGACGAAACCGCCGTCCGCCGTCGGGAAGAACTTGCTCAAGTGTCCGGGCTGCGTGGTGAAGGCCGCCTGCTTGAGCTGGTTGATCTCGGCGTGGTCGCCCGCTTCCGGCACTTCCTGCGAACTCAAGGAGAACGGCGACAAGGCCAGCGGCGCGTGGCCGGCGGCGACGGCGGCCTGGGCAAACGTTTTGCCCGCCGCCATCTGCACGGCGGCGGTGTAGTAAAAATTGGTGCCGGCGGTCTGGGCTTTCAGCGCGGCTTCGTGATTTTGAAAATTCTCAACCACGCGGGCGTGGATCTGGTCGAGCGGCGGAATCGCGCTGGGCAGTTGTTTCGCCAGCCCGATGACATAGACGGCGTCCGCGCCGGCCATCGGCTTGGAAAACGGCGAGTCGGCGTTCAGCTTGAACGCGATCTTCGTGAACTCGGCGGGCGCGGAAAATTCTTCCGGGCCGTCGGCGGCGGCAAACGGCGCGGTGGTGCGGAGGGCCAGGCCTTTTTTCTTGGCGAGCGTGACGAGATTTTCCGGGACGACCGGGTCCATCGCAAACAGCTCGGTGACGAATTGCTTGGCCTGCTCGACGGCGGCGGCTGACGCGCCCTGGCGCAGAAACACGTCGCGGATTTTGGCCTTGGCCTCTTCGGGCGTCTTGGCGCCGGGCACGGCCTCGAGACCATGCTGCGCAAAATACGCCTCGGCCTGGCTGGTGAGGTTCGTCCTGCCGATCTTCTGCTCGGCCGCGGCGAAATAGTTGGTCAGGTCATACGCGAGATAATTCACCGACACGCGGTCGGGTTCGCGATAGACGGCCATGTTGTTCGTGTAAAATTGCGCGACGACGGCGGGTGTGACGGCGACCTGCGCGAGATAATTCGTCGCGGAAAAGAAAACCGCCTGCGCGGAAACGTCCTGATGTTCGCGGTCGTAAAGCTGGCCGGCCTCCTGCGGCGGCACGAGTGCGCCGGGCAGGCCCAGCGTCTGGAGGAGCTGCTGGATGGCCAGTTCGTCGCGGACAAACCGCTGGAAATCGTCCGCATTGAGGCCTTCCGGCTGCAACACGCGCTCCAGAAACTGGCTCATCGGCACGTCGTGACCGTTGCCGATCTGGCGAAGCAGTCCGCTCGCCCCGTCGGCCAGCGACTCTTCACTGACGTGGATGCCGAGATCCCTGGCCTTTTGCATCAGCATCAAGCGGACGTAAATATCGCGCTCCATTTCCGTCCGGTTGAAGTTCGGGTTCCGGTCGGGGAACTCGAAATTATTGCGCCGCCAGTAGTCAATGTAATATTCCCGCTGCGCCGCCGCAAACGCCTCGGCGGTCACGGGCTTGCCGTAAATCATGCCAAAACCGCCGTTCCGGCTGCCGCCGCCGCCGCGCGTCCCGCCCTGGCCCATGAAAAAAACAAATGAAATTATCGTAAGCCCGGCGATGATCCACCACAGCCACGCTGAATGTTTGCGAATTGATCCGATCATAGTGAAAAATAGAACGTCCAGCCTAGCCTGCCCGAAGGAACATGGCAAACGTAAAAGCGCGCCGGTTGGCGTAGTTTTGAAGACAGGACATTTTTGCAGCTACACCATTGGTCCGGTTTTGCCCGCACTGCGCCAGTCCAAAACTTTTAACTGCACCGTCGTCCGGCCGTTGAATTCATTCAGCGAGGGCGCGAAGGCCAGGTCAAACTTCCCGACCGGCAGCGAACCTTCGCCCGCGTTCCACCACACGGCCTCGTGCGTCACCGTGCCATCCGTCACCCACATTTTGACGTGCTGCTTTTTCGCGCCGATGCGCTGGAGCGGTTTTTTATGAGCCAGATTCCGCGCGCAAAATTGCAGCGCCGGATTCCCCTGACCGGTCGGCTTCAAACCGTCCAGTTCCGCCAAGGAATCCAGGCTGATTTCAGCCAGCGCGACTTCCGCATCCAATCGCAGCGGCGGCTGAAAATCCTCCGGCTTCAAGCTGCGTTGCGCGAGATCGTTCATCCGCTGGCGGAACAGCTCAATTTTTTCCGGCGCGATGGTCAGGCCCGCCGCCATCGCGTGGCCGCCGTGCTTGACCAGCAAATCGCCGCACTCGCGCAACGCCGATGCGAGATCAAAACCGGCGATGCTGCGGCCCGAACCGCGCCATTCGCCGGCGTCGCCGCCGAGAATGATCGTCGGGCGGTAAAATTCCTGCAACACGCGCGACGCCACGATGCCCACCACGCCGATGTGCCAGAGCAACTGTCCCTCAATGATGACAAAATCTTTTTGCGCATCAAACTTTGACCGCACCACGCCGGTGACTTCCTGAACGATGGACTTTTCAATCTGCTGGCGCTCGCGGTTGCGCGCGTCCAGATTCTGCGCGAGCGGCATGGCTTCCTCCAAATTTTCGGCGAGCAGCAAATGCAACGACTCTTCCGCCGTCTCCAGCCGGCCCGAAGCATTGAGCCGGGGCGCGAGTTGAAACCCGACTTCCACCACGCCGATTTTTTTCGGCGACTGCGCGACCTCTTTCAACGCAATAATTCCGGGCCGTTTCGTCGTGTTCAGTTTTTCCAACCCCGCAGTGACGAGAATCCGGTTTTCGCCGGTGAGCGGAACCAGATCCGCAATCGTGCCCAGCGCGACCAGGTCGAGCAGCGGTTTCAGATCAAACTCCGCCGCGCCGGGCAAACCCGTTTCGCGTCCGCGTTTCAAAAGGGCGTGGGCGAGCTTGAAGGCGAGGCCGGCGGAACAAAGTTCGGTGAACGTAGGACAGGCGTCGCGCCTGTCTCCATTATTCTGTTCCGCTTGAGCGGCAGTTTCATTTTGATTTGAGACAGGCGCGACGCCTGTCCTACAAAGCTGCGGATTCACCAGGGCCACCGCATCCGGTGCGGGATTCGAAACTTGGTGATGATCCAGCACGATGACTTCCACATTTTTTCCGCGCAGCCACGAAATCGTTTCGACCGCCGTCGAACCGCAGTCCACGGCGAGCAATAATTTCACCGGGAATTTTTTGAGGCAGTTCTCCACGCCATCGCGGCTCAAGCCGTAGCCTTCGTCCATGCGATTGGGCAGATAGGCGTCGGCCTGCCAGCCAAGTTTGCGTAAAACTTCCAGCAGCAGCGTGGTCGAGGTCACGCCGTCCACGTCATAATCACCAAAGATGACGAGCGATTCGCCGCGTTCGTGCGCCAGCAAGAGTCGTTCGACGGCCGCTTTCATGTTCGGCAGCAGGAACGGGTCGGCGAGATTCTTGAGGCGCGGGGCGAGAAACTTTTCAATCGCCGGCAGTTCGCTCAAGCCGCGATTGAGCAGGCATTGCGCAAGCAGCGGGGAGATTTTGAGCGACGACGCCAGCGTTCCCGCGAGCAGCGGCTGCGGTGGGGCGATCGTCCAGCGAAATTTCATTTTTTATTCAATCACGGATGGACACGGATGCAAAGAAGCTTCAATCACCAAGCTCCAACCTCCAGAGAAGCTCCAAATTCCAAACATCAATCGCCCGTCGCCCCTGTGTTTGGATGTTGAGGTTTGATGTTTCTCTGAAGGTTGGAGCTTGGTATTTGGAGCTTTCATCCAGGTTTATCCGTGCTTGGTTTTCTTTTCCCGCCGCGCGGCGGTGATGGAAAGCGCGATGGCGATGGCCAGGATCGCGGCGACGACGAGCAGCGACGTGGCGGTCGGGATTTTGGTTTGAAACCATTGCGGCGCGTGGTCGTGCGGGTCCAGCAGCATTTTTGCGCCGACAAAAACCAGGACGACGGACAGGCCGGCCTTGAGAAAACGGAACATGCCGATGGCGCCGGCGAGCAGAAAATACAGCGAGCGCAGGCCGAGGATGGCAAACACGTTCGAGGTGAAAACGATGAAGGCTTTTTGCGTGACGGCGAAAACGGCGGGCACGGAATCCACGGCGAAAATCAGGTCGGTCGTCTCCACCATCAGCAGCACCAGCGCGAGGGGCGTGAGCATCGCCCGGCCATTCAGCCGGGTCAGAAATTTTTGGCCGTCCATTTTGGGCGAGATGGGAAACAGTTTTCGCGCGAAACGGATGACGGGATTTTTTTCCGGCTCGACGGCTTCCTGTCTGGCGAAAAGCATCTTCGCGCCGGTGATGACGAGGAACACGCCGAAGACATAAAGCACCCAGTTGAAATTCTGGACGAGCGCGGCCCCGACTCCGATCATCGCGCCGCGCATGACGAGCGCGCCAAGAATGCCCCAGACCAGCACGCGCCGCTGAAATTCCGAAGGCACTTGAAACGCGGTGAAAATCAGCGCGATGACAAGAATGTTGTCGAGCGACAACGAAAGTTCAATCAGGTAGCCGGTGACGAATTCCACGGCCTCCTCGCGTCCGCGCAGATGGACCAGCAGGCCGGCGAACAGCATCGCCAGCGTGAACCAGATGGCGCTCCACACCAGCGCCTCGCGAAAAGTAACGGCGCGGGCGCGGCGGTTGAACGCGCCCATGTCCACTGCGATGCAGAGCAGAACAAACAGGATGAAACCCGCCCAGTGCCAGGGTGTGATTTCGGTCATTTGAGATTCACGATTTACGATTTACGCGCTGACTGCAAACTCATTCGTCAATCGCAAACCGCAAATCGCAAATGCTTCAGACTTTCGCCGTCGGTGCGTTTTGCATGGCCACCTGCGACGCGCCGATGTTCGGACGTTCGCCTTTGTGCCACCACAGGACGATCACGCTCGCGATGTAAATGGACGAGTAGGTGCCGACGATGATGCCGACCAGGAACGTGAACGCGAAGTCGTTGATGACGCCGCCGCCCCAGATGAACAGCGACATCGTGGCGATGAACACCGTGCCGCTGGTGATGATCGTCCGGCTCAACGTCTGGTTGAGCGACATGTTGATGATGTCCTTGAACGACCCGCGCACGCCGAGCTTCAACTGTTCGCGGATACGGTCGAAGATGACGATTTTATCGTTGATGGAGAAGCCGATGATGGTCAGCACCGCCGCGACGACCGTGGCGTTGAACTGGCGGCCGGAAACGGCATTGGCGATGCAATACGCGCCGATGGCGAACAAAACGTCGTGCAGCACGGCGATGACGGCGGCCACGGCGAAGGAAAATTCGTAGCGGAACGCGACATAGACGAGGATGCCGAACATCGCCATCAGCGCGGCGATGATGGCCGACTGCTGGATTTCCTTGCCGAGCGTCGCGCCGACTTCCTGGCGTTCGACGACCGTATATTTCGCTTGCGGGAATTTTTCCGCGAGCAGCGCCTCAACCTTGCTGGCGGAGCCGCTTTGGGTGGTCAGGCGCAGCGTTTCCGAGCTTTCACCTTTTTGATATTGAATTTGCGCGTCTTTTTCGCCGATGGTCGTGAGGACGGCACGGAGGTCTTTCTCATCCAGTTTCTGCGCGAAGCTGAACCGCGTGCTGTCGCCGCCGACGAAATCCACGCCGAACAATTTTTCGCCGCGCGTGATGCCGAAGCCGAGGGACACGATGACAAACAGCCACGTCACGATGAACAGCGGCTTGGCAATGCCCAAGAAATTAACCTTGGCGCTCTTGATGAGATGCAGCATCGGCAGCGACTTGATGAGGTTCCGGTCGAGCAGGAAGTTGAAGATCAAGCGCGTCACAACGAGCGCGGTGAACAAGCTCGCGGCCACGCCGATGGTGAGCGTCACGCCGAAGCCCTTGATTTCGCCCGTGCCCATGAAAATCAAAATGATGGACGAAATGAGCGTGGTGACGTGCGAGTCGAAAATGGTGCCGAACGCGCGGGCGTAGCCGGCGTCAATCGCGCCGCGCAGGGATTTTCCTTTCGCCAGTTCCTCGCGGATGCGCTCGTAAATCAGCACGTTCGCGTCCACCGCCATGCCGACGGTCAGGACGCCGCCCGCAATGCCGGGCAGCGTGAACGTGGTGCCGACCGAGCACATCACGCCGAGCAAAATGATGATGTTGGTGATGAGCGCGACGTTCGCCGCAATGCCGGCAACGAAATAATAAACCAGCATGAAGGCGGAAACAAAGGCGACGCCCGCAATCGAGGCCTTGATGCCGCTGTGAATCGAGTCCTTGCCCAGCGTCGCGCCGACGTCGCTGGTATAAACAATATGCAACGGTGCCTTGAGCGGATTTTGCAGGACGTTCGCCAGTTCCAGCGCGGTTTCGATGGTGTAACTGCCGGTGATCTGGCCGTTGCCGGTTTCAATCGCGCTTTGGATGTTCGGCGCGGAATACAGTTCGCCGTCCAGGATGATGGCGAGTTTATGATTGATGTTTTCCCGCGTGGTTTCACCGAACCGGGTGGCACCGTCGGGGGTGAGTTCAAAGTCAATCTGCGGCTCGCCCAGGTTGCCGCGCACGACGCGCGCGTTTTTGATGATGTCACCCACCAGGCCGTTCTCCGGCTTCTTTTTGACGACGAAGGCCTCCATCTGCGACTTGCCGTTGGCGAGCTGCTCGACGTGCTTGAGCACTTCGTAGCCGGGCGGAACCGGCTCACGCAGTTCGCCGGTGCGCACGTCCACAATCTCGCCGCTGCTTTCATGCACCAGGCGGAACTCCAGGAACGCGGGCTTTTGAATCTGCGTTTTCGCGCTGTCCTTGTCCGACTGCGACAGGCCGGGCAACTGGATCAAAATGCGGTTGCCGCCGGCGGACTGGATGATCGGCTCGGCCACGCCGAACCGGTCAATGCGCTTGCGCAACACCTCGACGGCCTGCGACAGCGCCGCGCTCGCAATTTCAGAACGCGGCTGCTGGACGTTGTTCGTGTCCGTCGCGAACAGGGCGTTCGTATCCATCTCGACGAGGAACTCCGTGCCGCCCTGCAAATCGAGGCCGAGCTTGATCTTGCCCGCGGCGTCGCGCTGGAGGCGGTTCAAAATGTAGGTGTTCGGGTGAATCTGATTGGCCGCAGAGGTGGCGTAGAGCGGAAAATATTTCCCAAGATCATTCGTGCCGGCGGCAATTTGCAGCGCGGTGAATTCGTTGTTGGTGCCGGCCTTTTGCAGGGCGGCCACCTGGTTTGTGATGCTGCTAAACGCAGCGTCCTGCTTTTGTGCGCGGCGGGAAAATTCCTGCACCAGATCGCGCGACTTCGGCGGATAAACCGACAGCAGCGCCCACGCGATGATGACGATGACGAGGATGAAACGGCCCAAGTTGTTGTTCTTATTCATGGCAAATCAGGATGCGGTAGTGGTGCCGGCGTCGGCGGCGATGATTTCGGTGACGGACGCCTTGGTGACTTCAAATTTGGCGTCGGCGGAGCGCAGGGAAACCGTCTTGTCCTTGACCGAAAGCACGACACCCACGATGCCGCTGGCGGTCACGACCTTGTCGCCGGCCTTGAGCGCGGACAGCAGTTTCGTCTGCTGTTTCGCGCGCTGCTGCTGCGGACGGATGAGGATGAAATAGAAAACGATCACCAGCAGAATCATCGGCGCGAACGCATACAACGGATTTTGCGCCTGGGCGGGCTGGCCATTGGCGGGCGGCGCGGCCAGGGCCAGAATTCCACTGAAATAATTCACGTGCATAATTAGAAAAACGGTCGGACAGTTTAGGAAAGCTGCCGTCAAAGGCAAGATTTATTGCCCGGAGATTTGTGTTGAAACAATCTGGAGAATGAGCAACCGCAGCCGGCTCATGAATTTCGCCTGGGCTGACCGGCGGCAGGTCTGGAGTTCCGCCTTCAAATCATCCGCTGCCTTTTCGTTGGCAGGAGTTCGCCCCGGCTCGCGCAAAATTCGTCTTGCGACCGGCGGCGGATGAGTGTCAACTGGCGGCGGCGACAAATGTGGTCAGAAAGTTCTCCAAGCGTCGCCGACATTTGGCGGACACGAGAGGCGTGCTTATGAAATTATTTCCATTCCGCGAGCGGCCGCGCCATGGGTTGCGGGCGCAAACCCCCAGGCACCCGGCCAGGCCGCCGTTTTTTTTGGCGATTCCCCTCCTTTTGGCCCTGCTCATGGCGACGGCCTCGCTCCACGCCGAGCCGCGTGCCGGCGGCGGCATCGGCCATATCCATCCGTATGGCGGCCTGGCCGACCAGCAATATAATCCGCAGTCGGAATACTGGCATGAATGGAGCAGCATGAATTCCCTGACGGACAGCTTGTTGAAATCCATCGGCGTGACCAATGCCGAGGCCGCGCAGTTGCTGCGGCAGGTGCAGACCAACGCGCAGTTCCTTCACGCCAAGTGGAACACCTGGTTCGACACGCACGCCCGGCGGAGCAGCTATTCCCCCGCCGATCCGTATCTCGTGAGCATCCGCGCCGACAACCGGCAGTTGAGCAATGTCAAAAAGGAAGCGGACGCCGCGAAAACACTCGCGGTGCTGCGCGATGTCGCGTTCGACATGCAGATCAAAGCCGACAACTGCCGCAATTCCGACGACGGCCTGGGCAAGGAGATCCGCGTGAAGATTCACACGAAAGCGGGCGGCAAGGAAGTTGGCGGCTACGAAGTTTTCTATGTGTCCAAGGGCATGTTCGACGTGAAAAGCGCGCACGACCGTTTTCCGCGTCAAAGCAGCCCGACGGATGAAAAGATTTTATGCCCCGGCAGCTACAAGCTTTGGGCGCGCAAAGACAAATTTACGAGCGAACCCGTCGCGATGGGAATCGGCGGACACGGCGAAACGCATCTGGAAGTGGATCTGGCCGTGCCGGCGGAATAGTTCTGGATGAGTCACCATGAAATCGCGTTCTGAAAACTCGCGCTGGCTGCAATCCGCGCGCAAAAGCTGGCTGCTGCTGGCCCACGGCACGCTCTGGGTGGGCGGCATCCTCGGCAATTTTCTGCTCCCGCCGCCGGTCGGGGTGACGGCTGCGGACGAGAAAATCTGGCTG
>OCTA010005373.1_pt1 | contig 11097 bp, 7 predicted proteins | sample 1538991 | NCBI WGS metagenome assembly OCTA01 (sample SAMEA3539302, study PRJEB22396) | soil metagenome | biome: tundra; feature: field; material: soil | place: USA | collected 2010-05 | depth 0.15 m | reverse complement strand
CCTGCCGTAAGACCTCGAAGCCGTTCTGTCCGGGCAGCATCACGTCTAAGATCAGAAGGCTGTAAACCACGCTTTGCGTCCGGGAAATGCCGCGCGCGCCATCGGTTTCAAAATCCACTAAGAATCCCGACTCCTGAAGGAAGTCTCGCAGCATGGAGCAAAGCTCCATGTCGTCGTCCACTACAAGTAGTCTCATCGCCGATCGCAAAGAGTCCTATTCAAGGTCTGGATCTCCTTCCTCCTATCGCCCACGATGACGGCGCGAAGCGCTTTGGTCCTGCATCGAGCCACACGGCATAGCGGGAAGTATATCGGACGGCTCTCCACGTGGTGGCGTTGCCGATCCCGGCCAATCAAAGTGTGAAGATTTGTTAAGTTCCCGGGCACAGTGCAGGCGTTCGTGCGAAGCCTCGAGGCGCCGATCCCGCTTTGAACGCTGCGTCCCCCCCACGGGCACGAGTACGTGATTCTGGAAACCCTGATGCGCGCCGCGGGACTCGTGGTCACGCGCGAACGCCTGGAGGGGACGCTACGGCAACGCGAGACATTCGCGCTGGATGAGGCGAGGGCTATTTCTTCGCGTGCGAGCCATTAGAGTAGGCCGCCAAGAGTAATTCTGCTTTACATAACTTAACTCGCGCAGCCTAGACGCTCCGCACAAACGGTGCGTCAACCCAGTCAAGAAGCGATGCATAAGAGAGACGGCGGCCGGCCCTCCCAACCCCCCGGCCGGCTGCCGTATGCGTGCGTACATCGCTGAAGGTTTTGTAACTCGACTATACCGTCTGGATCATATGAGAACCGCATACTGCTCGTGTATCTACATTGCGTTGGCCCTCGCGCTCAACGCCAAGACACCGCCCGGGGATAAGTTCCTTGCCGAAGGAAAGCTCAAGGAGGCGCATAAGGACTGGCAAGGGGCGTACGACCTCTACGCCAAAGCCTTGGCCGAAGACCCGTCCGAGGTACTCTACGTCATTGCCGCCGGACGAAGCCGCGTCCAGGCGGCCTACCAGCGCATTCTCGTCGGACGAACACTTCGCGCAAGCGGCCGCTTGGAAGACGCATTGGCGGAGTTCCTGAGGGCACGCTCCCTGGATACCGGTATGGCCGTCGTGGACCAGGAGATCGCGATCACCCAAGAGATGATGCGGCGCCCTTCGGCCCCCGAGGACCGTGGATTGACCCCGGTACAACAGATGAATAAGGAGCGGGATGAACGGATAGCCCGCATCATGGCTCCGCCGGTACTCGATCCGCCGGTGCGCTCGCCGATCACGCTCAAGCTGTACAACGAATCCTCGAAGACCTTCTTCGAGACGCTGGCGAAGTTCGCCGGCCTCGCCATCCTCTTTGATCCCGAGTACCAGCCGATGAAGGTCGCCCGATTCGAGACCATTGACGCGTCCATCGAGGAGTCTCTCGACAACCTCGCCATGCTCTCGAAATCGTATTGGAAGGCGCTTTCGCACAACACGATCTTCGTGACCAATGACAATCCCAACAAGCGGCGCGACTTCGAGACCCAGGTGACACGCGTCTTTTACCTGTGCAACGTGAGTTCCGCGCAGGAAGTGCAGGAGATCGTCAACGTGGTCCGGTCGGTGGTCGATCTGCAACGCTTGTTTCCCTACCAGTCGCAATACGCGATTGTCGCCAAGGGCGAGGTGGACAAGATAGCCCTGGCGGAAGAGTTGATCCACGATCTGGACAAGCCCAGATCCGAGGTGGCCGTGGACATCTTTGTGATCGAGGCCAGCAAGGTCTTCAGCCGCCAGCTAACGTCCGCAGTGGCGTCCACCGGATTGAACGTGCCAGTAAAGTTCTCGCCGCGCTCGATCATTCAGGTGAACACAGGCAGCTCGAGCTCGTCCTCGTCCTCCTCGTCGGCGACCAGTGGTACCTCGAGTAGCACCTCCGTGGGCTTGAACAGTCTCGGCCATCTCGCTAGCTCCGATTTTGCCATCACGCTGCCCAGCGCTGTGCTGCAGACCGCGATGAGCGATGCCGATACCAGGATTCTTCAGTCGCCTCAACTGCGCGCTGTGGATGGCGTGAAAGCGACATTGAAAATCGGCGATCGCCAGCCTACCGCCACCGGCAGCTACCAGGCGGGGACGAATGCTACTGCCACCAACGCGCTGGTGAACACGCAATTGACCTACATCGATGTCGGGGTGAATGTCGAGCTGCTGGCGCGAGTCCACGAGAACGGCGAGGTCAGCATGCACCTGGAACTGGAAGTATCCAACGTGAATGGTCACGTCAACCTCGGCGGCATCGACGAGCCGATCATCGGCCAGCGCAAGGTGGTGCACGACGTGCGCATGAAGGAGGGCGAGGTCACCCTGGTGGCCGGCCTCTCCAACCGGCAGGATACGAAAAGCGTAACCGGCATCCCCGGTCTGGCCGGCATTCCCATCCTGCGACGGCTGTTCACCGGCGAAAGCGTGGATCGCAGCCAGGGCGAGCTGATGATCGCGATCGTGCCGCACATCCTGCGCCGCCCCGAATACACCCCCGACAACCTTCGCGGGGTGGCCACGGGGACCACCGGCACGACCAAGTTGAACTACTCCGCACCGCCGAACAATCAGTAGAGCGGTACGGCTACTGCACTCGCTTCAAGACCATGGGACCCGGGCTGTCTCCGGGGCCGCCATCCATCTTCACGGTGAGCGTGATCTCATCGCCCTTGACGACACCCTCGTGCACGATCTTCATCTCGTTGAAGGAGATCGCGAACGAGATCTTGTCGCCGTCCACCTTGCCGTCCTGGATTTGCATGGGCTCGCCTCCAGGACCGTCCATCGTCCCCGTCAACTTCGTTCCACTCTGCTTGAAGGTGAAGGTCATGGTCATCCCACCTCCGTCGGGCCCGTTCATTTGGGCAGACCATTTCCCGGTTATATCGGCCGCCCACACGGCGGTCGCGAGCGCCGCCAGAGCGGCAACTCGGATAAGCGTCATTCGTCTCAGCACTGGTGTCTCCTTGTGTTCTTCAGAATCCAAATCTCAACTGGAAGTCGATCTTGCGGTTGTAGGTCGCGCCGGCGCCAACCGGGCCGAAGCCGCCCGCCAGGCTGCGGTATTGACCGAAGTACGGCGACGACAGATTGCCGTCGGGCGTTCCATAGTTCGGGTGATTGAGCGCATTCATCGCCATTACACCGAGCGTGATGGTGTAGCGCCGGCCGCTGTTGAAGCCCATTCCCGGAGGCGCGCCGCCGGGAGGAGGACCGCCTCCACCGCGCGGGCCGCCGCCACCAGGTCCACCGCCTGGAGGAGGTCCGCCGCCGCCCGGGCCGCCTGGACCGCCAGGTCCGCCGGCGTTCGGGTCCGTTTCCCGTTTCCCTCCGAAGGCCCATGTGCGCGCCAGTCGCAGCATGAGCGTGGCGCTGCCGGGTCCGCGGCCGTAGTTGCGTTCGATGACCGATGTTCCCGGAGCTGGATTCAGGTTGAAGCAGCCGAACTGCGGCGTCCAGAGCAGGTTGGCGCCGGTGCAGCTCGCCGCCGAGGCGCCGCCCACCAGAGCCGGACGCGCCGCCGCACTGCCCGTATGGTTCGGATCGCGGCCCGTGGTGATGTTGTACGGCGTGCCGCTCTGCACGATTACGAACGGGCTGATGGAAAACTGGAACGGCAGGGGCAGGCTGGTTCCCATGACGAAACGATGCCGCACATCCGCGTACGACGACGGCCCCCACTCCGCCCGCAGATTGTACGGATCCGCGGGCGTACCCTCGGCATCCGTCTTACCGTACGAGAGGTTGTAGAACCCAAATAGGAAGAGCTTCCTGTAGTTTATCGTCGGGTTGATCATCAGTTGATTGGTGCGGCTCAGGCCGCCCGACTCCGCGAGCGTCCGTATCTGCGCGTCGCCGAGCGGATACGCGCCCGCGATTGGCGTATTGATGTTGCGTTGCTCCTGAAGATGGACGCCGCGTGACCCGTTGTAGTTGAAGCTGAGGCGGGCGTACTGGTTGATCTGGCGATCTACTCCGATGCTCGCCTGGTAATTGCGCGGCGCCTTAATGCCGCTGTCCAGGAGGAAAAGACTCTGCGGCTGCTGCGAGCCTGCCAGCGAAGAAAGCGATGGCACGCTCGGATAGAAATTGGGATTGAAGATCACGTACGATTGCTGCGTCCGGCCGTTGTAGCGGAGCGCCTGCAGCGTCAGCGACGAGTTGACGCGATCGTAGAAGCTGCCGAAGCCGGCGCGCAGCACGGTTTTCGCGGCGCGATTTGCTGTGCCGTCGATTCCCCACGCGATTCCGAGCCGCGGCGAGACGTCGCCGTGATCGCCGATATTCGTCTGCGTCTCGTAGCGCACCCCGTAGCTCAACGTCAGATTCGGCCGGACGCGCCAGTCGTCGTTGACGAAAACGCCCACGTCGAACTGGCTCACCGGCGTGGTCGCGGTTCCGCCGTTGATGCTGAATTGATACGCGCCGCCGCCGAGTGCGCGGATCTGAGCGTCCGTGAGGCCGGCATTTTGAAACAGAACCGTGCGGCGGTAGACTTCCAGCGCGTCGAGTTGAATGCTGGTTCCGGCAACCACCTGGTTCCTGGAATCGAGCTGCGGACCCGAGCCGCCCAGAAACGTGTAGCTGCCCCAGAAGTTCGCGTTTGAGGTGCTCTCCTGCGCGGAGTTGCGGAACCGGCCGCCCCACTTGATGGTGTGCGTACCGCGAGTCAACGTCGATGAGTTAGTCAGCTCCCAGCTATTGTTGACGCTGCCGGAATTGCCAACCTGCGCGCCGCCGCTGGTGAACGCATCCTGTACGGAGACGATCAGTGCGTTGGATCCGCCGCTCATCCGCGAATCGGAGCGCATGTATTGGAAGCGAGTCTCATTGATCATCCGGGAGCTGAGAACCGCGGTCTCCGTGGCCTGAAGTGTGTTTTCCGAGTTCCTGGTGTTGTATGTGCGCGACGCCAGATTGAATCCGCCGGCCCCCTGATGGTCCAGGTTGGAGCGCGTGTTCTGGTAGCGGAGCGTCAGCGTGTTGTGCGTGCTCAGCACGAGATCCACGCGTGGGCTGAGCGTGGTGAAGCCTTGCGGCGTCAGGATGGCCTCGTTGACCGTACGCCGGTTCAGGTTCGCATCCAGGTCCGTTGCCAGGATGAAGGCGTTCTCGGTGGTGCTCCGCCGCTGCGCGTCGAAGCCGTACGACGCTTTCTGCTTCTTAATCGGTCCCCCGATATTGAACCCGAAAAACTCCTGTTTGTATGGCGGGCGCTGTGACTGATCAAGCAGTGGACTGCGCGAATTGAGCGCTTCCTTGTTGTATTGCACGAACGCCTGACCATGGATCGAGTCGGTGCCGGGCTTAGTGAAGATCTCTATGCGGCCGAAGCCGGGACGATCGTATTCCGGCGAGAACGGATTGGAATTGATGCGGATCTCGCGTATCGACGACTTGGCCGGCAGGTTGCCGCCCGTGAATCCGTCGATATAGATCTGGCCGCCATTCGGCCCCGCACCGGGACCCGCCATGGCCTGCAACTGTTGCGAGAGTTCGTCGGGGTCGTCGGACAGCGCAGCGAGTTCCTTCTCTTTGAGGATGATTGCACCGCCATTCGACGATGGGTCGGCGCTCACCTTGCGAGCTTCGTCCTCCACGTTGATCACCTGCGCGTCGGTTTCGATGGTCAACTGGACGTCCAGAATCTGCGGTGTACTCAGATCCAGATCGCGCTTCAGCGCAACCGTAAAACCTCGAGCGATGACGCGCATCGTGTACTTGCCGGGCCGGAGCGTGGCGAAGCCGTAGCGGCCCGTTTCGTCCGTGGTGGCGCGCTGTTCGGGGCCTGGTCCGCGCAACTGCACCAAAGCACCTGGCACGACCGCGCCGGAAGGATCGGTAACCGTGCCCTGCAAAATCGGAGGCGCCGTCTGGGCCGATATTGCGGAGGTCCAAATCAAGAGAGCCAGAGTTAAGGCGGAGAAATCAGGTATTCGTTTCATGACCATTTGTCTTCGAGGGGTGTGATTGATTTACTGCATGATGATGCCGGAGAGCCCCAGGCCGCCGAAATCGCCGCCCTGCATGCCACCCATTCCGGGGCCCATTCCAGGGCCCACATCGCCGCGGCCTCTGCCATTGTTGGACACCATGGACGCCATTTGAATCAGCATGTCCGCATTCGCCAGCACCATGATGGCGGTGAGATGGTTTGCGTTCTCGCCCTTCGTGCTGGAAACCACGAGTGTCGAGCCAGGCTTCAGGTCGGACAACGTCGCCGCGGGCATCCGTTCGAGCATCTCGTTAATATCGAAACCGCGCGACCCCATTCCCCGGCCGGCGGGCACGCGCGCTGCAGAGCCGCGACCGGGCGCACCCATTCCTGCCGGAAAGGACGGCATTTGCTTCATCTGCGAACCGGCCGTCAGTACCACTGTCAAAGGCTTGTTTGTACCGAGTTCTTTGATTGTGACTTGCCGCGATTCGGGATCGACCGCGACCACCGTTCCGGCCTTCACTACGAAGGTGCCGAACACCACCTCTCGGGCAGCGACCTTCAATCCGTCTTCGCTCTTCTCGCCGCGCGCCCGCAGTTGGTCGCCGACGCTCACTGCGGGGAGCTTGCTCGGTTTCGCGTCGGCGAACTTAACGGAGTCGGGCGCGTAGCGTCTGAACGCCGTTTCATCATCGACGGCCACGAAGACTTCCGTCTCGCCAGTCGCGGTCCTTGTCTTTACGGTGATCCGATTCCCCGACTTGCCGGACACGATGCCGGACACCCCGTGCTTCTCCCAGTCGCTCCGGTCGGCGTCGTTTCGCAGCGCGATCTCCCGCGCCGGCATAACGACAATCCGCGCGATCGTCTGCGCTCCCGGAGCGAGCGTTACCAGCACGCGATCGCCGACCGTTACGTCGGTGATCGGAATCGCTTCCGCGCCTTTGAGGTCGCGGGTGCCTGGGGCAACCTTCAGGGCGGTGCTCTCGGGGGAGATCTCCGCGATAACCGGGTCGCCGTTGTCCGGTCGGATCTCGATCTGGGCCTTTTCGGGGCGAAAGCCCGCGATCGTGCCGACGAATGATCTCGGTGCTTGCCCCTGGGCCTGCACCACTCCCGCCAGCAGCAGAACGACAGCAATTTGCCTCATCAATTCCAGTAAACGGCATGAACTACTCCGGTGAACCTTAATTTTTGTAAAAAGGGGCGCGGACATAGCGCTACTGCGATACAACAGGAAGAGAGCGATGGCGCAAGAAGACACACAGGCCCGCCGCATCCTCCTGATCGAGGACGATCGCGACCTCTGCTCGTTAATGGCAGACTACCTGGCGCAGCAACAGTTTCAAATCGAGGTGGCGCACGATGGCAGACTGGGCCTCGGACGCGCGCTCGACGGCGTCTTCGACCTCATCCTTCTCGACGTGATGCTGCCTGTGCTGGACGGGTTCGAGGTCCTTCGGCAGTTGCGCAAGCGGAGTTCGACGCCGGTGATTATGCTGACGGCGCGGACGGCAGCGGCGGACCGCATCGCCGGCTTGGATACCGGTGCGGACGATTACCTGCCGAAACCCTTCGACCCGGAGGAACTGCTGGCCCGAATTCGGGCGGTACTGCGCCGTACTCCCAAAGCCGATGCGCCCGACGTGGAGGTCGATGCAGGCGGGGTCCATCTGAACTTGAAGACTAGGACGGCGCTGTATCGCGGGTACCCGCTCGATTTGACCGCTCTTGAGTTCGACCTCTTGGAATTGCTGGTGAGCGCGGCGGGCCGGACCGTCTCACGGGACGAAATCGCGGCGGCCCTGTATCAGCGGAGGCCCACGCCGTACGAGCGGTCGCTGGACGTTCATATCAGCCACCTGCGCAAGAAGCTGGAACGGGACGACTGCACACCGATTCAGACCATCCGCGGCATAGGATACCAATTCACACCGGTTGCCGAGGCGGACGCGTGAGATCTGTCTACACGAAGATTCTGCTGTGGTCATTCGCGACCCTTGTGCTGTCGTTAGTGGCGTTCGTGGGCGTATCGGTGGTTGTCTCTTTCCAGTCTGCGTTCCGAAATGGGTTTTTCGGACCTGCGTCCTGGGAGCTGGAAGAGGCGCGCCAGGCCTACGAAGAGGGTGGCGCGGCGAAGCTCTCGAGATTCGTGGCGCGGATGGAACGGCACTTACCGGGTCGTTACTACCTGACCGACGCCGCAGGACACGATTTGGCCACGGGCGGAAACCGGTCGGCGCTGCTCGCAATCGCCACGCCCGAAGGCTCCAAGCCTCCTTTGATGCGACGCCAGCCTGTCATCATGGCGGTGTCGGCGGATGGACGGTACCGCTGGATTGTCCAGATGGGTGCGCCTCCGTTCCACATCAGCAGCTATCTTCCCTACTACTTTCTGATCTTCGTTGCTGTGGGGTTCGTGTGCTGGTTGCTCGCGGTGAATATTGCGTCTCCGCTGCGGGTGATGGCGCGAACCGTGGATCAGTTCGGGGCGGGCGATCTGAGCGCGCGGGTCAACTCCAATCGCAAGGATGAATTGGGCGAACTCGGCCGCGCATTTGATCGAATGGCCGAACGGATTGCAACGCTCCTCATCGCTGAGCGCCGCCTGTTGCAGGACATCTCGCACGAGTTGCGGACGCCGCTGGCGCGCCTCAGCTTTGCCGCCGAGTTGACCCGGACGGCCGCGGATCGCGAGGCGGCCGTGAGCCGCCTGAAGAAGGAGATTCATCGCTTAACGGACCTGGTCAGCGCGTTGCTCGAAGTGACGCGCTCGGAAGGCGATCCCACGGCCGCCTCATTGCAGCGACTACGGCTGGACGATCTGCTAACGGATGTGATCGAGGATTGCAGGCTGGAAGCCGACGGACGCGGATGCGAGATTACGCTCCGCTCCCGCACGCCAACCACAGTTGTGGGCGACCGGGAGTTGCTGCGGCGCGCCATCGAAAACGTGGGGCGAAACTCGATCCGCTATGCTCCGGATAAGTCCGCCGTCGAGGTGCGGCTCGATGCGGCGCCGGGGGCGGCCAGGATTTCGGTTCGCGATTATGGCCCCGGTGTGCCGGCCGACGCTCTGCCGAAGATCTTCCAGCCGTTCTTTCGCGTCGAGGATTCTCGGGACAGTTCGAACGGGGGTGTCGGACTCGGCTTAGCCATCGCAATGCGGGCGATCGGTTTGCACCACGGCAACATGCGGGCCGAAAACGCCGCGCCCGGGTTGCGAGTCTCGATCGAACTGCCGGTTGACGCAACGTCGTGAGGGCGGCGCTCAAACGCAAGGTACTGGAGTTTCTGATCGCGTTCAATCAGCAACGTGAGTAGTTCACCCGATCGTAGATTCTTCAATCTGGTCTGGAGGTCCTGCACGCTGGTCACGGTCGTTCCGTTGATCGAATGAATCGCATCACCGATTTCGAGGTCGCGTAGGCGATGGCTTGAGGATTCCGACCAGGCGGCCACGTAAACCCCATTCCGAAAACGGAGGTTGGCGAATGTTGCGTCGTCCCTCCCAATCGTGATTCCGAATGCGCCTAACGCCGGTCGCTCCGCATGGCAGAAGGAGACTTTCCAATGAGCCACTTATCAAGGCAACAACAATGATGATCAGTTTCGTGGGTATCGCATTGACGACACCCGCTCATTCACAGTCGATTCCGCTCCGCGCGAGTATCCCGTTCGAGCTTCGCGTGGGCGACGTGCTTATGGGCGCTGGCACATACCGGCTTGCGGGCGTCGCGCAGAGCCGTCGGCCGACGCTCTGCCGAAGATCTTCCGCCCGTTCTTTCGCGTTGATGATTCCCGGGACAGTTCGAGCGGGGTATGGGCCTCGCCTTAGCCATCGCAATGCGCGCGATCGGTCTGCATCACGGCAATATGCGAGCCGAAACCGCCGCGCCCGGTTTGCGAGTCTCGATCGAACTGACTGTTGGCGCTAGCTCATGAATGACAGCCACGGACATCGGCACCGGGTTCTTTATTGCACCGTTAGTTCCGCCGCCGGACTCGAGGCCCCGCCCACTGTGACCACGACCGATAGCTGCCCCGCGGGAACCGAAATTGGGACTGTCAGACTGATCTGCAAGACCCCGATCGCCCAACTCGGGACGCCGATGTAAGTGGTCGATGCCTGGATCCCTCCAACTGTGACCGATGTCGTCGCTGTCGGCGATGATGTCGCCAGGGTGAGCGTTGTAGTTGCGGTGGCCGAACTGTACCCGCTGTCGCCGCAGTATGCAGCGGTGATAGTGTTCCCGCCGCTCGCCAGTCCCGCCGCGCTCCCGCTGATCGTCAGAGTTGCGGTGGCGGTCCCGGATGTCCCCGCAAGGGTCGCTATCCCGAGAGTGGTCCCGCCCGCCGAAAACGTCACAGTCCCTGTCGGCGTGGCGCTGGCCGCGCCTGTCACCAATGCAGTCAGAGTGGAGTTTCCCGACGCCGTCAAGCTCGCGGGAGAGGCGGACACCGTTACTGTCGGGGCGCCGCTGGAAACGAGCGAGCCCTGCTGCCAGCCTGTGGCCAGGCTGAAGATATCGATCGAGCCGAGTCCGGTGACCCGATCATAACCGACATTGGCGCTGTAGCCCACGGACTGGGTGCTCGAAGACGAGCACCGGAAGCCGGAGCAGACCGTTGCCGTGACTGTATTGTCGCCGGTAATGATGTCGTGAAACGCGGACGGGACGGACTCTGCCAGGTTGTACAGCCTTGGTATTTAAGCCGCTGTTCGACTGATAGCCGTTGGCCGTCGGGTAGTGGCTTAAGAGAGCCAGCATTCCCGGAAAAACCGGCGCTCCAGCCGACGTCCCGCCGAAAACGTACCACCCCTTCTGGCGGTTCGAGTTGGGAGCAATCCGCCCCTTCACTGCAAAGACCCCAATCGATTGCCGAATGCGTCGACGCTTCGCCGGTGGGCTTGCCGCAGGCTGATCGGTTTTGGTAAGGGCGTGACCTTTGGGGAATCTTTGGGGAAAACAGGGCCGATTTTAGGACCACTTTAAGACCACGATAAGCCTTCCCGACGGCTCCAAAAGTGCTTTTGAGTGCCACTCGTGCCTTTTGGTTTCTGTTGTTTACCAGCGCCTAGCGAACTCATAACCCAAAGGTCGAAGGTTCAAATCCTTCCCCCGCAACCAA
>OCTA010005372.1_pt1 | contig 11100 bp, 7 predicted proteins | sample 1538991 | NCBI WGS metagenome assembly OCTA01 (sample SAMEA3539302, study PRJEB22396) | soil metagenome | biome: tundra; feature: field; material: soil | place: USA | collected 2010-05 | depth 0.15 m | reverse complement strand
GGTTTTGGTGACGCATCACGTCGAGGAAATCATGCCGGTGTTTTCGCATCTGCTGGTTTTGAAAAATGGCCGCGTGCTGGCGGCCGGAGAAAAGGTGGACGTGTTGAACTCCAAAAATCTTTCCACCGCGTTCGGCGCGAGGATGCAATTGCAGCGCACCGGCAGCCGTTATGTGCTGAAGGTCACGATGAAATCGAGAACGATGATGTGACAGCGGATTGCACGAAGAAGCGTTTGCTAATTTTAACGGGCATAGCCGGGCGAACACGATCATTCTTGAATTCAAGCCGCGCCGATTTGACGGCCTCGACGAGATCCGCACGGCGATGTTCCGCGAGCCGGCGCTTGAGAACTTCCACAAGCAATTCCTGTTCTTCAATGGGCAAGCCATCGGCGAAATCCAGAACCTGCGCGAACTTTGTCATGGCCCAAACTTAGCACTATGCCGGACTTTGGAAAACGATGTTTTGCTTCTGGCGTTTGACGCACGGATGAAATTGGAGCGGCGGGTAAACGAAACCTTGCGGGCTGAAGGCGCGATGAGCCGAACTATCATTTCATCGTCTTCTTCCACTTGTTCATCCGGTCTTCAACCGTGATCACCGAACTGAATTCAGGGTCAAGATCGGCATTGGTGCGCATAACTCCGTTCGCATCTTTCATGTGCCAGAATGCTTCAATCTTTCCGTCCACGGTATGACCCGACAATCTTTGGACGAAATGTTTTCGCACATCGTAGATATCAATGTGCCAGTCTGCGTTGGTATGGGAGGTTTTGAAAAAGTAGGCCGAAATATTTAGCTCTCCAATCTCCGGCTCCCAATCGGGATAATAAATTTCGTTGGAAACGGTAATCGAAATGGGAGCGCTTAATCGTGTGTCGTAAATTGTATTGGGATTCGCGATGTTCGGATTAAGCCAACTCGCCCGGATTTGAAGCGTATGCCAGCCATTTTCCAAAAAACAGGTGTCCATTTTGAACCGGGCGTGCTTTGGCAACGGGTCAAAGAGCGCAGCGTTCTCCCCGTGGTAGATGAGACCGTCAATAAGCAACTCAACCGATTTGAAAGACCCAGGATACCGCTCGACTTTGAACCCGACTGGAATCGTAGCGGACAAAAAACCGTTGGTGAGTTTGTTTTGTCCAAGAATTTCAAGCCCGGAGGCATACTCTTCGTCTGCGACAGAGTTACACGCCCCCAAGCATACGGTCCAGTTCAAGAGATAGACAAAGAAAAGCTGGTTAAGACTCTTCTTGATCGGAACCATGTTTGGCCACTCTGGAAGTTTCATGTCCTGACATTGCTCCTTTCGCCGCCGATTTGTCCAATCAATATTTGGCATTAAGACTGGAAGTTCCGATGTTGCACCTTTTTTGGTTGTATTTGTTGTATTTTTATCAGGCCGGCACAGGCACCGCCTTTTGCCCCCAGCCGAAAAGTTTCTTCGCTTTGATGACTTCAAAGATTGGCGGCGGGATGAGTTCGGCGAGTTTCTCGTCGCCGGAATGGATTTTCGCCAGGACTTCGCCGGAATAAATTTTCAGCGCAGCGGCGTCGTAGTTGACAATGTTTTCGATGAATTTGTTCTCGACAAGGTGCGCGTAGAGATGGCGCAGGTGCGGCGCGACATCGAGGTTTTCAACGGTGAACAGCCGCCCGGTCTTTTTGTCGAGCGAGGGATAGACGTAAAGTTTCGCGCCGTTTTTGAAAAGCTGGCCAAGGGATTCCATCAGGCCGCCGGGCAGGTCGGTGTAAAATTTCTCGTCCATCACGTCGCGCAGTCGCACGAGGCCGATGGGCAGGCCGATGGGCTTTTGCGTGTGGCGCGACAGGTAGGTGACGAGCCGGTGGTAGCGGAGAAAATTGGAAATCAACACGGGCTTGCCGAGCGCGCCGAGCGTGTCCACGCGGTCCAGGAAATCGCGATGGTCAATGGCGTCGCCCACTTGCAATTGACGCAAAGTCATCTCGAACATCGCGACGGGCGCTTCGTCGAGCAGGGCGGGTTCCTGAAGAAACATTTCCTGCGCGCGGTCCATCATGTCGAGCATGGGATTGGTCAGCGGACGAAAGCTGCCGCGTTCGAGGAGCACAGGTTTTTTGTAAAGCAGTTCGCTGGGGATGATGGTCTCGCCGTCGGCGGTGAACATGGCGGCTTCGGTAAGCCATTGCTGCACGAGCTGGAGCGCCATCAGCCGGTTGTCCAGGCCGAGGAAGGCGGGGCCGGAAAACTTGATCATGTCCACCTCCACGCGCTGACTCGTGAGGCCGTCGAGCAGCGAGCCGATGAGACGTTCGGGTTCGATGTGCTGATAGAAGGCCGCGTGGATGAGGTTCACGCCAATGATGCCAACGGTTTCCTGCTGACGCGCGGTTTCGGTGTCGAGCAGGCGGACATGGATGATGATGGTGGACGGCTTGTTGCGCGGGAGCGTCTGGAACTTGATGCCGAGCCAGCCGTGGCCGCCGTCGTCGCCGGTTTTGGCAATGTGCTTGGTGGTGACGGTGTTCGCGAAGGCGAAGAACGTGGACCGGTCGCCGCGCGCCTTGTCGAGGCGTTGGAGGAGCAGATCAAATTCAAGATCGAGCATCGCGCCGAGCCGCTTGCGGCTGACGTAACGTTCGGCGGGGCCGTAAATGGCGTCGCTCACGGCCATGTCGTAGGCGGAAATGGTCTTGGCCACGGTGCCGGACGCCTTGCCGACGTGGAAGAACCAGCGCGCGACTTCCTGCCCCGCGCCGATCTCGGCGAAGGTGCCGTATTTCCTGGCATCGAGATTGATCTGAAGCGCTTTCTGGCCGGTGTTCAGCTTGTCTTTGGTCATCTTTTCCTCGCGGCGCACGATACACAAAATCCGGCGCGTGTCCAACAAGATGCCAAAGGGAATTTTTGATTTACGATTTACGAATTACGCGCCGTGCTCGTGTTCGAAGGCGCTCGTAAATCGCAGGTCGTAAATCGCAAATGAGACGGAGCCTGGCTGTTTCGCCTTTTCGCGCCGCGCAACCGCGCTATACTTGGCCGCATGTATCGCACGCAGGATTTACATGTCACCGCCATTTTGGGCAATGCAAAAAGCCGCCCCGGTTTCCCGAAGCGGCTTTGCTGTCTTCTCAAGTTATTTCATTGCACCCTGGCGCGGAAGAATTGGTTCTTCATGGCCGGATTGATGGTGTTTGTAAATGTCAGTGTTGAGCCGGTTAGGACACTGTTAGTTCGAAGCGGGGTCCAATTTCTCAAGTCAGAAGAAACATAAAAAACAATATTTTCTCCGACTGAAAGCCCGGACAATGTTGTTCGCAATTGGCCGCCGCTGACAGATGAGCTGGCAAAAATAGGCCGTGGCGGGTTATAGGTCACGCTGACCACCTTCTGGGTGGAGTTGTTGAGCGTATCCTTGGCCACCACTGTAACCGTGTTTGCACCAGAAAGGAGCGTAATCGTGGCGTTCCAGTTGGCCGTGCCACTTCCGCTGGCCGTGCCACCGCTGGCGCTGACTCCGTTGACCGTCACTGAGGAAATGCCATTGTTACCGTAGCCGTTGTCGCTGGCCGTGCCGTTGACCGGCAAACTGGCGCTGGTTACGACGGCGTTGTTCGCTGGCGAACCAATTGTAAGCGCCGGCGGAATTGTATCCAGTCCCGTTCCTGACGCTGCGATGGTATACACGCCGCTGGTGTAATCCGAATTCACTGTCACTGTGCCACCATAGCTGGTTGCGGAAACTGGTGAGAAAGTCACGGTTACTGGTTGCGAGCCGCCCGACGTAATCGTGCCTGACCAACTGCCACTGAATCCGCTTGGATAGTTGATACTGCTGACTGTCATCGTTGAGTTGCCGATATTGTTAATCGTCAAAGTCGTCTGCGGCGTTGAACCTACCGTCACGTTGCCAAAGGCAAGATTGCCACTCAGGGAAATGATCTTGGTCACGGCTGTTCCTGTTCCTGACGTGGCGATGGTGTTGACGCCGCTGGTCATGTCCGAATTGACCGTCACTGTGCCACTATAACTGGTTGCGGAAACTGGTGAGAACGTCACTGTTACAGGCTGTGAACCGCCCGCCGCAATCGTGCCCGACCAGTTGCCGCTAAACCCGCCGGGGTAGCTGATGCTGCTGATGGTCATTGTCGAGTTCCCTGTGTTATTGATCGTCAACGTGCTTTGCGCCGACGAACCCACCATCACGCTGCCAAAGGCAAGATTGCCACTCAGGGAAATAATCCGCGTCGGCGCAGCCGTGCCGGTGCCGGATGCAGAGATGCTGTTGACGCCGCTGGTCTTATCCGAATTGACCGTCACCGTGCCACTATAACTGGTCGCGGAAACTGGGGAGAACGTCACGGTCACCGGCTGCGAACCACCCGCCACAATCGTGCCTGACCAGTTGCCGCTAAACCCGCTGGGATAGCTGATGCTGCTGATGGTCATAGTCGAGTTGCCGGTGTTGTAGATCGTCAAGGTAGTCTGCGCCGATAGTCCAGCCGTCACATTGCCAAAGGCAAGATTGCCGCTCAGGGAAATAATCCGCGTCGGCGTCGCTGTGCCGGTGCCGGAAGCGGTGATGGTGTTGGCACCGCTGGTCGCGTCCGAATTGACCGTCACGGTGCCACTGTAGCTTATTGCGGAAGCTGGTGAGAATGTCACAGTCACGTTCTGCGAACCGCCCGCTCCGATGGTGCCAGACCACGCCCCGCTGAAACCGCTCGGATAGCTGATGCTGCTCACGGTCAATGTCGAGTTGCCGTTGTTGTAGATTGTCAGCGTCGCTTGCGCAGTGTTTCCTACGGTAACGTTCCCAAACGCCAAGTTGCCGCCCAAAGAGATGATGCGCGTAGGGGTAACGACAACGGTAAGCGTGGTTGGGGTTGAACTGCCGATATTATTACCCTCATTGCTTCCTTCCGAAACCTGTTGATCGCAATCAATAAACGCAGTCACATAATAATTTCCAGCCGGAATCGAAGTGGGCACAACGATGTTAGCATAATAAGATGATGATGCGTTAACGCCCAAAGTGCTCATCGGACCATAATAGCCAATTTGATAGGTTGTTCCATAGGCACTGCCAGACAGAAATATTTTTGTATTATGCGCAGGGGTGCTCGCTGCCGTGCCTTGATTCTTCTCTGTCCAATCCACTCGAATCGTGCCTCCGCCAGCAACGCTTGTGGGAGATACCACAACTGCTCCTGAAATGGTTAGATCAGGTAGAAGGTTTGCATGGATGATATTATAAACATCGGATCGAATACTTGGCAGAAGCGCATAAAGAGTGTCTCCAGGGCAGTCAGTGGAGCTACACGCGTATGCCGGATACGCTGGGTTTGCATCACGGTGACCACAAATATTTGACAGCGTCAGGTGAGTTCCGGAATGATAAGTGCTTCCCAAAGGATCAATACCGCGTTGATCTGCTTTCCATGCCAGTAGTTGCTTTAAACTGGAAAGAGCTGCGGCAGTTGGCGAGACACTGGTATACGTTCCGAGCATACATACCCCAAAGGTGCCGCCGTTTTGGCATGAAAAGTGAGCGCCAATTACGTTGTCTCCGCCTGCTCTTCCCTCGTAAATAACACCATTCGGGTCAATTAAGTAATTATATCCTATATCGCCCCAACCTTGCGTGTAGGTATGATAATTCCAAATACTCAGGACATCAGCCGCCCAGTTCGCACTCGTATTTGCGGTAGCCGAATGATGCACTACCAAGTGTGTCACCGTTGTATACTGTGGTGTCCAAAGAGGAGAATTCTCCCCACTGGGACATCCCCAGGATGTCCTTGAAACAACAGAAGGTTTTGTAAGCGCTTTAGATATAAACCCTCCGTTGCCAGCAGCCACACTCTGTGAAACAATAGATGAAGGTTCGCACCCTTTTTGAGCACCATCGTCCGCTTGTGCGAACGTCAAGCTTTGCATAAGAGGCAAACTTGAATCTATTGGATTTGTTTGTGCCTGAAGACAGGCTGCCATTGCGTGAAAGCAGATCACGAACACAATTGAGCAGACGATTTGATTTTTCATATTTTTCATATTTTGTTTGTTGTTGTTTCGATATCACCGAGGGATTAAATAAGTTCGCGCCAGCCGGTCTTGAAACTGCGTGCGGGGAGACATGCGGACCAAATCATCAAGAACAAATGAATCGCAGGAATTTCCGCTCGCCATTTCGCATTTCGCAAACTCTTCATCCACTTCTTACTGAAGCGTGGCAGACAAAAAGTAACGCACAAATAAGCTGATTTCCGAACGTCGGGAATAAATGCGGGATTTTGTCTTCAATCTCGGCTGGAGTCGCCACGGTTTTTGCAATTTCTTCCCGAAGCAGTTCGCGATACCGAGAACGCATTCGTTGCACGGCCATCTTCACGGTGGCCTCGTCATTCCTCAACACCATCCCGGAGCAGCCGGTGCTGTTGCTCGCGTGCAAGATATGCAGCCCATTGTTAAGTTTAGCGATGTGCTGGTATTGTCCGGGCGCAGCTTGGCACTGCCGCCGGAGCGCCGGCTTCCAGCCGGCTTTGGACGCGGCCGAAACCCGCACGCTCCGATGGACAGAGAACATCGTAAGCCGGCTGCAAGCCGGCGCTCCGGTTTTCGGCATTGCGTGGCGGAAGTGTCAAGTTGCGCTCGTATTGTCCAAATTCTCTTTGTTGTTGTTGCGATATCACCGAGGGACTAAATAAGTTCGCGCCAATCGGTCTTGAATGCTGCGTGTCGGCAGCAATGCGGACCAAATCATCAAGATCAAAAGGATCGCTGGAATTTCGCCTTCCAAGGCCCATGTCCAGAATACTCTGGACACACTGGAGAAAGGTAATAACGCAGCGTGCAGAGGAAGCAGGAGCAACAGGAAAGGCCCATTCCCAATAAAGCTGCGCCAAAGTATCCTGAACCTTGAAGCCGGGCTGCCATTTTCTCTTACAATGGCTACACCAAATAGACGCATAACAGGTCCGCCTCGAAATAGAAATGCTGCCACCAAATTGGGAATGATGAAAAGGAGGTTTATGAAACCAGCTCTCATGAAATATGTGGCGGGATCAAACCAACTTATTTCGAAAACGCTTTCAATATTGTCGAAAACGCTTTCAATATTATTTGTCATTTTGCTTCCAAGAAAAGACTTGACCTCTGACGTCGCTTTTTCGACTTGGGACTCTGATGGTGTCGGATGGGACGCAATCAGCTCCTTTGCAAGCGCATACTGTTCCGAAGTCATAAATTCCTCGCTGTTAGCGAAATGCTTCGCCAACAGGGGGTCAGTAATATAGTCGCGAAAATGTCCCGCAATGTAGGTTTCGAGGGCTTCCCTGTGCTTGAGCGCGTCGGCGGTATTAGTATTCGAGTTTCGCAACTCTTGCAATGATTGCACGCATACGCCGAATGCGGTTAGATCCGGATACTTCTTCAGCAGTATTTGCTGGCCGCCCCACACGAGCAGGAGGAAACCACCTAAAAGCAGTGATATTAGGGAGCAGCTACCGACAACCACACCCAGGCGGCGCAGCCGCGAAATAAAAGCGGGTTTTTTAAGTAGCGGTTTGAGGCGGTCAGCCACGAGAGTTGTAGCGAGTCCTTTTCCCAGCTCGCCCAAAAAGCAGCGGGCGTGAAGAGCGATGGGTATACGAAGGCCCGAGGCGCTTGGGTTTATTCCATTGTTCCGTTGTCCGGACAGCGCAATTAGAGCAAAGTAATGGAGAAATGACCGCGTAATTCTGTCGTCCGTAGTGGCCGGAGGATGGTTTGGCTGCGATATTACGGAAACCATCTGAACGCTAGTGACGGGGAAATCCACAAGTTTCGCATGACCATCTGTCGTGATCCAAACTTGATCTAGTCGCAAGGCGCCCGGCAAGGACTGATCTTTGAGACATTCGGTGATTTCTTCCGCCAGATCCATTATCCAAAAGCGGACACTTTTCCATGATTGGGGATCGTTAGTTAAATTGAGGAAAGGCATGCCCGATGCCGCTTCGTATGCGTCCCAAGATTCAACTGCGGAACGATGACCGTTCAGCCAATGGAGGCGCCCCGGTCGGGACAAGTCACGTATCCGCGAAGAAACCGGGAGAGCACCGGCGGGCAGCCTGCGAACCCAGACTTCACGCTTCAATGTCAGGTCGTGACAAAGAATCAATTCTTCTGAGGCCGTCTTATGCAACACCTTCACCACATGATATGGGCCTATCATGGTATCAGTCACAACTAAGTTGCTTTGTTTCCCGGAAGTCATTTTCGCAGGCCGTGCATGTTGTATTGATTTACGGACGACACGGGTCCTGCTGATCAGATCGTGGATAGCGGCGTAATTGTTTTTCCGGCGCGCTGTCAGAAATGGCAAAGCCGATGTTAAGAGCCACAGCACCATAGCCATGGTGAACATTCGCCAATCTGTTGAACTATATGTGTAAGTCGTTAAGTTCAATCCATAATGGCAGATCCACAACGGAAGTGAGCTCACAAGGGTAAAAACTATTGCACGCAGCGCAGCCCTTGAAATTCCTGGAGAATCGTGTTTCGAATTGACGATACGTAAGCCACACAATGCCTTACCGATGGATGCTCCCCAAGTTCCTTCGAGAACTCCATAATAGATCAATTGAATCGAGAAGGCGCAAGCGCTCAATTGGAAAGCTTGATATCTGGCAACATGTTCCAGATTCATACCTGAGTAAGCATATTCGAATACGAAAAAGATTCCGAAAATCACATCTAGCGCCATCTCGTCGAGGCAGCCCGCAATAAAGCGAAGCCCCAAAGTTGCCGGAGTTGAAGCGGTCGAACAATAAGGTTGCAAAGCTTGGCGTAATTCTTCATAGCCAGAGAAACGTTCGCCCGGACTTTTCTCCATGCAACGGAGAACCACTTTGGAAAGTCCTTTCGGAATGTCGCGACGCAGGTTCGACGGCGATTCGGCGCGTTTCTCCAGCACCATGGCGATCAATTGAACTGCATTGCGAGCCTCAAATGGAATCTTTCCGGTGAGCAGGTAGTAGAGCGTGACGCCGACCGCATAAATATCCGACCGGACGCTCGATTCTTCACCGCGCAATTGTTCGGGGGCGCAGAATGCCGGAGTGCCAACGAAGGATCCGCGAGTTATCAAATCGGACGCGTTTCGAGTGGACGCCGAGATGGATAAACCGAAGTCCCCTACTTTGATTGTGCCATCAGCACTCACAAAACAATTAGCTGGTTTGACGTCGCGATGCAAAACGTCCACCGATGCGGCGGCCTCCAGCCCCGCGATGATTTGCAGAATTGCATCCACAGCCTTGGGTGCCGGCATCGGGCCGTGATCTTTAACCATGTCCTGCAGCGTGCCGCTTGAGGCCAATTCCATGCTGATTACAGAAATGCCATCAATTTCTTCGGTGCCAAAAATGTAAACGCAGTTCGGATGATTGATTGAGGCGGCAAGCTGGCCTTCATGAAGAAATCGCTTGCGGGCCCTTGGTGATTCCAGCGCCTGACTCAACACTTTCAACGCAACCTGCCGTCCACTGTCAAGGTCTTGGGCTTCATAGACCACGCCCATGCCTCCCCTTCCAAGAGTGCGAACAATCGAGAAATGGCCGAAATTCTGGCCCGGAACAGGCAACTTCCTAACCATGCCACCAGTTTCCTGCTCCGGTTGGCCGTCCAGCCCCAATTTAAGCAGGCATTTGGGGCACGATCCGGGCGGAACATTTGCCGGCAGTTCCGTTCCACATTCTGGACATTTTGTGATTTCATTCATCTGCATTTCGCCTTTCGTAAACTCCCCATTCACTCCTTACTAAAGCGAGGCAGACCAAAAGTAACGCAACGAAAAACTAATTTCCGAACGTCAGGAATAAATGCCGGATTTCGTCTTCAACCTCGTCAGGACTCGCCACGGTTTTTGCAATTTCTTCCCGAAGCAGTTCGCGATACCGAGAGCGCATTCGTTGCACGGCCATCTTCACGGCGGCCTCGGTCATGCCTCTCCGGGCCGCAATTTCAGAGTAGGGCAGGGAATCCTCCTCTTTGGTGAGCACGCCTCGCAGGCACTCAAATAGATCACTGCGACCGGTTTCGGCATATTCTTTGGCAAGCCGTGCAAATACTTGATCCAGCAACGTCATCGCCCAACTGCGATCAAAGTTTTTATCAGCCGTGAGAGTATCCGCTGGCTCAAAGCCCAACGACGATTCGCCAGTCTTGAGATTAATTGGAATCATGACCTTCCCGCCACCGCGCTTGAGCGCATGGATCCAATCCCAATCGTTAGCCAGAAAATGTTTCAGAGACGAAAGCAGGAAAGAACGAAACCGTCCTCGCGATTGATCCGCAGCAGCGAGATAATTCTTCTTGAGAAGCCGACTGAAAAACTCCTGCACCAAATCCTCGGCATCGTGATGAGAATAGCCCCGGGCTTGGACGAATGCAAAAAGTGGATGCCAGTATATCCGGCACAATTCCGCCAAAGCTTTTTCGGCTTGTTCCGAGTTCAATCCAGCAGCGCTCAACACCATGCTCCAATGGGTGGTAACAAAATCCTTTGGATCGGGCGCGGTCGAATCTTGCTTTGTGTCCGGGGGCATCACATTGACTGGGTTAGCAGAAAGCAGACAAATTAAAAGCTCGATCTTCGCCTGTCTAGGATCCGGTCTCCCAAAGGCAGTTCGCGCACCTGTTCCATTATGATGCGGCAAGACTTCTTTCCGTCGTCTGCATTTGGCGATGACAATTATGAATTTCATTAGGAAACGGTTTGTTTCGCCTTTTCGCGCGGCGCAAACACGCTATACTTGACGGCATGTATCGCACGCAGGACTTGCACGTCAAAGAAATCGTTCCGCTGCTCCCGCCGCGCGCCATCAAGGCGTTGGCGCCGGTCAGCGAGACGGTGAACGCCACCGTCGCGCGCAGCCGCGAACGGGTCATCCGCATCTTGCGGCAGGAAGACCCGCGCCTGCTCGTGGTCATCGGACCGTGCTCGATTCACGATGAAAAAAGCGCGCTGGAATACGCCACGCGCTTGAGCAAGCTCCAAAAAGAATTCGCCGACAAGCTGGAAATCGTGATGCGCGTCTATTTTGAGAAACCGCGCACGACCATCGGCTGGAA
>OCTA010005371.1_pt1 | contig 11101 bp, 10 predicted proteins | sample 1538991 | NCBI WGS metagenome assembly OCTA01 (sample SAMEA3539302, study PRJEB22396) | soil metagenome | biome: tundra; feature: field; material: soil | place: USA | collected 2010-05 | depth 0.15 m | reverse complement strand
TGGCCTCGAGATACACCTTGAGCTTGGGCTCGGTCCCGCTCGGTCGCACGATCACGCGGCCCTCGTCCTCGAGGAAATAGCGCAGCCCCTCCGTAGGTGGCAACCGCCGCGCACTCTGCGCCAGGTCGTCGATCCTGGTGACCGCAACCCCGCCCAGGTCGGTCGGCGGCTTTGCCCGGAGCCGCGACATCATCAGGTGGATGAGACTCAGGTCGTCGACACGGACCGCAAAGGAATCGGTGGCGTGGACCTTGTGCGTGACCGAGAGGTCGTCCAGGACGTCGAGCAGTGAGCGACCCTGAGCCCGCAGGCCCGCCGCCATCTCGGCCAGCATCAGCGCCGCGCTGATGCCGTCCTTGTCGCGAACCCGCTGGGGGTCCACGCAGTACCCGATGGCCTCCTCGTAGCCGTAGCGCAGCCCTGCCACCCGCGAAATCCACTTGAACCCGGTCAGCGTCTGTTCGTGCTTGATCCCCGCCCGGGCAGCCATGGCCGCAAGCAGCCGGGAGGACACGATTGAGCTGGCGAAGACGGCGTCGTGGCTGACCCCTCGAGACAGGATATGGGCCCCCAGCAGTGAGCCGACCTCGTCGCCATGCAGCATCCGCCATCCCGCGGGGTTGTCGACGGTGGCTGCGGCCGGGTCAGGGACGGCGACTGCGCACCTGTCGGCGTCCGGGTCGTTGGCCAGGACGATGTCGGGATGCACCTGGGCCGCCAGTGCGAGTGCGGCGTCGATGGCACCCGGCTCCTCGGGGTTGGGGAAACTCACGGTGGGGAAGTCGGGATCTGGTTCCGACTGACTGGACACCACAATGGGGGCGCTGAAACCGGCACGCGCGAATGCGGCGACCACGACGTCACTGCCGACTCCGTGAAGTGCCGTGTGGACGACACACAGCTCGCGCGGGCTGCCGGGCGCCACGACCGCCGAAGCCGCATTGAGATAGGCCTCGAGCACGTCGTCGTCCATCGTGGTCCAGCCGGAGCCCGATCGAGGGACGTCCGCGACAAGGCCCACCTGTGCGATGTGCGCTGCGATCTCGACATCCCAGGGCGGCACGATCTGGCAGCCGTCGCCGAGATAGACCTTGTAGCCATTGTCCCGGGCTGGGTTGTGGCTTGCCGTCACCATGACTCCTGCGTCAGCGCCAAGGTGACGGATCGCGAAGGCCAGCACGGGAGTAGGCAGAGGACGTGGCAGCACCATGGCCCGCCCCCCGGCGGCCACGACGACTGCTGCGGTATCGCGAGCGAAGACGTCGGAGTTGTGCCTGGCATCAAATCCGATGACCACCAAGGGATCCGGTGACGACTCCTGCAGGAATGCCGTCAGCCCTGCGGCTGCGCGGATCACCATGGAGCGGTTCATCCGGTTGGGGCCTGCCCCCATGGCGCCCCGAAGCCCCGCGGTGCCGAACTCGAGTATGCCGTCGAACCGGTCGGCCAGCTCTGCGCCAACATCGGCGTCTCCCCAGACAGCAGCCCTGAGCAGGGCGCCAAGCTCTGCCCGAGTGACCTCGTCCGGATCGTCGTCGCGCCAAGAGATCGCCTGTTCGATGAGGTCCTGCGGTGCGGTGTATGCCGCGGAACCAGCGGTGGTTCCGCCCCCGGCCATCACGGACGAGCGATCCGTGCGACGACAGCGGCGAGCAGCCGTCCGCAGCGCTCGGCTGCCAAGCGACCTGCCTCGAGCACGTCGTCGTGTGACAGCGACTGGTCGCCAATGCCTGCCGCAAGGTTGGTCACCAGTGAGATCCCGAGGACCTCAAGGCCACTTTGGCGGGCGGCGATCGATTCCAGCGTCGTCGACATCCCGACCAGGTCGCCACCCAGGATCCTCGCCATCTGGACCTCAGCGGGTGTTTCGTAGTGCGGTCCGCGGAACTGGACGTAGACGCCCTCGTCCAGACCGGGATCGACTACGCGGGCAAGCTCGCGAAGCCGTCGAGAGTACAGATCTGTCAGGTCCACGAAGTTGGCTCCTTCGACGGGAGAGACTGCCGTGAGGTTGAGATGGTCCCGGATCAGCACGGGCGTCCCGGGCGTCCATGCTGGGTTGATGCCTCCGCATCCGTTGGTCAACACGATCGTCTTGCATCCGACGGCCGCGGCTGTCCGCACGGCGTGGACGACCGAGCGGACTCCTCGGCCTTCGTAGAAGTGGGTACGGGTGCCGAACACCAGTGCCCGGCGTTCGGTGCCGGCGATGGCCACCGACCGGATGACCCCGGTATGGCCGGCGACGGTGGCTGCGGCGAACCCCGGAACGTCCGCATTCTCGATCGTGGCAACGGTTCGTCCTATCAGGTCAGCGGTCTGTCCCCAGCCGGATCCCAGCACCAGTGCCAGGTCATGATGCGAGGTCCCGGTGCGGTGTGCGATGACCTCGGCGGCAGCACTGGCCACTGCGAAGGGGTCCACCGCGGGATCTTGCAGATCGAGGGAACCGGTGCTCGAGTAGGTCACCTGGGCAGCCTAACGCCGCGCCCCAGGGGTTCTTGGTTGCCGGGGCAAACGCACCCGATCCCCGGACCACGGGCTGGGGCCCCGAGGCTTATCCCTGGAAACCGAGCTCGGCGGACACAGCGTTGGCCGCGAGCACGACAGCCTTCTCCGGGGCCGGGACATCGCCCGCCGCCTCTTCGCCAGGCTCCTGGGCGAGCTGTATCGCGGCGAGCACGATGGCCCTGAAGTCCCGAACGGGCGCCGCATAGCGTGCTGGTCCGGCGTCGTTCCCGGGGTAGTACACGTACCCTCGTGCCCGAGCTTGCGCGCAACTCGCGAGCAGGTTGTTGTGGCCGGGGCACAGACAGGGACCAGCTCGCGGAGGGCAGCGTCCGGCCAGTCCGACGTGAGCACCGGTCCGCAGGGGGTCTGGGTGGGCGCCTCGGCTCCGGCTGCATCGTGGGGCGGCGACGAAATGAGCGTCAGCACCTTGGCTCCGATCAGCACACAGAGCCGGACATTGGCATGCTGTTCATCGGCAAGGCGATCGAGGTGTCCAGAGGCGGCGCGCATCAGGCGGGTCTCGATACCGCGGGCGGCCAACGTGTACAGGCCCGAACCCAGCTGGTAGGTGCGATTGAGGGGGTCGCGTTCGACAAGCCCCTCGCCTTCGAGCGCACGCAGTGCGCGTGAGACCTGACTCTTCTCCCGCCCGAGGCGTAGACAGCGGCGGTCACCTCGGCGGAACCGCGAATCGGCTTGGGTCAGAGCGCGACCCGCGGCGTCGACCTGGGGCGGCGTTGGGCGGGCATAGCCGTGGCACCCATCTTGCTGGGTGCCGTCCTGCTCGCGCTCTACCTGTGGGTGCACGCCCAGACGCTCGACTCGATCGAGCGTCGAGCCCTTGATCCGCAGGAGATCAGGTTGGAGCTGTGGCAACACGTGCAGCTCTCGCTCGTGGCCACGGCCCTGACGATCGCCATCGCGGTACCGTTGGGAGTTCTGCTGACCCGGCCCTTCGCCCGATGGATCAAGCCCATCGGGCTGGGGCCTGGCAACCTAGGCCAGGCCATCCCGTCGACCGGGCTGATCGTCTTGCTCGCGCTTTGGCTTGGCATCGGCTTCTGGACGGCAGTGATCGGGCTCGTTGCCTACGCCACCCTGCCGATCCTTCGCAACACGATCGTCGGTCTGGACGGCGTGGACCCTGCGCTGAAGGAGGCCGCGCCAGGAATGGGAATGTCCCGCCAGGCCGTCCTGCGGCGGGTGGAGCTCCCGCTGGCGGTGCCGGTGATCATGGCCGGTGTTCGCACCGCGCTCGTGCTTACCGTGGCGACCGCCGCCCTTGCCACGTTCATCGGCGCTGGTGGCCTCGGTGCTGGGTTGGTGGCGGGTATCAAGCTGAACCGTCCCACCCTCAGTCTGACGTTCGGACTGCTCGCCGCCGTCCTCGCGCTGTTCGCCGACTGGGTCGGCGGCGTTGCAGAGGAAGTCATGCGGCCTCGGGGTATTTGACCGGCGTCAAGACAGCCATCTCGTGCCCGGCCGATTCTCGCCGCGGGTGCGTTGCGCACGTTCTGCATGGATCCCGAAGAATCACGAAAGAGAGAAACGTATGCGAACCAGTCTTCATCGACTTGCCCCACTGACGGCAATCCTGGCGGTGGCCAGCGTCGCGGTGTCCGGATGCACAGTGAGTCAGGCCACTGCGGGTGGCGCCGTGACGAGCGGCTCGATCCAGAAGATTGCTGCCCTCAAAGGCGCCACCGTCAAGGTGGGCTCGAAGGACTTCGATGAGCAGCTTCTGCTAGGTCAGATCTCGATGGTGGCGCTGCAGGCTGCGGGCGCGAACCTGGTCGACAAGACGGACATCCAGGGGTCGAACAACACCCGGCTGGCATTGACCGGCGGGGCGATCGATCTGTACTGGGAGTACACCGGAACCGCATGGATCAGCTGTCTGAAGAACACCAAGCCCATCGAGAACCCGCAGGGTCAGTTCGACGCGGTCGTGAAGGCGGATGCAGCCCAAGGCGTCACGTGGCTGGACAGAGCTCCTGCGAACAACACCTACGCGCTGGCCCAGACTCAGGCGACGCTGGCAAAGTACGGTGTCAAGACGCTGTCTGAGTACGCGGCGCTGGCGAAGAAGAACCCGGCGGCTGCGTCTATCTGTGTCGAGAGCGAGCTCCAGGGCCGCGACGATGGCTTCCCGGGTGTGCAGAAGGACCATGGGTTCAGCCTCCCTGCCGCCTCCGAGCACCTGCTGGACACCGCGGTGGTCTACACGGAGCTGGCCAAGGGCGGGGCATGCAACTTCGGTGAGGTCTACACGACCGATGGCCGGGTGGCGTCGTTGAAGCTCAACGTGGTCCAGGACGACAAGAAGTTCTTCCCGATCTACAGCCCGGCGCTCTCCGTGCGAAGCGAGGTCGCCAAGAAGTACCCGGCTCTGGAGTCGCTGTTCAAGCCGATCGCAGACAAACTCACCACTGAGGCACTCATTGCCATGAACAAAGAGGTCAGCGTGGATGGGATGAAGCCTCGCGCGGTGGCGGAGGAGTGGATGCGGTCGCAGGGATTCATCAAGTAGCCCGCACGTCCATTTTCGAGCGGGCGTCGGGCACGCAACTGCGGCCAGCGACACCCCCGCGGTTGACCCGACACTGACGTGCCATCTGCGAAGATCGACTCGGCTTGACTCGATCCCATCCTGGCCGCCCGCTCGAAGATTGGCATGACGTGCGCTGCGCATCCTCCCGATCACCGCGCTTGATCACGTGCGCGTCCGCGGTCATCCTGCTGAGCTCCTGCACCGTCCAGGCCACAGGGAACGCCTCGAAGTCTGTGCAGACCAGGTCACTGCCATCTGGGTCTGCCGCGTCCTCGTCGAGGTCGCCTACATCTGCCACTTCAGCAGGCACAGTCAACGTCTACGCGGGCGCGGGCACGGGGAGGCTGTCAGCGACTGCGCGGGCAGCCAAGACCTTGGTCTATGTCCCGAACAACACCACCAACACGGTGCAGGTGATCGATCCGGCGACGTTCAGCGTGATCGCGACCTATCCCACGGGTCGCGAACCCCAGCACGTCGTGCCGAGCTGGGATATGAAGACACTGTGGGTCAACGACGACCTCGGCAACGACATGGTGCCGATCGACCCCGTCACGGGCAGGCCCGGCAAACCTGTCAAGGTCGAGGATCCCTACAACCTCTACTTCACTCCTGACGGTGCGCATGCCCTCGTGATGGCCGAGCGGATGCATCGCATCGACGTCGTCAACCCCCAGACCATGGCTCCCGAGCGCTCTCTGCCGGTTCCCTGTGACGGGGTGAACCACGCCGACTACTCCGCAGACCTGTCTTTCTTCGTGGCTAGTTGCGAGTTCAGCGGCCAACTTCTCGTGGTCGACCGCAATGCGACCAAGCTCCTCAAGGTGATCGACCTCAACAGCACCAAGACTCCCGGCGCCACCAGCGTTGGCGAGGCGATGCGGATGGGCGGGCCCAAGAGCGGCTTGACCCCAGGCGCCTCAGCGATGCCACAGGACGTGCGACTCACCCCCGACGGCACTCGATTCCTGGTGGCCGACATGTTGCGCAACGGGATCTGGGTCATCAACGCGAGCACCCAGAAAGTTGAGCGCTTCATCCCCACCGGCAAGGGTGCTCACGGCATCTATCCCGACCGTGAGGGCAGGAGGGTCTTCGTCAGCAACCGCGATGAGGGTTCCGTCTCGGTCCTGGACGCGTCGTCGTTGGCCATCACCGCGACCTGGAAGATCCCCGGCGGAGGGTCGCCCGACATGGGTGGAGTCACTGCGGATGGCTCGCAACTGTGGCTCTCGGGACGCTACAACTCAGAGGTCTACGTCTTCGACACCACGACCGGGGCCCTGATCAGACGGATCAAGGTCAACGCAGGTCCGCATGGTCTCTTGGTGTGGCCGCAGCCGGGCTCGTTTTCTCTGGGACACACGGGCAACATGCGATAGGGACAGTCGGGCCCACGGGGGTCGCCGCTCCTGCAGTCGCGCTGGCCGAGCAGCCGGCCCGTCGGGCGGTTGCTGCCTGGAAGGCGTCTGCCGCTGGTGTGACCGCTAGATCGAGCCCCTGTTCCGGGTCGGGAACGAGGGTGAGTGCGTCCCCAGGTTTGAGCGGTCGACGCAGCGGTCTGCGTGGTCCGGGAGCTCAACGAGGTCCACACCTTGGTGTCGCGCATCCAGCGACGGCCGGCCTCTTCAGTCCCGACCTGCGGGCTGGGTAGGGCTCACCCGCGCAGGGTGGCGCTCAGATGCGGGCGCCCACACATCTGCCGCATGGACCAGATCCGGTCCGGTGTCGATGATTGGCAGGCGACGGGACGGTCAACGGTTCACCACGTGGCCAGCCATCCGTCTGGGCCCGCACCCACTGGGTGGTTGGATAGGCCTCGTGAAAGAACGCAACACGTCAGTTGTCATCATCGGTGGTGGCCCAGGTGGGTATGAGGCGGCCCTGGTGGCCGCTCATCTTGGAGCCTCTGTCACCGTCGTCGACCGCGACGGCCTTGGTGGTGCTGCGGTCCTCACCGACTGTGTCCCGAGCAAGACCCTGATCTCGACCTCGAACTCGCTGTCACGCATCGAGGTGGCGGGCGGGCTGGGCGTCCGATTCGACGGTGAGGAGACCGGCCATGAGGCCGCCGCGGACCTGGTCGCGGTCAATGAGCGAATCCTGGAGCTGGCTGCCGCGCAGAGCCGGGACATCGAGGAACGACTCCAGACCGTCGGTGTGCGGGTGTGCCGCGGTGTCGGGAGGCTGGTTTCACCGGTGAGGGTATCAATGGACCTCGTCGTGGGCACTACCGAAGAGCTGGACGCCGACGTGGTGCTGGTCGCGACGGGGGCAACCCCTCGTGTCATGGGCTCAGCCTTGCCCGATGGGGAGCGGATCCTGACCTGGCAACAGCTCTACGCGCTGTCCGAGGTCCCAAAGCGTCTCATTGTGGTCGGTTCGGGGGTGACGGGGGCGGAGCTTGCGGACGCCTACCTCGGCCTGGGCAGTGAAGTTGTCTTGGTGTCCTCACGTGATCGGGTGCTTCCGGGTGAGGACGCTGACGCCGCCACGGTGATTGAGGACGTCTTCCGGCGACGCGGTATGCAGGTGATGAACCGCTCCCGTGCGGCCGGTGCCAAACGGGCCGGCGATGGCGTGGTCGTCACGCTGGAGGATGGTCACGAGATAATCGGCTCACACGTGCTGCTTGCAGTCGGCTCGATTCCACAGACCCGGAACATGGGACTGGCGAAGGCGGGCGTGGCGCTGACCGACTCCGGACATATCCGCGTTGACCGGGTCTCGCGCACATCGGTCAGGGGCGTGTATGCCGCGGGCGACTGTACGGGGATCCTCCCCCTCGCGTCCGTGGCCGCTATGCAGGGTCGCATCGCGATGTCGCACGCTCTGGGGGACACCGTGGCCCCCTTGCACCTGCGAGGCGTCAGCGCCAACATCTTCACCGACCCCGAGATCGCGACGGTCGGCTACTCCCAGAATGACGTCGACGAGGGTCGTATCGATGCGCGAGCGGTCATGCTGCCCCTGTCGACAAACCCCCGGGCCAAGATGCAGAACGCACAGGACGGGTTCGTCAAGCTCTTCGCTGCCGCCGGAAGCCACTCGATCGTGGGCGGTGTCGTGGTAGCTCCGCATGCCTCCGAGCTGATCTTCCCGATCGCGCTCGCGGTTCAGCACCGGCTTACGGTGGACCAGATGGCCAACACGATTACGGTCTACCCGTCCCTGTCGGGCTCAATCGCCGAAGCCGCCCGGCGCCTGCACTCCAGCGACTGAGGCTGGCGCAGGCGATGGCCGGCGGCTTCAGTCCTTGATCTCTGCGATCACGAGGCCGTTGGTCACAGTCAGGCCCACGGTGGCCGTCAGTCCGGTGATGGTGCCGGACTTGTGGGCGTTGATGGGTTGTTCCATCTTCATCGCCTCGAGAACGACCACGAGCTCGCCGACCTCTACGACCTGGCCTTCCTCAACCGCGATCTTCACGATTGTTCCCTGCATGGGTGTGGTCAGCGCGTCGCCCGAGGCACCGGCTCCCGCCTTGCCGCCGCCGGTGCGTTTGGGTGCCTTCTTCTTCGCGCCGCCGCCGCCACCAAAGGTCAGCCCGCCGGGGAGAATCACCTCGAGGCGCTTGCCGCCGACCTCGACGACCACGCTCTGGCGCTCGTCGGACCCCTGCGGAGCATCAGCGACGACCCCGGCATAGGCAGGAATGTTGTTGACGAACTCTGTCTCGATCCAGCGCGTGTGAACCGTGAAGGGCTCGGCGGGGTTCTTGGGCGCGAAGGCCTCGTCGGCGACGACTGCCTGGTGGAACGGCAGAACGGTGGGCATGCCTTCGATGACGAACTCGCCCAGCGCCCTGCGCGCCCGGGCCAGCGCCTGTGTGCGGTCCTTGCCTGTGATGATGAGCTTGGCCAGCATGGAGTCGAATGCTCCACCGATGACGTCCCCGGACTCGACTCCCGAGTCCAGCCGCACGCCCGGGCCGGACGGCGGGCGGAAGCTGGTGACCACACCCGGTGCGGGCATAAAGTTGCGGCCCGCGTCCTCTCCGTTGATCCGGAACTCGATCGCGTGGCCCGTGGGGGCTGGGTCGGCATAGCCGAGCGCTTCACCGTTGGCGATGCGGAACTGCTCACGCACCAGGTCGATGCCGGTGACCTCCTCGGTGACGGGGTGCTCCACCTGCAGCCGGGTGTTGACCTCAAGGAAAGAGATGACGCCGTCCTGGCCGACGAGGAACTCGCACGTGCCGGCCCCTTGGTACTTGGCCTCCTTCAGGATGGCTTTGGAGGCGCGGACCATCTCGGCGTTCTGCTGCCGCGACAGGAACGGCGCGGGCGCCTCCTCGACCAGTTTCTGGTGGCGTCTCTGCAGCGAGCAGTCGCGGGTTGAGACCACCACGACGTTGCCGTGGCTGTCGGCCAGGCACTGCGTCTCGACGTGGCGAGGCTTGTCCAGGTAGCGCTCAACGAAACACTCGCCGCGCCCGAAGGCCGAGATCGCCTCGCGAGTGGCTGAGTCGAACAGCTCGGGGATCTGCTGGATGGTTCGCGCGACTTTCATCCCGCGACCGCCACCGCCGAACACCGCTTTGATGGCGACTGGGAGACCGTGTCTCTTGGCGAACGCCACGATCTCGTCGCTGCTCTCGACCGGGTCGGAGGTGCCGGGCACCAGGGGCGCGTTCGCCCGGGAAGCGATGTGGCGGGCCTTGACCTTGTCGCCCAGGGAGTCGATCGCTTCCGGGGAGGGCCCAATCCAGATCAGCCCGGCGTCGATGACTGCCTGCGCGAACGATGCGTTCTCGGCCAGGAAGCCATACCCGGGGTGGACGGCGTCAGCGCCGGCCTTGGCAGCGACGTCCAGGAGCTTGCGCTGCACGAGGTACGAATCACCGGGAGTCGTTCCGCCAAGGGCATAAGCCTCGTCCGCGACCTTGACGTGCAACGCGTCACGGTCCGGATCGGCGTAGACAGCAACGGAGATAATCCCGCTGTCCCTGCATGCGCGAGCGATCCGCACGGCGATCTCGCCTCGGTTAGCTATCAATACCTTCCGGATGGGCGCCATTTCGGGAGCCTAGCGTGTGTCGTGGGGGTAGGCGGACGTGACCTCTGCCACCCCGGGCACGGACAGGGGCACTGCGGCGCTCAGGCGAAGTGCCGCGGAGACCCAACTCATACGGACGGGCCAGGTTGCTGGGTCAGCCGGCCCAGGTCGCTCTTTGCGCGACGCTCGAATTCGTCCAGCTCGTTCAGCGCGTCCTGGATGTCACGGCGGCGTCGCTCCAGATGTCCTCGCCGGTCGTGGATCTGGTCCAGCACATAGCGGAGCTGACTCGCCTGGCCCGTCGGCTCGTCGTACAGGTCGATGATTGTGCGGATCTCCTCGAGAGGGAAACCAAGGCGTTTGCCGCGCAGAATCAGATTGAGCCGGGTACGTTCGCGGCGGCGGTAGATGCGCGCGGTGCCGCGCCGCTCGGGGGAGATCAGGTTGAGCTCTTCGTAGTGGCGAACAGTGCGGTGAGTGATGGCGAACTCCTCGGCCACCTGCCCGATTGTCCAGGTTCTTGCGTCGTTCGCTGTTCCCGCGTCGTTCGCCGAATCAGTGCTTGTCATGTTCGTCAGGATGCTCTACGTTTACGTTTACGTCAACGTCAACTTCAACTTCAATGATGTTCGTCACCGTGCTGGTCAGGCGTGTTCGTCAGGCTTTTTCCGTTCCTCGGCGCCAACGAAGGGCCCACTAACTCATGTTCGAGCTCAGTAAGGATCACGAAGACTTCCGCGCCGTCGTACGCGAGTTCGCCGAGGCGGAGGTGGCGCCGCACATCGCGACATGGGATCGCGAGGATCACTTCCCTGTTGATCTGATTCCCAAGATGGGTGAGCTTGGGCTGTTTGGCCTCGTGGTGCCTGAGGAGTTCGGGGGTGCCGACGGCGACTTCACGAGCCTGTGCGTAGCCATCGAGGAGCTTGGCAGGGTAGACCAGTCCATTGGCATCACACTGTCGGCCGGTGTTGGACTCGGCATCAACCCGATCCTTACCTACGGCTCCCAGGAGCAGAAGGAGCGCTGGCTGCCCGATCT
>OCTA010005367.1_pt1 | contig 11107 bp, 9 predicted proteins | sample 1538991 | NCBI WGS metagenome assembly OCTA01 (sample SAMEA3539302, study PRJEB22396) | soil metagenome | biome: tundra; feature: field; material: soil | place: USA | collected 2010-05 | depth 0.15 m | reverse complement strand
ACGCTCGGATTCAAGCCCTTTTGCCGATGAATCGGGTCGGCGCCCACTTCTATGTCGGGCACCCCAAGTGACTCTGGCAACCGAGATGGAAGATCCGGACTTGGTGCGCCGCCGTTGCGAGCTGGATCAAGTGGTCCTGTTTGGATGGTCGTATCACGGCGGGGTGGTTGCGAATTACGCCGGCCGGCATCCGGATGTGGTTCTGCGCATGGTGCTCAGCGGACCGATCGCGCCGCGGCGCATACCGTATTCGGAGCAGGCTGCCGCGACGCTCCAATCCCGCCTGGACATGACGGCGAATCGGGGATTTCATGAAGTCGCCGCCCGCGGATCCCGCGGAAGCATCCAAGGCGTGGCACGCCATCGTACTGCGCGGCGACTTCGCCGATAGCGGGGCGTACGCCCGCTCCGTTCCGAAACCCTGCGAATCGGAGAACGAACGGCCCCCGCAATGTGGCCCAGCACGTAAATGCGATCATGGCCTCGCTCGGCGATTGGGACTGGCGTCCCGTGGCGGCCAGTTATGCCGGGCCCGTGCTCATCGTCCACGGAGATGACGACTGGAATCCCTTGGATGGCTCGCGCGAGCGGCGGAGATCCTTTCCCAACGCGCGCCTGGCGGTGGTTCCGAACGCCGGACACTTCATCTGGCTGGAACAACCGGAAGCGTTCTTCGGGGCGCTCGACCGGTTCCTCGGCGACGGCCAACTGGACGGATGGTCGTGGCCTGCGCACGCGCGTCAATGATAGCGCGGGACGGCGGGATCGATTTCGAGGCTCCAGCGGTCGATGCCGCCGGCCATGCTCACCGAATCCTCCAATCCCTGGCGGCGCAGCCACTCCGTGACCTGCAGGCTGCGCATGCCATGGTGACAGAACAGCACCAACTGTCCATCGCCGGCGCGCAGTGGCTCCAGCGATTGCGGCACGCTGCGCATGGGAATCAGTTCCGCGCCCGCGATATGGGCTTGTTGATGCTCGAACGGTTCGCGCACGTCCACCATGCGAATCTTTTCGCCTGCATCGAGGCGCCTCTTGACTTCACTTGGATCGATCTCTATTGCCGGCACGTTGCCCTCCGGAGACCATACATAACGCGTCTGACGCCGCGGCGCAACCGTGACCTTGGCGCGTCCCACCGTGTGCCGATTCCGCCCCGGTGTGACCGCCCGGCCCGCTCTAAAAATGAAACCGATGCACCCCCGATTCCCGTCTCACAGGCTTGCTATAATTGTCGGGTATCTACCAAGTGACGCCGCGTTCTTTATTAACAAACATGAAGTGTCTCATAACCGTTGTTCTTATCCTATCGGCGGCCGCGGCCGGCTTCGGGCAGCAGAACCCCGTCGGCTTCGCCACCGGTCAATCCGCGCGGCTGGTGATCGGCCAGCCGGAGTTCGACGCCGAATTGGACAGCGCCAGCCAGACCATCCTGGGCGGCGTGAGCGGTTTGGCGTACGCCAACAAGACGTTGTTCGTGGTGGATTCCAACATCGTGGGCGCCCCCCCGGTGAATAACCGGGTGATGATCTACCCGACGGCACAACTCCCGGCGCCTAACGCGGCCATGGAATATAACACCTTGTGCCCCGTGTGCGTGGGGCAAGCCAGCCTGGTTCTGGGCCAGCCGGACTGGGTGAGCATCCTGCCGGCGCCCTGCATACTTCCGCCTGCCAACGTTACGGTGACCACCACTCCCACCACCCCCGCGTGCCTCGCGTCGTCGCCCCAGACGCCTACCGCTACCGGCATGAACACACCTACGGCGGTGGCCTCCGACGGCACGCACCTAGTGGTCGCGGACACCAACAATAACCGGGTGCTCATCTGGAAGTCCATACCGGTCAATATGAACCAGCCGCCCGACGTAGTGGTGGGACAAACCAGTTTTACCACCGCCGTTTTTCCGGGCGACACGCCCACGGCGACGTCGTTACGCGGCCCGGAAGGCGTCTGGATCCAGAACGGCCAGTTGTTCATTGCCGATACGCAGAACCAGCGGGTCCTGATTTACAATTCCATTCCAACGGCCAACGGCGCCGCGGCCGACATCGTGCTGGGGCAACCCAATATGACGACGTGGGTGCAAGTGAACATCGCCGACCAAAACACTAGCGCGACGGCCAGCAACATGCTCACGCCGGTGTCGGTGACTTCCGACGGGACGCGTCTGTTCGTCACCGACGTGAGCTACAACCGCGTGCTGATCTGGAATACGATTCCCACCACGAACCAGCAGCCGGCGGATGTGGAGATTGGGCAGCCGAACATGACCCAGGGCTATCCCGACAACGCTTTTACCACGCCGGCTACGACGACCATAAGCCCTCCCCCCGAAACGGCGGTGCTTTGCACCGTTTCGAACGGTGTGGACGCGAACAACACCCCGACATACCCGCCACTTTGCGAATACACGCTCAGTTTCCCGAGGTTTGCGCTTTCCGATGGCACGAACCTGTATGTCGCCGACGGCGGCAACGATCGCGTGCTGATTTACACTCCGATCCCCACGAGCAACGCAGCGGCGGCGAATATCGTGCTCGGACAAACCGACTTTGTGACCGACGCCCCAACCGATGGCGCGGATACCATGGATGCGCCGTCCTCGCTGGCTTGGGATGGAAGCAACTTGTACGTGGCGGACACCTACAACCAGCGCGTCCTCGTTTACACGATGGCGGAGCAGGATCTGGCCTACAACGCAGTGCTGAACTCCGCCAGCGTGATTATCTACGCCATCGATCCAGTGACCATCGGCGGCACCATCAAGGCCGGCGACACGGTGAAGTTGACGATCGGCGTGTCGACCAGCACCGTCAACCTTTCCTACCAGTACACGATTCAAAACGGCGACACCTTTACGTCCATCGTGGATGGACTGGTGGCGGCGATCAACGCCAGCGGCGGAGATCCGAACGCCATCGCAACCGCGGATACACAAGCCGATAGAGTCGTGTTGACCGCCAGAACGCCCGGCGCGAATGGCAACAACGTGACGGTGACCACCGCCGTAACCGGGTCGATCACGGCGAGCGCCGGCAGCCCCAGTCTCACCGGCGGCGCGAGTACGGCGTCGGTTGCGCCGGGCTCTCTGGTGTCGTTTTTTGGAAGCCACCTGAGCGACCAAACGGCGTCGGCTCCGTTGAATGGAATACTGCCCCTCAGCCTAGGCGGGGTGGAGGTTTATTTTAACGGCGTGCAGGCGCCGCTGCTGTACGTCTCACCCACGCAGATTAACTCACAGCTAAATTTCAATTTTGGGTTCGCCAGCACGGGCACGGCAAATGCCTGGGTGCGGATTCAACGCAACGACGGCACCATTACGGCGACCAACACCGTGGCGGTGTCGTTAGTGCCGGCGAATCCCGGCATCTTCGCGGGGAGCGGCACCGATCCTCGCCCGGCGGTGGCCTATCATTCCTCGAACTACGCGACCGGGGTGATCTCGGTGGATGGCACCATCAAAGTCGGCGACGTAGGCACGATTTGCATCGGTTCGAACGCCACGCTCACCGCCCAAACCAAGGCGCCCGCGACGGGATGCACGGGCCAAACGTACAACTATACCGTGCAGGGCGGCGACTCCCTGGCCAGCATCCGGGATGCGTTTATCGCCCTGTTAGCCGCCGACCCGCAGGTAACGGCGACCGCCTCCAGCGAGTTCACCCGCGTTCTGCTCCAAGCAAAAGTCCCGGGAACCGCCGGCAACGGCATTCCGTTTAACGTGGCCGACAGCACGGGAGCGGACCTGCTCCTGACGCCCATCGGTCAAGCGCCTCCGAGCCCAGGGGTGGGGGCGTTGCTGTGCTGCGCCGCCACAGCGGGCGCGCTGGTTACCGTGAACAATGCAGCCCTGCCCGGCGAAACGATCATCGTATACGCCACCGGGTTGGGCCTGCCGTCCTTGGCGCCGGGCGTGGATCCGTACCTCCTGACGGGCCAAACATATGAGGGCCCCGCGGGCAACTCCCCGCAGAATTTCGTCTCGGGCCAGATCAATAACACGACCACGAATGTGCTGCGCGCCGAGCTGGCGCCGGGGATGATCGGAATCTACCAGGTATACTTGAATTTGTCCTCGTCGTTGACCACCGATCCCAAAGCGGAGTTGTATATTGCACAGAACAATTTTCGGAGCAACGTTGTCACCGTGCCGGTCTTTGCGACCCCGGTGCTGTCCTCGATCGCTTGCAATTCCAGCACGTTGAATTCGGGGAATACTTCTACGTGTACGGTGGTCCTGACCGTGGCGGCGCCTACGGGCGAGACAACCGTTTCGCTTTCCTCCTCCGACAACACCAACTTCCCGGTGCCAACCAGTATAATTATACCCGCGGGTACTACCGAGGCTAGCTTTACGGTTACATTGGGAACGATCTCGGCCACTGAAACCGTGACCATCAGCGCCACGTTGGGCAATCTTACTTCAACCACGACCGTTACACTGAGTCCATGATGGGTGGGGCAGACCTCCAGGTCTGCGCGGGTCCTCCAGGACCCGCTCTTCCAGGCCGACATGGAGCAGTTACTTGTTAATCATGGAGCGATGCGGCGCGTGAAGACTTCGAGCGGCCCCCAGTAATAAGGCAGCCGGCCGCTGTCGTGCGCGTGGAGCAAGGCGAGTTTGGCGGAGCGTAGCGCGCGCGCCGGACTCTGCCCGGCCGCCATCCCCGCATAGAGACGACGCATGATATCCACGGAGCGGGCGTCGTCCACGTCCCACAGGCTGGCGATCACGTTATGCGCACCGGCCTGCAGGAAGGCCCAGGCAAAGCCCATCAGGCCTTCTCCGGAGTAGGCTTTCGCTCCGGCGCTGGTGCACGCGGAAATGGTGACCAGGTCCGCGCTGAGCGGCACGCCCGCTACATCCCGCGCGTACAGTTTGAAGTTCTCACCCTGGTGCGAGAGGATAATGGCCGAATTCAGCGGGCTCTCCCGATTGGCGGTGGCGTGCGTGGCGAAGTGGATGCCGGTGAAGTTCGCCGGCGACGCTTTGGCGTATTCTCCGGGAACCGCGCGCGCGCCGGTGAAAACCGTCCGGTTCGGCGCCGGGAACTGCTCCTCCACCGCCGCGATCTCCTTTTTGACGTTTGGCAGAGGCGGGAACTCCTGACCGGTCAGCACGGGATCGCCCATGAGCAGCAGTTTCGGCGTGCGTGCCGGCTGGTGGTCATCGCCCCCCAGCACGCGCAGCGAGGGGGCCGTGGCGATGGCGACGTCTTCGATCCAGTAGTGCGGCTGTGGGCCGGGCACCACCAGTGTCTCGAAGGCAAGCTGGTGCAGTGCGCCATCGGGCACCACGATCACGTTCGATCCGGGCGGAATCAGCTTGTGCACGGGACCGAGCACGGCATTGTATAGGGCGGATGAAGCGGCATCGTTCCGCGCCAGCGGATCGCCGCCCTGCGTGACGATTTCGGTGTACTTCCGCACCAGCCCGGCGATTTCTTTCTCGGGCGGCAGGTCGAACCGGGAAAGGCGGCCGGAACCGATCACCCACACCGAGGACCTGGCTTGGCTGGGACCACCCAGCCAATACGAAAGGATCACCGTGTGAGACGCTCGCGCCGCGGAGAGCAACTTGCCGATCCGGAAGTTTGCTGGAACCGCTCCCCGACGCTCCAGGCGTTGATTGAGGACCCGCGCGCGAGACGACTCGGCAACTTCGAGAGCTTTCTCCGTTTGTCCCCTGTCGATCAGGAAATCGACGTAGTCCTGGAAGAAGCCAATCAGGGCGCCCGGCGCGAGAAAGGTCGTCTTCCATTCGTCGCTCTTCAGCTTGTCCCACTCGCGATCGATGGTGTCGATGGCATTGCTGTATTGAGCTTCAGCCAGCCTAGGTCTGTCAGTATCCTGATAAAGGGCCGCCAGTTTGCCGTAAGCTTGCCATAGAACGTCCGGCGCGTGCGCCCGCGGCGCCCGCTCAACTACCATCTTATAGCCGCTCTCTGCCGCCTCATACTGCCGCGCCTTCGTCTCGATTTCCGCTGCCATCAGTTCGGAATAGACTAACGACCACTCGTCCTTCAAGCGTCTCTTAATTGTGAGTGCCTGGTTGTTGAAAGATTGCGCGGCCGCCAGGTCCCCTTTATCCAGCGATATCTGCGCCAGGTTTGTGAACGCGATGGCCAGCCACGCGTCATTGCCGACATCCCGCGCCAGTGCGGCGGCGCGCTGTTGGTAGCTGGCCGCCCGATCCAGGTCGCCTCGCCTCATAAAGATGTTCCCGAGTTCGCCGAGCCAGCGCTGCTGAGTGTCTCGAAGGCCGATTTGGCCACTGAGGACTTCGGCGCTGGTTAACGCACCTTCGGCGCGGTCGATGTCGCCGAGCATCAGATAGCACCAACCCAGGTTGCCGAAGGCCGTCGCCAGGAGGGATTTGGCGCCGCACTGCCGGGCACTTTGACGGGCCTGATCCAGAAACGGGACAGCTTCGTCGAATCGCGAAGCCTGGGCCCGGCGGAAGCCGAGATCCAGTCGCGCCCAGGCTTGCAAATACGGATCGCGTTCGTGCTCGGCGTCGGCGAGGGCCGCCCAGTCGTACGCCTCGGCCTCACTGAAGTTCGGGGCTAGATCGCCCAGGCGCAAGCGGACAGTGCAGATCAGGGCTGTATCGCCAGAAGCCAGCGCGGCCTGCAAGGCGTCGCGCATGAGCTTCGAGCCTTTCTCAGGTTCCAAGCTAAGAGCGACCCTGGCACGGTCCATCGTCAATCGGGCCTGCAGACTGGCGTCGGACGGGCTCCCGGCCGATTCCAAGAGCGCGCGCGCTTCTTTTACGCGGCCCAGGATGATGAGGTCCTCGGCGCACACCAACCGGAACTTCCAACCCCAGTCGCCGTTGGGCCACCGGCGCAGACCCTCGCGCGCAGTTTCAAGCGATTGGCTGAAGTCCGCGGTGCGCAACGCGGACTGGGCCTTCAGGTAGGCTGCGCCGACATCGCGGTCCCGACTAGCACAAGCGGATAGCCAAATGAACTCTGAGGCCAGCGCGAAAAGGGCTAGACCCCCGTGCCGCCCCCACCGGATGAGCCATCGCCTTGGCCGCCACCCCCTCCTGAGCCACCCGACTGCGGGCTGCCCAACGCCATGCGTATCATGTAAATCTGATGGATCGGGTGCCAATCCGCACTGGGTAGGAGTGTCCATTCGCCGAAGAAGATCCTACCAAAATTCTTTACGTAAAGTAAGCGCGACGGACTGGAGGTAATGGCATCGCGGATTTCGGCTTCCGCCGTGGGGTCCGGATCGTCGCCGCGCAGGTAGGCTTCACAGCGGTCCGTCGAATAGTGGAAAGGCCCGGGCAAATAGTCCTTGACGGGCGCGCCTTTGACTCTGAGGTTCACGATGCTGCAGCCGTACGGCACCACCCGCACCCGCCTGGCGTGCGGTTTGCCATTGTCGAACCAGTGACGCCGGTAGACGCTGACCAAGCCTAGCGTGATCCGGTCGGCGGTGAGCGCATCTCCCTCCACCTTCAGGTTGTTGAGCGTGGCGCGAACCTCGGTGCGGAAGAAGCCCTCCTTATCTTCCGGCAGGGCGATGACTTCCGAAGAGCAGCCCCCGTGCGACAACACGCCGGGTATCTCGAAATGGTCTTGTTGCGCCTTGTATTGACCCGCCTTCTTGTCCGGCACGCCACAGCGGGCGTGACCGTCAATCTTGTGCGGACCAGGCTCCCAGATGTCGGCTTCGAATCCGACCGCCTGGCCATGGTATAAGTACTCCGTCATGGGCATGAGCCATCTCCTTTTTCAACGTGAAGTACGGAATTTGGACCATGAAACGATCTCGCTGCCCGAGCCGCCCCGGACTACCAGAGCATGGACTCCGGCGGGCAGACGGTCGAGCGGAATCTGCAGGTACAAGGAGTCCTCGCCGCTGGCCGGCGCTTGCAAGGAACCGGACGACTCGCGCTTGCCATTCGCATCGAGAACCTCGTAGGAATAAGCCTGGCTTGCCGCGCTGGGGGCAGGGAAACGCACTATATAAGAAGTTTCGCCAGCGGGGATGGCATGCACGTCCCCGGCGCCGTGCGTGGGCCCCGGCGCAAAATAGGGCTGCGTGAATCGCGGCCGCGCGGACTCGTGTGTGCCGGTCAGCACGACATATCCGAACCCGGCCGCCAACACGAAATTAGCCGCAAATGAAAACGCCAAGGCAGGGCGGAGGCGAAGCCGGTCCCGCCATTTCTCCCAGAACGTGGCTCTGGGCGGCTCCGGCGCCGGCTGCCGCTCCGCCCGTTGTTCCCGGGATACGGCGCGAACATTCGCCGTGAAGGTCAGCTCAAAACGGACCTCATCGGCACACTCCTGGCAATCGAAGAAATGTCCTTCAAAGGCGTCCTGCTCCGCGGGCGAAAGCTCGTGTGCTGCGTAACGTTCGGCGGCGTGAGAGCGAATTGCTTCGTCGTGCTCCATTCTATGCCTCAATTAGATTGTGAAATGAAGAGCCTAATCGTTACAAGAGCCATGATAAACCGCTTTGCAGCCCTGCGTTGCAATGTTTTTTAACGGGGCAACTCCTGGCACGGGGAGAAACGCCGCCTGAATCAGCACGCCCTTGACGCGGCTGATGATTTGGTTGCAGATAAGTCCGTAAGTCGCTGGAGCACAGAGCCAATCGGTGTAGCGAAGCGCAGGGAGCCTGGCCGCCGTCTCGATCCTGCCTCTGCCCTCGAACCCTCCCGCTGGAAGCGATGCCGGCGGGATAAGGAGAATGATGAAGAAGCTGTACATAGGGAACTTGCCCTACCAGGCTACTGAAGCGGATCTGCAAAGTTGGTTCGGCCATGCGGGTATTACCGTGGACACTGTTACGCCGATCGGGCGATCCAGGTCTCGAATGGCAAGGACTTCCTGGGCCGGACGCTGGTCCTCAACGAGGCGCGCCCTTTGCGCGCCTGCCGCTTTCCACACCCATTCGGAGCCGCGACCGTCAGGGAGCGGATGCGCAACTATTCAAGTTCAGCGGGCCGCCGTCAGAACCCCGATCGCGATAGAGCGTACTTTTGTCTCCGGAGTTTCCGCGCGCGAGAGCAGCACCACGGGCACGCGCGCACCCAAAACAATTCCCCCCGATTCCGCCTTAGCAAAATACACGATCGCACGATAGAGGATGTTGGCGGCCTCGATATCCGGCGCGAGGAAGATATCCGTGTTTTCGACCACGGGGCTGCTGATCCTCTTACGTTCCGCCGCGAACTTGCTGAGGGGCGCGTCCAGCGCGATCGGCCCTTCGATATAGCAGCCTGCAAGCTGGCCGCGGCGATTCATGGCGCATAGGGCGGCGGCGTCCACGGTGGCCGGCATTTCGGGATTCACCAATTCCAGAGCGCAAAGCGCGGCGATGTTCGGCTTCTCGATCCCAATGGCGCGGGCCACCTCGATGGCGTTGCGGCACAGTTCCGCCTTCTCCGCCAGCGTTGGCGCGATGTTGATGGCCGCATCGGTAAGTAGCATCAGGCGGTCGAAACCGGGCACTTGAAATACGATGACCTGGCTCAACTGCCGGTTGGTGCGCAGGCCCGCATCCTTATCGAGCAGGGCGCGAATCAGGCTGGCGGTGGCGATTCTGCCTTTCATCAGCAGCCCCGCGCGGCCTTCCCGCACCAGGGCAATGGCCTGCCGCATGGCCGCCGCTGGGTCGGGTTCGTTGACGATCTGGCTGTCGGGAAGATCGAAGCCACCCTCGCGGGCGAGGGCCCGGATCTCACTGCCCCTGCCTACCAGGATGCCCTCCGCCAACCCCAATTCGCGGGCGCGCTTGAGCGCCTCGATCACATCGGGATCGTGCGCGGCGGCGACGGCGATGGAAACCGGACCGCGGGCGCGCGCGGCGTCCAGGAGTTCATCGAAGCTGCGGAACATAGGCGGTCAGGTGGCTCTCGCGAAGGCATCATAACATGCGGCAAGGGGCGCATTTCGCTTCGCCAAAGAGTGGGAAGGCTCTATCGCACCGCCGGGTTGAAGCCGTAAAAGCTATCCATTGCTGTGGCCCCCGTACCCCTCCAAGCCGCCACCCAATCTACGGAATCCAGCGCATCTGATTCTGCAAGTCTTCCGGCGCCCAGTTCAGCCAGACCATTAACAGTCCCTCGATGACGGCTCCGAATCGGTCTGCGTGAAGGGATCAACAGCACTCCAGGAGATTCGTTTTGCTTGATGAATCGACGAAAATGGCCCGGTATCGTCGCGACGTCTCGCGAGACCGGTACCCGGTCGGCCTCGGCGGCGATCCGAAGAACTTCGGGATCGGGGTGCCGTCCGGGATCCACCCCTCCGGCGCCGCGAAAATCTATTGCCGGTTCCCGCCGCCGCAATCCTCGGCCGATCTCGGGGTTTAGGTCGGCGTCGGCCTGGAAACGAAGGCTCAAGCCTGCTTCTCTGCCCTTTCGCTCTTCGCTCGCTCAAAACGCTCGATCATGCCGGGCGTGAGGGGGTAGCGGGTCTTGATCTCTTCGTAGCGACGATCTTGATCTTCGAGATATGCCTCGATTTCTTTTGGATGCTCCAGGATAAACGTAATTGCGCCGTAGACCTTGGCCAGCGATCCGATCGACGGGTAGGCATCAAAGATCGCTTCGGGCGACCGCCCATTCCGAAAATCGTATGTAACCACGTCAAGTCCAATTCGGGTTCCGGCGACGTAGTATCCACCGTTCCGAACTTCCACATACTCGTTGGTCGGCATCATGGAGACTCCACATCCAGTTTACTTCACCTAGCTCTAGCCCTGATTGTCGAGGAACGGCCGAGCGCGGCTACGCGCGTCACCGCCGATGCCCCGCCCCATCCGCTTCACTCTGGCGCGGCGCTTCCGCTGATCCGAATCCGCAACGCTGACGAATCGGAAACGACTTCGCGTTTCAGCAGCCTCATATGATATAATCGGTCCCAAGCTTGCGCCAATCACTACGGCAAACTACTCGCCGTAAGAAAGGGTAAAGAGACACAAATGAAGCGCACCTGGAGACGTCTCATATTCCTGGCGGCCTGCGTGCTGGCCTCACTCGCAGCCGCCGGCGCGGCCAGCCCCAAAATGCCGACTTTCTTCGCCCGGCGCGACTACTCCGGGCTTTTCACGCAATTTATCCAAGCGGCCGACACCA
>OCTA010005366.1_pt1 | contig 11109 bp, 5 predicted proteins | sample 1538991 | NCBI WGS metagenome assembly OCTA01 (sample SAMEA3539302, study PRJEB22396) | soil metagenome | biome: tundra; feature: field; material: soil | place: USA | collected 2010-05 | depth 0.15 m | reverse complement strand
GTCGAGCCGTCCTTTGCACCTATCGGGACAAACAGGGAACCCTTTGGGCAGGCACACGGACTGGACTGATCAAGATCGTTGGGGAAAAGTTCGTTAGCTCTACGAGTCAAGCCGGACTGCCGAACAGGCCGATAAAGGCAATACAGGACGGAATCTCAGGTGAACTCTGGATTGGCACGGAAGGAGGTGGGCTCAGCCGCTTTAAGGATGGTAAATTCCGCACATTCGTGACCAAGCAAGGCTTCGCTAACAATGCTATTACCTCCATTGCGGCAGACGCGGATGGCACGCTCTGGCTGGGCACCGGCCGCGGCCTGAACCGATTTAAGGACGGAGTCTTCGTCACCTATGCAAGCGAGTCCGGTCTGTTCGATGACGAGATTTTTCAGGTCTTGGACGATCGATTGGGCTATTTATGGCTCAGCTGCAATAGGGGCGTGTTTCGGGTAAGCAAGGCAGATCTGGATGCGTTTGCCGACGGCAGGGAGCGGTGGGTGAATCCGGTTCAATTCGGCACTGCCGACGGTATGCGGACCCATGAATGTAATGGCGGATTTCAGCCTGCGGGCATTCGAACCCGCGACGGGCGGCTGTGGTTTCCAACGATGAAAGGGGTCGTGACCATAGATCCCTCGAAGGTCCACGCGGTGCATCCCGCTGCGGTAATCATTGAGCGTGTGCTCGCTGGCAGTCGCCCAGTCGCCTTCGAGAAGGCGATGACTCTTCCTCCAGGCCACAAGAACTTGAGCTTCCAGTTCACGTCGCCCGATTTTGCATCGCCGGAACAAATCCAGTTTCGCTACAAACTGGAAAACTTCGACAAGGAATGGGTGCAAGCGGGTAACCGGCGGGTTGCCTACTACACAAATATTCCTCCGGGCGAGTACAGGTTTAGCGTAGTTGCCTGCAAGAACGGCCAGTGCACCGCCGCGACTTCAACCCCTGCGATTACGCTCGAGCCGGCCTTTTACGAGAGCAAGCTGTTCTTCGGGGGCTTAGCAATTTTATTAGCGAGTGGCGGCTTTTACGTGCACGGAATGAGGATCAGGCATCTGAAAGCGCGTGAACAGAGACTGCTGTCGTTGGTTGAAGAGCGCACGTACGAGTTGCGGGAGTCGCGCGATCAACTGGAGATTCGGGTAGAAGAACGCACATTGGATTTGAAGAGGCTAAACTTTGCGCTCGGGTCCGAAATCTTAGTGAGGCGCGAAGCTGAAAAGAGAGCCGAGGCGGCGAACTGTGCGAAGGGTGAGTTCCTGGCAAACATGAGCCATGAGATCCGGACGCCGATAAACGGCATTATGGGCATGACGGAGATTGCCATACATACGGATCTAAACCCAGAGCAGGCTGAGTATATGGGGATTATCAAGAGTTCGGCGGAGTCGCTGCTCCGGATTGTCGAGGACATCCTCGACTTTTCGAAGATCGACGCGGGGACGTTAGAAATAGACCGTGTCGCGTTCGGAGTCCCCGATTGCCTGGAGCAGCTCGGGCAATCCCTCCAAGCCCGTGTACGGACAAAGGGTTTGACCTTGACCGTGCGAACGGCGCCAGATATTCCCGGCTCGCTCATTGGCGATCCGGAGCGGCTGCGCCAGGTTTTGCTGAACCTGCTGGACAACGCGATTAAGTTCACAAGCAAAGGGCAGATCCAAGTCCAGGTAAGCGTGGAGAACTCGGAAGCGGCGGAAGTTCTGCTGCACTTCGTCGTCAGCGATACGGGGATTGGTATTGCGGAAGAAAAGCAGACGACGATCTTTGACGCGTTCTCGCAGGCGGACAACTCCTCGACCAGACGCTATGGCGGAACCGGGCTCGGGTTGACCATCTCCTTGCAACTCGTCCGGCTGATGAATGGCAGGATGTGGGTCGAGAGTGAGCTTGGCAAAGGCAGTGCTTTCCATTTCACGGCGGCATTCGGCGTTGAACCCCCGGCAACCTCGCCGCCTTGCACGAGATTCGCAGAAGCGACCGGCCCGCTGGCTTAAAATTAGCCGCTGCGATTCACTACGTTTTAAAGCCCTCCATTGCGCGGGAGGGTGCGTGAAATGCCACTGCGCCATCTTGAGCACGCCAGAAAGTGCTTGTTCAGGGACCCTATAACCCCAACTGCCGATGAGCTAGCTTACTCTTCACGGGCCGTTTTCGGGTTCCTTACACAAAATAGACATGGTATCGTTGCATTTCACGTGGCAGTTTGATTGCAGGAGTGTATCGTTCAAAACGAAAGAGAGGATATATCCGTTGCTTCCGCTATTCGACCTTGTTCTAAAGGGCTCAAAAAGGCCGCCAAATGAAAAACTGGCAGGCCCTCTCGCCTTGACGCTGCGTGTAAAGCGCCTAAGTAGTTCCGTAGGCGCTTTTCTTTTTGCTTTGCTGTTGATCCTGGCAAATCCAATGGCCATGTCTGCGCAGGGCCAAGTGAAAGAGCAGGCCGGAGAGGCCAATCTGGTGCTGCCGGACCTGTCCCAGGCGACCTTTTTTGGCGGGGCTATCGATGGCCGGTCCTTGCTGCTGTACGGACTGCTTGTCGTTGCGCTCGGCTTGGTGTTTGGCATCGTCATCTATCACCAGCTGAAAAATCTTCCGGTGCATGAATCGATGCTCGAGATTTCCGAGTTGATTTATGCGACTTGCAAGACGTACTTGGTCACACAGGTGAAATTCCTGGTGATCCTCGAAGCGTTCATCGGAACCGTTATCGTTTTCTACTTCCTGGTGCTCCAGCACTTCCCCTTGGAGAAGGTCTTGATCATTCTGCTGTTCAGCATCATTGGGATCTGTGGCAGCAGCGGCGTCGCCTGGTTCGGCATTCGCGTAAACACGTTTGCAAATTCCCGCTGCGCGTTCGCGAGTCTTCGTGGCAAGCCTTTCCCGTGCTATGAAATTCCGCTAAAAGCCGGGATGAGCATCGGCATGCTGTTGATCAGCGTGGAACTGGTGATCATGCTGTTCATTCTGCTTTTTATCCCCCACGACTATTCGGGTCCCTGCTTTATCGGGTTCGCGATCGGCGAGTCTTTGGGAGCTGCGGCGCTCCGGGTGGCTGGCGGCATTTTCACCAAGATCGCGGATATCGGCGCGGACTTGATGAAGATCGTCTTCAAGATCAAAGAAGACGACGCTCGCAATCCGGGCGTGATTGCGGACTGCACGGGCGACAACGCGGGCGATTCGGTGGGACCGAGCGCCGACGGATTCGAAACCTACGGCGTGACCGGCGTGGCGCTGATCTCCTTTATCGTGCTGGCGGTGTCTAGCCCGCTAGTGCAGAGTCAACTGCTTGTCTGGATCTTTGCCATGCGCGTGATGATGGTGATTTCGTCCGGAGCGTCCTATTTGATCAACGCGGCGGTTGCGAAGGCGAGATTCGCTAATGTGGACAAGATGGACTACGAAGTGCCTTTGACCACCCTGGTCTGGCTCACCTCCATCGTTTCCATCGCGGCAACCTACCTGGTTTCCTACTTGATGATTCCCGATTTGAATGGCGATCCGAGCCTATGGTGGAAGCTTTCATCGGTGATTACTTGCGGAACGCTGGCGGGCGCGGTGATTCCAGAGTTGGTGAAAGTATTCACGTCCATGAACTCCGCCCATGTGAAAGAGATCGTTTCTTCCTCCCGCGAGGGTGGCGCGTCTTTGAATATCTTGTCCGGACTGGTAGCGGGAAACTTCAGCGGGTTCTGGCTGGGATTGGCGATTTTGTCGCTCATGGGCGCGGCCTACGGATTCAGCACGGCGGGCTTGGGTAATATGATGATCGCTCCGGCGGTGTTCGCGTTCGGCTTGGTTGCATTCGGATTCCTCGGCATGGGACCGGTTACCATAGCGGTCGATTCCTATGGGCCGGTAACGGATAACGCGCAGTCGGTCTACGAATTATCGACCATCGAACAAATTCCCGGCATCGAAGCGAGCCTGAAAAAGACCTATGGCTTCGACGTGAACTTCGAGCGGGCGAAGGATAACCTGGAGGAGAATGACGGCGCGGGCAATACCTTCAAGGCCACCGCTAAACCGGTATTGATCGGAACGGCCGTGGTTGGCGCGACTACGATGATTTTTTCCATCGTGGTCGGATTGACTAAAGGATTGCGGCCCGACTTGATTAACAATCTCTCGATTCTGCACCCTCCGTTCTTGCTCGGATTCATTGCGGGCGGCTCTGTCATTTACTGGTTCACGGGCGCTTCCATGCAGGCCGTTACCACTGGCGCTTACCGGGCGGTTGAGTTTATCAAAGCCAATATCAAGCTGGAAGGAGTTGTCAAGGCTTCGGTCGAGGACAGCAAAAAGGTTGTTGAAATCTGCACGAAATACGCGCAGAAAGGTATGTTCAATATCTTTCTTACGGTTTTCTTCATAACGCTTTCGTTTGCGTTTGTCGAGCCGTATTACTTCATCGGGTATCTGATTTCGATTGCGATCTTCGGGCTGTATCAAGCGATCTTCATGGCGAATGCGGGTGGAGCCTGGGACAACGCGAAGAAGATTGTCGAGACACAACTGAAACAGAAAGGCACTCCGCTGCACGACGCGACGGTGGTCGGCGACACAGTGGGAGATCCGTTCAAGGATACTTCTTCGGTGGCCTTGAATCCAATCATCAAGTTCACGACGCTGTTTGGGCTGCTTGCCGTGCAACTCGCGGTGTCGCTGGCTAATGAGCAAGGGCCGGGATTGGGCTGGGTGTTGGCCGGGATCTTCCTGCTCTCTGCCATGTTCTTCGTTTGGCGGTCGTTCTATAGAATGCGCATCCGCGACTAAACTGCGGGTAGATGAAGAAGCTGATCAACGATCCCGGGCGGGTGGTGGACGAGATGCTGGATGGTCTCGTCGCCATGTGCCCGGGATTGGCGCGTTTAGGGCACGAGAAAGTAGTGCTGCGGGCGGACCTGGACTCGGTCCGAGACCGGCAGGTGGCAATTATTTCGGGCGGCGGCAGCGGACACGAACCGGCGCATGCGGGATTCGTGGGCGCGGGCATGTTGTCGGCGGCGGTGGCGGGTGAGGTCTTCACATCTCCTCCCGTGGCGTCCGTGTTGGCCGCCATCAAAGCGGTGGCAGGGCCTGCGGGAGTGCTGCTGATTGTCAAGAATTACACCGGTGACAGGCTGAACTTCGGACTGGCCGCGGAGATGGCGCGAGCCGAGGGAGTTCGCGTCGCCACCGTGCTTGTGGCGGACGATGTGGCGCTCGCGGGAACGCAAGAACATCCAGCGCGCCGCGGGATTGCCGGAACAGTTCTGGTGCATAAGATCGCTGGCGCGGCCGCCGCCGAGGGCAAAGCCCTTGAGCGGATGACGGAAATCGTCAGGGCAGCGGCGGATGACATCGGCACGCTCGGCATCTCGTTGTCCGCTGGCACGGTTCCAGCGGTTGGCAAGCCCGGCTATGTATTGGGAGATCACGAGATTGAGCTTGGCCTGGGCATTCACGGCGAGCCGGGCGTGCGGCGAATGCCACTGAAGCCAGCGGACGAACTGGTCGATGAGATGATCGCGACTATCGTTCAGACGGGCTCTCTCAAAGGTGGACAGCGGGTGGTCCTGTTGATCAATAATCTGGGCGCCACGACCACCATGGAACTGGCGATCGTGGGACGGCGGGCAATAACCGTGCTGCAAGCGCGCGGACTAATAGTAGAGCGGGTTTATTTCGGAACCTTTGTGTCGTCGCTGGAAGCGGCGGGTGTTTCGTTGTCCCTAATGAAGGTGGACGATGACCGGCTGCGACTCCTGGACGCGCCGACCAGTGCTCCGGCTTGGCCGCCGGTTTCGACGGCGCCAACGGGTCGCCTGGCAGACCGGATTGTGCCGTTTCAGCGTGAGATTGCGGATGTGCCTCAAGGTGACCGGGGCCCGCACGAGGTTCATCCGGCAATCAGGGCAGCTTGCATGTCGCTTATCGATGCCGAGCAGCGCTTGACCGAACTGGATCAGGCAGTTGGCGATGGCGATCTGGGGATAAGTTTGGCGCGCGGTGCGCACGCTGTTTTAGCGGAAGCTCCGAACTATCGGATTGGCGACTGGCAGGACACATTCAAGAGGATTGGACTGACGCTGCAACGGGAGTTGGGCGGGTCGTCGGGACCCCTCTATGGGGTTTTGTTTCTGCGGCTTGGAACGGCTTTGCAGGACGGATGGGCGGAGGCTTCTCTTTCCGCTTGCCAAGCGATCGGAGAGATGGGCGGGGCCGTTCGCGGAGACCGCACCATGCTGGACACGCTCATTCCATTTGCGGAAACTTTCAAGACCGAAGGGCTGCGGTCGGCGCTGGCCTCCGCTGAAGCGGGCGCGGCGGAAACTTCGAACATGCTGCCCCGCCGCGGCAGATCCAGCTACCTGGGCGAGAGAGCGTTAGGCCATCCCGACCCCGGCGCGGTTGCCGTAACGATTTGGCTGCGCGCGGCAATCGGTGCGCTGGTCATCGACTGACTTGTACGGAGCGACTGAGGCGAGCGGAGCGTTCGAAAGCAGTGAAGCGGTCTTCGAGATCGGCCTGCAGACGGGCTTTATCGTTGCTCGAAAGAAAGTTTTTGCAAGAGCTGCTTTGCCGTCCAGCGGCGCAGGACGCTGCGGTTACGCGGTATAAGGAGTCCTTCCAGAAACTCTGTCCCGGCAGGAAACAGTATTCCAGGCTGTTGCGGACGATCTGCTTTAGATCGCCATAGCTCAGCCCGTAAGTCAGCACCGCCCGCTGGTATTCCCGCGTTAGATGGGTTCGCGCTACCCCTTCATCGTCGGTCGAAAGCGTGACGGGAACGCCGTACTTGCGGTAAACGGGGAAGGGGTGGTCGTCGCCTTTCACGCCCAGAATGGAATCGTTGCTGGTCAGGTTGACTTCGACGTCGATGTGGCGCTCGCGCATCAAGCGCAGCGTATCGCGCGAATCGTCTTCGTACATGATGTCAACGCCATGGCCGATGCGTTCGGCGTGTCCGATTTGCACCGCTTCGCGAATGTGAAAACGCAAGCCCTCGGGGGGCACCAGGCCGGACGTCAGTTCGCCGGCGTGGAGCGAGATATGCACGTTGGGGTAGAGGCGCTTGGCGAAATCCACCATGCGCATATGCAGGTGGTAGTCGCCCATGGACGTGAAGCTGTCTTCGGGCTGAACCAGGTTGATCGCCACCACGCGGGGGTCGCTGGAGGCGAGGATGAAGCCCGCCAAAATCTGGGCGAAAACTTGTTCTTTCGGCGCGCCGCGAGTCACCTGAAACACATAGCGGACTGTGACGCGGCAGGGCCCGGAGCCGGGTTCCGCATCGCATTTCAGAGCGGCCAGGCGGCCCTGTTCCAGTTGATCGACGGCCGACTTCAGGGCGGTGGCCTGCTGTTCGAGTCCAGCACTAAGAAGCCTCCGGCGGGTGACTTCGAAATCCGCGTCTAAACCAGCCTGCTGCCCGAGGCTGGCGATTTCTTTGCCGGCAGTGAGGGCCATCAACTCCAGGTAGGATTCATTTTGGCTGGCCGCCCGCGTGATCACTTCCGCCAGATACTCGCCATTGTTGAGCTTTGACACGGCTCCAAACTTTCCGAACGTGTTGAAGAAGTGGTCGTGCGCGGATTCTAGTCCAGGAACAAAGTCCCTCATAGAAAGGCTGTCGATCAGGTTGCTGGCGGTCTGATTGTCCGAGATCGTGTTAGCGGCCTCGGATTCGCCGCTGCCACAACTCCCCGCCGCAGGAGCGGCAAACGCGAGAGATCTGTTATCGATGCAGAGGTGAGAAACCGCGCCTTGCTGGAGGAAGGTTTCGGCGTAGACCGCACCCGAAAGGTGGTTGTGCAGGTCTCCACCCTTCGGCATCTTGAGGAGGAAGGCGTAAAGTTCGGGCGGACTTTTGCGGACGCTATTGAAGACCTGCTCGATCGACTGGGCTGGCGCTGCGCCGAAAGCCGCAGGCAGCATAGACGCAAGCGTCAAGCATAGAAAAGCGCGTTGGTTTGTCATGGAATGGATTGAACCCGTTCCAGACAGGGTATCTAACGGCTGTTGGCGATCAGGCGTAAGTGATAGGATGATCCCGCAGCCATTGACGATCCCGGGTGCGGCCGACCGCGCGCGTGGCGGGGACAACCGTCGATGAGATAAGCTTTCGGGAACTCCACAGGGCTAAACCGGCCATAACCAAGCTGGTCGCCTGCACAATGCGACGCGGAACGAACAAAGAGGAGCGGCGCCGGTAGACGCAGGTGGCAACCGTCCCTAGGCCAATCCCGGTAACTAACAGCCACGACGGGTGCCGCACCGGGCTTGGCCTGTTTTCCGGCGAGGAGCGACTGAGATCGAAAGCCTCTTTTGCCCCATGTACGGCGGCGTCATATATTTCCACGCTGTCTCTGTAGAGAGTCTTCATTGCGAGATGTCTTTCCGCTGCGATTTAACAGAGCAAGTCTCCTACCATTTTAGCCTTGGCGGGAGTTCCCGGGCAAGTGTCCGCAAACGACAAACGACTGTTGGATTAAGCGGTATCCGCAACGCGCCAGCAACAACCTTCCGCAAGCGCGCTTCACCGGACCACGGGCCACGCAATCGACCGCGTCGTTTCAGCCCGGCGTCGCCACGCAGGGGCGGCTTGAGCCCACTGATCGGCCCAGAATTCCAACCCCCGGAGCCGCGCCTTCGAACGGCGGCCCGTTCTTCACTCTTTCACTTTAAGCTTGCTCTTGTTGTCGGCGATGAACTGGCGGATTTCCTCCGCTTTATCCAGCAGCTTCAGCCATTGCTCCTGATAAAGCGTGACCGGAAAACGGCCCATCCCATACACCGACACGGCGCCCTTATCGCTCACTTTGAAGGTAACGTCCCTCTTGGTCTGTTGGGTCTTCAACCGTTCGATTTCCGCTTTGAGTTCTTCTACTGTCTGTTCCGCCATAATTCCCTTCCTTATCAATACTAATGAACCGGCCGGCATGTCTTCCCTCTGGATAGGTAAACTCGGCGCGCAAAGAAGTAGAGTAATGTTCAAATGACTGACTCTTCGTCCAACCCCGGCGCGACTCGCAGGAAATTCTTGAGCCTTACCGCTCCCCTTCTGATCGCCCCATTATCCATAAAGAGATTGCGGGGCATGCCCATACCGAAGATCAAAGACGTTTCCGTGATTGCGACGGAACCGGCCGGCGTGCGCCTGGTAGTGGTGAAGATCGTGACCGATCAGGACGGACTCTACGGCTACGGCTGCGCGACGTTTACCCAGCGCGCCGATCTGGTTGTCGAGGCCGTCACCGGGTATTTGAAACCCTTCCTCCTAGGCCGGCCCACGGATGCTATCGAAGATCTTTGGCAGGCCATGTACAACTCATCGTATTGGCGCAATGGTCCCGTCCTGAACAACGCGATCAGCGGCGTAGACCAGGCGCTTTGGGACATAAAAGGGCGTCAGGCGGGGATGCCTGTGTATGAACTGCTCGGCGGTAAATGCCGGCGCGGCGCGCTGATTTACTCCCATGCCTCGGGAAAGGAGATTGCGGAGACCATCGATCAAGCTCGCCATTTAATGGCGCAGGGAATCAAAGCGGTGAGGCTGCAGGTCGGCATTCCGGGCATGGCCGCCTACGGAGCCGCCCTATCCGGAAGCCCGCAATCTTCGAACGCCGAAGCGCATGACCAAGTCTTCGAGCCCGAGCCATACGTCCGCCGCACGCTCCAACTGTTCGAAGCTGGGCGCAAGGAACTCGGTCCCGATATCGAACTGCTGCACGATGTCCACGAGCGGGTTCCGCCGCGCCTGGCCGTGCAGTTCGCCAAAGACATGGAACAGTTCCGCCTCTTCTTTTTGGAAGACGCCCTTTCACCGGAGAATATCGACTACTTCAAACAGATCCGCGCGAACTGCACGACGCCGTTGGCCATGGGAGAGCTCTTCAACAATCCGCATGAATGGAATAACCTCATCCGCGAGAGCGTCATCGATTTCATTCGCGTTCACGTAAGCCAGGCGGGCGGCCTGACTCCGTGCCGCAAGCTGGCGGCCATGGCCGAAGCTTTTCAAGTGCGAACCGCCTGGCACGGTCCGGGCGATGTTTCGCCGATTGGGCATTGCGCCAATGTCACTCTCGATCTGGTCTGCTATAACTTCGGCATCCAGGAGTGGACTTTCCCGAATGATCGCGTGCAGGAAGTGTTCGATGGCTATCCAGTCGTCAAGGACGGCTACGCCTACCTGAACGACAAACCCGGATGGGGCATCGAGATCGATGAGAAGGCCGCCGCGAAGTATCCTTTCGGCAGCGAAACCGGCCTTCACAAAGACTTGAATGGCGGCTGGGGCGTGGTGCGCCGGTCCGACGGCACCGTGATTAATCAGTAGCCTGTCACCGGATCCCGTAGCATGTCACCAGTTCCCGTAGCCTGTTGTCAAACAGTGATCCGCGAGACCGCAGCGGGGCAAAGCTGCGGCGGGCTGTAGGGCGATTCAAGACAGCCGAGAGCCGGCGAAGGTCAGAGAACCGGGCCGGCCCGGTTCTCTATCGAGTAAGGTCAGAGCTTCCAAAGCGTGGACTGATTGCTGCCGACGATCTCCAGTTCCGGGGTTTGCCCGGAAAGCACCAGATGCGCTCCGGAGTTGCCGTAAGTCCCGCTACTCCAAAGCGCTTCCGAGCCGTTGTAGACCACGAAATTACCGTCCGCCTGGAACACCGCGACACATTGATTCGTGCCGCAGTTCTGCCCGGAGGTGCCGGTGTACCAGAGGGGCGTGCCGCCGTTATACAGCACCAGGTTGCCGTCACTCTGCATGGCCAGAGTCAGCGAACCGACATTCATGGACGCACCCTGTACCAGCGTGAAGTTACCGGCACTGAACCGGTCCGCGCTGGCCCACAAAATGGACTGGTTGCTGCCGACGATCTCCAGTTCCGGGGTTTGCCCGGAAAGCACCAGATGCGCTCCGGAGTTGCCGTAAGTCCCGCTACTCCAAAGCGCTTCCGAGCCGTTGTAGACCACGAAATTACCGTCCGCCTGGAACACCGCGACACATTGATTCGTGCCGCAGTTCTGCCCGGAGGTGCCGGTGTACCAGAGGGGCGTGCCGCCGTTATACAGCACCAGGTTGCCGTCACTCTGCATGGCCAGAGTCAGCGAACCGACATTCATGGA
>OCTA010005365.1_pt1 | contig 11110 bp, 6 predicted proteins | sample 1538991 | NCBI WGS metagenome assembly OCTA01 (sample SAMEA3539302, study PRJEB22396) | soil metagenome | biome: tundra; feature: field; material: soil | place: USA | collected 2010-05 | depth 0.15 m | reverse complement strand
CATCGACGATCCCGCCGTGCCCCGGCGCCTGGCGCGAAAACTAGGCTGTGAACATCATGAAATCGTCGTCGAGCCGGATGTCGTAAATCTGCTGCCTGACCTTACCTGGCACATGGATGAACCTACGGCCGATCCCGCGATTATCACTGCCTATCTCGTAAGTCGCGAGGCGCGGAAGCAGGCAACTGTTCTGCTGTCCGGCGTTGGGGGCGATGAGCTCTTTGCGGGATATCGCAAGCACACCGCAAATGCATGGGCCGAGGAATATCGCCGCGTTCCGGGTCTGGCGCGATCAGTTGCTGAAAAGGCAATGCTGTCTCTGCCAAGTTTGCGGGGCACTACTCTGAAAGGTCCGGTGCGCCTCGCGAAGAAGATGGCAAGAAGCGCCGCGCTCAGTCCGGTGGAAGCTTTTATCCGCAACTGCACTTACCTCGATGCGCAGCAAAAGTGTGGCCTATACGCTGCGAACCTTCAAGAATTGGCGAGTTTCAATCCGCTAAGCCGGCACCAAGCCACGTTCGAAAAAGTGAAGAACTGTGATTTTCTTAACCAGATGCTCTATCTGGACACGAAGATTTTCATGCCGACTCTGAATCTCACCTACAACGACAAGATGAGCATGGCGTCGGGCGTGGAAGTGCGTGTGCCGTTTCTGGATCGCGAGTTCGCTGAATTCGTGGCTTGGAATGTGAAGCCGGAGTGGAAGCTCAAAGGGAAGTGGCGTCCGGTGACGAAGTACATCTTCCGCGAAGCCATGCGTAGTATGCTGCCAGAAGAAGTCCTGACGCAGCCGAAAGCCGGATTTGCCGCGCCGGTAGACTATTGGCTGGCGCATGATTTGCGCCCCGTCGTGGATGACCTGCTTTCCGAATCTCAAATCTGTTCCCGCGGCTTGTTCCGTCCCGAAGTCGCGCGCTCTTATGTGGACGCGCACCGTCGAGGCGCGGAAGACTGGTCGATGCAAATTTGGCAACTGCTGACGCTCGAGGTCTGGATGCAACTATTCCTGGATGGAGGCGCTCGGTCATTCGCGCAACGAAAGTTGTGTGGTAACGGGGCTCTGCCCCGTCCTGGCGGAGCACAGCCGCAACTGGCGAGTGCATGAAGCAACTCTTACAAGACGCGCGCACCGGTGAGCTGACGGTGACTGAAGTCCCGGCTCCGCAGTTGCTTCCCGGCTGCGTGCTGGTGCGATCCGCTGCGTCGCTGGTGTCGGCGGGCACAGAGCGCGCCTCGGCCGAGTTTGCCCGCAAGAACCTGCTTTCGAAGGCCAAGGCTCGTCCTGATCTGGTGCGGGATGTGCTCAGCAAATTGCAACGCGATGGTTTGGTTTCCACCTTGAGTGCGGTGCGCTCGCGCTTGTCTCAGCCTCAATCCATCGGCTACAGCAGTGCTGGCGTGGTGATCGCCGTGGGAGATGGCGTTTCTGATCTCAGCGCGGGTGATCGGGTGGCCTGTGCTGGTGCGGGATACGCAGCACATTCCGAGATTGCCTGCGTTCCGCGATTGCTGGTTGCCAAGATTCCGGTGGGCGAAGCAGTGTCATTCGACGAAGCCGCTTTTGGCACCGTTGGTGCAATCTGCCTGCACGGCATCCGCACCGCGCAAGTGGCGTTGGGCGATACAGTAGCGGTGGTCGGTCTGGGTTTACTCGGCCAGATCACGGTTCAACTGCTGAAAGCCGCCGGCTGCCGCGTCCTTGGGACGGACCTGGTCGAGCAGCGTGCCGATCTCGCGATCAGGAGTGGGGCCGAAGCCGCCTGCACGAACGCGCAAGCATTTCGCGACCTATGCTTTCAAAAAACCGGTGGAGCAGGCGTCGACTCGGTATTGATCACCGCCGAGACCCCAAGCAGCGACCCCGTTAACCTCGCCGCGGAAGTGGCGCGCGATCGCGCGATCGTAGTCGCGGTCGGTACCGTCGGCATGGATCTTCAGCGGAAGCTCTTCTACGAAAAAGAACTCGACTTCCGCATCTCGCGTTCCTATGGCCCCGGCCGCTACGACACGGCGTACGAGCAGAAGGGACGGGATTATCCCATCGGCCATGTGCGCTGGACGGAAGCCCGCAACCTCGAAGCCTTTCTGCGTTTCATCGCCGACGGAAAACTCAACCTGACCTCGCTGATTACTCACCGCTTTCCGATGGAACAGGCGGTCCGAGCCTATGACCTGATCATGGGCCATACCGGCGAGTCGTTTTTGGGTGTGCTCCTTACCTACCCGCAGGCCGAAGCCGAGTCCCTCTTGGGCGACATCCGCCACTTCTCGGAAAAAATTCTAGTGGCCAGCGCCGCGTCACGCCCGCATTCCGCTGGCAGGCTCCCGGTCGGCATAGGTGTTTTGGGGGCCGGCGCCTTCGCGCAAAGCACGCTCCTGCCCGCATTGAAGTCGATACCCGAAGTCTCCTTCGTCGGTGTCTGCAATGCGACCGGTTCTCGCAGTCGAAATGCCGCCGAGAAATTTGGCTTCTCGTACTGTTCGAATTCGGAAGATGAACTTCTGCGCGATCCCAAGATCAGTGCCGTGCTAATCGCTACCCGTCATCATCTTCACGCTAGCCAGGTGCTCGCGGCACTTGAGGCTGAAAAAGCTGTCTTCTGCGAGAAGCCTCTTTGCTTGCACGAAGCCGAGTTGGCATCACTCGTACATGCAATGTCGAAACGGGCCAGATCCGCATCGGAAAGTACTCCTTTGCTGATGATCGGCTTCAATCGTCGATTCGCGCCCATGGCTGTACAGTTAAAAAAGTTTCTTTCCGGCGTCCACGAGCCTCTTTCCATGCACTATCGCGTGAATGCCGGATACCTTCCCGCCGACCACTGGGTGAACGATCCGGAGCAGGGAGGCGGACGCATTCTGGGCGAGGTTTGTCATTTCGTGGACTTCCTCTGCTTTCTCGCGGGCGAGTCTCCCATCGAGGTGCAAGCGCAGCGCGTCAGTAATCCAGGCCAGTACAGCATGGATAACATCATCACCAGTCTGAAATTTAACAATGGCACGATTGGAACCATTACTTACATGGCGAACGGCGACAAGTCGGCTTCGAAGGAGCGCCTCGAAGTTTTCGGGGGCGGGTCGGTTGCGATCCTCGAGGATTTTCGTCGTCTCGAACTTGTGCGCAATGGCCGCAAGCAGATTTCGCGCGCACGCTGGGCACAGGACAAGGGCCACAAGGCCGAAATGCGCGCCTTCGTCGATGTGCTGCAAGGCAAAACGCCGCCGCCCATTCCGTTTGAACAGATCGTAGGCTCCACTCTGACCACTCTGCGCCTGCAGAACGCCTGCCAGATCGGTCAGTCGCTGGAGGTAGACGTGCAGGAGTTCATCGCATCGACCTTGCAGGCCAAATCCACGCAGTAGAAACGCCACACGAGAAAAGGGAACGATCCGTACATGCTGATTCTGGGCCTCAATATGTTCCACGCCGACTCGTCCGCGGCGATCATCCAGGACGGAAAACTTCTTTTCGCAGTAGCGGAAGAGCGTCTGAACCGCCACAAGCACTACGGCGGCTTTCCTTCCCTCGCGGTGAAAGCTTGTCTGGACGCGGCCGGTGCGAAGCTTACGGATATCGAGCACGTCGCCGTCGGCCAGGACAGCGATGCCAACCTCGCGAAAAAAGTCCAATATGCGCTGGCGAATCCCGCCAAAATTCTGAATTTCATCAAAATGCGTCAGCGCAAGGAATCCATGCGCGACGTGCGCTTTCTTCTGGCGCAGGCTCTCGATGTCGATCCCGCCCGGTTGAAGTTTCAGGAGCATCATGTTGAGCATCACCTGGCGCATATCGCCAGCTCCTATTACTGCTCGCCGTGGGAGAAAGCCGCCGGCTTCAGCTATGACGGTTCGGGAGACTTCGTTTCCACAATGACGGCGCGCTGCGAAGGCAACAACATCCGTATCCTCGATCGCGTCTTCCTGCCGCATTCGCTCGGCAGCTTCTACACCATGATCTGTGATTTCATCGGCTACAAAAAATATGGCGACGAAGGCAAGGTAATGGGGCTGGCGCCCTACGGCAAAGACACCTACGTCGAGGAAATCCGCAAGGTCGTCCCGCTCAGGAATGGCAACTTTCGGCTCAATATGAGCTACTTCAAGCCGCTCGGCAGCAGTCAGGGAATGCAGGTCCTGCCCGACGGAACCGTGCGCCTGGCACGGCATTTCTCCGACAAGATGGAAAAGCTCTTCGGCCCTCCGCGCGAGCCGCACGCCGAGATCACGCAGCGCGATATGGACTTGGCTTACGCCATGCAGCATTGTTTTGAAGAAGTGTTTTTTCATCTCGCCAATGAGTTGCACAAGCGAGTGCCCGACGAGAATCTCGCCTTGGCGGGAGGCTGCGCGCTCAACAGCGTTGCTAATGGCAAATTGTTTTGCCGGACGCCCTTCCGCCGTACCTGGATTCAGCCCGCCGCCGGCGACGAGGGTTTGGCCATTGGTGCCGCTCTGCACACCTATCACGCCGTTCTGCAACACCCGCGCAGAGAGCAAGAGCAGATGAATCACGCATACCTCGGCCCTGAATTTTCCGAAGCTCAAATCGAATCAGCCCTGAAAAGTGCCGGCGTGAAGCATGAGCGTCTCGGGCGCGAACCCTTGTTCGACGCTGTGTCCGACCAGATGGTGCAGGGAAATGTCGTGGGATGGTTCCAGGGCCGTATGGAATGGGGTCCGCGCGCTCTGGGCAATCGTTCCATCGTGACTCACCCCGGCCTGCCCAACATGAAGGACGTCTTGAACGCCCGCATTAAACATCGCGAATGGTTTCGCCCCTTTGCACCCTCGATTCTCGCCGAAGCGCAGCATGAATATTTCGAGCACGATCATCCGTCGCCCTACATGCTCCACGTCTACAAAATTCGCCCCGAGAAGCGGCAGAGCCTGTGCGCGGTCAACCACGTCGATAACACCGGCCGCTTGCAAACGGTGGCGCGCGAAGAGAATCCGTTGTATTACGATCTGATCCAGACATTTGGGAAAAAGACAGGAATCCCGGTGATTCTGAACACAAGCTTCAATGAGAATGAGCCGATCGTGTGCACGCCTCAGGAGGCGATCGATTGCTTCCAGCGAACCAAAATGGACGTGCTGGCTATCGGACCTTTCTTCGCGCGGAAGAGCGAGACTCAAGAACGAAAGACCTAAGCACCCGACCTCATCGGCATGCATGAAACCCCAGTCGCGAGTGCCGCATCCACCGCGGTAACCCTTCGCAAAGTCACCGCGTACCCAGGGGTTCGTGTGCTCGCTTGGGATGACGGTGTTCTGTATGCGTGCCGCGGCTATCAACTCATTCGGTTGAATGCTGGCTCGAACGATCTACGGCAAATCGAGCAGGGCGCGCAATGGGAACCGGTCGCACGCTTTGACCCTGTGTGGTGGAGGCGCCTGACATCGCGCACGATTCTCAGCTATCGCTTGGTGCGCGATGGTTTCCACGCCCTGGCACTTCTCGGAGACAAAACCGGCAACCAAACGATGATCGCCGCTGTCCCCGGTGCGATCGTAACGTGCGCTCCAGCCAGCGACGAATTCAAAGTGACTCACCAAATCCGTCGCGGCACTCGGCCACTGCACCTCACGGCCGTTCCCGGCGGGAGAATCTACTGGGGCGAGTATTTTGACAATCGGGAGCGAGCCGAGGTCCATATCTACGCTTCCGCGGACCACGGACAGACCTGGCAAGTTGCCTACACGTTTCCCGCCGGATCCATTCGACACGTACACAACGTCGTGTACGATCGGTGGGACGATTGCCTTTGGATCCTGACCGGCGATGAAGGCGACGAATCCAAGGTCTTGCGCGCCTCCTGCGATCTCCGTTCCGTAGAAGTTGTCTGGTCCGGCAACCAGCAAGCTCGTGCCGTGGCCGCCATCCCCATGCGGGGCGGTTTGTATCTTTCGACCGACACTCCCTTCGAGACGAACCATGTGCTGCGCCTCAATCGCACAAATCTGACTCGCACAAAATTCGGTCGAGCGGAAAACATTGAAGAAATGGCCACCCTGGCAAGCTCTTCCATCTACGGGTGCCGTGTGGGCGAAGCAATTTTCTTTTCTACCATGGTCGAGCCCAGCCTCGTGAATCGCGGACGAGAAGTCCATCTCGTCGGCTCCCCTGATGGAACCAACTGGCAGGTTCTGGCGCGCTGGCGGAAAGATAAGTTGCCTATGCGTTACTTCCAATACGGAAACGCTCTGCTGCCCGATGGCAACAACACGACAAACTATCTCGCCACAACGACGGTTGCCGTCGAGCACGGCGATCTTGTAACAACGCTATGGGAGGTCGAGCCGCCCCCGAGCGCGCCGGTGCTGAGTCCTCCGTCCGTATGAGCGTGCGCACTCGTTGGCATTACTATCAGCGCATCGCCGGTGCCTATCTCGGTTCCGGACGAAGCCAGTTGACGTTCTGGCATGATGTCCCGGAGATCAACCCGCGAGCCACAACTACGAAACTTGGCGAGTACTACATGCTGTTCAGTGAGAAGGCGGACTATGCCGGACCTTTCGATGCAGCCGGCATTCCGATGCTCAACTATCACGGCAAGATCGGCCTGCAGTACAACCCAATTGCGATCGCGCAGTGGGGACTCGCCAACTACAACCGCTTCTGCAAGACGGCCGACGATGTTCGCTTGCAGAAGACTCTCAAATCCGCCGATTGGCTCGCTGCCAACCTCGAACAAAATCCTTGTGGCTTGTGGGTCTGGAACCATCACTTTGATTGGGACTATCGCGAGACGCTCCAGGCGCCGTGGTATTCCGGACTGGCTCAGGGACAGGGCGTTTCACTCCTCCTTCGCGCGTATGCTCAAACCGGAAATGAGAAGTATCAGCAAGCGGCGGAACAGGCCTTTGTTTCGTTAACCCAGCCCATTGCCCAAGGCGGAGTCCTCTTTGAGGACGAAGACGAGAATCTGTGGATCGAAGAGTATCTCGTCGATCCACCGACCCACATTCTGAATGGGTTTATGTGGGCGCTCTGGGGCGTGTTCGACTTCTGGCTCAACCGGGCAGATCGCTCAGCCAATGAGATTTTCGATCATGGCGCCGAGACCCTGCTCCACAATCTGGCTCGCTTCGATACTGGCTATTGGTCTCTCTACGAACAATCCGGAACTCATCTAAAAATGCTGGCAAGTCCTTTCTACCATCGGCTGCATGTCGTACAGTTGCGTGTGATGGCCAATCTGACCGGCGATCTCCGGTTTGCAGAAGTCGCGGATCGCTGGGAAGGCTACGCGCGGCATCGCTCCAATCGCGCGCGCGCGCTCGTCGAAAAAAGCATTTTCAAATTGCTCTATTACTGATCGTGAAGATTCTCTACGTCTCGCAATATTTTCCTCCGGAAATGGGAGCCCCGGCCGCGCGCGCCGCCGAGTTGTCGCGGCATTGGGCGAGGATGGGACACGACGTAACCATCCTCACCGGATTCCCAAATCATCCCACCGGAGTCGTGCCTCCCGAATGGCATTCGCGGTTCCGGAGCCTGCGCGACACAGAAACCGTCGACGGCGTGCTCGTCGAGCGCACCTGGCTTTGGCCGCTGCCCAACCGAAAAGCGCATGAACGAATCCGCACCTACGCGTCGTTCTGTATCTCGGCTGCGCTCCGCGGCCTCGATCTAGCCAAACCGGACGTTGTCATCGCCACTTCACCGCAATTGTTGGTTGCACTTTCCGGGTGGTGGCTCGCTTTGTGGAAGCGCGTCCCGTTCGTTTTTGAAGTGCGCGATCTTTGGCCGGAATCGCTCGCCGCCGTTGGCGCGGGCGCCGAAGGAACTCTCCTGCATCGGGCTTTGAGTGCGATCGCCGGATTCCTCTACCGGCATGCGGACCGCATCGTCGTCGTAACGCCCGCCTTCAAGAACCACCTAATCCAGTATTGGCAGGTCCCCGCGGACGAGATTTCCATCGTAGAGAATGGAGTTGAGACCGACCTGTTCCGCCCCGATCCGGCTGCCATTGAGATTCGAAAGGAATTCAATTTCAACGGAACCAACGGTAAAGTGGATGATCGTTTCCTCATCTGCTACGTCGGTACCCTGGGCATGGCTCATGGATTGGAGACGCTGATTTCCGCCGCTGAGCAACTCCGGCGCACACTGCCGGAGGCGCTGTTACTACTTGTCGGCGAAGGAGCGGAGAAAAGACGCATCGTGGAACTGGCCGCTGCGCGCGGGCTGACCAACGTTGAATTCCTGGGTCAGCAACCCCGGCACCGCATCCCGGCGCTTCTTTCGGCGGCCGATCTCTGCCTCGTCATGCTGAAAAAAACCGATGTGTTCAAGACCGTGATTCCGACCAAACTCCTCGAATACATGGCGTGCGAACGCCCAGTCATCGTCGCGGTGGACGGCCAAGCCCGCCAGATCGTCGAAGACGCGAGGGCAGGCGTTTATGTGGCGCCGGAGGACGCTCAGGCGCTCGCGAAAGCGATTTGCGATCTCGCGCACAATCCGGAGCAGAGACGACAGATGGGCGCAAACGGACGGCAATACATCACGGCCAACCTTTCCCGTGAACAAACCGCACGGCACTACATCTTGGTGCTGGAGCGCTTGATCGCATCCAAAGATTCGCCGCGATCCGCTGCCGCCTAAGAATGGTGCCAGTGCCTAAGGATGAACCGCCACGACCGCCAATGCGGTTGATAGCGACATGGCTGCGTCCGCGGAGCGATACGCCGCAGCCTTGGCTGAACTTCCGGGTATAAACAAAATGTCGCCTTTCACAAGGGGCACATCCGGCGCCTTGGCATACAGGACCTTCTTTAGTTGGACCGGGATTTCCTGCACTCCATTCGGCGTCTGCCGCAGAATCTTGGTCTTATTCAGCGAAGAAGTGCGCGTACTGCCGCCGGCCAGCGCCAGGGCCTTGAGAACAGTAAGGGAAGTATCTTCGATCAGAAAGCCACTCGGATGCTGTACGTCTCCCACCACATACACAATGCCGGCGCGCGACACAATGATGGTGTCTCCCGGCAATACTTCAACGTTGTTTTGCGTATCGTCCGCCAGGTTCGACGAGAGCTGGATCACAACCTTGTGATCGGGATCTTCGCGATGCTCGATCGTCACGAGGCGCCCAGCCTTGTCGCTCAACCCACCTGCGGCTGAGATCAAATCAAACAATCGCCGGTCGCCGGTCGCAGGATACGGGCCAGGGTGATTGACCTCTCCGACCATCGTGATGCCTTGGGATGCGGATTCATCTACAAAAATCGAAACATGCGGGCCGCGAACAAAGCCTCCATCTTCGAGCCGCTTTTGAATCAGCTTCTGCGCTTCGTCGGTCGTGAGGTTCGCCACGTGAACGTAATCAATCAGCGGCAAGTAGATATCTCCGGAACCGCTGATCCTGATTTTGGTCGAGAGGTCGGGTACGCCGAACACGGTGACTTCGATCAGGTCTCCTACTCCCAGCTTCACGTTGGAATTCGCAAGCAGACGGGACGATGTGGGGGACGATGAGGAAACGTCGTCCTGCTTCCCCGGGGCAGCCGGCTGCTGCCCAGTCGTTGGCACCGGCGTTTGCGCCTGAAGATACAGGCTAAACAAACTAGCAATCAGCACCTGCGAAGATCGCAGGAGGAAACGACGATTCCACGCCGACATGCGAAAGCTCCTGGATGTGCGCGTGCGTCGAGTCTAACACAGCCAGTAGGGCCTCAATACGCACTGGGCGCTTGGTGTGATCGACAGGCGGACTCGCAAGAATCAATATTCAAATGTGCATCCGCTATTGCTCATACTCAGTCCTCGGTTGTATAGTTTCGAAAACTAAACATGCTGCAGCCCTGCGCGCCACAGTCCAGGGACCTGTCTGGAGAATGACTCAGAGTTGCTGTTGAGCGCTTGGCTTGAAACGGCCTCCATTCCAGGCGGAAGGGAAGTCTGATTTTGACGCTGCTGTTCTTTGGGCTGTTCGCATTCTCGCTCACGCTCTCCTTTGTGGGCACGCGCGAAGTCAGAGACATTGCAACCCGTCGAGGCTGGGTTTCCATGCCCCTTGACGGCCGGCACGTTCACCAAAGTCCGCTTCCTCGTCTGGGCGGCGTCGCGATATTTTTCGCGTTCTCGGTCAGTTTGAGCCTGTGGCTGGCCCTAGCGCTCATCTTCCCCCGTCTCGTCGCTGGATTTGTTCCCACAACGCTTCTCCGCATTTATGTCCCAGCCTGCCTGATTTTTTGTCTCGGCATTTACGACGATCTTTACGGCGCTGGCCCGTATTTGAAGTTCGCCGTGCAGGCGATCGCTGCGGGCATGCTCTTCGTGGGTGGCATGCGGGTTCTTGGTCTGCCTCTGATCTTTCCGCACACGCTGCCCTGGTTTGTCAGTTTGCCACTCACCGTGCTCTGGGTGGTGGCGGTCACGAACGCCTTTAATCTGATCGATGGCCTGGATGGTTTGGCCGCTGGATCGGCCTTGTTTTCGACCCTGGTGTTTTTTGTGGTCGCATTGGTCAATCATTCCTGGCTGTATTCCTTGATGAGCGTGACTTTGGCAGGCGCGATTCTGGGCTTTCTGCGCTTCAACTTCAATCCAGCCACGATTTTTCTTGGCGACTCCGGCAGCTTGTTCATCGGTTTCATGCTCAGCGCTCTCGCGCTGGCGGGAGCCCAGAAAGCGCCCACCTTCGTTGCCGTGGCCATTCCCGTGGTCTCATTCGGATTGCCGATTCTGGAAACATTGCTGTCCATCGCGCGCCGTCTGATTAGCGGACGTCCGATTTTCACAGCCGATCGCGAACACATCCATCACAAGCTTCTGCAGATGGGCTTATCGCATCGACAGGTGGTTATCGTTCTCTATGCTGTCTCCGCCCTCTTTGCCATGCTCAGCCTGTTCCTGCTGTGGCCCACCGGAAGCACTCTGGGATTGGTGCTGGCGGTGGTCGGAACCGGTATCTGGTTGGGTGTGCAGCAGCTCAACTACCCCGAGTTTGGCGAACTCCGCCGCGTGGCCCAACGGACGATTGAGCAGCGGCAGATTGTCATCAACAATCTCTCGGTACGGCGTGCGGTGGACGAACTCAAAGTCGCTGTCAATTTCGAACAGGTGCGCAGTATTCTGGTCGCGGCCTTCGAGGGCAATGATTTC
>OCTA010005364.1_pt1 | contig 11111 bp, 8 predicted proteins | sample 1538991 | NCBI WGS metagenome assembly OCTA01 (sample SAMEA3539302, study PRJEB22396) | soil metagenome | biome: tundra; feature: field; material: soil | place: USA | collected 2010-05 | depth 0.15 m | reverse complement strand
GGGCGGCGCAGTGGTCTTGGGGGTATGTGCCGGTTTCCAACTGCTGGGTCGGGAGTTTCCCGACGCGGCCGATCGGCCTCACGATGGCCTCGGCCTGCTCGACGTGACCACCCGCAAGGGAACCGACCTTCGGGCGGTGGGCGAGTTGGTGGCCACGGTGGGACCCGACGCCCCCCGGGGCCCGGACGGTTCGGCCCTCCCGCCCTTGACCGGGTTCGAGAACCATGGCGGCGTCACCACCATCGGACCCCGGGCATTCCCGCTGGCCCGAGTGATCACCGGAGTTGGAAACGGGGGCGGGGATGGGACCGAGGGGGCATGGACGGGGCGGGTCATCGGCACCTACCTCCACGGCCCGGTACTGGCCCGCAACGTGGCGCTGGCCGACTTGCTGCTGGGTTGGGCCTTGGGGTCCCGCGGGGAGCGCCTCCCACTCATCCGGCTCGAGGATGACGAAGAGAACGCTCTGCGGACCGAGCGTTTGGCCGAGGCGGGAACCGTGAAGCTGTCGGCCCGGCTACTGCACCATCAGCGACCCCGGCGCTGACGTGTTCAGTCGGATCGGCGTGGCCACTCGATCCCGTCCGAACCGGAGTGGGTCGAGGTGGTTCTGGGGAGGGCCCAGGACCGGCGCCAAGGGGCCACGTCGGGTCCCTGCAACGGTGGCGTGGTCCCCGTCACTGCCCGTTTCCGGGCCGTCCACCAGTCGGTGACGGTTTCATCGGCCAAGGTGGCTACTGCCGACTCGATACGGAGTCCGAAACGACGGGCGTCCTCACCCTCTTCCGGCCACAACGGGGTGCCGAAGGTCACCGTCGTGCGGGTGCGCCGGATCCCTTTACTCCCCTTGGGCAGTACGTTCCCGGTGCCCTCGAGGTGGACCGGAACCACCGGTCGGTTGGTCTTCACGCTGAGGTAGGCGGCGCCCCCACGGAACGTCTGGCCCCATCCATCGGGAGAGCGACCCCCTTCGGGGAAGATGATGAGATTCCAGCCATCGGCGACGAGATCGGCGGCGAGTTGGGCGGAACGACGGTTGACCTTGTTCCGTTCGATGGGGATGGCGGCGAGGGAGAAGGCGAAGAAGCCGGCCTTCCAGCGGCGGTCGAAGAAGTAGTCAGCCGCGGCAGCCACCACGGTCCGGTGCCGGAAACGCAACGGTAGGCAGCTCATCAACAAGGGGGTATCGATGTGGCTGGTGTGGTTGGCCGCGAAGATCACCGGTGCTCCGACATCGGTCAGGCACTCGTCACCCCGGATCAGGGGAGAGGCGAGCACCCGGGCCAGGGGGCGGGTCACATTGTCGAGGACTATGGCCCGGGCCAGCCGCACCGGATACCTGCGCGACCAGCTGGTGTCGTAGTCGACGCCCAGGTGGTGGTCAAGCGCCGGACGCGGCACGTTCTCGGGCCAGCTGGGAGCGGCCAACGGAAATCTCCGACTGCCGGCGCGGGAGGCGATGCCGGTGGGGGAGTAACGCTTCAGGGCCGCGGCTGTTCGGTGCCGGTTGGTGCCGAGCGCGGCGTCGGCCCGAACGGCCCGGGTCTTCAGCAGCGATCGTGAGGACCCATGCTTGGGTGTCACTGCACGTCCGACATGAAGATCGGAGGGGTATGGATGTGGGTGAGGGTCGGCGAGGTCCCTACGATGTCATTGGCCATCTCGAGCGCGTCGGCCATGGTCGAGGCGACCCGGAAGCCGAGACGGTGGACGGCAGCGGGATCCCCACCCACAATGATCACCGCTCCCAAGTGTTGAAGTGCGTGAGCGCACCAGTACCACATGTAGAACGGATGGACACCGTGATAAGCGTGGCCGGTGCGGTACAGGTGGATGTACCACGGATCGGTGGCGAATGACTCTTCGAATCCCTTGGCGATCTCGATGGGGTCGGTTGTTTCGCTCAGCACCTGCTCGAAGAAGTCGATGTAACTCGGGTGATGGACCGGACTGAACTCCCACGGGGTCGGGTGGCTCATGATCACCACGCCGCCCTCGCGTACCAACGGCTTGCCCCGGTACATGTTGAAGAAGTAACCGAGACCGAGGCATGCCACCAGAATCGGGTTGAGGATCGAGTTCACGTTGTACGGGCTGATGTAGGGAAGTCCCATCGACAGGATGTCGGTCTGGCCTTCTACGACCACGCCCTGCTGCTTCCAGACGTTGTCGGTGGTAACGGCGTGGACAGCCTCGACTTCACCGGCCTGGACCGACGTCATCCGGTGGGGCGCCTTCACCGAGTGAAAGATCTGCCGGGCGTACTTGGCCGGGGTACGGTCCAGAGCCTTCGATGCACCCAGGTAGGCCAGGCGGTCCTTGACCCCCCACTCCCACTCGCGCTTCTGGAGAAAATTGAAGGACGGAGGGAACGCGTCGTTGTTGAGGTTGGTCTCGATTTGGAACACGTTGACGCCACTGTCGGCGATGAGTTTTCCCATGCGCCAGTTAGCCGAGTGCAACTCCGATTTGTGCTGGTCCATGAACGACCGGCTCCGTTGCATGGTCTGAGGATTGTGGTGGTGGCGGAGGCTCTTGTAGCTGGCCAGACCGGTTGCGACGCTCTTGTGCCCCCCGTCCATCGCCACCAGGTTGATGTTGACGTAGACCAACAGGTCGCTTTCCGCCGCCCGCTTGTTGATCTCGACATCCTCTCCCTGGTCGGTGAGACCCAGGTGGACCAAGGCATCGGGATCTTCGGCGTCGTGCTGGGTGAGCAGCCCGTTCGGGGCGAAGGCATCGTAGATACGGTCGCCCAGGGCATGGCGGAGCTCGGGCTCGGTCATCCGACGGTGGAGGGCCAGGGCGACAATCAGTTCGACGTCGTCGACCCCGGCTTCGGCCGCCATATCGAGAACCTGTTCGATGACAAGTTGACGGATGTCCGGTCGTTCCATGGGAGGAAGGGGCAGCGAGATGTCATCGAAGGCAATGGTCAGCTTCATGCCGGGGTGCAACAGTGCCGGGAGCGGGTCCTTGTCGCCCAACGGGTGACGCAACGCATGGCGGATAGCCGCCGATGGGTCGCTCAACGGGTCGAGGGGCTCGGGGGCATAGATCACCCGGCTCCCCTCGGGCAGGCGCTCCATCCGGAACCGTTCCCCGTGCCAATACAGGGTGGGCGGTGTGGAACGGTCGACCTCGAGCACAAATCCGGGCCTAGGGCTCATCGGTTGTGTCCTTTCCGGTTGTGTAGATCAAAAACCACCTTCACCGCGCCGCGCCGACCCGCCGCGCCGGCATGGACGAGAGCCTCTTCGTAGCGGTCGAGCGGATAGGCGGCAGAAACGAGGGAGCCGAGGCCGGCCATGATGACAAGGTCGATGGCGAGCTCAAAGGTACGTCGAGGTTCGCCACTCGGGCCGGTCTTCGACTCGGTGCCGTAGGCGTATGCGCCGACCAGGGTCAGCTCGCGGTGCCACAACGGGGCCAGGTCCACCGACACCTTGGCCGGCATGCCCACGACTACCACCCGACCCCTGGGTCGCACCATGGCCAATGCCTGGGTCAACGACTCGGACGAGCCCACACAGTCGAAGACCACGTCGGCGCCACCGGTGAGCCGGCCGGCCAGTACCAGTGACCCGGCTTGTCGGCGCACCGCCCGGGCCAGTTGATCGGGAGGGACGACTGTGTCCGCGCCCATTGCCTCGGCTACCCGTCGTTGATGGGGGTGCTTGGCCCCGGCCAGCACCGTGCACGGGGTGGCGGGGCGTATCAGATGATGCAGGGCGGCGATGGTGGTGAGCCCGAGCGTCCCCGCACCGACCACGGCCACGGTGTCACCGGGTTGGATGTCACCGGACAGAGCGGCGTGCACCGCACAGGCGGTCGGCTCGACAATCACCGCGTCCTCGTCGGAGAACCCGTCGGGGACGGCATGGAGTTGGGAGCGGTGGGCGACCAGGCCGGCCGCCGACCATCCGCCTCCGGTATCGGCGCAGAAGCCCGTCTGCAGTCCGGGCGAAATCTCTCCAAAGGCGACGTTCCCGCAAAGCCCGTAGTGACCGGACCCGCATTGCGGGCACGGTGGAACGATGTGGCGGGGTGCACACCCGAGGACGGGTTCGATGATGGCCCGTGTCCCGGGGGCGAGCACTGTCCCCGCATAGTCCACGCCTCCGTCGTCGAGGACCCCCACCACCTCGTGGCCGGGGATGAAGGGGAAGCTCACGATGTCCTCGAAGTACCGGGAGCTCCGGCCATCGAGGGTGGCGAGATCAGACCCGCAGATACCCGAGAGCAGGGGCCGGAGGTGGAACCAGTCGGTGCCTGGGACTTCGGGGGGCAACGCGTCCAACAGTTGGAGCGGTCCAATTCCCGCGCCCCGGCCCGATCCGAAGACGGAGGCGACCCGGGAGGCGGCGAAGCGGGGAAGATTGCGCTCGAATACCAGAGCTTTCATCGGGCATCCTTGGCGGCCAGCCGGCGGACGGCTCCGGCCAGGGCGGCCGAGCTGGTACGACCCCGCTTTGCGGCGTCGCGGGTGTCGAGGGGCCCGATGGGAAGCATGGGTTGGGCGCCGCCGTCGGCCTTCTCCCAATGTTCGACGTGCCAACCACGCCGACGGGCGATGGCGGCCAGTTTGGTCTCGGGGTTGACCGCCACCGGGAAGCCCACCGCCTCGAGCATGGGGAGATCGCTGGCCGAATCGGCATACGCCATCGACTCGGACAGCTCGAGACCCTCGGCTTCGGCATAGTCGGCCAGCACCAGGGCTCGGGCTTCACCGATCGGGGGGAGCTCGGCCAGGCGCCCGGTGTACCGGCCGTCCTTTTGGCTCAGGCGGGCGCACACGATTTCATCGAAGAGCGGACGGAGAGGCTCCACCACGAAATCAAGGGCCCCGGTGATGAGGATGGTGCGATGTCCGAGGGCCCGGTGCTTGCGCACCCGGGCGATGGCCGCCGGAAACGACTTGGCCAGCAGCTGATGATGGAACAGCTCCCAACCATCGTCGTGGAGCTGGTCCACCGGGGCGTCTTCGTAGCGTCGATAGAACGACCGGAGGAAATCTCCCCGGTCGCGCCGGTCGAGGGCGAGCAGTGACGGAGCTTTTCGAACCAGGCCGGCGATGAACGCCGCCCGTTCACCGGCCCGAAGATGACGCGAGGCCAGCCACGCGTAGGAGTCGACCACATTGGAGGCAATGAGGGTGTTCTCGAGGTCGAAGGCGGCCAGGTGACGGTCGGGGGAGAGGATGGCCTTGCGGGCCCGATCAGGCCGGGAGGGCTGTATCGATTTACCTGGGGTGGTCCTGACCCGGGCGTGTTCGACGATCGACGGGAGGTGAATCTCGCGGACATAGTGGTCCCAGTCCACCGAGGCCGGGTCGAGACAGAGCATCTGGCGGTCGTCCTCGTCCATGCGGTCCCACAGCGCCAGCAGACGGTCGACCCGGTAGCGGGCCTCGGTCTCGGTGTAGGCGCCATACAACTCGACGTACCCGAGGGCCCGATCGGCCAACAGGTGTTTTTCTTCGAGGGCGGCTATCCACGCGGCCTGGCGGCCGCGGATGGGCAACGAGCCCACCACCTTTTCGGCCAGGTCCATGGCCTTGCTGGCCCGGGTCAGCTGATGTTGGACCCGGCCTCGGCCCGGAAACGACCACTCGGGTACCACGATGGGTTGGCCGTCGTTGTCGTAGAGGGGATGTTCGGTGAACCATTCCCGGATGAGGTCGACCAAACGGCCGTAGTGGAACGGATTTCGGACCCCGGAGGCCACGTGGTAAACGCTCGGCCCCTCGTAGGGCCGTCCCTCGGCGGCGTGGAGGAGACTCTCTCCGCTGACGGCGATGATGGTGGCCACCACCAGGTCCACCGGAATGACGTCGGTCACTCCCTCGGGAACGCCGGGGAATTCCTTCAGCAGGCCACGGGCGTAGGAGACGATGATCGGCTCTGCCATCCGAAACCCTCGGATCCACCCTGGGCGGGGCTCGGCCAACGCCGACTCGATGATGGACGGACGGACGATGGTGATGGGAATGAGGTCCCCGTACTGGGAGATGAGGGCTCGCTCGCCGAGAGCCTTGGTATAGGGATAGGCGTCGGGCCAACCCAGTGATTGGGCCCGGACCTTCCCGATCTCGACCAGCTGCTTCTTGACCCAGTCCTCGCGAAGTCGTTCGGCGCGCTCGGCCAACAGATGGAGCCCGGCTCCACCCAACTCGCTGCGGGCCGCCTTCGAGAATGCGTGTAGCCGCTCGGGCCGGCGGGATTCGGCCTCGCTGTCGCCACGTTGGCGCCGGGCCGCGTCCACCTCACTCTTCCACGCCACGTCGAGGCTGAACCGGTTGCCCTCGAGCAGCTCTTCTTTGGCCTCTCCCTGGTGGGTTCCGGCCACGTACGCGGTGGAGACCGGGATGAAATGGACAGGCCCCACCCGACCTGCGGCCGCGGCCGCCTCCCGGGCGGCCACCATGGCCTCGGCCACCCTCGAGGGCCCGAGCAGGTTGACCTCGACCGCGGCATCGAGGGGGGAGTCGAAACTGACCGACGCCGCCGAATGGATCACGATGTCGCACAGCGACAACTGTCGTCGTCCATCCTCGTCGAGGCCCAACCCGTCGGTGCCGACATCGCCGGCCACTGCCGTCATTCGGTTGGTCACCAGGGTCTCGAACTGGTCGCCACTCTCTTGGCGGAGCCGATCGAAGCAATCGTTCTTCAGGATCTCCTTGGCGGCCCGCTGCATCGGTGTCGATCGGCGGGTGGGTCGGATGAGGAGCACGACCTCGCAGTCGGGAACACTGCGCAACAATCTCTCCACCAGGGCCGTTCCCAGAAATCCGGTGGCTCCGGTGATAAAGAATCGCTTGCCGGCGAGGGCGCCACGGACACGGGTCACCAGATCTGTCTACCATATGGTAAGTGACCAAGTCGAGCGCCTCATCCCAGAGTGCAACAGGCCGCGACAGGGGTCGGCCCCGCCCCATGCCGACCAGCAACGGGGTGGCCGACGAGACGAGCACCCCGGCCCGTATCCTCGATGCCGCACTTGTCTCGTTCGCCACCCGTGGATATGAGGCCACCTCGCTCGACGCACTGGCAGCGGGTTTGGAAGTGCGCAAACAGACAATCCTCTACTGGTTTCCATCCAAGGAAGTCCTCCTCGATGCGGTGATCGACCGGAGCGCCATCGAATTGTCCGAGGCACTGGAAGGGTCTCTGGCCACCGCCGGCACCGGATGGGTTCGGGTCGAGGCCGTGGTGCGTTCGGTGTTCAGGTTGGCGGCCCGACAGCCTGAACTGTTGGGGCTGGTCCGGGAGATGGGACGACTGGGTGCGCCGGCGGCGACCCGGTTCGTGGCGGCGCTGGAGCCTCTGGTCAGCCGTGCCTCGGAGTTTCTGGAAGCCGAGATGGATTCGGGTCACATGAGACGTCACGAGCCCCGTCTTCTGCTTTTGGCCATCTACTCCACCGTCATCGGGATGCTCACCGAGGTCGAGTTGCTTCGCGCCCTCGGTGAAGAGCCGACGGCCCGGTCATTGGTCCGCCGACGGGCGGAGATCCTCGACCTGTTGCGGTCGGCGTTGGTGACCAGCACGGCGTAAGCGGTTTCTGGTACCAGTCGGGGCCGGACTCAGTCGGAAGCGGTGGCTTTGCGTTCGCGCCGCGACGGCTTGGGCGGAGGAAGGGGTGGGCGTTTGGGGGTGTATCGCTTGTTGCCGGTCGGTGCGGGCGGCCCTTTGGACCGGGGCCCCTTGCGGGCGGTCGCGGTGGACGGACGGGATGAGGCAGCCGAGCGCGAGGCAGACGAGGATCGGGTCCTCGGAGCGACTCCGGCCTCCCGGATTTTGCCCGCCGTTTCACGTTGGATTTTGTAGGAGCGGTACAACAACCAAACAGCCAGGGCGAAGAACGGTAATCCTAAGAACAGAAACGATCCTCCGAATGCCGCGCCCGTGAACAACGCCACGAACCCGACTGGGGCCCGGCGGCCCAAAATGGTGGCGGCGATCAACAACCCGGCGGCGATGAGCCCGACGATCAGCGTCGTCTGCGGGGTGATCTGTCCCTTGGCCAATCGAAAGTTGTGGTTTTGGGACTCGGCCAGGTAGATGATGACGCCGAAGAGGGCCGCCCCACCGGCGGCGGCGAACGAGAAGCGCTTCTCCCGTTCGTCCAAGCGGTCGATGGCCCACTTGGTCGAGAGGTTGGATTGACCCGGTTCGATGTTGGCGGACTGGACGCTGGCCCGAACCCGGTCCAGTCGCTTCGCCTTGCCAGTGGGCGCCTCCACCGGGTCGCTCCCGTCCTCGTCCCCGAACTCGTCCTCGTCCCCGAACCCGTCCTCGTCCCCGAACTCGTCCTCGTCCCCGAACTCGTCGTGGACAGACTCGTCATCTTCCACTTCGTCAGCCATGGAGTCGTCCATGTCGCGATCCTTCGGGCTCATCGGGCACAGGATACCGGCTTGCCCGGAAAGGTCTCGACCGACGCGGCTCAGCGTGGGACCACCACCAGCCGTAACCCGAGATTCTCCTCGGGCTTGATCACCATGGGGCAGCTGCCCGGAGCCGAGCCCCCCAGGCCGGGAAGGTCGGGTGGGGCCGGATCGGCACCGACCAAAGTGTCGGGCTCCTCGGCAGCCAGCAGCAGGTGGTGGACCCGGCCGGTTCGGTCGCCCAGCCACGCGGAGAGCTCCTTGGACTCGGGGCCGTCAGTGGGGGCGACCAGTCGTACGGCCAGAGGTCCGTCCCAGCGGAGATCGATCCACTGTTCACCGGGACCGGTGCCGCGATCTTCGACCTGTCCTCCGAGCAGCCCGCTGAACAGATCGATCCCGGCATCGAGATCGGCCACCGCATGGGTGACCCGCAGAAGCGATGCCGGCGCCACGGGACCGTCGCCGTTCTTTTTCTGGCGCCGCTCGGTCGGATAGCCCTCGGGTGGGGGACTGGCCCAGTCGACGAGGGCTTGAGCCAACTGCACCACGACCCCGGTGGCCTGCTTGGGATGGATGAACGCCTCTTTCCACCCGGGATCGCGGAGATCCACCCCAATCGGATCGAATCCGGCATCACGCACCGCGTCGAGGGCCGCCAGAAGATCGGGGACTTTGAAGGTGAGGTGATGAGGGCCGGGCCCGTTCCGCTCGAGGAAGCGGGCCAGAAAGTCGTTGGTGGTGGTGTCGTGGGGCATCAACAGCTCAATCCGTGCCCCGTTGGCAAAACGCAGTTGTGCGGGTGAGAATCCGATACTTTCCCCTCCGGACTTCCATTCGGCGCCAAGGTCAGGCGCGTAGCGTGCCCACGCGTCCTTCCACGCCGGAACGGCGTGCGCTACGTGATCGAGCACTATCTGCTTCAGCGACGGTGGAGTCATGGGGAAACACTGCTTCGGGACAAGCCGAATTGTCGAACCGGCTGGTGAGGTTGGCGGATACCCACCGACTCGGTTGTCGTCCGGGCACCACGGCGGTACCGTCGCTTATGGACTTCCGTACCGATTCAGTTGTCGATCTGGCCGGGCAGGTGAGGCGGGGTGAACTCTCCGCCCGTGAGTTGGTCGGCCACGCGCTGGCTCAGATCGAGGCCGATAATCCGACCCTCAACGCGTTCGTCGCCGTGGACGGGGAGCGGGCCCTGGACGCGGCGGCGGTAGTCGACGAGACGGTTGCCGCCGGCAAGGACCCGGGGCCACTGGCGGGCATCCCCATCGGTGTCAAGGACCTCGAAGACGCCGCCGGGTACGTGACCACTTTGGGTTCACCGGCGTTTGCCGGCCAAGCACCGGCCACGTCCGACTCGATTCTGGTGATGAGGCTGGTGGCGGCGGGGTGTGTGGTGGTAGGGAAGACCAACACCCCCGAGCTCGGATGGAAGGCCGATACTGTGAACTCGGTGTTTGGGCGCACGTTGAATCCGTGGAACCTCGCCCACAGCACCGGCGGCTCCTCGGGCGGAAGCGCGGCGGCCATCGCCTCGGGCATGGTTCCGCTCGCCACCGGTTCCGACGGTGGCGGCTCCATCCGGATCCCGTCAGCCGGTTGCGGACTCTCGGGAATGAAGACCTCCCTCGGTCGCGTCCCGTCCGGAGGCCGACGTGCTCCCGATTGGCAGAACCTCTCGACCAAGGGTCCCATGGCCCGCAGAATGACCGACGTGGTTGCCGCCCTTGATGTGGCGGTGGGTCCCGACCCAACCGACCTGCGATCTCTGCCCCGTCCGGAGGCATCGTGGACGGCGGCGTTGCACGACCCGAAACCCCCGGCCCGGGTGGCGTGGTCGCCGACACTCGGGTACGCCGACGTAGACGCCGAGGTATTGGCCATGTGTGAGCGGGCGGTCGGGGTGTTGGCATCGTTGGGTGCCGACATCGTGGAGGTCGACGCCGTATTCGACGAAGATCCGCTCAACGACTGGCTGACCCTCACCAGCGCCTACAACCTGCGCACTCACATTGGTTTTATGGGGACTCCGGTATGGGATCGGGTTGATCCGATATTGGCCATGCTCATCGAGGGCGCGGCGGCGAAGAGCGCGCTGGATATTGTGCGGGCCGACGACACGTGCCACGCGTTGAACCTACGGATGGTGGATCTGTTCCGCGACGTACGTCTGTTGGTCACCCCGACCACGGCGGCGGCTGCCCCGCCCCATGCGCTGGGGGGCTCGGGACTGATCAATGGCACCCCTGACATCAATTGGGTCAAGTTCACCTATCCGTTCAACATGACCCGGTCACCGGCGGCAACCGTGTGTATCGGGTTGACCACCGAGGGGGTTCCGGTCGGTTTGCAGTTGATCGGACCTCAACACGGCGACCTGGTAGTCCTGCGGTCAGCCGCCGCGCTCGAAGAGGCTCTGGGATTCGACACCCTGGCTCCTGAGCTGAGCCTCTCGTGACCTGGTGGATTGCTCGGAGCCTTCATGACGCAGTGCTGGGCTGCCTGGCTGGTCAGCCCCCGTTGTGGACAATGGTGACGAGACCGAACCACCCTTGTCCTTCGCACGGAAGCCGCGGGCTACCATGACAGACCGCAACGGAGTGCCCTTCGGGGTGCAGACGACATCGGGCGTTTAGCTCAGTTGGTTAGAGCGCAGCCTTCACACGGCTGAGGTCGGAGGTTCGAGTCCTCTAGCGCCCACTCAAAAGTCCAG
>OCTA010005362.1_pt1 | contig 11113 bp, 7 predicted proteins | sample 1538991 | NCBI WGS metagenome assembly OCTA01 (sample SAMEA3539302, study PRJEB22396) | soil metagenome | biome: tundra; feature: field; material: soil | place: USA | collected 2010-05 | depth 0.15 m | reverse complement strand
GACAGGGAGTTGAACCCCTTGCCCCGCAACGTGTCTACGGCGGCGTTGAGCAGGCGCGAGCCGTGACCGCTGCGCCGGGCGTCGGGGTGGACGCCCAGGGCCAGAACCTCACCCGAGGTCTCGTCGGTGTCCGGGTCGATGCTGGGACCAACGGCGGCGAAGCCCACGACCTGCACGCCGGCGCAGCCGACCAGCAGCGCGTGCCGATGGCTCGGAGGAGCGTTCAGCGAGTCCCTCCATACGTGTGCGAAACGGGAGGCGTCGAACTGGCCAACCACCTCCTGTGGCAGGACCCCGTCAAAGGCAGCGCGCCATACCGCTGCCTGGACCAGACCGACCGCGGAGGCATCGTTCGGGCGTGCAAGCCGGACACTGGCGTCGGCCACCGGAACCGTCGCACCGGAGTGCGCGTGGTCGTGGTCGTGGTCGACGGCGGGGTCCCTGGTCACCCGGCCATCCTCCCATCCGATCGCAGGGGAGGTGATGCACGTCCACGTCGGCCCGACTACGCCGGGCGACCGGTTCGCGCCCGTAGCGACCGCAGGGTGCGTTCGTAGGTGACGAAGGCGAAACCGTTATGTGCCTCGCGGGCAGTCTCGCGCCAGTCGTCCGGCGAGAAGGCGGGGAAGAAGGCGTCGCCCTCGGGTGACTGCTCGATCTCGGTCAGCAGCATCTGGTCGGCGAACGGCATGGCTTGTTGATAGACGTCGCTGCCGCCGACCACGAACACGTCGGCCGGCCCGGCCAGTGCCAGGGCCTCGGGCAGCGAGTGGGCTACCTCCACGCTTGGCGCGTGCCAGTCAGGCTGGCGAGTGATCACGATCGTGCGGCGACCTGGCAACGCACGGCCGATTGAGTCGTAGGTCTTGCGCCCCATCACCATGGTGTGACCCATCGTGGTGGCCTTGAAATGCGCCAGATCCTGCGGCAGGTGCCATGGCATATCGCCGGCGCGCCCGATCACCAGGTTGGCGCCCACGGCGGCAAGCACGGTGATCGTCATATGGCGATCGGGGCCTTGATGCCCGGGTGGGGGTCGTACCCCACCACTGTCAGGTCGGACTCGACGAAGTCGTCGATTCCCTTACGGTCAGGGTTGATCAGGAGCCGGGGGAGTGCCCGGGGCTCTCGGGCCAGCTGTAGCCGCGCCTGGTTGAGGTGGTTGAGGTACAGGTGGGCGTCACCCAGGGTGTGGACAAAGTCGCCAGGCTTGAGCTCGCAGACCTGCGCGACCATCATCGTCAGCAGCGCGTAGGACGCGATGTTGAACGGCAGGCCGAGGAATATGTCGGCCGAGCGCTGGTAGAGCTGGCAGGAGAGTCGGCCGTCGGCAACGTAGAACTGGAACATCGTGTGGCAAGGCGGCAGGGCCATGCTCTCGAGGTCGGCGACGTTCCAGGCACTGACCACATGCCGGCGCGAGTCGGGGTTGGTGCGGATCGACTCGATCACTGCGGCGATCTGGTCGACCGAGCGGCCGTCAGGGGTGGACCAGGACCGCCACTGGTGCCCATAGACGGGGCCGAGGTCACCGTGATCGTCGGCCCATTCGTCCCAGATCTTCACGCCGCGCTCCTGCAGCCACCCGACGTTGGTGTCACCGCGCAGGAACCAGACCAGCTCGGCGATGACTGACTTCATGTGCAGCCTCTTGGTCGTGGTGGCGGGGAAGCCGGCAGCGAGGTCGAAACGCATCTGATGGCCGAAGACGCTCAGTGTGCCGGTGCCCGTCCGGTCGCCCTTGGCGGTCCCGTTCTCCAGGACGTGACTGAGAAGGTCCAGATACTGACGCACAAAAGCAACGTAGCACTTGCCCGGAACTCGATTCGGGTCATTTATTTCGGACCTTGGTGTGTCAGGGCGATATCGTGGCCACATGTCTCAAGCGCCCCAGTTTGGCCGAGTCCTTACTGCGATGGTCACCCCGATGAACCAAGATGGCTCTGTCGACCTGGACGGGGCGGCACGGTTGGCTGTGCACCTTGTGGACAACGGCCACGACGGACTGGTAGTCAACGGCACGACCGGCGAGTCGCCCACCACCACGGACTCTGAGAAAGTCGACCTTGTCCGGGTTGTCGTGCAAGCTGTGGGGCACCGGGCCCGCATCATCGCGGGCGCCGGAAGCAACAACACCGCGCACACGGTCGAATGCGCCCGGGCGGCTGCAAAGGCCGGCGCCCACGGCCTGCTGATCGTGACGCCGTACTACAACAAGCCGCCTCAGGAAGGGGTCCTGGCGCACTTCACCACGGTCGCAGACGCAACCGACCTGCCGGTGATCGTCTACGACATCCCAGGACGGACCGGCACACCGATCCACACCGAGACGTTGCTGCGGATGGCCGTTCATCCCCGGATCGTCGCCGTCAAGGATGCCAAGGGCGACCTGTTTGCCGCCAGCGAGGTCATGTCGCAGACCGACCTGCTGTGGTACTCCGGCGATGATGCGCTCAACCTCGCGCACCTCACCCAAGGCGCTGTGGGCATCGTCAGCGTCGTCGGTCACCTGGCCAGCAGGCAGTACGCGCAGATGATCGCCGCCGTCGGCCAGGGCAACCTCGCGCGCGCGATCGAGATTCACCGGCAGCTGATCCCCGTGGTCAACGCCGTCATGCACATCACCCAGGGCCCGATCATGGTCAAGGCCGCACTGCACGACCGGGGCACCATCGCCTCGGATGCACTGCGGCTGCCGTTGATCTCGGCCACCAACGACCAGCTCGCCCGGGTGCGCGCTGGAATTGAACAGTCAGGACTGAGTTGAGCCATCCGCATCCCGAGCTGACCTCCCCGCCCGAGCTGGCGAAGACCGCCGTGCGCATCGTGGCCCTCGGGGGACTTGGCGAGGTCGGTCGCAACATGTCCGTCATCGAGTACACCGGGCGGTTGCTGGTCGTCGACTGCGGGGTGCTCTTCCCTGAGGATCACCATCCCGGTGTCGATCTGATTCTGCCCGATTTCGAGTACATCGCGCAGCGGCTCGACGACATCGAGGCGATCGTGCTCACTCATGGCCACGAGGACCACATCGGGGCCGTGCCCTACCTCCTGCGCCTCAAGGCCGACATTCCGTTGATCGGTTCGACGCTGACTTTGGCGATGGTCGAGGCCAAGCTCAAGGAACACAAGATCAAGCCCTTCACCCTTACGGTTACCGAAGGACAGCGCGAGAAGCTCGGTGTCTTCGACTGCGAGTTCGTCGCGGTCAACCACTCGATCCCGGACGCGCTCGCCGTGTTCGTCCGCACCCCAGGCGGCACGATCTTGCACACCGGCGACTTCAAGATGGACCAGCTGCCCCTCGACGGCCGAATCACTGACCTGCGTGCTTTTGCCCGGTTCGGCCAGGAGGGCGTGGACCTGTTCATGACCGACTCGACCAATGCCGAGGTGCCTGGTTTCACGACCGCAGAGCGCGACATCGCTCCGGCCATCGAGACCGTGTTCCGTAACGCCAGCCGCCGGGTCATCGTTGCCTGCTTCTCCTCGCACGTGCACCGCGTCCAGCAGGTACTTGATGCGGCCCACGCCAACGGCCGCAAAGTCGCCATGGTCGGTCGCTCGATGCTGCGCAACATGGGTATCGCCGAAGAACTCGGCTACCTCAAGGTGCCTGCGGGGGTTCTGGTTGACCTCAAGAAGCTAACTGACTACCCGGACGACAAGATCGTTCTGATCTGCACCGGCTCCCAGGGTGAGCCAATGGCGGCGCTCTCACGGATGGCCAACCGGGACCACAAGATCGAGGTTGGTGATGGCGACACCGTGCTGCTCGCGTCCTCCCTGATCCCCGGCAACGAGAACGCCGTGTACCGGATCATCAACGGTCTGATGCGCCTGGGCGCCGACGTGGTGCACAAGGGCAACGCCCAGGTCCACGTCTCTGGTCATGCCAGTGCCGGCGAGCTGCTCTACTGCTACAACATTGTCAAGCCTCGCAATGTGATGCCTGTCCATGGCGAGTGGCGTCACCTCGTTGCCAACGCGGCTCTGGCCGTCCAGACGGGTGTTCCGCGTAACCGGGTGGTGCTGGCTGAGGACGGCGTCGTCGTCGATCTGAGCCATGGGGTGGCCGGCATCGTCGGGGCGGTGCCGTGCGGATACGTCTACGTCGACGGTTCCTCTGTGGGGGAGACCACTGAGGCACTGTTGAAGGACCGTCGCATCCTGCGCGACGAGGGCTTCGTCACGATCATCGTCGTACGCGACGCGGCCACCGGAAAGGTGGCTGCCGGCCCCGAGATCCAGACTCGTGGCTTTGCCGAGGACCAGGATGTCTTCGATCAGGTACTTCCCATGCTTGAGCAGGCCCTGGCGGATGCGGCCAGCAACGGGGTCACCGACTCTTACCAGCTGCAGCAGATCATCCGCCGAACCGTCGGTTCCTGGCTCGGCGGCCGACTGCGCCGTCGGCCGATGATTATCCCGATAGTGATCGACGCATAGCCAGCTACCTGCGCCTCGAACCGGTTCTTTGGGCAAGGTGGTTTTGGCCGCTCACTGCAAGCACGGTCCCGAGGTTTGGCCCCTCACGCGCGTGTGGCGCGTGATACCGGCGTGTCTTTCGCGTAGCGTGACGACCGTGGCGACTCGTACGACTACCCCTGTTCCGCGTCCGAAGTCCGGGGGACGTGGCAAACCGTCCACTCTGGCCAAGGGACGCAGTGGTCAGCCTGCACCTCGCAAGCCAGCACGTCGTAAGGCCGCACCCCGACGTAGCCGTGCCAAGGCCAAACGATCAGCCCTGCCAGTGAGGGCTATTCGTGCCACCTGGATGGGTCTAGCGCATGTCGCCGGGGGGACCGTGCGCCGGATCGGGAACAGCGCTAGCGAGCTCGAGCCGGAGCACCGCCGCGACGGCATCGGCCTGTTCCTGCTCGCGCTGGCCGTTCTGGTAGCCGCCAGCGAGTGGTGGGGGCTCAAGGGCACCACTGGCGAGGTCGTCCACGCTGTCGTCGCCGGGACCTTTGGCCGGATCGCATATGTGATGCCGATCGCATTGCTGCTGTTCGGTATCCGGCTGTTGCGTGCACCCGAGAACCAGGCATCGACGAATCGGGTCACGATCGGCACGACCGTGGTGACCTTCGCGGCAGCCGGCCTGGTCCACATCTCTGCCGGCCTGCCAAGCCCGCCCGATGGTGCGCTCAAGATGCGTAATGCGGGCGGCATCATCGGGTTCCTGGCCTCGAGCCCGATTGTTGCCGCCATCAAGACTGCAGGTGCGGTCCCGCTCCTGCTGCTCGTGGGGTTCTTCGGGATCCTGGTCATGACGGCCACGCCTGTCCGGATGATTCCTGCCCGGCTGGGCGAGCTGCGCGACCGGTTGCTGCACCACCCGACCCAGATCCCGATCTCGGACGAAGGTGATCCAGACGTCACCCGCTCGTTGCGCCGTCGTCCGGGACCCATCGGCACGGGACCTTTCGACGGTGATGAGGCCTTCCGCCAGGCCGCCATCGTCGCGAAGGCCAAGGCCGACAAGGCTGCGGCAGCTGCGGGGCTCCGGCCCGGCCAGAAGCGGCCTACCGCGCCGGGGGTTCTCGCACCAGGATCATCCACGGCAGGCACACCCGGGGACTTCGGTGTGGCCAGCAGCTCGGGCATTTCGTCGCAGACCGCAGGTGCCCTGCGGGGTAAGCCAATTCTTGGCGCCCCGCCGACCACTGCGATGCCAGCCCGGGGGGAGCAGCTCTCGCTTGCCGGCGACATCACCTACACACTGCCGGACAACACCCTGCTCGAGCTCGGCCGTCCGCACAAGACCCGTAGCATCGCCAACGACGCCGTGGTCGATTCCCTGACCGAGGTGCTCGACCAGTTCGACATCGACGCCCAGGTCACTGGCTTCAGCCGCGGTCCTACCGTCACCCGTTATGAGGTCGAGCTCGGCCCGGGTATCAAGGTCGAACGGGTCACCGCGCTGTCTAGGAACATCGCGTATGCCGTTGCCTCCGCTGATGTGCGCATCCTGAGCCCGATCCCGGGCAAGTCGGCGATCGGTATCGAGATCCCCAACGCCGACCGCGAGAAGGTGAGTCTTGGGGATGTGTTGCGCAGCCACACCGCGCGCAGCAACGAGCACCCGATGGTTGTCGGCGTCGGTAAGGACGTCGAGGGCGGTTATGTCATAGCCAACCTCGCCAAGATGCCGCACCTGCTCGTGGCGGGCGCCACCGGCTCCGGCAAGTCCAGTTTCGTCAACTCGATGATCACCTCGATCCTGATGCGCTCGACCCCTGACGAGGTGCGCATGGTCCTGGTGGACCCCAAACGGGTGGAGCTGACCGGCTATGAGGGGATTCCGCACCTCATCACCCCGATCATCACGAGCCCGAAGAAGGCCGCCGAGGCGCTGCAGTGGGTGGTCCGCGAGATGGATGCTCGTTACGACGACCTCGCGACATACGGGTTCAAGCACGTCGACGACTTCAACAAGGCGGTCAAAGCTGGCACGCTCAAACCGTTGCCAGGGTCCCAGAGGGTCATCCACCCCTACCCGTACCTGTTGATCATCGTCGATGAGCTCGCCGATCTGATGATTGTCGCGCCGCGTGACGTCGAGGAGTCGATCGTGCGCATCACTCAGCTCGCTCGGGCGGCTGGCATCCACCTCGTGCTGGCCACACAGCGTCCGTCGGTGGATGTGGTCACCGGGCTGATCAAGGCCAACATCCCGTCCCGCATGGCTTTCGCGACCTCCTCGGTCACGGACTCCAGAGTCGTCCTGGACCAGCCCGGCGCAGAGAAGCTCATCGGTCAAGGTGACGCGTTGTTCCTGCCGATGGGTTCCTCCAAGCCGATGCGGGTTCAGGGCGCCTGGGTAACCGAGTCCGAGATCCAGGCGGTCGTCAAGCACGTCAAAGGTCAGCTCAAGCCGAGCTACCGCGAGGACGTCACCGTGGTCGCGGCCACAAAGGTCGTCGAGGACGACATCGGAGATGACCTTCAGCTGCTGCTGCAGGCCACCGAGCTCGTGATCACGACCCAGTTCGGCTCGACATCGATGCTGCAGCGCAAGCTGCGCGTCGGCTTCGCCAAGGCGGGTCGGTTGATGGATCTGCTGGAGTCGCGCGGCGTCGTCGGTCCCTCGGAGGGGTCTAAGGCCCGCGACGTTCTGGTCAGGTTTGACGATCTGCCGACCACCCTTGCGCTGATGCGCGGCGAGGAGGTTCCTGAGGCCCAACCGATCTTCGACCGCACAGCACCGCCCCCTTCGGATCATGTCGACCTAAACGCCACGACCCACGAGTCAGTGGTCGGGGCACCACCGGGTGGTCCGGCTCGTGACTCGCTGGCACCCGGAAGCCACGAAGAGGTCGAGGACGAGGGTGACCAGGACGCCTGGTCCCTCACCCGCAACGGCCGGCGCGACGACTTCTGAGCGCGGTATCCTCCTAACAGCTCAATTACCAAACCGAACCTCAGCAGCGGCTCGCGTCCGCACCGGCCGGCCAAAGTCCAGCTCTGTCCACCTTTGCGGTGATTTGTGCCACGGCCGACCTTTGCTTGCCATCGGTGCGTCGCTCCGCTGCTCTGGTGTAGCGGGACTTCCCATTGGAATCTGGCCATGGCCATGGCTGCCGGGCATCCGAAGAGGGCCGACAAGCAGAAGGAAAGGCCCTGCAGGATGGGCGGCCAGCCGCAGAGGCGAATGGCTTCAGGAGGAGGTGGCCCGATGATCAGTGGCCAACGTCAGGACCACCGCCTCTGGCGGCTGCTGACTTGGGCTCAGATCATGAGGCGATACCCGATGCCCGGCTCGGTGATGAGGTATCGAGGGCGGCCGGTGTCGGGTTCGAGCTTGCGTCGCAGCTGGTTGGCGTAGACGCGCAGATAGTTGGACTCGCGGCCGTAGGACGGCCCCCAGGCAGCACGTAGCAGCGTCGCGTGCGTGACCAGATGACCCGGCGTGGCAGCCAGCGCGGAGAGCAGGCGCCACTCTGTGGGGGTCAGATGAACCTCCTGCTCGCCACGGGTGGCGCGATAGTTTGCGAAGTCCAGAACGAAGTCGGTCGTGTGCACAGTGGGCAGCGGCTCGGCGTCCGTGGCGGCACGGCGCGCGGCGGCTCGGATGCGGGCTAGGAACTCGTCCATGCCGAACGGCTTGGTGACGTAGTCATCGGCTCCGGCGTCCAGAGCCTCGACCTTGTCGTCCGAGTCCTGCCGTGCCGACAGGACGACCACCGGGACCTTGGAGGTCTCGCGGATCCGGCGCAGCACGTCGACGCCATCCATGTCCGGTAGGCCGAGGTCAAGCACGACCACGTCTGGGGCGCGCTCAGCCATGATCTGCAGGGCAGAGCGCCCGTCACCAGCAGACTCGACGTCGTAGTCACGCGCCCGCAGGTTGATGGACAGGGTGCGCACCATGCGTGGCTCGTCGTCGACGACCAGGATGAATGTCACGAGCTGCTCTTCCCGGTGGTGGATTGCCCCATCGTTGTCAACGGTAGGTCTATGACGATGGTCAGCCCACCGCCCGGTGTGTCCTCGGCGCTCAGCGTGCCGTCCATCGCCTCGGTGAGCCCTCGGGCCACGGCAAGTCCAAGGCCTACGCCTTCACCTCGCGACGTGTCCCCGAAACGCCGGAATGGGGCGAAGATCTCCTCCTTTGCGTTGTCCGGGACTCCGCTGCCACGGTCGACCACCCGGATCTGGAGCCTGTCGCCGATGACACTGCCGTTGACGACGATCTCCTGGCGTCCGGGGGAGTGTCTCACGGCATTCTCCAGGACATTGGACAGGACCCGGTCGAGCAGGCCGGCGTCCGCACGGAACAGTGGCAGATCGCCCGGGAACCAGATGCGGACCCGGCGGCCCTGTTCGCCGAGGGCCGAGATGGCCGAGTTGAGCACGTCCAGGAGGTGCATGTCCTGGATGTGGGCGGTGACCGACCCGGTCTGCAGCCGCGACATGTCAAGGAGGTTGCCCACCATGGCGTTGAGCCGGTCGGCCGACTCCTCGATGGACTCCAGGAGTTCGGCCTCGTCGGCGGGGGACCAAGCGACGTCGTCTTGTCGCAGGCTGGAGACAGCGGCTTTGATGCTGGCCAGGGGTGTTCGAAGGTCGTGTGAGACCCCGGCTAGCAAGGCCGTGCGGGTACGGCTGTCCTTCGCAAGACTGTTTGCGACTCGGGCCTGGCGGACCAGCTCCTCACGACTCAGGATCGCCGACGCGTGCGCCGCGAAGGCGGTGACCAGGCGCCCCTCATCGGCTTCGATGACCGACCCGCACAGGACGAGCTCAGTGAAGTCGTCCACCGGCGCCCGGACCGACGCGTCGCGCACGAGGGCGACGTCGAAGGGCCCGCTGCTCGCCAGTACCTCCCACGGGTCGCGGACCGTGTCACGACGGACGATGGCCGCGGACTGCATCCCGAACGTGTCGCGCGCTTGGTTCAGTAGTGTGGGCAGCTGGTCAGCAGCGCCCAGGAGGGAGTGTGCGAGCTGCGCCAGAACGCGCGACTCACGCTCGGCCGCGACGGCGTCAGCGGTGCGGCGGGCGCTGAGATGGACGCTGGCAGCGACCGCAGCCGCCACCAGCACGAATACGACGATGACCGCCGCGTTCTGCGGGTCCGAGATCGTGAAGGTGTGGATTGGTGGGGTGAAGAAGAAGTTCAGGGCAAGGCTGCCTGCCACGGCACAGAAAAGTGCGGGCCAGAGCCCTCCAACCATGGCGCAGGCCACAGTCAGGGCCAAGAACGCCAGCATGTCCAGGGGCACGTTGTGGCTGGTGGCCACCAGCAGCCAGGTCGTCAGGGCCAGGCCCAGCGTGGCCATCAGCCAAGCGAGCGAAACCCTCTTGATGCCAACGCCGATCCCGATGCCCATGCCGCGGCCGGGCGGCTTGGCCATGCCTTTGCCTGCATAGGCATGGGACACCAGGTGCACATCGATGTCACCCGAACCCGCGACCACCGTCTCTCCCACACCAGGGGACAAAACGGACTGGAGGCGTCCTTGCCGGCTGACCCCCAGCACGATCTGGGTGGCATTAACCCCCTTCGCGAAGTCGAGGATCGCCTGAGCCACGTCATCTCCGCTCACGGAGTGGAACGTCCCGCCGAGCTCCGCGGTGAGCTTGCGTTGGTCGGCGATCGTCGAGGGATCGGCGCCGACCAAGCCGTCGGACTCGGCGACGTAGGTTGCCAGCAGCTCACCTCCCGCCCCCCGTGAGGCGATCTGGGCGCCGCGGCGCAGCAAGGTCTCTCCTTCGGGCCGGCCGTTCAGCGCCACCACAACGCGCTCACGCGTCGGCCAGGGTTCCAAGATCCCCTGGTCCTCGCGGTAGCGCTCGAGTGCCTCGTCCACCCGGTCGGCCAGCCACAGCAGTGCTAGCTCGCGCAGCGCCGACAGGTTGCCCGGCCGGAAGTAGTTGGACAGCGCCGCGTCCACCTTGTCGGCGGCATAGATGTTGCCGTGCGCCATCCGCCGCCGTAGAGCCTCCGGGGCCATGTCGACCAGCTCGATCTGGTCGGCCGCGCGCACCACGTCATCGGGGACGGTCTCGCGTTGCTTCACTCCGGTGATGGACTCGACCACGTCGTTGAGTGACTCCAGGTGCTGGATGTTGACGGTGGAGATGACATCGATTCCGGCGTCCAGCAGCTCATGGATGTCCTCCCACCGCTTGGCGTTGCGCGAGCCCGGCACGTTCGTGTGCGCCAGCTCGTCGATCAACGCCACCTGTGGCGCGCGGGCCAGCACCGCGTCGATGTCCAGCTCACGGAAGGAGGTTCCGCGATACTCGATCTCGCGCAGTGGGACGATCTCCAGGCCCTCCATCTGCGTCGCCGTATATGAACGCTGGTGGGGTTCGCAGATTCCGATGACCACATCGGTCCCGCGTCCGAACCGGCGGTGGGCTTCGCCGAGCATGGCGACCGTCTTGCCGACGCCTGGTGCGGCGCCGAGGTAGATCCGCAGTCGTCCGCGTGCCATGCTCTGATTCTGGTCTGTCCGTTGCCGGGCCGCCAGCCTGGGCGGAGCCAACGCGGGGACTCAGCCCTTGAGTGCGTCCAGGGCCAGGTTGAGGTTCAGGACGTTGACGCGTGGCTCGCCGAGGAAGCCGAGGGTGCGTCCCTTCGTGTTCTGGGCGACCAGGG